>Ga0193696_1000541_pt1 | contig 12850 bp, 15 predicted proteins | sample L3m1metaG_FD_145074 | JGI IMG/M metagenome (GOLD analysis project Ga0193696, IMG submission 145074) | Soil microbial communities from a riparian zone of the East river system, Colorado, United States - L3m1 | ecosystem: Environmental > Terrestrial > Soil > Riparian zone | place: USA: East River... | reverse complement strand
GCTTCTCCAGGCCGAGCTCGCCGATCGGCGCGCCGTTGCGGTCCAGGATGCGCGTCACCTGCTTGGGGCGGTAGGCATCGAGCCGGCTCAGGTTCGGCAACTTCGGATCGCTGCCGTAGTAGCCGAACATACCGACCAGCGCCGCGATCGCAGCAAACGCGCCCAGCGTCCCCACGACGAGCACGATGCGCAGCACGCGCAGCCACGGCGGACGTTCCGCGCCGCCCCTGCTGCCGCCGCCGCGCCGTGAACCACCCGCGCGCGTCACACGCGACGACGCGCCGCCGTTGCGCGCTCGGCGCGGGTCGCGATCATCCAGCGACGGACCACTCGCCATCCGGTCAGTGTATCGCTGCCTGCCCCGCATTCAAGAAAGCGTCGCGGGTTCGGGCGACGCCAAAACATCTACAAATCGTAGCCCAAAGTCGGAACCCTCAAAGGGTTCCGAACCTCCCGCGATGGGCTCCGACGGGCAAAGCCCGCCTACGCCCGACGCGCCTGAGCCGCGGATGATATGTTCGCGCGATGCTGCCGGCGGGCGAGCGCCTGATTCGCGCCGACGGTCTCGTCGTCGGATACGACAGGACGCCAATCCTGCCGCCGCTGACGGCGACGATCGCCGCCGGGGAGCTGTGGGCGGTGATCGGCCCCAACGGTTCGGGCAAGTCGACGTTCGTGCGCACGGCGCTGGGGCTGGTCAAGCCGCTGGGCGGCGTGGTCGAGCGCAAGCAAGGTCTCCGCCTGGCGTACGTCCCGCAGCAGTCGACCCTGGACGCGATCTTCCCGATCGCCGTCATCGACTTCGTGCTGATGGGGCTGCAGGGGCCGCGCAACGTCTCGCTGTGGCGCGACGGCAGCGGGCTGGCCGCCGCGCGCGCCGCGCTCGACGACGCGGGGGCGCGTGCGTTCGAGCGCAAGCAACTGCGCGATCTGTCCGGCGGCCAGCGCCAGCGCGTGCTGATCGCGCGCGCGCTGGCCACCGACGCCGACCTGATCTTCCTCGACGCCTCGCGTTCGGCGGTCGCGTCGACCGCCGAACGCGAGGTGCTGGAGCTGATCGAGCGCCTGCGCGGCAAACGCGGCGCTGCGGTCGTCATGGTCACGCACCTGGTCGAAGACGGCCTGGAGCGCGCCGACCGCGCGTTGCTGCTCGACCGCGACCGCGGCGTGGCGCTGGCCGCCACCGCCCGCGAGATCCGGTCTGCGCCCGAGTTCGCGCATGTCTACGGCCGCTTCGTCGGCCGCGGGGGAGCGGACGCGTGACCGAAGGCGTCACGTCGACGATGGGCGACCTGCTCGCGAATCTGTCGATCTTCAAGGATGCGATCTGGGTCGGCGGGCTCGCGGGCGCGCTGCTGGGCTTCATCGGCGTGCACGTCGTCCTGCGCCGCATGGTGTTCGCGTCGTCGGCGATCGCGCAGGCGGCGGCGCTGGGCGTCGCGCTGTCGTTCTGGATCCCCGCCGTCGTCGATCCGGTCGGCCACGCCGCCGGCCACATCGCGGGGCCCGCAGCGCACTTCGCGCCGTCGCTGCTGTTCGAACCGGTGTTGTGGGCGATCGCCGCGTCGCTGGCCGCGACGCTGGTGTTCATCGCCAACCCCACCCACCTGCACCTGACGCGCGAAAGCTTGCTCGGCTTCGTGTTCTTGGCCAGCGGCGCCGGCGCGGTCATCATCGGCGACAAGATCACGCAGGAGGCGCACGATCTGAACGCCATCCTGTTCGGCAGCGCGGTGGTCGTGCAGCCGATGGATCTGTACCTGGTCGCGGGCGCGACCGTGCTGCTGCTGGGCGGCCACGTCGCGCTGTGGCGCGCGCTGCTGTTCGTCGGCTACGACCCGATGGGGGCCGAGGTGCAGGGGATGCCGGTGCGCGCGCTCAACGCCTTCCTGTTCCTGTCGGTCGGGCTGGCGGTCGCGCTGTGCACGCGCGCGCTGGGCGCGCTGCCCGTGTTCGCGTTCAGCGTGCTGCCGGCCATGGCGGCGCTGGCGCTGACCGCGCGCATCGGCGCCGTGTTCGTGCTGGCGCTGGTGCTGGGCGCGGTGTCGGGTGTCGGCGGCTACGTCGTGTCGTTCGGCGCCGACCTGCCCGTCGGCGCCACGCAGACCGCCACCGGCGTCGCCCTGCTGACCGCCGCCCTCGCCTGGCGCTTCGCCAGGTCCCGCTACGAACGCAGCGCGCGCGCCAGGACGGCGTCGGCGCCGCGCACCGACGCGGCGTAGAAGCGCGCGCGCAGCGCGAGCACGGCGGCCTCGTCCATGTCGCCGTCGCGGCCGAGGGCGCGACGCCGCGACGCCGCGGCGTGTTCGACCAGCAGCGCGGCCGCGACCGACAGGTTGAGGCTGCGGGTCATGCCCGGCATCGGGATGCCGAAGACGGCGTCGGCGCCTGCGATCGCGTCGGCGCCCAGGCCGGCGTGTTCGTTGCCGATCATCACCGCGGCCGGCCGGGAGAAATCCAGGTCGTCGATGGTCTTGCCGGCGCCGGGCACGGCGGCGTACAGCACGAAGCCGTCGGCGCGCAACGCGGCAGCGGCATCCGCGAACGTCGGGTGGCGCACGACGTCGATCCATTTCTCGCACCCCTGGGTCACGGCGCTCGAGAAACGGAACGGCTCGACGCTCTCGATGACGTCGACGCGCTGGATGCCGAACGCCTCGGCGCTGCGCAACACGGCGGCGCCGTTGTGCGGATCGTGCAGGTTGTCGATCACCAGCCGCAGCCCCGCCAGCCGGTTCGCCGCCGCGGCGTCGATGCGCACGCGCCGCTCGTCGAGCAGCAACGGCGCCAGCGCCTCGCATACGCGCGCCGGATCGGGCGTCGTCGCGGGGTCGGCCCTCTTCAATCTGCGCATAGCTGCTCGGCGGGGACGTCCAGCCGCACGGGCTCGCCGGCGCGCGGCGACAGGAACACGTGGCAACCGAACGTGGCGTGGAACTCGCTGCAGCGCCCGACCCAGAAGCCGCGTGGCGGCGGCCCTGGCTGCGTCACCTCGCGCTCGCCGGCGTCGCCCAGGCAATCCCCCTCGCATTCGTCCTTGCCCCGGCAACGACGCCCCACGTCGTGCGTCCGGCACAAGCAGGTCGGGGTCGGGTCGATCGTTCCGGGAACCCTGGGAGGGTTCCCGGACCCTCCCGCGATCGGCTCGGACCGGCGAAGCCCGTCCTCCCCGGACGCGATGCCGTGGACACCCCAGTTGCCGTTGCAGGCCCGGCACCCCTCCTCGGTCGTCGGCGGCACGAACGCAGCACGGGGCGCCGGCGCGGGCTTGGCGTCCGCCGGAGCCGTCGCCTTACGCGCCGTGCACCCGACGGCAACCGAGAAAATCACGGCTAACAAGCATCCGCCTCGCATCCCCGTTCGTATAACATCCACTACCGATGCGAGCAGCCCCCCGGAGGGCGGCACTCGGCGCCGCCCTCGTCGCATGTGTCCTCGGGTGTGAGCACCCCACCAGCGTCACGTCGCCCGACAGCGGCGGCGCGGACGGCGGCGCGGGCAGCGCGAGCCCGGCAGGAGCGGGAGGCCTGGCCGGCACGGGAGCCAGCGGCGGCGCGGGCAGCCCCGCGGGCGCTGGAGGCGCCGCGCCGGTCGGCGGCGCCGGCGGTGCGCCGGCCGGCGGTGCCGGCAGCGCCGGCGCCGGCAGTGGCGGAAGTGCGGGCACGGCCAGCGCAGGGCGCGGCGGCGGTGGTGGCACGGCTGGTGGCGGCGGCGCGGCTGGCGCATCGGGAGCGGCAGGCGCGCTGGTCATCCCCGGCATGGGCCGCTGCACGATGCCCGCCGCGGCGACGACAGCAGCGGCGCGCGCCGCGTACGACCGCTGGTTCACGGAGATCGTCACCGGCGACGGCGCCGGCGGCAACCTGCGCACGCGCCGGCCGAACTCGAACGCCGAGATCAACTCGACGGTCTCGGAGGGCATCGCGTACGGCATGCTGCTGGCCGTCAACGCCGGCGAACAGGCGACGTTCGACAAGCTGTGGTTGTATTCGCAGAGCTGGCTCGACGCCAACGGCCTGATGAACTGGTACATCAACGCCGCCGGCACGCAGGTGCTGGGGACGGGCGCCGCCACCGACTCCGACGAAGACATCGCGTTCGCGCTGGTCATGGCCGACGCGCGCTGGGGCGGACGCGGCAGCCTGACCACCAACTACATCGAGCTGGCGCGCACGCAGATAAACAAGATCTGGATGTACGAGGTCGACCACGGGCGCGCCGACGTGCTCAAGCCCGGCGATCAGTTCGCGGACGGATCGGTCATCAACATCTCGTACTTCGCGCCTGCCTACTACCGCGTGTTCGGGCGCGTCACCGGCCAGACCGCGAACTGGGACCGCGTCGTGAAGGCGTCGTACGACGCCCTGGAACGCGCGCAGAACACGCAGAACGGCAACGCGACCAACGGCCTCGTGCCCGCGTGGTCGACGCCCGCGGGTGTGCCGATGGCGCCGCCCAGCACCAGCCACCCGACCCACCATCAGCTGGACTCGTGCCGGACGCCGTTCCGCATCGCGCAGGACTATTGCTGGAACGCCGAACCGCGCGCGCTCGCCTACCTGCAGAAGATCAACGGCTTCTACGCCAACATCGGTGCTGCCAACATGGTCGACGGCTACGACCTCAACGGCATGCCGCACCCGGAGTTCGTCATGGCCGGCGGCCCGCGCGCTGCTTCGTTCGTCGGGCCGGCAGGCGTGGGGGCGATGGCCACGGGCACGACCCACGCGATGCTGCGCGACCAGGCGTACGCCGCCGTCGCGACGCACACGCTGCTGGCCGGCAGCCTGTACTACCAGCACTCGTGGACCGCGCTGTCGATGCAGATGATGACCGGACTGATGCCGGTGCCGCCCTAGCGATGCGCGCGCCGAACCTCGCTTGCGCGTTGGCCCTGATCGCCGCCGGCTGCGTGATCCCACCCGGCCCGCGCTCGGTCCCCGCATCGGGTGTCGCGGGACAGACGCGCACTTCGATGACGTCGGCGCGGACGAAAGGCGACAACCCGTTTCGCGACGTCTACTTCATCGTCGACATTGAAAGCAACGCGCAGCGCACGGCCGACCAGTGGCGCGCGACGCGACCGGCCGACGCGGCCGCGATGGACAAGATCGCCGCCCAGCCCGTCGCGTCCTGGATCGGCAACTGGAACCCCAACGTCGAGCAGGACGTGAAGATGGTGGTCTGGGGGCGAACGCGCGCCGGCGGCCTGCCGGTGATGATCCTCTACAACCTGCCCTACCGCGACTGCGGCCTGTATTCGGCGGGGGGCGCCGGCTCGCCCGTGCGCTACCGCAAGTGGATCGACGGCGTCGCGCGCGGCATCGGATCGCGGCGCGCGGTCGTGGTGCTGGAGCCGGACGGGCTGCCTCAGATGTCCGACTGCCTGAACGCGCAGAAGCGCGAGGAGCGGATCGAGATGATCCGCTACGCGGTCGAAACGCTGACCGCGCTGCCGGGCGCCGCCGTCTACCTCGACGCAGGGCATTCGAACTGGATGCCCGCGGCCGACATCGCGCCGCTGCTGCTGGCCGCAGGCATCGACAAGGCTGACGGGTTCGCGCTGAACGTGTCGAACTACCAGTCCACGGCCGACCTGATGAAGTTCGGACGCGACGTCTCGGCGCGCGTCGGCGGCAAGCACTTCATCATCGACACGGGCCGCAACGGCAACGGCCCGCCCACCGGGTTCGACAAGAAGGACGAGCGCAACTGGTGCAACCCGGACGGCCGCGCGCTGGGGATGCCGCCGACGACCACCACGGGCGATCCGCTGTGCGACGCGTTCTTCTGGCTCAAGCCGCCGGGCGAATCGGACGGCACCTGCAACAAGGGGCCGGCGGCCGGCGTGTGGTGGCCGGCAAAGGCCCTGGAGATGGCGCGCAACGCGAAGTGGTGACGGGGCTACCCCGGGGTGCCCACCCCGTCTACTCGTCTATCCGCCTTGGCCCTCGCCGTACCGGATCTTCTCGACCACCTCGACGTCGATCTCCTCGACGATGTCGACGACCAGCTCCTTGAACGCCTCGGGCGGCAGGCCTAGCGCGGCGCCCACGGCGCGCATGTGGTCGTCCTCGGCGAAGTCGATCTCGCCGTCCGCCGCGTGCACGGCGCCGATCAGCTCCAGCAGCCGCAGCTTGACGGCCGGCGGATCGCCGGCGAACGCCGCCACGGCGGCCGCCCGGTCGAATCCCGCGGCGTCGAACTCGTCGATGTGGAAATCGACGTCCATGGGCAGCGCCTGCACCTCCAGGATCTCGCGCAGCAGCCTGCGGACGGCGTCCTTTTCGTCGCCGTGCAGCCGATTGTCGGCGTGCGCCGCCTCCATCAGCAGGTCGGCAACCAGGGGCAAGCGATCCTTCATGGTCATCACTTTCGTTTATCACAGCGCCCTAAAGGATCGGGGGAGACCCGGCGATGACAGGGGGATGACGCGAGTGCTCCTGGCCACCCTGCTGCTGGCCATCCCCGTCCTCACCTCCTGGATCCTCGTCCGCCGCGTCGGCCATCCCGCCGCCGACTCGTAGCCGCGCGCCCCTACCGTCAGATCCGTGACGCCGTGCACGCACGGCGCCTCGCGGTGGCACAAGTTACAAAAAACCAGCCAAAAGGGACTGGTTGAGGCGCCGATTGTGAATTAAGGTCGGTGCCGCATGGACCAGGTGGGTAACGACCCGGGGGCGATCAGCGTCGGCACGACGGCCCCCACGTCGAGCACGTGGGAGTCGTACTACAAGGACGCGTCTCGGCGGCGGCGCGCGGTCGGCGGCCGCCACCAGCTGCGCATCGAGAAGCGGCGCAGGCGGCTGCGCGAGCGCATCGGCATCGGCATCTCGGCGCTCGTGGTCGGCGGTATGACGCTGGCCTTCTACCTCGTCCTCACGCGCTAGTCGCTCAGCGCCGCAGGTGCGGTTTGCGACTACATCACGAACAGTAGCTCTAGAGGGCCGCGCGGAGCGCGTCGGCCAGCGCGCGGAAGGCGGCAGCGCGGTGCGAGAGACGGTTCTTCTCGTCGAGCGGCAGCTCCGCCATCGTCCGGCCGAGCGCGGGCACCAGGAACAGCGGGTCGTATCCGAAGCCGAGGTCGCCGCGCGGGGCTTCCAGGATCTCACCCGCGCAGTCGCCGGCGCGCGCGAGCTCGATGCCGCGCGCGGCGTCGACGAACACCGCGACGCACCTGAAACGCGCGCCGCGGCGCGCCGCCGGGACGCCGCGCAGCGCCTCGAGCAGCTTGGCGTTGTTGCGCGCGTCATCGGACGGCAGGCCGGCGTAACGCGCCGAATGTACGCCCGGCGCGCCCGCCAGCTCCGCAACCTCGAGCCCCGAATCGTCGGCGATCGCCGGCAGGCCGGTCGCGCGCGCCGCCTGGCGGGCCTTGGCCAGCGCGTTGGCGTCGAACGTGTCGCCGTCCTCCCGCAGCTCGGCGTCCGGGGCGAGCTCGTCGATGGTGTGCAGCTGGAGAGCCAGCCCCGCCTCCATCAGCAAGGGCACGATCTCGCGCAGCTTGCCGCGGTTGCGCGTCGCCACCACGCAACTGATGGTCGTCGCAGCCGCGGTCACTTCCGCGCCCGCTCGAGCGCTTCCCGCTGGCGGGCGAACAGGGTCTGCACCCCGGTCGTGGCCAGCCTGACCAGCGCCGCGTATTGATCGGCCGAGAACGCACCCTTTTCAGCCGTGGCCTGCACCTCGACGAACCGGCCGTCGCCGGTCATCACGAAGTTGCAGTCCACCTCCGCCTGGGAGTCCTCGACGTACGGCAGGTCGATGCGGGCCTCACCGTCGATGATGCCGACCGAGATCGCCGCGATGGCCATCCGGATCGGATCCGCCGCCAGCTTCCCCGCCTGGACGAGCCGCCGCGCCGCGAGCGACAGCGCCACCCAGCCGCCGGTGATCGCCGCCGTCCGCGTGCCGCCGTCGGCCTGGATGACGTCGCAGTCGACGGTGATCTGGCGCGGCCCGAGCGCGCGCATGTCGACGGCCGCTCGCAACGAACGCCCGACCAGCCGCTGGATCTCCTGACCGCGGCCACCCGGGGACCTACCCGATCGCGTGTGCGTGGCGCGCGGCAACATCGAGTATTCCGCCGTCACCCATCCCTTCCCCTTACCTTCCAGGAACGCCGGCACCTTCTCTTCGACCGAAGCGGTGCAGATGACCTGCGTCTCGCCGAACGCCACCAGCGCGGAGCCTTCCGCGTAGCGATTGCAGTCAGGCGTTATCGAGATGGTGCGGAGCTCGTCGGGTTTCCGACCGTCGGGGCGCATGCGGCGACGTTTAACACCAATCGCCGAAGGTGGCTATGCGCGTCGGGCGAGGTCGGGCTTCGCCTGACCGAGCCCATCGCGGGAGGTGTGGAACCCTCCCAGGGTTCCACGGTCGGCGCACGGGAACACACATGTCGCCCGTCGACGACACCGTCGCTGCCGGCCAGGCACGCGAGGTGAAAACTCTAGGAATATGAGGATTGCGCAGGCATGCTTATTTGAGGAATTATTCCCTCCGCTTGTTGAGGCGCGATCCGACATTGAGCAAGATGATTCCTGCGGACGCCCGCACCGGCACAACCGTCGGTAAGTACAAGCTGCACGAGATCGTCGGACGCGGCGGCATGGGCGTCGTGTACCGCGGCGAGCACGTGTACATCGGCAAGGAAGTCGCAGTGAAGATCCTCCACGACGGCTACGGCGGCCGCGAGGAGTCGATCAAGCGCTTCCTGCGTGAGGCGCGGGCGGCCAGCCTCATCGCCCACCCCAACATCGTCGACGTCACCGACTTCGGCAAATCGAACGACGGCACCGTGTTCTTCGTGATGGAGTTCCTGCACGGGGAGCCGCTGGACGCGCTGCTGTCGCGCGAGCGCCGGCTCGACCTGCTGCGTGCGATCACCATCCTCAATCAGGTCGCCGGCGCGCTGGGCGCCGCGCACACGAAGGGGATCGTGCACCGCGATCTGAAGCCCGAAAACATCATGCTCGCGCGCCGCGAGGGACGGCGCGAGCTGGTCCGACAGATCACGGACGAAGAGGGGCTGCACACCGTCACCGAACGCGAGAAGGCGTTCGACTTCGTGAAGATTCTCGACTTCGGCGTCGCCAAGGTTCGCGACCCCGACGCCAATGAAGGCCGCGTCACGCAGCAAGGCGTCGTGTTCGGGACGCCCGAATACATGGCGCCCGAGACGGCGCGCATCGGCGTCTCCGACCCGCGCACCGACGTCTACGCGCTGGGCGTCATCTTCTACGAGATGCTCACCGGCACGGTGCCGTTCGCGGGTGAGACGGCGGTCGACGTGATGCTCAAGGTCGTGTCGGAGGCCGTCACGCCGCCGCGCGTGCGCGCGCCCGGCATCGAGATCACGGGCGAGGCCGAGCACCTCATCATGAAGGCGCTCGCCAAGGATCCACGGCAGCGCCAGCAGTCGATGGAGGAGCTGTTCGAGGAGCTGCAGCGCTGCTACGGCTCCGTCCGCTACCGGCGCTCGCTGGAGGTGCGGTCACCGGTCTCGCCGATCCCCTTGCAGCGGGTCAAACGCCCCGGCTCGGGCCCGTTCTCCGAACCGATCGCGCGCGTCACGCCGCCCGAATTTCGCGCCGAGGGCCATGGGATGACCAACGCGACCCCGGGCGGGCCGATCTTGCTCACGCGGCGCAAGGAACGGCGCAAGACGCTGCCCATGGAGGTGCCGATCTCGGAGCGCGTGACGCCTCCGGTGGAACAGGTGGCCATCGGCCAGGGCCACGACGAGTGGTCGGAGCCGGAGGCGCTGCGCTCGGACGACGACGGCGACAACGGCGGCTGGGTCGACATGGACGTCGACGCCCCCGACGGTACCGGCACCGGCGGTTAGAGCGCTCCGGTCCCCTCGCCCCGCGGAGCGGGGAGAGGGTTAGGGAGAGGGGCCTCCGCTAGCGCGGGACGCACTGTTTGTAGGGGATGCCGCCCGGCGGGGCGGGGATCTCGCGGCACTGCTCCTCATCAGGACAGTCGGGATCCGCCTGGCAGGCGACGGTCGCGGCGATCCAGCCGCCGGCGACGACGATCGCGGCCAGTCCCGCGACCACGGCGACGAAGCCGGCGTTGACCAGCGGCCGCGCAATGCCGTCGCTGCTTCCACCCTCCAGCCTCTCGCCGGCCGTCCACGATGCGCTGCCGGCGACGATCGCGAGCGCGCCCACGCTGGCGACGGTGCGCGGCCCCGCGTAGAGGCCGCGGCAGCTGGTGGCCGCGACGGCGACCACGATCACCAGCGCCAGCGCTGTGGCCCCTGCCGATCGGGAAACTGTACGTGGCGATCGATCTTCCATATCCTCGACCGACCCGAAGGTATGCTGCCGCGAATTCAATTTCCACTCGTGATCGCCGCCGCCGCCGCGCTGGCGCTGGCCAGCAGCGCGCCGGCGCGCGCCGACGACAACCTTCTGCAGGGCCCGCATCCGTTTCTCAAGGACAACGAGCTGGCGGTGCACGTGCTGATCGCGTCCGGCAGCGGCGATTCGATGAGCGGCGGCAAGCTGGCGATCGACTACGGTTACAAGCTCACCGGCGGCTGGATCCCGATGTGGCTCGGCCTGGCGCTCAACTTCCAGCGCGGCGCGTGCAATCAATCCCCCAGCCTGGGCGCCTGCGGGCAGGACTCGGGCGATCTGTTCGAGACGCTGGCCGGCGTCCGCTGGTCGTTCGCGACCCCCATCCCGCTGGTGCCGTACGTCGGCGCCGCCGCCGGCCTGGTCTTCGCGTTTCCCAACGGCGCGTCGGCGGCAGCCGGCCCGATGCTGCGCGGCGTTGGCGGCGCCAACTACTTCTTCTTCGACTGGCTGGGGGTCGGCGGCCAGGTCGGCTTCTCGCTCGGCAACCTCGGCTACGACAACACGTTCATGGGCAGCCACACGTACCAAGTGTTCGACGTCGGCGGCGGCCTGGTGTTTCAGTTCTGACCGACATCCAGCCTGATCGCGTCGGGCGTAGACGGGCTTCGCCCGTCGGAGCCCATCGCGGGGGGCGCGGGACCCTCTCAGGGTCCCGAACTAGATCGCCGTGATAGCTTCGAGATCGGCGACGGACTTCGGGGTCGAGGCGGTCAGGTTGTCGTGGCCGCTGGCGGTGACCAGGATGTCATCTTCGATGCGCACGCCCAGGCCCCGGTATTCGGCCGGTACGTCGGCGTCTTCGGCGACGTAGAGGCCGGGCTCGATGGTCAGCACCATGCCGGGCACCAGCGGCCGCGCGACGCCGTCGATCGAATAGAAGCCGACGTCGTGCACGTCCATCCCGAGCCAGTGGCTGGTGCGGTGCATGTAGAACTGCTTGTACGCGCCCGACTCGATCAGCGCCGGCACCTCGCCCGACAGCAGGCCGAGCGACACCAGGTGGCCCGTCAAACGCTGTACGACGTCGTGGTGGATCGCGTCCAGCGTCGCGCCCGGCCTGACCGCTTCGATGGCGGCGATCTGCGTGTCCAGCACCGCCTCGTACAGGCGGCGCTGCGCCGGTGAAAACCGCGCGCCGATCGGCCACGTGCGCGTGACGTCGGCGGTGTATCCGTCGATCTCACAGCCCGCGTCGACCAGCAGCAGCTGGCCACGCTGCAGCGGCGCCCGGTTCTCCACGTAGTGCAGGATGGTGGCGTTGACGCCGCCGCCGACGATCGTCGGATAGCCCGGCCCCGTGCCGCCGCGCCGCCGGAACGTGTAGTCGACGATCGCCTCGATCTCGTGTTCGTTCGCCGCCTCGCGCGCGGCGCGCATGGCGGCGACGTGCGCCTCGGCGGTGATCGCGGCCGCCTTGCGCTGGGTCGCGACCTCGTCCGGGGTCTTGACGAGGCGCATCTCGTGCAGCGACAGCCGCGCGTCGACCAAGCGAACCGGCGCCCGCGTCCCGCGCCGCTCGCGCGCGCGCAACCGGGCCAGCACGCGCGCCACCGCGGCGTCCAGCGCCGGGTCGCGCCCGAACGGATAGTGAATCTCCTCGGCGCCGGAGATGATCTCGGCCAGCCGGTCGTCCAGCTCGGCGGCCGGCCAGGCGGCGTCCGCGCCGAAGTCGCGCACGGCGCCCTCGACACCGGCGCGCCGCCCCGTCCAGGTCTCCTCGGCGGGATCGCGCGGCCGCACCATCAGCACGAACGGCTTGTCGCTGCCCGGCCGCAATACGACGGCCGCGCCCGGCTCCTCGAATCCGGTCAGGTACAGGATGTCGCTGTCCTGCCTGAACTTGAAGTGCGTGTCGCCGTTGCGCAGCTGCTCGGGCGGCGACGCGAGCACCAGCGCCGCCCTAGGCCCGATGCGTTGCATGAGCTGCGCGCGCCGTTCCGCGTACCGCGTCGAGGCCATGTAGGGAAGTTTACCTCGGGACCCTCAAAGGGTCCCGAACCTCCCGCGATGAGGCTCCGACGGGCAAAGCCCGTCTGCGCCCGACGCGATCACTTATGATGCGCGCGACCGTGGGAAGCCGACCGCCAGCTGACGCAGAAATCGCCGTGGTGAGCCCACGCGGCGCGGAGCGCATCGCCGCGGGCCACCCCTGGGTTTACAGGCCCGACGTCGTGCGCGGGCCGGCGCACGACGCCACCGACGGCGGCCCGTCGCTGGTCTCGGTGCGTGACCGTCGCGGCAAGCCGCTGGGCGTCGCAACCTGGGCCGCGCGCGCCCGCCTGGCGTTGCGCATGGTCGCGCGCGGCAGCGAGGCGCCGCCCGCTGGCATCGAAGCGCTGGTCCGGCAGCGCCTGGGCGAGGCGCTCGCGCGCCGCCGCGCGCTGGCGCTCGATCGTGACGCCTATCGCGTCTTGCACGCGGAGGCCGACCTGTGTCCGGGCCTGGTCGTCGACCGGTACGGCGACGCCGCCGTGGTGCAG
>Ga0193696_1000540_pt1 | contig 12885 bp, 20 predicted proteins | sample L3m1metaG_FD_145074 | JGI IMG/M metagenome (GOLD analysis project Ga0193696, IMG submission 145074) | Soil microbial communities from a riparian zone of the East river system, Colorado, United States - L3m1 | ecosystem: Environmental > Terrestrial > Soil > Riparian zone | place: USA: East River... | reverse complement strand
CTAACGGGGAGATAACTACTCGGGGTGTGTACGACAAGAAAACGTGTACCTGCCCCAAGCAGAAGAACACCATCGAATGGCGCGTATGGAATGCACAGGGTAATCCGCGTATCTTGTATGCGTGGATCGCGCTGATGCAGGCCATGCACGCCTATGCATGGCGTCCCGCAAAGCACGCGAAGTACAAGAAACATGACCCGATGCCTGCGTTCACATGGACGTGGCGACCGTTCACCAAGCTGACGCAGGACGAACGCCGTCTCGCGCAGGATAGGGTCCAGTTCATGTTCCACGAGCTACCCCTCACGGCGGAGGAAAAGGACGCACTCCGTTACGCGTTCATGCGTACACCCTACAAGGTGTTCGGCAAGGACTGGATGCGACAGCAAGCGGATACCGCGTACCGACCGCCAGAGTTCCCTAACGAGTACACACGCCCGTTCAAGCGCAAGCTGGGGCATACGCCGGAAGGCAAGCCCTGGGCTGACGACTCGGGAGTGGACTACGGGGTTCCAGAAGAAATCCCTTTTGAGCCTTTTGAGGGCGAGAATGACGCAGGTGTTTTCACGAACGAAATCCTCAGAGGTATGAGGGAGAACGAAACTCCGCCTCCTATGGACGGGCAACGTCCGAGGGCTGTGGACTACTCTCCGAGAGAGATATACCGCTACTGGCATCAGAACAGGCTGCAAGGGTGGGATATCCAGGAGGGTGTGCAGATGGAAGCGACAGGCGGGACACGGTACGTGTGGGGGCCAAATCCGAACGATCCTGGCCGTATGACGTGGCTACCTGGGGGCGGGGTAGCTCCCAGACGCCGACCAACCCCCCGCTTCGGCAACGCAGACAACCGCTAAGGGAAAGGACCCTATGTGCGGAATAGCAGGGGTCTATATCAAGGACCCCGCAGCAGTTAAAGATCACTCTGGTTTCGAGAGGTTTTGCGACCAGTTGTTTCTCGGAATTGAGGGTAGAGGCAAGCACGCCACCGGGTTCGTAGCTGTTGCCAGAGATGGCAAGGTGACGATGGACAAGGCCGACGTGGCTGCCTCAGACTTCATCAAGGATCGGGAGCCTATGCCACATGATCCGTGGTATGTGCTACTACACACCCGGTACGCGACGAAGGGTGACGTGAAGAACTATCTCAACAACCATCCGGTTCTCCACGGCACATGCTTCACGACCCATAACGGGTCAATCGATAACGACGACGAGTTGTTTGAGCAGCACGGCTTCCGAAGGTCTGCGGAGGTAGATACAGAGATCCTTCCTGCACTTGTCGGAACTACCGACTTCGATCCAACTCGTATCCGCGACACCTTTAAGGACGTGGACGGTTCGTGCGCTATGGCAACCATCGACCCGGTGAACCAGCTGGGCAAGGTGCTGCTCCTGCGTACCACCAACAAGTCCCCACTGTACCTCATCGACACACCCAAGTATGTGATCTGGGCTAGCACCCAGGCGGCGATGAAGGATGCATGGGGCAAGGTACTTGGTACGCCTCCAAAACATACCAAGTTCAAGTACGTTCCCGAGTGGCGCTTCGTCATTCTGGAACAGGATATGGGCGACGTGGAGACGTTTGAGCTAACGCCTCGGCCTGTCAAGCAGGATACACACTGGACGGGACACTACGGTCACGGTGCTCAGGTAAGGGACGACGTGGTAGGGGATTGGGTGACCACCACGGTACTCGCACAGCGTAAGCGCGAGCGGGAGAAGGAGAAGAAAGCTCCCGAACAGAGTACCTTCGTGGACAATCGTAGCGGGAGTGAGCTAATCACCGCTGACGAAGTGCGTGGCCGCGTTAGGGCCATGCGTGACGCGAAGTCCGGCAGGGCCGTCTCGTGGGATCAGAAGGCCAAGGCTGCCGCAGGAACCAAGTGGTTCCATTGTAACGTGTGTAGGGACATGATCCACGAGGATAGCTTCGAGAACACCCTCACGAGAGGCAAGATGTGTGAGGATTGCTCGGACACCTACACCGTGATCTATCAGGAACGGAAGCTGATTCCCGAGGGCGATCCCATTCCCCCGGATGAGTCAGAGTTCGACGGACTCATGGAAATCCTGAACAAGGTACTACCTGGCGATATGCGTACCAAGCTCAACAAGTGGGGCGAGGACGAATCCCAGGTGCATACCCAGGTGATGGAGTTCCTGGCCGACGGTACAGGCATGGATATCACGGTCTTGGAGTATATCATGGACCGCGTGAGCCTGAAGAACATCGAGGACAACAACCCGGAGCTACTCCCGCTGATCGAGAAGTTGTGGGAGGAATACGAAACGGAGTATGAGTCCTTGTGGGGAGAGCTAGACCCCTCGGGCATCGGTGCCTTCAACAAGGTGATGAAGTCGGGAAAAGCACAAAGCCCTGGCACTTCGACGCATCGCGGTACCCCGCGTACCCAGCACTTTTCTAACGGTAACGCTGTCAAGCGGGTGAACAACTGCCTATTCTGTCGGAAGAAGCCGAAGATCAGGCTAATCATGGCAGACAGGGCAGAGTTCGACTTCAACTACTGCAACAAGCACCATACCACATGCAGCGTAAACGGCTGTAGCGGGGACGCCAACCACACCCGCAAGGATGGTATGCGTGTTTGTCATACGCACGCGCGTAGCACAAAGGAAGTCTACGCGGATCGGTGGTTGGAACTCAATGGCTACTCGTTGGAGGCGGTCTAATGTCTCGGGATTACCTAGCCTATGTACGCTCCTCACGTCCTACGGGGAAGTTCATGGCGCAGCAGTTGGGTATCTCGTTCTTTGGCATGAACGCCCCTGATGAACCGCTCAACCTGTTGCTACGGTGGGGGAGCCGCAAGGTTATGCCCCCGTGCAACATCGAACTGAACAACGCGAATGCGATACGCAACGCAAGCGACAAGCTCGGCACCTACAGCCTGCTCAGTAACATGGGCCTGCCTATGGTGTTCATGACCACCGACTTTGACGAGGCTAGGCGACAGAGCCACGGCGTCGTGTTTGGTCGGAATCGCACAGGCTTCGGTGGCAGGGATATCGTGGTGTATCGAGGGCGGGAAACGCCTAGTCGGCACCATGACTTCTACACCCCCTGGATGGATTCACCGAGGGAGGTTCGTATCCACGTCGTCAGGGAGAAGGTGGTTCGGGTGCAGGGTAAGTACCTGGACTATCCCGAGAAGGCGGGAGATAACTACATCAGGAACTACGCACACGGATATCGCTTCCGCGCACCTAAGCAGGAGCTACACTTCCGTAGGCGGGACGCTGCTATCCAGGCTGTGAAAGGGCTAGGGCTAGACTTCGGAGCCGTGGATATGCTGGTGTGGGGCGACAAAGAGCACTACATACTCGAAGTCAACACAGCGCCAGCGTGTAGCCCTCTCACGGCCAAGTGTTACGCCGGGGAGATTGCGCTACAGGTGCTACAGCAGACAAGCGGAGAGGTTCGTCTAGCGCCGTCTGTTATAGCAGCAGAAATGGACTACATGGAGGATGACGCGGAATGATTCCCGCAACCATCGAGATGCCGGAGGATATCACAATCCCCGGAGGCAAGCGTAACGCGAAGGCGAACATCAAGCGATTCGGTAGCGTCGATAGGGCATGGAGGTATATCTACAAGGGCAGCATTGCTCGGGATCGCTTCCGTGTCGCTGCAAGGTCACTCTAACGAGGGACTTGACAGCCCTGGAAAGTTGTGCTACCCTCCCCAATGTAGCCAACATTTAGGGGCTTAATTAGCTAATGTAAGCTCTAGTTAGCTAACTACAGCACTTCTTAAGAGCTTTTAAGGGCTTAAGTGTGCTAAAGTACAGAAGGGGTGAACATGCTCGACCCTTTCATGCTGTTCAAACTGCCAGTCATGGCGTTCAGATGGATAGGCATGGGGCTGGTGACAGTCATCGTGTGTATCTACGGGTGCTGGGAGGCACAGTGAGAATCATCAGTGGGTTCTGTAGTGGGGCCGATATCGGAGGCTCCAAGGCAGCGAAGGACATGGGCTTCCCTGTCGGGGGCTGGGTGTGGCACGGCTATCTCACCCATCATCCCGAGCTAGCGGAGTTCAACGTGGTGGAGGTACCACAGGGCAAGAACCGGACGGAGTTTAACGCTCTGTTCTCGGACGCCACCCTCCACTTCAAGCACAACGGCGAGATGGTGACACACTACTCGCTGACGCAAGAGGGCCGGGGCTTCAAGTTCCAGCGCCCGTACTTCGAGGTCGAGGTCAAGACCTACGAGCACGCAATCTCAGACCATGTGGTCGAGCAGTTCCAGAAGTGGCTTGACTACGAGAATCCCCAGGTGTTGAACATCGCGGGGAACGCTGACCCTAGCATGGAGAGGATCGCATACGACTTCATGACACGGGCCTTGACACCCTACGCTCCGTCTGCTACAGTGGGGCTAGGTTCGAGTACCACCAGTGAGGGCCAATAGTCCTCCTCCGGGTGGGTGTAGTTTCAGTCTCCGCTCGACCGGCTAGTGCCGTTAGAGGGTGTTATAGGGGGCTTGAAATAACACAACGAAGGAGAAAGAAATGAAAACACACAGGAAGCATGGCTAAGGAGCCAGAAGTAAGAACGTGGTACGCCTATGGCTGGGCGATGTTCACCCGCTGTAGTGCCTGCCACAGATTCCTCTATTGCAGAGGGAGGGCACGATATAGTGTCAAATGCAAAGAGTGCTATCTTGCCCGTAGACCTACCAAACCTTTTCCTGGCGAAGATAGCTGACGATAGGCGTGAGCCGGACGGCTTGCTCCATTGTTCGTCAGACTTGGTATCGCCACTAAGGTTTGTGCAGCTACGGGCTGTGGGCGCACCGGAGATACCTCGTCCGATAGTTCAGGACGTGCGTATGTTTCACGGTACGCTCTGGCACGAATGGTTCCATGCTACGTTGGCCGCGAGTGGGATTCCGTTTAAGTACGAAATCAACCTCAACGAGTGGCTACCCGAGGGCTGGGGCGGTACAGCTGACTGGCTGTTCTTCCACCCTGAGCTTGAGGCGTGGTGTCTCGGCGACCTTAAGACCACGAAGGGCGAAGCCCTATACTGGATCGAGAAGGATGGAGCCAAGCAAGACCACATCTGGCAGCTTAGTGCCTATTGGCACGCGCTAGCTAAGAGTGGAATCCCCCTGGTCAAGGGGTTCGGGATTATGTATTGGCCGATGAACGACACGTCGGATACCGTGGCGATTAACCCGGTGGTTGCAGACTGTCAACCAATTCCCGAAGAAGAACTGTACGCACACATGCAGATGCGTAGTGAAAGTGTGGATGCCTACCGTACGGTGTATGCCGAGAGCGGAGAGTATCTTAACGCAGCACTCGCACCTATGCCTGAGCGCGAGCAGAAAGTCTACTGGAACAAGCAGCAGGGCGTCTTTGATGTCAAGCTAGTACCCGTGTGGTACGAGCGGTTCTGTGACTTCGACGATACTCTCTGCCCTCGATCCAGTACAGAGAAGATCGGACAGTGGACCCTTGGGCGGCAGTATGTCCCCCGTAAGGGCTACGAAACGTATAGACCGGAGGTACACCCAAGTAATGCCGACTACAACAAAAGGAATCGTGGGTAAGCTCCATGAAATCCAGACGGAAGGTATTGAAGGGGTTACGAAGGATTCTAAGAATCCCCATTTCAGGAACTCCTACATTTCCCTTGGCAAGCTACTAGGCGCGGTGCTACCTGCGTTGGGGGCGAAGGAACTGCTCCTGATTCAGGCACCCTGTCTAGGCACAAACGATCAGCCGTCCCTACGGACGACGATTGTGGACGTTACGTCCGGGGAAACGGTGGAGAGCGAGATGCCCCTCATGCTAGAGCGTGATAACCCGCAGGGTCTCGGGAGTGCCATTACCTATGCCCGGCGGTACGCCCTCATGACCATCCTTGGGCTGGTTGCAGACGAGGATGACGACGGCGAGGCAGCTTCCCCGGTTCGTGCGCGGGAGGTTGTCAACTCAGGGCCGGACGGCGACAGTAAGCCGCTGTTCTAATGCAGTTCGACCACATCATCGCCTCCATTCATCAGGCGGAGCGCGATATCAAAGAGGCAGAGATGACCCTTAATAGGGCGCTTCTCAAGGCGGGAGAGGACGAGGAAACGATTGCTCGCCTCAGTAAAGAAAACGCCGAACTCAAGGACGAACTACAGGTGGAGCGGCAGCTGGGCAACGACGCCCAGAAACAGCTGGATGCCTTTAAGGCGCAGCTTACTGACTTCCTAGCCTAATGTTCACCAGGGACGGTGAGGGAGTTTACCTCAAGATAAGACTAGGGCCGAGATTGTGGGTGGTTATAGGGCGATGGCATATCTCGCGTTAGACACCGAAACAACCGGCCTCGGGTTCTGGGATACGGCGTTCTGTGTTTCATATGCAGGGCGGGGCCGAGATGGGGGCATACTCTCCGGGGTTCTTTACATGGACGAGTATGACGACTCCACGATTGGTGCCACTGTGCGTAGGGCGGAGTTGGTGTTTCACAACGCCAAGTTCGATGTGCAAAAACTAGTCCTGGCGGGAGTGATGGAAGCTCCTGACTGGACGCGCATCCACGACACAGAATGTCTATCCCACCTCGTAAACGAACAGCAGCCTAAGGCGCTCAAGCGTCTTGCAAAGGAACTGCTGGGATTGGACACGGATGAGCAGGAAGTTCTACGCACGGCTAGACGTAAGCTCAAGCTCACAAAGGCCGATGGGTATGACGCGCTCCCACGCGAGGTCTTGGAGCCCTACGCTCGAAAGGATGCAGAATTCACGCTTCTACTCTTTGAATATCTGTGGCCTCTCGTTCAGGGGGACGCTGACCTTCTTCGACTCTATCGAGAAGAACAGGAGTTGATGGGAGTCCTGTACGACATGGAGCAGGCGGGGCTGGGCGTGGACATGGCATACGTCAATGACTTCACCAAAGAGATTGCCGGTGAAATCCTAGAGACGGACTTCATGATCCGCGACCTGACCGGAGACGAGGACTTCAACCCGAACAGTCCGGTACAGCTGAAGAAAGCGTTTGAGAAGCGGGGTATCGAGCTAGAGTCAACCTCCAAGGACGTTCTGAAAGGGATGGACGACGAGTTGGCAGCCGCGATCCTGAAGCTCAGGCACGGAACCAAGCTGTATAGTTCGTACATGAAACCGCTACAACACGAGGTAAGAGATGGGGTTCTTCACCCGAACCACAAGCAATGGGGTACGAAGGGCCGACGTTTCAGCGCGGGAGCTACCGAGGATTCGTAATGCCCGATAAATGGATCTCTGTAACAGGTAGCAGGTACTACCCGTTCAACAAAGAAACTTGGGATGCGATGACGGCTGACGACCAGTTGGACGCAATTGCCAAGGCATCTGCCCTGGTGCGTTTGAACATGGACGAAATGCCTAGTGGGTGGGGCATTGTATCCGGGGGTGCGAAAGGTCCTGACTCTTGGGCGATTGCATATGCCGAGGAACAGGGTCGAGAAACGATGGTGTATCCTGCCGAGTGGAGCAAGTTCGGTAACGGCGCAGGCCATAGGCGCAACAAGCTGATTGCCAAACACGCAGACTCCTGCCTCGTCTTTTGGGACGGGGAATCGAAGGGTACATCGGGGTTCATCAAGGAAGCGTACAAGCTGAGACGAGAGCTATTCATCGTCGGGCCTACGGGCACCCCGTGGGCGATCTATGACCAGGCATATTGGGATCAGTTTGACTTCGATCCCCCAAAGATGGACATACCGTGAAAGAGGGCACAGCGAAAGCTATAGGCCCACTGGCTGACCAGGTGCTTCAGTGGGTGTCTCATGCGCGAGAGCGTGGTGGGTACATCAAGGTGCGACCGGACGAGCTTCGCCGCATCGAGCTTATGGCACAAGCAGCCCGTGAGGCGTCAATGTTCTTCGACCTATATGGGATGAAGAATGAACATACAGACACTTCCACGTAAGGACAAGGTTGTAAAGAGAGCGTTCGTTCCCAAGCTGGACTATCTGCTGTTCGCAGACTATGACCAGATCGAGATGCGTGTTCTGGCCTACTACATGGCTAAGCTCGGGGACGACAGCATGAAGGACGTACTCGCAGATCCTGACACGGACCTGCACAATGAGTCCGCCCGTGGCATCTTCCAGATTGACCGGGAGCCTACCGACCCCGAACGCCAGCTAGGGAAGAACCTAAACTTCTCTATGGTGTACGGCGGCGGGAAGCCTGCCGTGATGCGTTACCTAACGCAGTTCAACAATGAAGGCGGGAATGTACCCGTCACCTGGAAGTATGCTGCTGAGGTTCTTGACCGATTCCATACGCGCTGGCCCGGCATCAAGCGGGTCGTCGGTGCGCTAGAGGTAACGTATCGAGATCGTGGGTACCTCAAGACGGTGGCCGGGGCGCATCTGCACCCTGCTACAACTCACAAGATTCTTAGTTCGGTAAACCAGAGCAGCGCAGCTGAAGTCATGCGTGCGGGTTTGCGGACTTCGCATCGGGAGTTGGCAGGGCTGGATTCGCACCTGGTCACTGTCATCCATGACGAGTTCGTGTTCGACGTGAAGCTGTCCGAGGTGGACTACCTCATTGAGAACGTCCCGACGTGGATGAACTACCCTGAAATCGCAAAGGTACTCCCGGTTACTGTGTCTCTGGAATGGAGCCACACTAATTGGGCCGAGAAGAAGGGGCTATATGCCGGAGTTTGACGAAAACGACGAGCGCGACTTTGAAGATAGTGGGGAGCTTGATTGGGTTTCCCCCGAACCTGAGGACGATACAGACGCAGGTACAGTCGCGTTCCTAGACCAGCAGGAGGCCGAGTTCGCAGACAACCGCGAGCGTTGGGTCAAGCTGTATGGTTTTGACCATGATTGTCGCTGCTCTCTGGACTACACGGAGGGCAAGGTCGGGCAGGTTACACAGTGTTTCATGAAGCTCACGTCACAGGCGCTAGGGCGCTGTGCTGAGGCTACGCATGAGATCAAGGTGTACTCCGCGATGCTGACCGAAATGCTAGCTGTCAACAACGACTTGGTGAAGATGATGGAAGACCTAGGGCACGAGAAGGAACTTCAGGAATACTTCGGCGAGGCGTTGGAGATTGAGGACGACGTTCTCAGTCAGATGGAGCTACAGTTCGAGGACAAGGAAGATGTTGAGCCTGAGTCCGAGGACGACGTAGACGACGAGGATGCCTCCTAAGTATCCCGTGGTTGTACCTGGGGTCGGGCCTGTCCCGGCCCTGGGTATGATCGTAGGTGAGGCACCGGGAAGGAATGAAATTGAGCAAGGTATCCCCTTCTGTGGAAGGTCAGGAGACCTACTTGATGACGCTCTGCGGAGTGGAGCTAGTAGCAGGGCGGAGTTCTACATCACAAACGTCTATAAGGGCGACGTGGGAAGTGGAAATCCAAACCCCACCCAGGAGCAGATTCAGGATCACTGGCCTTTACTCCGGCGAGAGATTGCTGATGTTGCCCCTAGAGGAATACTACTCCTCGGACGCGTTGCTACAGAGGCTTTCTTCCATGAAGTCGGAAGGATGGCGGATGCAATTGCCCAGCAGGCTGTTGCTGAAGGCGTCAGATGCTTCCCTTGTTGGCACCCCAGCTATGTCTTACGAGGCGGGGGACACGGGGTACGGGCTGTAGAGTTCTACGAAACCATAGGGAGGTTCATTGAGTACATTCGAGATTAAGGACTCAGGCCAGAGGCAGGAGTTCGCGTCCGGCATGGTGCGGGACGTAACCGAGGACAAGGTGAACTATCTCCTGGTGTTCGACGGCCCCATGCTAGACCGGTGGGCGGCACATATGACCGCAGGCGCAAAGAAGTATGCAGCGCGAAACTGGATGCTGGCAGCAGGGCCCGAGGAATACGAGAGGTTCAGGGAGTCAGCTACGCGGCACTTCCGCAAGTGGCTGGCCGGAGAAGCAGACGAGGATCACGCTAGCGGCGTGTACTTCAACATCAACGGAGCGGAGTACGTCAAGTGCCTACCTTCGCAGTAGCACCATGTAAGTGCGGGGAACCCAAAGTTGGGGCCGACTATTGTGCTAATTGCAAGGCAGACGTGCATAGAAAGCACCGCTATGGTCTTTCCTCCGAGCAATATAAGGAAATGCTAGAGCGACAGGGCGGAGTATGCGCTCTCTGTAGACAGCAATGTAAAACCGGAAATCGGTTGTGTGTTGACCACGATCACGATACAGGAAAAGTACGGGCGCTTCTTTGCCGTCGCTGCAACTGGATTGCAGCCCTTATCGACGAGATTGGGTTTGACACACTAAAGGAGAACTATGCCGACATTTGCGGTTGATTGGGATGGTACCTGTGTTGCAAACAAGTATCCCGAGGAGGGTGACTGGCTACCAGGGGCGGTCGATGCTCTACGGACTCTTGACCGGTTGGGGGACGTTATCATCCATTCGGTTAGAATTGCACCAGTGGCACCCCTCACAAATGGGTCTATCTATCCCATCGGAGAGGAAGTTCCTATTCCCGAGCAGGCTGAGAGGGAGTACGCCTATATCCGTCGTATGCTCGACGGAGTGGGTTTGGCTCATGTGGAAATCTGGCAGCGTCCGTACAAGCCACCGGCTGTGGTCTACATTGATGACCGAGCGGTTAGGTTTGAAGGCGACTGGCAAGCAACCGTAGACACCGTGTTGGAGAAGATCCAGCCTGTGCTAGCATAGGAGCGTGATGGCTATTGAAACTGATCGGGGTAAAGAAGTCCTGGCGTGGTTTGCGGGAAAGGGCATCAGCCCGGAAACGGTTACAGACTTCGGGGTACGAACTGAAGCAGATGGTGCTGTCGTCTTCCCTTATGGAGACGTGGATAAAAAGCGCTATGGTGTTCCCAACGGAGAGCGTTCTTTCCGTTGGAGTACCGGTGTTGATCCCGTACTCTTTAATCGAAGGGACATTGGGAAGAAGCGGTTGTTTCTCTGTGAAGGCGAAACGGATACCATGCGCCTCAGACAGGAAATCGGTACTCAGGAAGATGTCGGAGTCGTTGGCATTCCTGGAATCGAGACCTGGAATCAGGGAATGGCTGATGATCTGCGATCTTCAGACCTTGTATGGGTTGTCCTCGACAACGACATGGATTACAAAGTCGCGGGACGGGTGGACACGGCGTTTCGGGCCATCCGAAGTTCAATTGGGGCTAAAGCCCGACGTGTTCTACTTCCCAAGGGGTTTAACGATATATGTGAGTTCTTCGGAGATCACGATATCGACGCCTTTCGGGCTCTTGTTGCAAGGCAACCTGTACCAGGAGATAGTAGGTTCAAAGTCTTGAACCTGACAGTGGAACCGTCTCCGCCCAAGTGGGTCATCCAAGACCTGATTTGTGCGGGGGATATCCACATCATGATCGGAGAGCCAAACATTGGTAAGTCGTTCATCTCTATGGACATGGCGGCGGCAATCGCGGGTGTACGCGATGCTGTGCTTGGTCACCAAGTGTGCGAACATGGGCGTGTACTCTACATCGACGAGGAGAACCCGGAGGATCTGGTAGTTGACAGGTTCCGGCGGTTGGGCCTCACCGAAGAACACGCTCGTAACATCCGTTACCTAAACAACGCTAGTGTACGCCTGGACAGAGACCCAGACGCACTACTGGACGAGGCTTTGGAGTTCGAGCCTCTCCTGATTGTGCTGGACAGTCTCACGCGGCTGCACGGCCAGGACGAGAATGCATCAGGCCCAATGTCTGCCCTATTCAACGACGGCATCGCGCCGCTCGCACGACAGACCGGGGCCGCTGTGTTGCTCATCCACCACGTTAGCAAGACGGACAGCACGTCATCGTTCAAGAGAGCGAGAGGTAGTGGGGATATCACAGCAGCAGTTGATACTGGCTTCGATGTCTATAAGGCTGAGGATGGTACGCTCAGGGTTAAGAACTTTAAGGCCCGTAGGGCAGCCCAGGCATCCACGATCTACGCCGACATTATGGACAGAGCCGACGGATCAATTGACGTTGCCAACCTATCAGGGTTTGGTGGAACCTTCTAATGACAGAGCACACGGAGGGGAGGCTAATCCCTCATGAGGCGGACAACTACGCCACCATCTACGAGGACAAACGCGGTATGCTCTGGGTCACGCATCAGGAACTCCTTGATTGCGGATACATCAATCTGTGCGACTTCGACATTGTGTATCTCAACAAGAAGTTCTATGAGCTACAGGGCCATACCCGCATAGCTAATGCCTGGTGGATCGAAGAAGTCAAGACGGCGGAGACGGACGAACCCGAAGCACACGAAGTTGCTAAGGGACAATCGGCATAGGTACGATGAACTACTGGTCTCTCAATCTGGTGGTTGCGCCCTTTGTGATCGTCGGCCTTCGCCTAATCGGAAGTTGGACATGGACCACGATCATAGCCGCATGGTTATCCGTGGTCTATTGTGTGTACGTTGTAACCGCGCTCTGCGAGATTGGATGGACTCGACTTGGCTAGAGCGTGCAGCAGAATATCAACGAAGGAGCGGTAACTAATGGCAGATTATGCCACAGCAGTTGGGTTCGTCCAGTTTGAGCCGGTTGAGCGTGAAGCCAACGGTCAGACTGTGATCGACTATACGGTCAAGTCTCCTGGTGCAGAGGGTAACCTCATTCGGATCACGGTGTGGCCCGAGCTACAGGGGGACAAGATCGAGAAGGGTGACTTCATCGCAGTTGATGGGAAGCTAACCCTCAGTTCGTATGAGAAGGATGGCGAGCGTCGCCAGTCCATTCAGATCAGCGCGAAGCAGCTAGCGGTTCTCAAGGGCCGTCAGCAGGCTGATCGTGAAGTTGTGAATTCTCAGAACACCGAGAAGGATCTGTTCTAAGTCATGGCTGCGGTCGCATGGACTGAGCATGACGGGTCTGAGCGT
>Ga0193696_1000539_pt1 | contig 12886 bp, 11 predicted proteins | sample L3m1metaG_FD_145074 | JGI IMG/M metagenome (GOLD analysis project Ga0193696, IMG submission 145074) | Soil microbial communities from a riparian zone of the East river system, Colorado, United States - L3m1 | ecosystem: Environmental > Terrestrial > Soil > Riparian zone | place: USA: East River... | reverse complement strand
CTCGATGACCGGCCAGTCGTAGTGCTCACGAAAAAACTGACGGCCGTTCCGGCCCAGCGTCCCGCTCAGCCAGCGATTCTGCTCGATCGCCTTCAGGGTTTCGGCGAACTCCTGCGCGTTGTCGTAATAGAGGCCGGCGTTGCTGCGAATGCACTGACCCTTGAGCACGTCACAGCGCCCGTTGGCGAGGACAGGACGTCCAAGCGCCCAGGCTTCGAGCGCCACCATCGACAGGCTCTCGTAGTACGACGGCATGAACAGCAGGTCGGCGGCCGCCATGGCGTCGAACTTATCCGCATCGTTCAGGAAGCCCAGATGCCGGATCCGCGGATGCTGTGGAATCGGCAGCAGCGAATTGCCGATCAGCATGAGTGACAGCTTGCCGTGCGGATCCTGAAGATAGCCCTCGAAGAAGTCGAAGAGCTCCTTGCATCCCTTGTTCTCGTCGATGCGGCCGACGTAGACCGCGAACGGTCCACGCACGTTGTATTTCTGACGGAAGCGTCCGGGCTGCGGGCTGCTGGGCACGTCGGAGCCGACACCGACGACCACGCCGGCCACTGCTTCGTTGCCCGACACCGCCTGGATCATCGTCCGCTCTTCCGGCGAGTTGTACATGACCGCGCGGACGCTGCGGAACAGCGGATGAAAAATCGACAGGCCGATCGTCGCGTCGCGCTCGGCGGTCGGCACGAGAATCGCCCGATCGGCGGCGGCTCGCGCGCCGTAGAACGCGTGATAGTAGCGATAGCTGAAGAACAGGCAGAACGCGTAGTCGCCAGCATGCCGGGCGATGTGATCGACCAGCGCCGGCGACGTCGGCCCTTCAGCGTCGAGCCAGTCGAGCTCGTCGCCTATGGAGTGGCGATGCGCGAAGACGCGTTCCTGCCTGCGGCCGAACACGAGCGGGTCGCGTTCGTGCTTCACGGGAAAACGGCGAACCGACACGCCGTTCACCTGCTCGACTCCTGGCGGCAGCTCGTTGCGCCACGTGACGTAGTCGGTCGCGCAGGTGGTGAGGACCTCGACTTCGCCATGCCGCGCCAGGCGCTCCGCGATGTAGCGGGCGTGAAGCTCGGCGCCGCCGTTGATTGACGTGCCGTAGCGCTGAACGACGACCGCGACCTTCACTGCCCGTGGGGCTCGCCGCCACCCGTGTCCGGCGCGCCATCATCATCCGGCCCGTCGTCGTCCTCGTCGTCGTCGGCTCCTGCCTCTGCCTGCCTCGCCGAAGCGGCGGTGGGATCTGGGGCCGCGAAGGCGGGTCTCGCCGGAGCATCCGCCCGATCATCGGATGCGAAGGCGGAATCGCCCGCAGCAAAGGCGGAAGGCGCCTCCGAACGAGCGTCGGTCGTTCCATCCGTCGCGCCGGCCGCAGGCTGCGGCGCTGCGCCTGGCGAGCCGAACTGCGCCGCGACAGGGGCGCCGCCACGCCTGCCTCGCCGTCGCCGGCGTCGGCGGCTGCGTTGACCGGGCCCTTCCGGTGGATTTCCGCTTTGCGGAGGCGGTGGCTGCGGCGCCGGCGTCTGCGTTTGTGGGGGTGGTGGCGCAGGCGGCGGTGACGCGGCCGCAGCCGGTGTCGACGGCCGCGTCGGGCGCTCCTCCTCCGCGGGTTTGTAAACGACAGCGCTCTCGAGCGCCCGCGCGCGCCGCTCGTTGAACTCGAGCCGGCTCGAAAGCGATTCGACGCGCATCTTCAGGTTCTTGACCTCGATCCCGGTCCGGGTCAGCTCCAGGACCAGGTTGTGGATCAGCTCGTAGTACAACTGATCCATCGCGCGACGCGACGACTCGCGCTGCGCCTCCCGCTCTGCGTACATCGTGTTCAGCTGCGCCTGGATGTTCAGCGCGCGAATCAGCGGGTTCGGATTGAACAGAAACAGCTTCAGCAGCGGGTGAAACAGCTTTCGGAAGAACCGGATGATGCCGCGGTGCGATTCGAACAGCGTGTCCGACTCGAAGCTGTAGTTCGGCAGCACCGGCGGCTCGTATGCCGGCATCGCTTTTCTGAACTGATCCAGCAGATCGGATCGGACGCCTCGCGGATCGAGAAACCTCTCGAGCTTCACCGCCGCCAGCTCGCGGATTTGCTCCTCGGTGTAGTCGACGCCGCGCTTCTCGCGGATGCGCGCGCGGATCTGCTCCATGATGTGCTCGACATTCACCGAGTCGGAGCGAACGTTGAATTCGGGCATAAGCAGCAATCAGCTTTCAGCGCGGCCGCATCTCATGATGGCTGGTAGATGATCAAGGCCACGGCCAGCGCCCACAGCGCTACGCAGGCGAGCAGCGGGCGATCGGTCAGGAGCAGGTCGGCCGGGCTGCCGCCGCCGTCGCGCCTGTGGACGAGATACAGGTACCGAAAAATCCCGTACAACGGGAAGGGAATCGTGAGCCCAAGCCAGGGCGTGCCGAACTTTTCCTGCGTCTCGGGGCTTATCGTGTAGAAGACATAGGCGATCAAGGTGGACGCGGTGACGACCGCGATCATCTGATCGAGCAGGTAGGCGCTGTATTCGCCGAGAATCGGCCGATGGCTCGCGGCGCCGTCGGCGAGCAGCACGATCTCGTGCCGCCGCTTCGCCAGCGCCATGAACAGCGCCAGCAGGATCGTGCAGACCAGCAGCCAGCGGCTGATCTCGACGTTGACCGCGACCGCGCCCGCCACCGCCCGCAGGACGAATCCGATGGCCAGCGTGAGCACATCGATGATCACGATGTGTTTGAGCGGACCCGAGTAGAGCGACTGGAGAATGAGATACGCGACGGTGACGGCAAGGAACGGCAGGCCGAGAGTGCTCGCGCCAGCCAGTGCGACGGCGCCGATCACGATCGCTGCCGCCGCTGCGGTTTTCACCGGCAGCGCTCCCGACGCGATCGGCCGCCGGGCTTTCAACGGATGGCGTCGATCGCTGTCCCGGTCCGAGATGTCGTTGATGATATAGACGACGCCCGACAACAAGCAGAACACGGCGAAGGCCGCGAGGGCGGCGACGATGGCAGCGGGGTCGTCCAGCCGTCGTCCGAACAGCAGACCTGCGAAGACCAGCAGGTTCTTCGTCCACTGCCCCGGACGGAGAGAGGTCAACAGCTGGAGGCCGATTGAGCGACCCGATACTTCGTTGACCGAAGTATCGGGTGACGCCACGGAGGGTGAAGAAGTGGTGCGCGCCATCTAAAGCGCGGCGGTCCGTCTCGAGAACGCGGGTCGGGCTAGACCTTGGCCGATGCGGCAAAACTCCGGACGGCGTCGTTCTCGTTCTCGTAGGTCTCGAACACGGTCAGCAGCTTGGTGATTGACAGCAGATCGGTGATGCGCTTGGTCAGGTTGAGCAGCTTGAGGCTGCCGCCCTGCCGGCTCACCGTGGTGTAGGTGCGGACGACTTCGCCGAGGCCCGCGCTATCGATGTAGGGCACGCCGGCCAGGTTGAGGACGATCTTCTTATGACCCTGGTTGACGAGACTGTTGACCTTGTCCTTGAGCAACTCGTCGCCTTCGCCCAGGGTAATCTTCCCCTTCAGGTCCAGCACCACTACGTCGCCCACCATCCGTTCGTCGATCTGCATGGAAACACTCCAGATATATGCGATGTGAGCTTAACACACCCGGATTTTGATTGAGGCGAACGGCAGCGAAAACGCTGGAGTGATCCCCTAGACGCCGCCAGCACCGGCGAATTTCCGGGACTGGAAGCATTCCTTGCAGAAGACCGGGCGCCCCTGCGTCGGCTTGAACGGCACGGTCGTTTCCTTGCCGCAGGCCGAGCAACTGGTCTGAGTTTCCACTCGTTCACGAGACATCCCGCCACCGGCGGGACGCGCGGCGCGCTTGCCCTTACAGGCTTTGCACCGTTTTGGCTCGTTCTTGAAGTTCTTGTCGGCGAAAAACTGCTGCTCTCCCGCCGTCCAGATGAACTCGGTACCGCAATCCACGCAACTCAGGATCCTGTCTTGGAACTCCATCGGTCGCTACCTCGTCCGGGTCGGTCTATTCCGATTCGCGCCGCAACTTCTTGCGATTGCGCTTTCGCGCGAGCGCTTGCTTTGCCCTTCGTTTGTCCCCAGGTTTCAGATAGAAGGAATGCTTCTTGATATCCTTGATGATGTCTTCCTGCTGAACCTTCCGCTTGAACCGGCGGAGAGCGCTCTCGATCGATTCGCCCTCCTGGATTTTGACTTCAGCCACGCGACCAACACCCCCTTCACGGGTGGCAAAATGCCCGGATAACCAAATATGCTAGGCTATCACAGGTAAACGCGGATTCTAGGCGCAATCCCCGTCAAAGGTCAACGAAATAGTCCCGCTCGCGCCGCCTCGGTGTGCAGCGCCATCACACGCCCTAAGTCATTCAGACGATGAGAGTTCTGGTTCTCGGCAGCGGCGCGCGCGAACACGCGCTGGTCGCGCGGCTTGCTTTGGACCCCGAATCCGAGACCGTACTGGCGGCGCCCGGAAACCCTGGAATAGCGCGGGTCGTGCGCACCATCCCGGTCGATCTGACGAACGTGGCGGCGGTCGCCGAGCTCGCCGCTTCAGAACGAATCGACCTGACTGTCGTCGGGCCGGAGCTTCCGTTGAGCCTTGGTCTCGCCGATCGCTTCGCGACAGACGGACGGCTGCTCTTCGGTCCGACTGCAGCCGCGGCACGCCTCGAATCGAGCAAGGCGTTTGCGAAGACCTTCATGGCGCGCCACGCCGTGCCGACCGCGCGCTTTCACGTCGCTGAGTCCCTGGATAGTGCGCGAGCGCAGATTCACGAGGGCGCCTTCGGGTTCCCGGTGGTGCTCAAGGCGGATGGCCTCGCCGCAGGGAAAGGCGTCGTGATTGCGGACGACGCGTCAGCGGCCGACGCGGCCATCGTGGCAGCGATGGCGGACCGGAAATTCGGCGGCGCCGGCGAGCGGCTGGTGATCGAAGAATGCCTCAGCGGTCCCGAGGTCTCGTTCTTCCTTATCTGCGACGGCACCCGCGCGCTGTCGATCGGATCGGCGCAGGACCACAAGCGGATCTTCGACGACGATCGGGGACCGAATACCGGTGGAATGGGCGCGTTCGCGCCGAGTCCGTTGTTGGACGCCGCTCTTGAAGTCAGGGTGATGCGGGAGATCGTGGATCCGGTGCTGGCCGGAATGGCGACCGAGGGTCATCCGTTTCGCGGATTCCTTTACGTTGGCCTCATGCTCACGTCGGCCGGCCCGAAAGTCATCGAATTCAACGTGCGGCTGGGCGACCCGGAGGCGCAAGTCGTCCTGCCGCTGATCGACGAGCCGCTCGTGCCGATTCTCGCGGCTGCGGCCGGCGGAGTTCTTCGACATTCCTCCGTCCGCCGTGGGCACGACGCGCTCGCGGGGGTCGTGCTCGCTTCGCGGGGGTACCCGGAGTCGTCTGAATCCGGCTGTCCGATTCAGGGCGTGGACCGCGCGGAAGCGCTGCCGGACGTGGCCGTTTATCACGCCGGAACCACGCTCCGGGGCGATAGTCTCGTAACTGCTGGCGGCCGTGTGCTGACCGTTGTCGGCCGTGGCAACACTCTCGCTGCGGCGATCGCGCGTGCGTACGTTGGCGTGGAACAGATTTCCTTTGACGGGATGCAGTACCGGCGCGATATCGGGAAGAAGGCGCTGTGAAGTATTCCGTGGTCACGTTCGGGTGCCGGGTCAATCAAGCCGACTCGCTCGGCTTCGAGGAAGAGCTGCGCGCCGCCGGTGCCGAATCGGTCGCATCGCTGGCCGCAGATGTGGTGATCGTCAACACCTGCTCGGTCACGGCGACTTCGGATCAAGGCGCGCGTCAGACGATTCGACGCATCGCTCGAGACAATCCTCGCGCGCGCATTGTCGTCACCGGCTGCTACGCGACGCGGCGGCCGGACGAAGTTGCCGCGCTTCCGAATGTGGTGCAGGTCGTCTCGAACGACGACAAGCCGCGTCTGCTGTCTGTTCTCAACAGACAAACCGCAGAGAGCGCGGAGCACGCCGAGAAAAAGGCTTTCCCTGCGATCTTTGCGAGCTCCGCGGTCGGTTTTCGGAGTGGTGACGGCCCATGCGGAGCGACGATCGAACCGGGCGTCGCGGGCCGGACCGCATTTACGCTGCGCGTTCAGACTGGCTGTGCCGAGCCCTGCTCGTACTGCATCATTCCATCGACCCGCGGCCGGCCGCGAAGCGTCCCGGTTCAGGATCTGCTGCGCGAAGTCGAGCGTGTCGCCGCCTCCGGGTTCAAGGAAATCGCGCTGACCGGCGTCCACCTCGGGTCCTACGGCCGCGATCTCGGTCCGCCGGGTTCCCTCATCCAGCTTCTCCAGCATCTCGACGGCTGGCGCGCGAAGGCTTCCACCGAGCGCGTGCTCTTCCGCATCAGCTCGCTCGAGCCGATGGATTGCTCGAAGGAAATCGTCGACCTCGTTGCGAGCTCGCCGTCGTTCGCGCCCCATTTCCACCTGCCGCTGCAGCACGCGAGTCATCGGGTGCTGTCGGCCATGCGCCGGCCTTATACGATCGAGTACTACTCGGCCCTCGTGGACGACATTCGCGCGCGCCTTCCGCACGCGTCGATCGGATCCGACATCATCGTGGGATTCCCCGGCGAGACGGACGATGACTTCCAGCAGCTGGCGTCGTACCTCGAGGCCTCGCCCCTGACGCACCTTCACGTCTTCCCGTATTCCGATCGACCCGGGACGGCGGCATCGACGATGAGTGGCAAGGTGTCAGGTGCGGTCATTCGCGAGCGAGGCCGCCGGGTGCGCGAGATCGGCGGGCGATTGACGGCTCGATTCCGGGATTCGCAGGTCGGCACCACCCATCGAGCGTTGACACTCGAGGACGGTTCGCTGGTCGTGACGGGGAACTATCAGAAGCTGCGCATTCCACCCGGCCTTCCGCGCAACCAATGGGTCGTCGTGCGCGTCACCTCACATGATGACGGCGAGCTGCTGCGCGGCTGATTTGTTCTGACCCTCGACAATCAGCTGCCCGCATGCCGCGCGGATGTCGCGGCCGCGGCTCTTGCGCACCGACACGATCAAGCCGGCATCCGCGAGGATCTTCGCGAAGCGATTCACCGCCTCGTCGGACGGCCGCTCGAACGGAATCCCGGGTGCCGCGTTGAGCGGAATCAGGTTGACCTTCGATTTCACTCGCGCCAGGAGCTTCGCCAGCAGCCGCGCATCCTGAGGCGAGTCGTTCACGCCCGCCAGAAGCACGTACTCGAACGTAATCCTGCGGCGCTTCTGCAGCGGGAATCGTTGACACGCGGCGATGATCTCGGCGACACCGTACTTCTTGTTGAGCGGGACCAGTTCGCCGCGGAGCCGATCGGTCGGCGCGTGCAGCGAGATGGCGAGGTTCGGCATGACGGGCTCGGACGCCAACCGTTCGAGCGCCGGCAGGAGTCCGACCGTCGAGAGGGTCACGCGCCTCGGCGGCAGCGCAAAGCCCTGCGGATCCGCGAGGATGCGCAGCGCCTTCATCGTCTCGTCATAGTTGTGGAGCGGTTCGCCCATTCCCATCAGGACGATGTTGAAGGGAGTGTCGCGCATGGCGAGCGCCGTCGCTAGCACCCGCACCTGTCCAACGATTTCGCCCGCCGTCAGATTCCGGACGAGCCCCATTTTTCCGGTGAGGCAGAAGGCGCATGCCATCGCGCACCCGACCTGCGTCGAGATGCAGAAAGTCATCGACGGCGTGTCCGGAATGAAGACCGATTCGATCTGGCGTCCGTCGGCGAGCCGGAGGAGAAACTTCTCGGTGCCGTCGGACGACTTCTCGCGATGCGCCAGCGTGGGGGTCGTGAGAACGAACTCGTCCGCAAGGCGACGGCGCAGGTCCAGCGGAAGGTCGGTCATTGCCCCGACATCGGTCACGCCGCGGCGGTGGATCCAGCGGAATATCTGGTCGCCCCGGAACGCGTCCTGGCCGCGTTCGACGAGCGCCGCTTCGAGCGCTGGCCGTTCCAGTTCCGCGAGATCGGGGCGACGTGGTTCCTTGCCGGTCACGATCGTAGCTTACCATGCTATAATGTCTTTTCGCGCTTGTAATCCCTTCTCGCACAACGCTTTGCGGCGTTCTCAAGTTGCAGAATTCACCGATAGTCAGAGACGTTCTCGATAACGGCCTTCGGATTCTCACCGAGCGGATGACGCAGGTCCGTTCGATCAGCATCGGAGTATGGCTGACCCGTGGATCGCGCCACGAATCAGCCGAGCGCGGCGGTATCGCGCATTTCGTCGAGCACATGCTGTTCAAGGGGACCGGCACGCGCTCCGCCGAAGACATCGCCCAGGCCATCGACTCCATCGGCGGGCAGCTCGACGCGTTCACGGCGAAGGAATACGCCAGCTATTACATCAAGGTGCTCGACGAGCACCTGCCGCTCGCCATCGACATTCTGTCGGATATCGTCCGCAATCCGGCGTTCAGCCCCGACGACATCGAGCGCGAGAAGAAGGTCGTCCTCGAAGAAATCAAGATGGTCGAGGACACGCCGGACGACCTCGTGCACGAGCTGTTCACGCAAGGATTCTGGGAAAACCATCCGCTGGGCCGTCCGATTCTCGGCACTAAGGAAACGGTCGAGTCGTTCAACGCCGAGCTGCTGCGCGACTACTTCAAGAACGTCTACACGGCGAAAAACCTGATTGTGTCGGCCGTCGGCAACCTCGAGCACGAGCGCGTGCGTGAGCTGGTCGAGGAGAAGTTCGGCACGCTCGTACAGCCGGGCGAACCCGCGTGCGACCAGGCGCCCCGCGTCGTCCCGAAGATTCTCGTGCGCAACAAGGAGCTGGAACAAAGTCACCTCTGCCTTGGCGTCGGCAGCTATCCGCAGAACCACGACGACCGCTACTCGAGCTACGTCCTCAACACCCTGCTGGGCGGATCGATGAGCTCTCGCCTGTTCCAGAACGTGCGTGAAAAGCGCGGTCTGGCCTACGCGGTCTTCAGCGGGCTCAGCGCCTACCGCGACGCGGGTTCATTCACCGTCTATGCGGGCTGCTCGAACGAGGCGGTTGGCGAGGTCATCGACCTGATTGTCGAAGAGCTGCGCGGCGTGAAGCAGAGGGCCGTGCCGGAGGCGGAGCTGCAGCGGTCGAAGGATCACCTCAAGGGCAGCCTGATGCTGAGCCTCGAGAACACCGCGAGCCGGATGTCGCACCTCGCCCGGCAGGAAATCTACTTCGATCGACAGTTTGGCCTGGACGAGACGCTGCAAGGCATCGAACAGGTCACGACGCGCGACGTGCAGCGGGTGGCGACCGATCTCTTTCAGAATGGATCTCTTGCGGCGACCGTGCTCGGAAACGTGAACGGATTGCAGATTCCACGGGAGCGGCTCGAACTCGATTAGATGATTCCTCGGTACACGCACCCAGAGATGGGGCGGATCTGGAGCGACCAGCGCCGGTACGAGACGTGGTTGCTCGTGGAGACCGCCGCCGCCGAAGCCATGGCGGTGGCCGGCATCGTACCGCCTGACGCCGCGCGCGACATCCGCGAGCGCGGCGCCTTCGACATCGCGCGCATCGACGAAATCGAACAGATCACGCAGCACGACGTCATTGCGTTCACGACGGCCGTGGCCGAGAACGTCGGGCCATCGGGCCGCTGGATTCACTTCGGCCTTACCTCGTCGGACGTCATCGACACCGCGCAGGCGCTGCAGATGCGCGAGGCGTGCGACGTCATCCTCGCGGATCTCGAACAGCTTGGCGACGCCATCCGCGATCGGGCGATCGAACATCGACGGACGCCAATGATCGGTCGGACGCACGGCGTCCACGCCGAGCCGATGACCTTCGGGCTGAAACTCGCGCTGTGGTTTGCCGAGGTGGACCGCGATCGCGAGCGGGTGCGTCGGGCGCGGGCGACGATCAGCGTGGGCAAGTTGTCCGGCGCGGTCGGGACATTTGCGCACGTGCCGCCCGCCATCGAGGCCGACGTCTGCCGGCGCCTCGGCCTCGAGCCCGCCGCGGTGGCATCCCAGGTGATCCAGCGCGACCGGCATGCCGAACTGCTTGCCGCCCTGGCGATTACCGCCGCGTCGCTCGAGAAGTTCGCGCTCGAGATCCGCGGTCTGCAGAAGACGGAGATCGGCGAGGTCGAGGAGCCGTTCGGGAAGGGACAGAAGGGATCGTCCGCGATGCCACACAAGCGGAATCCCATCGGCTGCGAGCAGATCGTCGGCCTGGCCCGGCTGATTCGAGGCAATGCGCATGCCGCGCTCGAGAACGTCGCGCTATGGCACGAGCGCGACATCTCGCATTCGTCGGTCGAGCGCGTCATTCTGCCGGACAGTTTCATCGCGCTCGATCACATGCTGCGGCGCTTCACGCGGATCGTGCGCGGCATGGCGGTCAACGTCGACAGAATGCGCGAGAACCTGAATCGTTCGCGCGGCGTCGTGTTTTCAGGGACCGTGCTGCTCGAGTTCGCGAGGAAAGGCGTTTCGCGCGAACAGGCGTACGAGTGGGTGCAGCGGAACGCCATGCGCTCGTTCGAGGAGCAGCGCGATTTCAAGGCGCTGCTGCTGGCCGACCCCGACGTGTCGCGCGTGCTGACCGCCGCTGAAATCGAGCGCGCGTTCGATCTCGACGAGCAGCTGAAGCACGTCGACCACATCTTCGATCGGGTGTTTCACCCTGTGAGGGCCTAACCGCATGCGCGCGCGAGTCTTCGTCACACTCAAGCCATCCGTCTTCGATCCCCAGGGCAAGGTGATTGCGGACGCCCTGCACTCGCTCGGCTACGACGGCGTCGCCGACGTGAGGCAAGGCAAGTACTTCGAACTCGACCTGGCCGCCACCGAGGCCGGTGCCGCGAAAGCGCTGGCTGCGGAGGTCGCCGACAAGGTTCTGGCGAATCCGGTTATCGAAAGTTATCGCATCGAGGTGGACTGACATGCGATTTGGCGTCGTCGTGTTCCCCGGCAGCAACTGCGACGAAGACGCGCATCACGCGGCAAAGGATCTCTTTGGTCAGGATGCCGAGTACCTGTGGCACAAGGACACGGATCTCAAGGGCGCCGACGTCGTGATCCTGCCGGGCGGCTTCGCCCACGGCGATTACCTGCGCACTGGGGCGATGGCGCGTTTCTCGCCCATCATGAGAGAGGTTGCCGCCTTCGCCGACCGCGGCGGTCCCGTGCTCGGCATCTGCAATGGATTTCAGATTCTGCTCGAGGCTGGTCTGCTCCCGGGCGCGATGCTCCGCAACCGCAGCCTGAAGTACCAGTGCGAGCACGTCCACGTGCGCGTTGAACAGACCGATACGCCGTTCACGAGCGCGGCGCGTCCCGGCCAGGTGCTGCGCATTCCGATCGGTCATGGCGAAGGGAATTACTACGCGCCGCCGGAAACGATCGCCCGGCTGGAGGCGAATCGCCAGGTCGTGCTTCGCTACACGGATCCACAGGGCCGGCAGGACGATGCGTCGAATCCCAACGGGTCGGTGCATGCGATCGCCAGCATCTGCAACGAACGGCGCAACGTCGTCGGCATGATGCCGCATCCGGAGCGGGCGTGCGAAGTCCTGCTGGGCGGCGTGGACGGCCGGGTGATATTCGATTCCGTGATCAGTGCGCTTGCTCGAGGGCCTGAAAGGCCCGCGCTACTGGAAGTAGGGCGACCGGCGTAGTGTGGAAGCAGGGTGGCCCTTTCAGGGCCGCCGGAGAACCATGATCGATTCCCAGGTACTGGAACGCCACGGGCTGAAGCCCGATGAATACGACCGTATCGTGAAAACCCTCGGCCGCGAGCCGAATCTCACCGAGCTCGGCATCTTCTCGGTGATGTGGTCGGAGCACTGCAGCTACAAGAGCTCGCGTGTTCATCTCAAGACTCTGCCGACCCAGGGGCCTCAGGTGTTGCAGGGCCCGGGCGAGAACGCCGGGGCGGTCGACATCGGCGAAGGGCTCGCGGCCGTCTTCAAGATCGAGTCGCACAACCATCCGTCGTTCATCGAGCCGTACCAGGGCGCGGCGACCGGCGTTGGCGGCATCATCCGCGACATCTTCACGATGGGCGCACGGCCGATCGCCCTGCTGAACTCGCTGCGGTTTGGATCGCTCGACGCCCCCGGAACGCGCCGTCTGGTCGAAGGCGTCGTCGCTGGCATCGCCGGATACGGCAACAGCATCGGCATTCCGACCGTCGGCGGCGAAATCGCCTTCGAACCGTCGTACGCCGGGAACCCGCTCGTCAACGTGTTCTGCCTCGGCATCGCCAAGGCATCCGACATCGTCAAAGGGGTCGCGTCGGGCGTCGGCAACGCCGTCTACTACGTCGGCGCCAAGACCGGCCGCGACGGGATCCACGGCGCGACGATGGCGTCGGCGGAGTTCGATGAGAAATCAGCGGAGAAGCGGCCGGCGGTGCAGGTCGGCGACCCGTTCATGGAGAAGGTGCTCATCGAGTGCTGCCTCGAGGTGTTCGCCGCCGACCTGGTGGTCGGCATCCAGGACCTCGGCGGCGCCGGGCTGTCCTGCGCGACCTCCGAGCTCGCGTCGGCCGGCGACGGTGGCATGACCGTGTGGCTCGACCGGGTGCCGCTGCGTGACTCGTCGCTCGCTCCCGAGGAGATCCTCATGAGCGAGTCGCAGGAGCGGATGTGCGCAGTGGTCGAGCCGACGAAGCTCGACGCGTTCCTGGACATCTGCGCGAAGTGGGACGTGCTGGCCACGGTCATCGGTGAGGTCGACGACAGCGGCCGGCTCACCGTGCAGTGGCACGGCGACACCATCGTCGACGTGCCGCCGCGGTCGGTGGCGCACGACGGCCCGGTCTACCAGCGGCCGTTCGCCCGGCCGTCCTGGCAGGACGCGCTGCAGGCCGCCGGACCGGACGCGTTGCCGCGGCCGTCGACCGGCGACGAGCTGCGTGCGACGTTGCTG
>Ga0193696_1000536_pt1 | contig 12921 bp, 14 predicted proteins | sample L3m1metaG_FD_145074 | JGI IMG/M metagenome (GOLD analysis project Ga0193696, IMG submission 145074) | Soil microbial communities from a riparian zone of the East river system, Colorado, United States - L3m1 | ecosystem: Environmental > Terrestrial > Soil > Riparian zone | place: USA: East River... | reverse complement strand
GTTCGGGTACACCGACGCTGGCCGAGTCGGTGACATCGACCCCCGTCTCACTCGCGTCCAGCGCCTCGGCAAGTAGCCCCACAGGACTCTCGTCGGCGGCGTACCCGAACACTCCGGTCACGGCGATGTCCCGCTGGTGGGTGGAGCCGGTGGCGAACGCCGACTGCGACGCTAGGTTGATCTCGATACTCGTGTACGGGGGGCCGGTGTTGGCTGGCTCCAGGTAGTACCCGGAGATCCCGATGGTGGTGCCGCCTGCGGACAGCACGGTCACCGAGATCAGTTCGTCGGCGTCCAGCCACAACCGCCACGCCGTCCGGTAGGCGGGGTCCGGCCACGGGAAATACCGGGTGCCGGTCCACGGGTAGAACTTGCGGTGCAGAACCCGCTCGGCGTCCCGGGACGCCCCCTCGATTGCCCGGTCGACGCGGGCGTCGGAGCGGGCGGTCTCGGCAAAGTCCAGCGCCTGCTTGACGTCCTCGCGGGTGCAGTACCACACGCCCATACCGCACCCCCTCGACCGCTCAGGTGTCGGTGGACGTCCAGCCGTCGTACGGACAGTGCAGGACTGCGCCTACCTGCTGGAGCGGCTGCCCGTCGTTCGGGCAGGCTTGCGGGCGGCGTTCTCGCTCGTCTGCTGCGAGGTCGTCTGCTTCTCGTCTGATGTCTGCGAGCTGTTCCCAGGAGATGGCTCTTCGCCCCCTTCCGGCTCGGCGGTGACGTCGGGCGCGGCCGGCGCTGCAGCGGCCGCCTTGCTGGCCTTCGCCGGCTTCCGGGCCGGTTCCGGTGCCTGTCCCCCGACGTAGCCGGGCTGGCCCGGCTCGGCGGCCTCGTGCGAGACGCCGGTGTCCACGGTGTTCTTCGGCATGGGTTGTCCGTCCTCCACGAACTCGGTGACATGGCAGCGGGGACACCGGGTCAGCCCCACCGCGTACTTGGTGGTGCACCCGGTGCACACCCACAGCGCCATGTCAGGCCGCCACCACCGACGCGCCCGCGTCGATCGGCAGGTAGGTCATGACCCACTTGATCTCACCGGTGTCCGAGCCGGACGCCTTCAAGTTCAGGGCGCCCGCGCGGACCACGATCGGCCGCCACAGGTTCTGCACGTAGGTGACGTTCGGGACCTCGGACCCGGCGACGGGGGTGCCGCCGATCGCGGACACCGACTGCACGCACAGTAGGTCGGTGGCAACCCCGGACGTGATCCCGTACAGCGTGCCGACAGCGTCGGAGGTACAGACGGTCGCCGCGCACAGGTCTGCGGCAGCGCCTGACGCGGGGGTATAGGTGAGGTTCAGCGATGTGGCGGTGGCGCCGAGCTGGTGATCATCACCTTGCCACCGGTGATCGTGTAGATCGCCCCCGACGCGGTCTGTGGCAGCGTCGCCGACGCCCGGGACACCCGGATGCCCAGATTCACCGTGGCGACCTGGTCGCCCTGGATAAGTACGCTCATCAGTCAGCCGCCTTAGCTCGTGACCGCGGGCAGGCTGGAAGGCTTGCGCTGCACGACCAAGTCCCGCTGCACCGCCGTCACCAGCCCGTTGCCGGTCGAGGCCAGTTTCAGGTACTTGAACGTGTCGCTGAGCTCGACGGCGTCCACCTCGACGCACATGCCGTTCTCGGCTGCGGACGCAGCGGTGACCACGGTCGACGCGGCGGCCTGCGTGTGGAGGGTCCACGTGTCGGTGCCGTCCCCAGTGCACGTCCACCACCGGGTGATGGTGGCCAGCGTCTGCACGCTGCCGCCGGTCGACGTCTTCGCCTCGGACAAGGTGTAGGTGTCACCTGCTGCGGCGGCGAGGTAGCAGAAGAATGTAACGCCCGCGCACTGGTCCATGCGGATGTACCCAGCGTCGGCGAGGTGCCGGTAGTTGAACAGTCGGCCTAGTGCTTCCATCGGTGCTCACTTCCTTCGATCGGGATGGGGCGTGACTGCCACCCCGCTGGAAGCCCGGCCGGGGGTGTGAATGCCCGGCCGGGCCAGGTGGACTACTAGGACCGGGTCGCCAGCTGCACCATCGGAGACAGGGTGCTGGTGTTGTTGTGCGGGGTAATCGCCGACTGGAGCCACGGCCGGCCGTCGAGGCGCTCAATCAGCCGGTACGCGGTCTGGTCGTTCTGGAACTTGAAGTGCGGGCTGGACATGGCGGACATGACCTGCCGGTCGCCGATCAGGTAGAACCCGAAGTCGACGAACGAGATGTCGCCTACCGTGCCGAGCGCTGCCGGCGCCTTCTCGGTGAACACCACCGGCCGGCCCAGGATCGTCATCGGTGGGCCTTCGACACCGTTGTTCAGCCAGATCGCGGAGCCGCCGGTACCCACCGACAGCGCCATCGTGGCCAGTTCGGGGAAGGTGTCGATGGACGCCACCCACACTGCCCGGCCAAGGGAACCAGGGAGCATGCGGGCGTACATCTTGACGATGTTCTCCCACACGACCGTCGCGGCGACCTGCCCTGTCTCCTTCGCCACGGAGATGATCGCCGCGTTGCCGGCGGCCAGCGCCCCCAGCGGCTCCCCCACGCCGGTGCCGGTGAGGAACGCGATGTCCTCGTAGAAGCCCAGCGCCTCGGGGAAGATTTCGTCCAGGAACGCCTGGAAGGAGATCAGCGAGTCGGAGATCAGCTCGTTGGGGACCTCGGTGTACGCGGTGAGCTTCTTCGCGTCCAGGATGATCCTGGAGAAGCTGGCGGCGGATGCGGTGAGGGTGGCGCCTTCCTCGGTCCAGTAGCCGACGATGCCGCCGTACACCGAGCTGACGTTGCTGGTGGAGTCGATCGCCGGGAACGGCACCCGCAGCGTCTCCATTGGAATGACGCGGGCGCGGGGGCGGACGATGCTGGTTTCCAGCGACACCCGCAGCAGTTCCGCGCGCAGCGTCTCCGGGACCAAGAATCCGCCCTCGGACGGGACGGTGGAGGAAAACGCGTTGCGGATGCGGTGGAGCTTCGCCTGGATGTCTGCGGTGCGGTTGGTGTTGTGCCAGATCGCCTGGAAGAAGTCGCCGGAGTTGGCGAACTCCCGGTCGATGGTGGCGCCCATCGCCTTCGGGTTGTACAGGGTGTTCTTCACGGCCTTCCGGCCGGTCGGCCCCGGCACGGTCTGCGGAGTGAAGTCCGGCCGGACGACGCCTTCCTGGTCCTTGAAGAACTCGGCGAGAGTCGCTTCCACCTGCTCCTGCACCTGCGTGTGGATGGACAGGTCTTTGTCGAGGCGCGCGCGGGCGTAGTTGGTGACGAACTCCCCGAACCGGGCCGGCTGCTTCAACAGGGCCGTCATCTTCGCGGTATCGCAGAGCAGGTCTTCCAGGCCCGCCTCGTCGGTGGGGATGGGGATGGTGTCCGGGTCGACGGTCGCCGCGCGGTTGGTGATCCGGCCGATGTCCGCGGGACGAGCGCCGACGCGGTGCAGCGCCCTGCGCTGCCAGTCAGTGAGGGCTCGGCGGGTTCCGGCTGGCCGGTCGAGGGTCGCGGTGCTCATCGGGTGGCTCCCTTCAGGGCAGCCCTGAAGGCGGCCGGGTCGATGGTTGGTTCCTGCGCCGGCTCCGGCTCAGCAGCCGGCGCGGCTTGAGGTGGTGCGGACAGGCTGTTGGTCGCCGAGTCGACAGCAGCCCGCAGGAACTCGGCGAAGCTCACCGGGTGATGCGCTGGCTCCGGTTCGGGTTCGGCGGGCACATCGGGTTCGGCGACCGTGGCGGGGAACGCGCGCGCCGGCGCCGGCAGGTCGGTGGCGGCAGCGGTCATCCGCTGCCGCCACTCCGCGGCCGTCATGGCCGTGTCGGCGACGGTCACCGGCGACGCGGCCGGCTCCGGATCGGGTAGCGGCGCGGCGGCGGCCGCCACGGGAGCCGGCTCGGGTGCGGGCGCGTCGCGAGCCGCCACGTCCATGCCGTCGCGGATCGCTGCCCGCAGCGCCGCCATGTCCAGCGGTACAAGCGGGGTGACCGGCTCCGGTTCGCCCGGCTCGGCGGGCACCTGAGGCTCAGCCGGAGGCGACACGGAGACCGGTGTCGACGGCTGCGCGGGTTGCAGCACGGTCGGCGCGGGTGCGTTCTCCCGGCCGGCGTGACGAAACACCGACAGGTCCCATTGCGCGACCGCCCGCGCCGCTGCGGCTTCTTCTTTCGCCGGGAGCTTCGCGACCTCGTCGGCGAGCCCTGCCGCGACGGCCTCGTCAGCGGAGTACCACGTCTCGGCCTGCATGGCTTTGCGCCACACCTTCACTCCGCCGCCGGCGCGGTCGTTGTACACGGACGCGATCACGTCGGACAGCGAGTCCAGGGTGACGGCCATGGCCTGCATGTCCGCGGCGTCACCCAGGCACAGGCCGCTGGCGTCGTGGATCATCATCTGCGACTGGCGGCCCATGACGATCCGGTCGCCGGCCTGCGCGATGAACGACGCGGCAGAGGCGGCGATGCCGTCCACCTTGCAAGTAATGGTCGCCGGGTGGTCCCGCAGCGCGTTGAGGATCGCCAGCCCGTCCCACACCTCCCCGCCCGGGGAGTTGATGCGTACCGTGATCTCCTCGGCGTCCAGTTCGGCGAGGGCCTTGCAGAAGTCCGACGCGGGGGTGCCCCAGTAGCCGATCTCGTCGTAGATCCACACTTCGGCGGGCGCGTCTGTGTGGTCGACGATGCGGTACCACTCCCGCTCGTCTTTCGGGATGCGGGCCAGCGGCCTGGCTTGGCCTGGTCGTGCAGGGATGTCCATCACGCGCCGCCCTCTCGCCACACGCCCACGACGGTGCCTCGGCACCGCGGGCCGCCCTTGCAGTGCAAGTAGCCGCCGAACGCCCCAGCCGGGTAGGACTTCTCGACCATCGCCAGGTCATCGGTGTTGCCGAGCCACCGACCGTTGACTTCGCGGCACGGACCGCAGGTGTTCGAGTCGTTCTTCTCGCTGCTGTAGATCGCCCCGACCGGCCCCGCGGCGAGTGTCGCGGTCCGGGCGGCGTTCTGCGCCCCGGTCAACGCCGCACCCAGCTGCTGTCGGGCCTGCGCGTCGGTGAGCGTGTCCAGGTGCTCGGTCACGGCCTCAGCGATGTCGTCCGGGGTTGCAGCAGGCCCGTTGGCGCGCATCGCCGCGCCGGCGGCGGAGTCGGCGAGGCTGTGGCCGAGCAGCGCTGCGACGACCTGCGCGACCGCCGCGAACTCGGCGCGGCGCGGGGTCTTCGGGTGCACGGTGACGCCCTGATCGTCGCCCTCGGCCACTACCCGGGCGGCGGCCGACGCGGCGACGGTGAGCATGGCGGCGGTGAGCGCGTCAGAGGCCGGCCCGGTGTCGACCTGGAGGGTGGCGAGATCAACGAGTGAGCCGTCCTCCGCGATCTGTCGGATCGCGGCGACCAGCTCCGCTTTCTGGTCGGCGGTGAGCTGGTCCCATTCGGTGAGGAGATCGTCTAGCGCCTGTTCCCACTGGTCCTGCAGCGGGCTGACGTCGGGCAGATCCGCAGGGTCCAGATCCGGCGGGTCGTCAGCTGCAGCGCGGGGCCGCCGGGAGCGGCGGGCTGCCGGTTCCATCTGCCGCAGCTCCGGCGCTGGTGCGATGACCGGCTGCGGTGCGGCGGGCTCCTCGTACACGAGCATGGACGGCAGACCCAACGCCTCCACGACAGACACGGCAGTGAACCCGGCGTCGATGTAGATGCTGGCCGTGTTGGCAAGCGCCAGCATCTCGGCGGTGTCGGAAGCCCGGTCCTCAGGGACAGGGTTGTCGTAGTCGAACTCCAGCCCGGCCGCGGTCGGCCCGTACTGGGGCAGCAGGTCGTTGTTCAGGGCGGCCTTGATGCGTTCCAGGCGGGGAACGATCAGCCACCGGGCGAACACGACCTCCCCGGCTTCGGCGTTGGCCCGGTTCACGTCATCGACGGAGCCGAGCAGCGGCTTGGGGAACCCGAACGCCTCCCGGATCACCTCACGGGACACCTCGCGCAGTTCGGTGAACTGCATGTCCCGCATCGAGAACGCCCGGTCGACCCACTTGCCCTGCTCCACGATCGCGACCCGGTGCGCGTTCGCGACGCCTTGGTGCTGCTCCCGCCACCGCAGGGCCATCTCATCGAACTCGTCATCGGACAGCCGCTTGTCGACCTCGATGATGCCGCCCGGCGCGGCGGAGTTGATGAAAAAGTTACGGTTCCACTGGGCGCTGAACTTCGTGGCATCCAGATCGGTGAGCAACGACTGCACCGGACCCATGCCCCGGTACGGGTCCAGCGGGTTCGGCATCCGCAACTGGATGACGTCCCGCACTCCGAGGGGGATCTTCTGCCCGTCGGGGGTGGTGTACACCCAGCCGGCGAGGAAGTCGATCGGGTCGGGGACGGGGGTCATGCGGTCCGGGCGGACCGGCCACAGTTCCAGCGGCATAGACCTCAACTGCGGGTTGCGGGCGATCACCCACTCCGATTCGCCGGTAAGGTCCACGTGCTGCTGGAACACCTCGACGAACTCCTGCCGGGGCATGAACGGGTTCGGCTTGTTCCACAGGTCCAGGGCGGCGTGCCGGGTGACCTCGACGCGGTCCTCGGCCAGCCCGGACGCGGCCTTGCGCCACAGATGCCAGTTGACCTGCGCAGTGGCGTTGCTGGTGCGGTTCACGATCGCGAACAGGGTGCCGACCGCGCCCATGGCGCGCATCATCGCCTCGGGGTCGGCCCGGTCAGCCATCGGGAACGCCAGCGTCCCGGCCCGGCGGGACGTGGTGTACGGCACCGGAGTCAGGTTCCGGACCGTCGCGAGGGCGCCGCCGAGGAGCGACTTCACTCCTTGATCCGCCACTCCAGCACGGCCAGACCCAACCCGGCGGCTACAAGCCCTGCCGGCAGGGTCCATGTGAACGCCGCGGCGACGAGGCAGCCAAGCGCGGCCACGGACAGGGCCACCGGCCGAACCGCCGCCCACGCCTTCCTCAGCGCCGCGCGCGCGGGTTTGCCGCTCGGGGTGTGGGCGAGGGCGCCACCGATGAGGCTGCCGTGTCCGTTCCGCCTGCCGGCGTCGAGCATCGTGGTCACTGGCGGCCCTCCTCGTTCAGCCGAGCACGCGGACACGGGGCCGGGCGGCCAGGTCACATTCGGCGACGACGTACCGGGTCTGATCCATCCCGTGGTCGTCCTCTTTCAGCGGGGTCTCCTTCGGCGGTTTCCCCGCGCGGGTGTCCCAGATGTAGCCGGGGAACTCCTCCGCTGTGCTCGTCGGCTTCTTCGCCTCAGACAGTTCGTCGTCACGTTCCAGGACGGCGTCCCGCATCAGGTGCAGCCGGGCCTCGCCGTCGCCGGCCGGCCGAAGCCGGGCCTGCACAGCCTGGATACCGGGGGTCACCGCCTTGTGCGCCGCCGAGGTGGACATGCCCAGGTGCCGCTCCAGGGTGGCCCGGTCCTCAGCGTCGTGATCGCAGATGATCGCCCGCGGTCTCGGCTCCCGCCAGTGTCCGTCTTTTGTCACAGCTTTCAGCGCGGCCCGGGCGTGGTCTTCGACGAGCCTGCGGGTCTGGTAGATCTCCCGGTACAGCCACAGCCGCCCGTCGGGGTCCTGCGCCCACCAGCCGAGGGCAAACGGGTTGGTGTACCCGAAGTCCACCGACCACCAGCGGGTCCAGTCGTTCGGCGGCCGGAACCGGTCCACCAGGTGGACAGCCGGGTCGTAGTCGTCGTAGATGACACCCTCGGCGGCGACCCACAGGCCGTCTTTCAACCGCATCCGCCGCGGCCCGGTGAGCCCGTCGAGTTTGGTCAGGTACGCGGCGCCGCGACCGGTAAGTTGGCCGTCGTCGTCGTACAGCACCGGGTTGTCGGTGTGCCGCGACTCCAACAGCACGGTCCGGCCCCGGTCCGCGCGGGCCTTCAACCAGTGCGTCGGGGTGCTGGGATTGGTGTCGGCGATGAGCTGCTGGAAGGAGACGTGCCCGTTGCGGAGGCGGGTGGTCAGGGCCTCCCAGTCCTCCTCGGAAAGCTCGATCGCCTCCTGCACGTAGATCATGTCGTATTCGGAGGACATGACCCGGGTGGGCTTGTCCATCCCGCCGATCATCACCCGCGACCCGTTCGGGTACCGGTACTGCGGCGGTTCCTCGCTGCTGCCGCCGTAGTAGGTGATCACCCCGTGGGCGAGGGCTTCGGTGACGACGTGTTCCCGCCACGTCACCAACGCCGTGGAGCCGAGGCTGGCCAGCGTCTTGCGGACGATAAGACCACGGGCACCTGGGTTGCGAAGCATCACCGCGTGAAGCTTCTCCAGCGCCGCCCTGCTCTTGCCGGTGCCGGCCGGGCCGCTGAGCAAGACTTCGTCGGCACGTTCATGGAAGGCGGCCAGGCAGGCGCCGCGCGGGCTGAACCGGTGTTCCACCGCTGCAGTCATGGTCAGGTCAGCGCGTTAGGTGGTACGCCATCCACGGTGTAGTTGACGATGGTGCTCGTCAACTGCGCCGGAGCGTCGATGCCCAGCAGCCGCGCCCGCCGCTCCTCAATGCGCAGCAGCCGGTCCACCGCCGACAGCACCGGCCCGTCATCCAACAGAGGCGCATCGTCGTCATCGCGGACGACCTTCCCGTTCTGGATAGTCAGGTGCCGGGCATTCAGCACCGCCCACACCTCACCAGCCATCGCATCCAGCGTGGCCAGCGCCTGCTCCCGGTAGTCGTCCGCCGCCAGCGCCAACTGCTTACGCCGCTGCTCCAACGCCCGCCGGACATCGGTACAGGCTGACGGTGCGTCCGCGTAGCCGAGCTCGGTGGCGATCGTCGCCCACGGGGTGCCCTGCGCCCGGAGCCGGATCGCCCGCTCGCGCCGCTCGGCGACCACGGCGGGACCGCCCGGGTTAGCGGACACCGGGTAGGCACTGCTCGGGGATAGGCGCGGTCACGAGCACGGTGACGGCACCTGCTGCCCGTTGTCGAGCACGTTGCCGGTCCACTTCACCCCGTCGGCGCCGTTGAACGCCCGCCCGTTGCCGCACTCGGCCGGGCCATTGGCGTACGAGCCCGCGGCCACCGTGTTGTCCCGGATCTCGGCGGTCACGCCCGGGTGGTTGCCGGCCGGTCCGCTGCCGGTGTCGTTGATGCGGATCGAGTACTGGCCGCAGGCGAACCGGTTGTGCATGGCCAGCAGCGTGGAGCCCGCGCCCGGGTGGTCGCTCCAGAACAGGGCGCTGTTGCCCTTGTCCGTCGAGTTGCCGGCACACCCGGACAGCGTGTTGTGGTCGAGGGTGACGTGAACCGTGCAGCCGGGGCAGTACTGCTGCACCGCGTCCGGGTGCTCGCCAGCCTGGAAAGTCAGTTCGTCCACCAGGGAGTCGCGGATCACGACGGTGCCCTGGTCGGTGCGCGGGCCGTCCTGCCAGCGGTGCACGTGCACGTGCAGCAGCGTGTAGGAGCCGGTGATCGGCGGGAAGTTGCCGACGCTGTACTGCTCGCCGGGGTTGGCGGTGATCTCGCTGTCGGTGAGGGTCAGCGAGCCGGCGCCGCGGTTGAACACCACACCGTGGATGCGGGAGTTGCGGACTGTCACGTTGGCGCCGTTGACGATCAGCGAACCCTGCACGTCCCTGCTGTCCACGGTCGCACCATCGCCGCTGACGGTCAGGTCCCCGTTGATCGTGGTCAGAGTCACGCCTGCCGGCACGCCGGTGGTTGCTGCGGTGGGGAAGCACGCCGGCCACACACAACCGCCGCTGGGAGGGGTACTCGGCGGTGTAGTTGTGGCCGGCGCGCTGCTCGTGGGCGGGACCGTGGTCGGTGCGCTTGTCGGTGGGGCGGTGCAGCGGGCCAGCTTGGGCGCGCTCGTCCCGGCGGCGTTGAGGCAGGCGGCGTACGCATTGGCGTCGATCCGGTCCAGCTGCGCCGTAGTGCCCGAGTCGGACGGGGACGCTCCGACAGCGGCAGCGGTCACCCCGACCAGCAGTGCGGCGCACCCGACGGCCAGCCACCAACGACGATCCATAGCGCTCACCCCTTCGGTGCTGTTTCGGCGTGGAGTAGGCACCGGTCGCTGTCCCGCTCAGGTCTGGCGTAGCACTGGGCGCCGGTCGGCTCCCGATAGGTGCAGCGTCTGCGGCGGTAGGTGCGGCGGGTCTGGCAGGTCGTGCGGCGGCCAGGGGTCACGACACGCAGGTCTCCACCCGCCAGCCAACGACGGTCACCTTGGCCGCATTGCCAGTCGGGTAGCCTGCGCTGTTCACCTTGTACTCGGTCAGGAGCGTTGGTGTGACCAGTTGGCCTTCGGTCCAGTCCGGAGCGTTGTCGTCCTCCACCCGGAACCGCTGGGTGCCCGTTGGAGCTGGCCCATCGACCGGGCCAACCAGCCGCATTCCTTCGGGCCAGGCAAGCTCGGCAATGCGCTCGGCAACGGCATCTGCCAGCAGCGTGTCGTAGGCGGGCATCGCTGTCACAGTCCCTTCGCGGTGAGCCACGTCTTCGCGGCCCGGGCGACGTCAGCGTTCGCGCCGGTGTGCCTGTTACTCAGCCAGCCGCCAGCGTGGAGCTGCGCGGCGAACACCGTGTCCGCGTCCTGCGGCACCGGGGCCGGGGTGGCGAGCGCGGCCGGAACGGTCACGTCGCCGTCGTCAGCCAGCAGCGTCGCGAGGTCAGCGCTGGTGAAGTACGCCCGGCCCTCCTGTGCCCAGCTGACACTCCAGGAGTTCGTAATCCAATACCGGTCATCGGGCCCGGTGAGGGGTTCGAAGGTGTCCACGATCAATTCGTGGCCGCCCGCCAGCGCGCTGCGAGGGTCCACGCTGATGCGGCCATCCGGGGCCGGGTCGTACATCGACTGGTACCACGCGACGCCGATCAGCGCCGGCCCCGACTGTAACGCGGTCGCCAAGGCGGCCAGAGCGAACGCGTGTGTGTAGGAAGTGGCGTATCCGGCCTGCTGCAGCGCCTTCGCGCCACCCAGCCCTGAGGATCCGGTGTCATCCGGTTCCCACTGGCCATCGAACTCGTCCAGCCGTGTCGCGCGGCGGTACAGGTCCAGCGCGGTGTCCTCGGTGACATCGGCGCGCCCCTGCCTGACCGCGTTGTCGGTGCCCACCCAGCCGGCGAAGGCGTTGCCCACACAGGAGCCAATCCGGAGCTGGTCCAGGACTACGCAGCGGCGCGGCCAATGGTGGGCCTGGATCGCCGAACGAGGAATGACAGGGGCGGCGAAGGCCAGCGACCGGTCGTCGTGCTCCACATGCCGGTTCAGCCGCGGGTCGGTGGACGGGATCAGGCGGCGGTACACGGCCACGCGGCGCCTCCAGTCACTGGGTAGGTCACGTGGTCAAGAGGCTTCACTCCGGGTGTCCGGGCTTGCCGGCGTCCACCCACGCTTGGTATCCGCGCAGGGCCAACGCCCGTTCCGCTTTCGTGCCCACCAGCGGCGCGTCGGGGCCGTGCAGGCACAGGGCGTGGATGTTGGTGTGGATGGTGTCGTGACCGGTGCCGCAGATGTTGACCCGGTTCACGGCGACGTCCGGGCCGAGCATGCCCCGAGGGTGGATGTGATGAACCACGGTGCGGCGGACCGGGGGCCAGTGGTAGCCGTGGACGGTGCACTGGTTGCCGGGGAGGTGCATCGGTTCGGGCACTGATATCACCGCCTGTGGTCGCCTGGCGGGTCTCGGCCCGAGGATTTCGGCACTCATTCACACGCAGTAACCCACCCCCAGCCCGCGCACGGGGGACGCTGGAGGCCGGGGGTGGTGTCCTGGGAGGGGACAGGTGTGCGCCGCTCGGATTCGAACCGGGGTTACCGCAGACGGTGCCACTTGCCCTCGCGGGCTTCGGGCGTGCTTCCGGACCACGCCCTGGGGGCCTCGATCCCCCGCTGCCTGCGGCGTCTTAGGCCACTGGACTACTAGCGCACACAATCTGGACAGCAAGAAGCCCCACAGCGGCGGGTCGAGGGCTGCTGTAGGGCTTGGGTGGCTGCCATCTCCGACAGCACGGCCACCCTATGGTGACCTTTCTGCCATGATCGTCACGCCGTGTCAAGCATGGCGCGCCGCAACGCCACCGCCGCCTCCACCACATCGACGTGGTACAGCGCCGGATGACGGGCCGCAGACAGCCACAGACTCGCTGGCACCGGACACACCGCAGGCCAGCCGTCCGCCGCCGCCCACCGGTACAACGTCCGCGCAGGGATGCCGTGCAACTGCGACAGCGCCGCGATGGTCAGCCACTCCGGGCGGCCCGGCAGCGACCGGCGTAGCGTCCGCCACTCCCCGGCCTCCCAGGTGTGCTCCGGTTCCTCCGTGCAGATCACCCGGTCCGGCAGCAGGTCGTCGTCGACGGCCACGTTCGCCCGTAGCTGGCCCCCGCAGCCATCCACCGGGCAGTCCGCGATCGCATGCCATTTCCGGCCGCTCGGGTAGGCGCACGCCCACGCCTCCGAATGCAGGTCGTACAAGTCCTGCGCCCAGTCGTCCACGTACTCCTGTGCCAGCAGCCACTCGTGCCAGGTGGTCAGCCAATCGGTGAGCACCTGCACGTCGGTGACCTCCCGCACCGTCTGAGTCAGGCGGGCGACCATCGTCACCGTGCCGTCACGGGGGTTGATGACGTTGTAGGTGCGCCGCCGCCCGGTCACCAGCGGCGCGGGGCGGGCCTCGGGTGACAGGTCCGGCGGGGCCACCTTCGCTTCCTCGGCCACCAGCAGCGCCCACGAGGCCAGCTTGTGCCGTATCGCGGCCCGGACAGCGGTCACCCGGTCAGACAGGTCCACACCCACGTCGCGGGTGCCGGACACAACGGGGCCGCCGGAGCGGTCGCCGCGGCCGAGCGCGCTATCCATAGCGGCGTGCAGCGGGGCGAGTTGCCGCAGCCAGCGGGACAGCTTCGCCTCGTGGCCGGCGCACACTCGCAGACCCGGCAGGGCACGGCGGGGGCGGTCCAGCTCGAACTGGTGCGGGACCGCGCACAGGGTGTCCGTCAT
>Ga0193696_1000535_pt1 | contig 12929 bp, 11 predicted proteins | sample L3m1metaG_FD_145074 | JGI IMG/M metagenome (GOLD analysis project Ga0193696, IMG submission 145074) | Soil microbial communities from a riparian zone of the East river system, Colorado, United States - L3m1 | ecosystem: Environmental > Terrestrial > Soil > Riparian zone | place: USA: East River... | reverse complement strand
CTGGGGCGTCGGCGTGCCTTGCTGGCGCGGGCGCAGGCGTCGGCCCATGTCGGCGACCAGGTGGTCGCCGAGGCGGAACTGCTGCTGGGGCTGGTGCCGGACCGCACCGACATCGATCCGTCGGCGATGGTCGATCCCGGCGCGGAGATCGGCGTGGGGACCACGATTGCCGCGCACGCGATGATCGGCCCGCGTGTGAAGATCGGTGCCAACTGCCGGATCGGGGCCTCGGTTGTCATCGACGGCTGGACCGAAATCGGCGACGAGTGCGAGATCTACCCGTTCGCCTCGATCGGCCAGAACCCGCAGGACCTGAAGTATCGCGGCGAAGAGACGCGGCTCGTCGTGGGCAACCGCAATATCTTCCGCGAGTTCGTCACCATCCATCGCGGCACGCGCGGCGGCGGCGGCGTGACGACGATCGGCGATCGCAACGTCTTCATGGCCTACGTGCACGTGGCCCACGACTGCCGGGTCGGTGACAACACGATCTTCGGCAACATGGCGACGCTCGGCGGCCACGTCACCGTAGAGGATTACGCCAACATCAGCGCCGGATCGGGCGTGCACCAGTTCTGCCGCGTCGGACGGCACGCGTTCGTCGGCGGCTACTCGGTGGTGACCAAGGACGCGCTGCCCTACGCGCGAACCGTCGGCAGCCGTCCGGCGCGGATCTTCGGCACCAATTCGATCGGCCTGGTCCGGCGCGGGTTTACGCCTGACGTCGTGCAGAAACTGAAGCGCTGCTTCCGCTACCTGCTCCAGTCGAAGCTGAATACCACCAACGCGCTGCGGCAGATCGAGCAGGACAAGTCGCTATCGTGCGCCGAGGTCGAGTACGTGGTGGCCTTCATCCGCTCTTCGTCGCGCGGGGTCATCCTGCGGCGGGCGTCGCGGCGCGACGAGGGGCTGGCCGACGAATAGCCAGGCCATGCGTCTCGGTCTGATCGCCGGCAACGGCCGTTTTCCCTTTCTGGTCCTCGAGGCAGCCCGGGCCGCCGGCCACGACGTGACGGTCGTCGCGCTGAAAGAGGAGACGTTTCCGGATCTTGCCGACGCCGCGTCGCGGCCGCCGGCGGCCGCCTTCCACTGGATTTCGATCGGCGAGCTCGGACAGTGCATCAGCCTGCTGAAGGCGGCCCGTGTATCCCAGGCCGTCATGGCCGGACAGGTGAAGCACACCAAGCTGTTCAACGTGCGGCCGGACTGGACGCTCGGACGTGTGCTGATGCGCCTCGCGACGAAAAACACTGACTCGCTCATCTCCGGCGTGGCCGATGTGCTGCGCGACGAAGGGATCGACCTGATCGACTCGACGGCGCTGCTGGCGCCCCTGCTCGCACAAGCGGGCGTGCTGACGCGCCGTGCGCCGTCCGATGACGAACGCGGCGACCTCGATTTCGGCTGTCGCGTCGCCGACGCGATCGCGGGGCTGGACATCGGCCAGACGATTGCGGTCAAGTCCGGCGCGGTCGTCGCGGTCGAGGCGATGGAAGGGACCGACGCGGTGATCGCGCGGGCGGGACAGCTCGCCGGCCGCGGCGCCCGGATCATCAAGGTCGCGAAGCCGAATCAGGACATGCGCTTCGACGTGCCGGTTGCCGGCGTCTCGACCATCGAGGCGATGGCTGCCGCCGGCGCCACTGCGCTGTCGGTCGACGCCGGCAAGACGTTGATGATCGACGGCGACGCGATCATTCGAGCGGCGGACGAAGCCGGGATATCGATTGTCGGACGTCCGAGACCGCGTGGCTGAACTCAACGACGGCCTCTCACGAAAGCTCGAAGAGTACGAAGGCCGCGAAGAACGTTTTTGACTAAGATTGCTTCGTGTCTTCGTGTTTCTTCGTGACTTCGTGATGAATCGTCGGGCGGAGTGATGTCGCTCCGAATTGCGGTCATCGGCGTCGGCCACCTTGGCAAGCATCACGCGCGCATTCTGTCGTCGCTGCCGGGCGCGCAGCTCGTCGCGGTGGTCGATACCAACCGGGCGCGGGCTGAAGAAATCGCGACGGCGAACCACGCGGAGCCGCTCTTCGACTATCACGACGTCATCGGGCGCGTGGACGCGGTCACGCTCGCGGTGCCGACCGAAATCCACGCCGAGCTGGCGCGAGATCTGCTGGCGAAGCGCATCCACGTGCTGGTCGAAAAGCCGATGGCGCGCTCGATTGACGAAGCCGACGGGATGATCGACGCCGCCGGCGACGCGGACGTCGTGCTCGCCGTGGGCCAGACCGAGCGCTTCAATCCGGCCCTCAACGCGGCGCGGCGGTTTCTCACCGATCCGCGCTTCATCGAAGTCCATCGGCTGGGCACATTTCCCGAGCGCAGCCTCGACATCGACGTCGTCTTCGACCTGATGATTCACGACCTGGACGTCGTGCTCTCGATCGTCAGTTCCGACGTGGCGTCGCTCGAGGCGGTGGGCGTGCCGGTGATTACGCCTCGCGTCGACATCGCCAACGTGCGGCTCCGCTTCGCGAACGGCTGCATCGCGAATCTCACCGCCAGCCGCATCAGCCGCGATCGGGTCCGCAAGATACGCTTCTTCCAGCCGTCGTCGTACGTGTCGATCGACTACGCCGCACAGAAGGTCGAGCGCTGGAGTCTCGAAGGCGGCGGCGGATCGACGCCGTCGATCCAGGGAGGCGACATCGCCGTCGACGTCGAGGAGCCGTTGCAGCTCGAGCTCGCCGACTTCGTTGACGCCATCGCGCGCAAACGCCAGCCGCGCGTCACCGGCGAAGCCGGGCGACGTGCCCTCGCCCTCGCATCGGAGATCGTCGATAAAATGGCGGCGGCGACCTAGACCCATGTATTCCGATCTCACTGACTTCCTCTCGGACCTCGACAAACGGCGCCTGCTGGCGCGCGTGCCAGAGCCTGTGAGTCCTGACCTCGAGATTGCAGCCGTCACCGATCGCGCCTGCAAGTTGCCCGGTGGCGGACCGGCGCTGTTGTTCGAGAAGCCGACCGGCTTCGATATCGCCGCGGTGACCAACCTGTACGGATCGAACGAGCGCATGTGCCTCGCGCTCGGCGTGAAGACGCTCGACGACCTGGCGAAAGAGATCGACGAGCTGATGACGCCGCAGATGCCCGAGGGCATCATCGACGCGCTGAAGATGCTGCCGATGGTCGGCCGGCTGCGCGACCTGATGCCGAAGACCGTCAAGGACGCGGCGTGCCAGGAGATCGTGAGCCGCGACGGCACGCTCGACGCGTTCCCGATCCTGAAATGCTGGCCGGACGACGGCGGCAAGTTCATCACCTTTCCGCTGGTGTTCACGAAGGATCCGGAAACCGGCATGCGCAACATCGGCACCTACCGCATGCAGGTCTTCGACGGCCGCACCACCGGCATGCACTGGCAGCGGCACAAGGGGGGCGCACAGCATTACCGCGTGGCGGAACGTCTCGGCCGGCGGCTCGAGGTCGCCGTCGCGCTGGGTGCCGAGCCCGTGCTGCCGTATTGTGCGACCGCGCCGATGCCCGAAGGGCTCGACGAGCTCCTGCTCGGCGGCTTTCTTTCGCGCCGGCGGATCGAGCTCGTGAAATGCGTCACCGTCGATCTCGAAGTGCCAGCCAGCTCGCATATCGTCCTCGAGGGGTACGTCGAGCCTGGCGAGCGGCGCCGGGAGGGGCCATTTGGCGATCACACCGGACTTTACTCGCAGCCCGACGACTTCCCGGTGTTTCACGTCACCTGCGTCACGCACAGAAAGAAGCCGACCTACCTCACGACCGTAGTCGGCGTGCCGCCGATGGAGGACTACTACCTCGGCCTGGCGAGCGAGCGGATCTTTCTGCCGATGATCCGCAAGACGTTGCCGGAAATCGTCGACATGCATTTTCCGGCTGAGGGGATCTTCCACAACCTGGTGCTCGTCTCGATCGACAAGCGCTATCCCGGTCACGCGCGCAAGATCATGAACGCGTTCTGGGGCCTCGGCCAGCTGATGTTCTCCAAGACCATTGTCGTTGTCGACAAGGACGTGGATGTGCACGACGTCAGTCAGGTCGCGTGGATCGTCGGTACCCACATGGATCCACTGCGCGACATTCAGATGACGAAGGGACCGGTCGACGATCTGGACGACGCGGCGGATCTTCCCGCGTACGGCGGCAAGATGGGGATCGACGCGACGAAGAAATGGGCGTCGGAAGGGTACACGCGCAACTGGCCCGCGCGCGTCAAGACCACGGAAGCCGCCGGGCGCAAGGCAGCCGACATTCTCGCGCGCCTCAAACGTACGTAGGGTCTGGCTTCAGCCAGACCTGGTTGAGGCATACTGTGCGCCATGAATCGCATTCGACTGGCGTCGCTTGCCGGCTTGATCGGCATCGGCGCGCTCGCGTCTCAGGCGCAGACCCCGGCGCCACAACCCACTCACAAGTTCACGCAGATCGCGCCCGGCATCTACAGCGCGATAGGGTCCGGCGCGCCAAACGTCGGGTCGAACTCCGCCGTCATCGTCAATCAGGACGATGTCCTCGTCGTCGACTCGCACATTTCGCCCGAGGCGGCCCGCGTTCTCCTGAAAGAGCTGAAGACGCTGACCGACAAACCCGTCCGTTTCCTGGTCAACACGCATTTCCACTACGACCACGCCAGCGGCAACCAGGTGTTCCAACCGCCGGTCGAGATCATCGGTCACGAGTTCACTCGCCGGAAGCTGACCGCGGAAATCCTGCAGAAGGGCATGTTCGCGGAACTCCTGGCGGGGATGCCGAAACAGATCGAGGATCTCAGGGCGCGCGCGGCGGCGGAGACCGACGCGAGCGCCAAGGCGCGTCTCGAGCAGCAGCTCAAGAACCAGCAGACATTCAGTCAGCAAATCAGCGAGACCAGACCAACACCGCCCACCGTGACGCTCGACGATCGGATGACGCTCTTTCGTGGGGATCGGGAGATTCGACTGCTGTACCTCGGCCGCGGCCATACCGGAGGCGACGTCGTGGTCTATCTGCCGAAGGAACGCGTGCTGTGCACGGGCGATCTGCTCGTGAATCAGATCGCCAACCTCATTGACGGCTATGTCAACGAATGGCCGGACGCGCTCGAGAAGCTGAAGCCGATCGATTTCGTCGACGTCATTCCCGGCCACGGCGAGCCGTTCAAGGGCAAGGAGCGGATCGATTGGTTCCAGGAATACCTGCGCGATCTGTGGAAGCAATCGTCGGCGCTGCACGACCAGAAGGTTCCGCCGGCCGATGCCGCGAAGCGCGTCGACATGACGGCGCACAAAGCGCATTACCAATCGATTAGCGCGCCGGGGATCAATCCAGCGGCGATGGCACGCATTTACGAGGTGATGGAAGGTCGCGCAGACCCACCTTCGCTCGGACGGTAAAATCCGAGAGCTTCGGTGGGCAGGCCCGCCTTCGCCCGGCCGATGAGGCAGCGGCTAGCCCCGAGCCCCTAGCCCGGCTGGGCTGTTCTTTGCATGAGGACCGACATGGCCACCACAACCGCCACGCCTAACAATTTCGTGATGCGACTCATCGGTGCGGCTGCACTGGACACAGCGATTTACGAAGAAGTCGAGGCCGATCGCACCGCGACCGGGCAGGCGCTACTCGTCGTACTCCTGTCGAGCCTGGCGGCCGGCATCGGCGCGCGCGGTCTCGGCGGCGGCTCGTTCCAGAGCATCGTGTTCATCAGCGTTGTCGCCTTGATGTTGTGGGCGGCGTGGGCGCTCGTCACGTTCGAGATCGGTACTCGATTGATCCCCGAGCCGCAAACGCGGGCGGATGTCGGGGAGTTGCTGCGGACCATCGGCTTTGCCGCGACACCCGGTCTGATTCGCGTACTGGCCGTGATCACCCCGATTGCCATTCCCGTGTTCGCGCTATCGGCCGTCTGGATGCTCGCCGCGATGGTGGTCGCCGTCCGGCAGGCGCTGGACTATCGGCATACCTCGCGCGCGATCGCGGTCTGCGTGCTCGGCTGGGTGCTTGCGGTGACGATCGGGGTCGTCCTCGGCTTGTTCTTCGGCCCGGCGCTGTCGTAAGCTCGATCGGATGGCGGTCACGGAGCAGGAGCTCACCAGCCTCGCGGCCACGCACGACATCATCAGCCTCGGCATGCTGGCGGACGACCTGCGCCGGCAGCGCCACGCGTTGAACACCACATTTGTCCGCGTCGCCGACGTTGCGGTCGACACGGGTGGGCCGATGGCGATTCCCGCCGGTGCCGGCGAAGTCCGGATCGTCGGTGCCCCCGCGACTCGCGCCGCGGCCGTCGACCGCGTGCGGCAGGTGGTGGCGCAGGCGCAGGGGAGGGTCGTCTCCGCGTTTTCGCTCGCGGATCTGGAAGTCCTGGCCGCGCGCGACGGCGTCACGCTTCGAGCGCTCCTCGAAGAGCTGCACGCCGCCGGTCTGGAGATGGTCGCGGAGGCCCCATTCGATCGCCTGCAGGATCCACGGCGGTCGGTGGAAGAAGTGAATATTTCCGGGCTGGCGCTCGCGCGCCTGACCGTGCATCAATCGCCGTCGCCCGATCGTCTGCCGCTGTTGAAGGCGGTCGCCGATCTCCAGCGAGCGGTCGCGGTCATCCGCGCGTTCGCTCCGCTCCCACGCCGCACGAGCGCCGCCGCGCCAAGCACCGGCTACGACGACGTGAAGCACGTGGCGCTCGCCAGGGTCGTCGTGGACAACGTGCCGTCGATTCAGGTGGACTGGTCGTTGTACGGACCCAAGCTCGCGCAGGTCGCGCTCACCGTCGGCGCGGACGATGTCGACGCCGTGTCGCCCGAAGGGGAGACGACCGAGGGGCGGCGCCGCGCGCCGCTCGAAGAGATTCGCCGCAACATCCGCGCCGCCGGTCAGGAGCCGGTGGAGCGGAACGGACGGTTCGAGCCCATGCGTCGCGCGACGTCGGACGTCTCCTCGCAGTGAGCGGCACGAACCGGGTTCGTCTGGGCGCCGTCGGGTATCTGAATGCGCGGCCGCTGGTGTACGGTCTCGACGTCTCGCCGCGGTTCGATCTGCGCTACGACGTCCCCTCGGAATGCGCGCGTTTGCTCCATGAGGGTGCCATCGACGTCGGCCTGATCCCGTCGATCGAGTACCTGCGCGGCGGGCCGTACCGGATCGTTCCCGATCTGGCCATCGCCTCTCGCGGTCCCGTTGCCTCGGTCGCGATTTACACGACCCGGCCGATCGCCGACGTTCGGTCTATCGCTCTGGACACGAGCTCGCGCACATCCGTTGCGCTCGTCAGCGTGCTGTGCGCGCGGCGCTTCAGCATTCGGCCGGCGCTGGAATCTCGCGGTCCGGATCTGGCGGACATGCTCGGTCACTGCGATGCCGCGCTCCTGATTGGCGACAACGCGCTGCTGCTCGATCACCAGGGCCGCCGGCTCGAGAAGATCGACCTGGGCGAGGCGTGGTCGACGATGACCGGACTGCCGTCCGTCTGGGCGTTCTGGGCGGGTCGGCCGGACGCGTTGACCGACGACGACCTGCGGGCGCTCGGCCGCGCTCGCGACGCAGGCGTGACCTGCAGCGACGCCATCGCGCGGGAGTACTTCCCAGACTCGCCGGCATACCAGGCCGTCGGCGCGGCGTATCTGCGGGATAATATCAAGTACTACCTCGGCGACGACGAGCGCGCCGCTCTCGAGTTGTTCTATCGCTACGCGGTCGAAGCTGGGGTTGTGGACAAAGCCCTCGTGCCACGCTTCTACGGGCAGCCCTGAAGGGCTGCGCTACGAGCGTCGGCGAACAGATGCACTCGCAGCGCAGGCCTTTAGGGCTGCCCCGCGAGCGTTTGCGAACAGATGCACTCGTAGCGCAGGCCTTTAGGCCTGCCCGAGGTGACGGTGATCGATCAGATCGCAGCGAGAGTCCGGGCAGGAGAGCGCGTCAGCGCGGACGAGGCGCTCGAGCTCTATCGCCGCGCGCCGACCGCGCTGCTCGGACGGCTCGCCGATCGCATCCGTGCACGCAAGCATCCCGACGGCATCGTCACCTACATCATCGACCGCAACGTCAACTACACGAACGTCTGCGTCGCGAAATGCAACTTCTGCGCGTTCTATCGTCCCGTCGGATCATCGGAAGGCTACGTCCTCGGCTTCGAGGAGCTGTTCCGGAAGATTGACGAGACGATCGCCGTCGGCGGAGTACAGCTGCTCCTGCAGGGCGGCCACAATCCCGACCTGCCGCTCACGTGGTACGAGGATCTGTTCCGCGCGATCAAGCAGCGCTACCCGGCGTTCAAGCTCCACGCCCTGTCCCCACCGGAAGTCATCCACCTGTCGCGGCTCTCCCAGCTCCCGGTGCCCGCCGTGATCGATCGCCTGATTGCGGCCGGCCTCGACAGCATTCCGGGCGGGGGCGCCGAGATCCTGGTGGATCGCGTCCGCACGCTGCTGCACTGCGTCGGCAAGGCGACCGCCGACGAATGGCTCGACGTGATGCGCCACGCGCACCGAGCGGGACTCCGCACCACCGCGACGATGATGTACGGCACGGTCGAGACCGACGAAGAACGCATCGAACACCTGCTGCGTCTGCGCGGTCTCCAGGATGAAACCGGCGGCTTCACCGCCTTCATCACGTGGAGCTACCAGCCGGACCACACGGAGCTCGCCGGCGCCGAAGCGACCGGCGTCGACTACCTCCGCACGCTCGCCCTGGCCCGCATCGTGCTCGACAACTTCGACAACCTGCAGGCGTCGTGGGTCACCCAGGGCGGCAAGGTCGGACAGCTGAGCCTGGCGTACGGCGCCAACGACATGGGCAGCGTCATGATCGAGGAAAACGTCGTTCGCGCCGCCGGCGCGAGCTACTGCATGGACGAAGTCGAGATTGTCCGCAACATCGAGGACGCCGGCTTCGAGCCGAGGCGCCGCAACATGCACTACCAGCTCCTCGGCGCACCGATCTTTCGCGAGCGCGAAATCCCGCGCATGCTGGAGCTGGCGACCGCGCGCGAAGACGGCGACACGACGGTGCCCGAGGAGCTGAAGCAGTACCCGGCACGTAGCCGTGCCGGCAAGCAGCTCCGCGTCATTCCACGTTGATCCATTACCACGCGGCGTGGATTGTTCCCATCGTCGAGGCCCCGGTGCGCGATGGCTGGGTGACGGTGGATCGGGGACGCATCGTCGCCGTGTCGAAGCGGGCTCCCGCCGACGGCGCGCCGCAGGTCGATCTCGGAGACGCCGCGGTGCTGCCTGGGCTCGTGAACGCGCACACGCATCTCGAGCTGTCGTATCTTCGCGACGAGGTTCCGCCGGCGTCACAATTCGTCACCTGGATTCGAGCGATCATCGCCGCCCGCCGCCGTCAGCCCGACCCGAAGGCACCGGAGATTCTCGACGCGATCGACCGCGCCATCGACGAGTCGCTCGCGTGCGGGACGGCGATCGTGGGCGACATCAGCAACACGCTCGTCACGTTCGATCGGCTCGCACGCAGCCCGCTCGCCGGTGTCGTGTTCTACGAGCTGATTCGGTTCAACCCCGCCGACGCGCGGGCGTTCGTCGACGAGGCGACGCGTGCGCTCGAATCGCTGCCGCCGGCGGAACGCGTCAGAGCGAGCCTCGCCGCCCACGCTCCGTATTCGGTCGGACCGCTGGTGTTTCGCGCCATCCGCCAGGCCATCGACCACCACCCCTTCTCACCGTGCAGCGTCCACCTGTCCGAATCCGCGGAGGAGACCGAGTTCATGCGTACCGGCGGCGGCCCGTGGCGCGCGATGCTCGAGGAGCTCGGAGCGTGGGATGCCGGGTGGGTGCCGCCGGGTGGGACGCCGGTTCAGTTTCTCGACGACAGCGGATTCCTGGACCCACAGGTCCTCGCGGTCCACGGCGTGCAAATGGACGCGGCCGATCTGCAGCGTCTGGCGGCGCGCGGCGCCACGCTCGTCACCTGCCCGCGCAGCAACGGCCACACCGGTGCGGGCGCGCCGCCGCTCGAGGACTTCTACGAGTCGGGCGTGCGCGTGGCGGTGGGCACAGACAGCCTGGCCAGCGCGCCGGACCTGAACGTCTTCGCCGAGCTGGCGACGATGCGCGCCCTTGCGCCTTCGGTGCCGGCGGGGACGCTGCTGGACAGCGCGACGCGGCAGGGCAGCCGGGCGCTCGGATTCGACGCGGATTTCGGCACGATTGAAGCGGGAAAGCTCGCCCGCCTGCTGGTCGTTGGCGTACCGGCCGGCACGGACGATGTGGAAGAATATCTGGTGAGTGGGATTTCGCCTCAACAGATCCGTTGGATTGAGTAGGGGCGGTTCGCGAACCGCCCCTACGTTGGACTGCCCGTGATCGCCCGACTACGCACCTACGCGTCGTTCGTGCGCTTCAGCCATTCGGTGTTCGCATTGCCGTTTGCGCTGGCGGGCGCTCTTCTCGCCAGTCGGCAGGTGCCCATCACGTGGGCCGTCGGCGCCTGGATTCTCGTCGCCATGGTCGCGGCTCGAAGCGCCGCGATGGGGTTCAATCGCCTGGTCGACGCCCGGATGGACGCGCTCAATCCGCGCACCGCCAACCGCGAGCTGCCGCGCGGCACGATGAGCTCGCGCGAGGCGATCGCGTTCGTCTGTGTCGCGTCCGCGGTCTTCGTCTTTGCCGCGGCGCAGCTGAATCCGATCTGCTTTGCGCTGTCGCCGGTGGCGCTCGCCATCGTGTTCTGGTATTCCCTGGCCAAGCGGTACACCACGTGGACCCAGCTGTTCCTGGGTCTGGCGATGGCAGTCGCGCCGGTCGGCGGATGGCTGGCAGTCGGCGGCCGGGGCGGATGGGAGCCGTGGCTGCTCGCGGCCGCGATCGGCACCTGGGTCGGCGGCTTCGACGTCCTTTACGCCTGTCAGGACCTGGACTTCGATCGCGCCCATGGACTGCGTTCGATTCCGGTGCGCTTCGGCGTCGCCGGCTCGCTGGCCATCTCCCGCGCGATGCACGTCGTCGCGATCGTGTGTCTCGCGGCGCTCGGTTTCGTGGCTCCCCTCGGGGCGGTCTACTTTGTTGGCGTGACGGCAGTCGCCGTGATGCTGGTGTACGAGCAGTCGCTGGTGCGCGCAGACGACCTGTCGCAGGTCAAGCGCGCATTCGATCTCAACGGCTACGTCGGCATTCTGTACCTGATCGTCCTAGTTGTGTCCTTGTATGGCCCCTGGCCGCGCTGAAGGCGGTGTCTCGATTGCGGTCGGGATCACCGGCGCCAGCGGCGCTCTCTACGCCACCCGTACGCTCGCGGCGCTGCTCGAGCGAAGCGTGCACGTCGAACTGATCGTTTCCGATTACGGCAGGCGGCTGCTTCGGGACGAACTCGGGGACGCCGCCTCGGTCGATCGTCTGATGCCGTACCTGACCGAGCGCTACGGTCCCGGTGTCGCCGCTGGATCGCTGACGGTCCACAACAATCGCGATCAGGGGGCGACGCTGGCGAGCGGAAGCCATGGCTGTCGCGGCATGGCGATCGTGCCGTGCTCGATGAAAACGCTGGCGGCCGTCGCGCACGGCCTGTCGCGGAACCTGATCGAGCGCGCCGCCGACGTGATGATGAAAGAGCAGCGGCGCCTCGTCATCGTGCCGCGCGAGACGCCGATGAGCCTGCCGCAGCTTCGCAACATGGTGCTGTGCGCGGAAGCCGGGGCGATGATCCTGCCGGCGATGCCGGCTTTCTACCAGCAGCCGAAGTCGCTCGACGACCTGGCGGATTTCATGGCGGGCAAGATCCTGTCGGCGCTCGGCTTCGAGCATGAGCTCTATCCGGCGTGGACGGGGCAAGTACGCCCGTAACGCCCGCGCTACTCCGTTCGCAGCGCTTGCATCGGATCGACTGCCGCCGCTTTCCGGGCCGGCAGATAGCCCGCCGCCAGCGTTGTGACGAGCAATACCGCCGCGCTGCCCACAAGCGTCAGCGGATCGCGCGGCGCGAGGCCGAACAGGAAGGTCGAGACGCCTTCCGCCAGGGCAACGGCGGCGAACAGCCCGATGGCGATGCCGGCGGCTGACACCTTCAACGTGTCGCGCAGCACCTGCAGGAGCACCGACGTCCGCGCCGCGCCCAGCGCGAGCTTGATACCAATCTCCCGGCTGCGGCGCGCGACCGTGTAGGCCATCACCCCGTACAACCCGACAGCCGACAGCACGAGCGCCAGCGCGCTGAACGCCGTCGAGAGCGTCGCCAGCACGCGTTCACGAATCAGCGACGCATCGAGCTGCTCGTCCATCGTGCGGATGTAGGACACGACGGCATCCTTGCTTACAGCGCGCGCTTCCTCGCGCGCCGCCGCCGCCAGCGCGGCCAACGCCGCCACCTCGTCGGTGGTGCGAATCTCGACTGTCAGCCGAGACAGCGTGTCCGATCGCGCGTCGGGCCCGCGCGGCGCCTGCCTCAGCGGCGTGTAGACCATCCGCGTCGGGGCATCTGTCCGCAGACGCTCCTGCCGCACATCCTGAACGATCCCGACGATCGTCCACGTCTCCTGCTGGCTCCCGCCACCCAGTCGGAATGAGCGGCCGATGGGATCGTTCTCTCCGTAGAAGAAGCGCGCCATCGCGTCGCTCACCAGCGCAACCCTGGGCGCGTTCCTCTGGTCCTGCGGCGTGAAGTCGCGCCCGCGCAAGAGACCGATGCCGAAGGTTGCGAAGTACTCGGGCGTGACGACGTTGGTCGACACGCCCTGGACGCCCTGGGCTTGAAATCCCGGCACCTCAATCCGGCGGAGCTCGCTGCTGAAGTCGATCGGGGTCCGCTTGGAAAGAGACACGGAGAGGACACCAGGCCGCGAGCGCAGGCGCTCGACCAGGTCCGCGTAGAAAGCGGGCCGCCGCTCGGCAGGAAACCCGACGGCGGTCGTGTCCACGTTGAACAGCAGGACGTTCTCCTTCCGGAAGCCGGCGTCGAGGGTCTTGAGGTTCTGCAGCGTGCGAACCAGGAGACCGGCCGCGGCGATGACGAACCTCAAG
>Ga0193696_1000534_pt1 | contig 12939 bp, 11 predicted proteins | sample L3m1metaG_FD_145074 | JGI IMG/M metagenome (GOLD analysis project Ga0193696, IMG submission 145074) | Soil microbial communities from a riparian zone of the East river system, Colorado, United States - L3m1 | ecosystem: Environmental > Terrestrial > Soil > Riparian zone | place: USA: East River... | reverse complement strand
CGCGTAGGAGAGGTAGCCAGGCAGCAGCGGAACCACACACGGCGAGAAGAAGGACACCAGACCAGCGAGCAGCGCGACCGGCAGCGCCAAGATCATCGAGCCGCCTACCGCGGTCTCGGCCCAGGTCGCCAGATCGAGCGGGGTCATCTACCGACCGTCCGCGACATCATTGATCATGTCTACCAGCGTGATCTTGGAAACCTCGCTCAGCACGCGAACAGCAAGCCGTCCCTGGCGATCGATGATCAGTGTCGATGGGATGGCACTCGGTGGCAGGTCGCCGGCAAAGGCCAGCAGCACCTTGCCCGTTGGGTCGTAAATGCTCGGATAGGTGATTTTGAAGCTGCGCACAAAGGCCTCGGCCGGCGCCGGGTCGTAGTCCTTGCTGGTGATGCCGACGAACTGGGCGCGGTCTTTGGTCTCGACGCTTGCCGCCTGCAGATCGGGTGCCTCCTTACGACAGGGTGGGCACCACGAACCCCAGACGTTGATTACCACGACCTTGCCGCGGTACTCCTGCGTCGAGATGGACTCGGTGCTGCCAAGGGCCGGGCCCGAAACAGTCGGCAACTCCTTGCGCTGGTCCGGCGACACCCGAGTCAGATTGCCTGGCACATCGGGATAGCCCGCCTGGCCCGCGCTACGGGTCTGCTCGTCTGCCCCGGTGCGGGCGCACGCCACCAGCATCAGCATGGCGGCCAACACTGCACCAATGCGGAGAGAGGCACGCGCGATCCTCGGCGAGCGGGGCGAGCCAATCAAACACCGGATCGCGGCCCTCGCCGTACTGAGGCGGAGCGAGCAGACACGCTTTACCGTCTGCGAACGACAACGAAGTAGGCGAGCTCGAAGGCGCGATCCGCGCGGAGCGAGCGAAGCGAGTGGAGCAATCCAACACAGCATCAGGCTCCTGCGACAAACTTCTTGGTCTGGTGCGGCCTGAGCAGCTCCGCGGCCGGCTCGACATAGCTGACCGATGTCACGTGCGAGTCGATGTAGCTGAACGACGTCACACTGCCCAAGGTGCACTGACGTTTGCGCGGGTCGTGGGCCATCCGACGCCCCTCCGCATCGCTACGCGCGATCCAGATCGGAAGCTGATGGGTGACGATCACCGCCTCGTGCCCGAGCGCGGCACGGGCCGCGTCTGCCATCGCTGGGCGCATTCTGGCCAAGATGTCCTTGTATGGCTCGCCCCAACTCGGCCGGGACGGGTTGCGGAAGTACAGCCAATTCCTCGGATGACGCAGCGCGCCATCAAAGGAAAGCCGCAGCCCCTCGAAATAGTTCGCCGCCTCGATGACCCGAGCGTCGATCAGGACCGGCAGACCAAGCGCTTGGGCGATGGGCGCCGCCGTTTCCTGTGCGCGTTCCAGCGGCGAACTCCCGATCTGGACCACATCCCGGTTCCGGAAGTATTCGGCGACCCGCTCGGCCATCTCGTTGCCGAGCGCCGATAGGTGATAGTCCGGCAGCCGACCGTAGAGCAGCCCCGCTGGGTTGTACACCTCTCCGTGACGCACGAGATGCACAATCGTCCGGTTCCGACTCATCCGGCCCCCTCGTCCGCTATCCCGAGGCGCTCGCCGCAGCTGTCGCTGCGGCCGGCAACGCTTCGACGATTCGACTCATCGCTCTATCATCGTGCGCCGCGGAAAGAAACCAAGCTTCGTACCCGCTCGGCGGCAAGTAGACGCCTGAGCGGAGCATCGAGTGAAAGAACGCGGCGTACGCGCCAGTGGACTGCCGCCCGGCGGTAGCGTAATCCGGCACGGCGGTCACGTCCTCGGTCACGAAGAAAACGCTGAACAAGTTCCCCGCGTTCTGGATGACGTACGGCATTCCTGCCAGCTCCAACGCGGCGCCCAGTTCGGCCCGCAGCAGGGCCGCAGCGCGGTCGATATGTTCGTAGATCTGGGGAGTCGCTAGCCGGAGCGTGGCTAAGCCGGCGGCTGTGGCGATGGGGTTCCCGGACAGGGTGCCGGCCTGGTAGACGCCGCCTACTGGAGCAAGATGCTGCATCAGATCCGTGCTGCCGCCGAATGCCGCCGCAGGAAACCCGCCACCCATCACCTTGCCGAACGTCATCAGGTCTGGCCGCACGCCATCAAACCCGTATTGTCCCGACCGGCTCACCCGGAATCCGGTCATCACCTCATCGGAAATGAACAGTGCGCCGTGCTCGTGCGCGATCGCTGCCAGGAACGCGTTGAAGCCGATCCCCTGCTCCGTCCCGGGCGGCACCACTCCCATGTTTCCCGGAACCGCCTCGGTGATCACTGCGGCGATCTCCGCGCCGAAGCTGTCGAAGGCCTGACGGACGGCGACCCGGTCGTTGTAGCCGAGCACCAGAGTGTCCGCAATGGTCGCCTCGGTCACGCCTGGAGTGCCGGGTATCGCGAGAGTCGCTACTCCCGAGCCAGCGGCCGCGAGCAGGGCGTCCACGTGACCGTGGTAGCAGCCGGCGAACTTGACGATCTTGTTCCGACCGGTGATCCCGCGCGCCAGGCGCAGCACGGACATGGTCGCCTCAGTACCTGAGTTCACCAACCGGACCTGCTCGACCGGCATTCGCTCGATGATCTCTGCAGCAAGATCAACTTCAGCGACCGTCGGTGCGCCGTAGGAGGTTCCGCGCTGTGCCGCCTGAGTGACCGCGCCGATGACCTCCGGGTGGGCGTGACCGAGCAGGATCGGGCCCCAGGAGCACACCAGGTCGACGAGCTCATTGCCGTCGATGTCGTAGAGGTACGCACCGCTGGCCCGGGCGATGAACCGCGGCGTACCGCCGACAGACTTGAATGCCCGCACCGGTGAATTGACTCCGCCCGGCGTAACGGTCTGGGCCCGCACGAAAGCAGCCTCACTGCGGACCGTCATCAGCTATGAGTCCTGAACCCGCCGACGGGCACTAGCTGTGCCCTGAACCCGTCGAAGGGTGCCTCGCTGCCCACTCGAGTGCCCAGTAACTCAAGATCACGTCGGCGCCGGCCCGGCGGATCGAGATGAGGGCCTCATCGATCACGGCGTCCCGATTGATCCAGCCGTTGGCCGCCGCAGCCTCCACCATCGCGTACTCACCGGACACGTTGTACGCCGCAACAGGCAGGTCGACAGACTCGCGCACGGCGCGTACCACATCCAGGTAGCCGAGAGCCGGCTTGACCATCACGATGTCGGCACCTTGTTCGACGTCCAGCGCGACCTCTCGAAGCGCATCACGAATGTTGGCCGGATCCTCCTGATAGGTCCTGCGATTGCCCCGGAGCGAGGACCCGACGGCCTCGCGGAATGGGCCGTAGAACGCCGAGGCATACTTCACCGAGTAGGCCAGGATCGCCACATCTGCGGCACCGGACGCGTCCAACCCCTCCCGGATGACGCCGACCTGGCCGTCCATCATGCCGCTCGGTCCGACCACGTGAGCCCCGGCTGCGGCGTGCAGCACCGCCATCTGGGCGTAGATCTCGATAGTGGCGTCATTGTCAACCGTGCCGGACTGGGTCAGTACGCCGCAGTGTCCGTGGTCGGTGAACTCATCCAGACACACGTCCGACATCACGAGGCATTCGTCGCCGACTTCCTCGCGCACCGCCCGGATCGCGGTGGTCAAGATGCCGTCTGGATCCAGCGCTCCCGAGCCGTTGGCGTCCTTGTGCTCGGGAACGCCGAACAGCATGACGCCCGCCAAGCCGGCGTCTGCGGCTTCCACCGCCGCCTTGCGAAGCGTGTCGAGGGTGTGCTGCACGACACCGGGCATCGAGCTGATCGGCCGTGACTCACGCAGCCCCTCGGCAACGAACAGCGGCAGGATCAGGTGGCGCGGCTCGAGACTGGTCTCGGCCACCATTCCTCGGATGGCTGCGGTGGTCCGTAACCGCCGCGGTCTGTGTCTAATTGCTCGCTCCGCTCGCTGCGGATCGCAACTTGATCATCATGATGGCGGCTCAAACCTTGCGGCGGGTGCCAGGGCGGCGTTGGGAGGGTTTCAGGACCGGCTCGCCGGCTTCCAGGAACGCGTCTCGCCGCTGGGCAGCGAAGCTGGCCAAAGCATCGGCCAGATCCACTACTGAGGGCTTGGCGGCGATGACATCCACCCGGAGACCGTGCTCCTCACACGTGCGAGCCGTCGCCGGGCCGATAGCCGCGATGATCGTCGAGGAATGCGGCTTGCCGGCGATGCCTACCAGGTTGCGAACGGTGGACGATGAGGTGAAGACAACGGCGTCGAACTTGCCGGTCTTGATCGCTTCGCGCACCGGTGCGGGAGGCGGAGTGGCCCTGACCGTGCGGTAAGCGGTCACGTCCTCGACCTCCCAGCCGGCCTGCCTGAGCCCCTCCGCCAGTGTCTCGGTGGCAATGTCAGCCCGCGGCAGGAAAACCCGGTTGATCGGATCGAGCACCTCGTCATAGGGCGGGAACTCCGCCGCCAGACCGGCGGCCGACTGCTCACCGTCGGGCACCAAGTCGGGTTCGATGCCCCAAGCCTGCAACGAATGCGCGGTGACCTCCCCGACTGCCGCCACCTTCAGGCCGGAGAAGGCTCGAGCGTCCAGCCCATAGTCTTCGAACTTCTCCCGTACGGCCCGGACGGCATTGACCGAGGTGAAGGCGACCCACTCGTAACGGCCCTCGACCAGCCCTCGGATTGCCTTGTCCATCTGCAACGGACTGCGCGGTGGTTCAACCGAGATAGTGGGCACTTCTTCGCTGTGGGCACCGTAAGTGCGCAGCCGGGCCACCATGGGGGCCGCCTGGTCCTTGGTACGCGGCACCAGCACGCGCCATCCGAAAAGCGGCTTGGTCTCATACCAGCTCAGCTCGGAACGCTGCTCCGCGGCGGCTCCGATGATCACGTGCACCGGATCGGAGGCCGGCGCGCGTACCGACCGCACGGCGGCTACCAGACCATCAAGGTTCGTGCTGAGCGTGATCTGTTCGGTACTGCCGCCGTGCAGGGTGACGACCACATGATCATCTCCTGGGCGTCCGGCGGCCTTGGCCGCCTCGACAAGACCGCTCACCATCGACACCACGGTGCTCACCACGATCGTGACGGCGGCGCCCCACTGTGCGGTTCCGTTCTTGCTGAACCTTCCGTCGGTGACGGAGGCGAATTGCACACCTCCAGCATGGATCAAATCGATGCCGGCGTACTCAGGCACCGCGGTCAGGCTGGAGACCCCGGGCACCACCTCGAAGTCGATGCCACCCCGTACGCAGGCCGCGGCCTCGTCAGCAACGGCGTTGTCCAAGAACGGATCGCCTGCGACCAACCGGACCACCCGGCTGCCCGTCGATGCCTGCTTGAGCACGATCTTGGCCCGGGCGGAAGGGCTCAGCCGCTTGCGTGCGTCGGTCAGCCCGATGGTGATCACCTCGGCAGCTTCGGCGAGCGTGATCGCGGGGTGCTCAAGGATCTCGCGTTGCCGATCGTTGTCGAGAATGACCGAACTTGCATCGGCTAGGGCGGCAATGGCGCCGAGTGTCAGCAAGTCAGGGTCACCAGGTCCAGTGCCGACGAAGATCACCCGACCTTTGGCGATAGGTGAGGTAGGAGTGGCTGAGGGGGAGGTCCGGGGCCTACGAGCCGAGGATGTGCTCACTGACTTCTCGCGTTCTGTTGTATTAGCTCAGCCACCTCGTTGGCGGTCCGAGACTAGGTTGTTCAGACGTTTCACTCCCGCAACATTGACAGCGCCTCACCAGCATGGATGGCCCCGAACTGCTGCGGATCATTCGATGATCCGTGCGCCTCCAGCCGCAACATTGGGCCTACTTTGGTCGGTTCTGACAAGTTGCTCAGTAACGTTCTCCCAATTACGGCCGTCAGAGTCAAATCGAGACTTGTACCACGGACCGCTGTGACTACCGCATGGGCCCCCACCGGTGCCGTACAACCGGCCTCGAGAGTGGCCAGAAAAGCCCTTTCCACAAGGGATTCTGCATGCGCAACCGGGTTGTCGAGAACTACCAAACGCTGACGAAACTCAATGCTGAGAGAACGATGAATTTCTAGTGCGAGCGCCCCTTGTCCAGGTGCTGGAAGCATCATCTGATGATCAAGGATCTGTGCTGGGAGGCGCTTGACAAACAGGTCGCTGGTCGTCACTGCTGGCTCATCCAGCAGGCCGAGGCGGCGTAACCCGGCTGCTGCCAAGATCACCGCGTCGACGAGACCTTCTCGCGCTCGCTCGATCCGGGTCTCGACATTGCCGCGAATCGGCACTACGTCCAGCTTGAGGTCCCGGCTCGCCGCCCAGTCCAGGATTTGCATCTCGCGTCGCGGGGCGCCAGTCCCCACCCGCATGCCGTCTTCAAGATCATCAAGTCGGCGGCCCACAAGTACGTCCCGGGTGTCTTCACGCGGTGGAATCGCGATGATCTCCAGATCGTCCGCAGCCGCGGTCGGCAGGTCCTTCAGCGAATGCACCGCGACGTCAATCTCGCCGCGTCTCAGGGCATCGCGTACGGCGCTGACGAACACACCGGTACCGCCGATCTCGGTGAGCTGGCGTTGATCAACATCACCGGCGGTGGTAATGCCAACGAAACTCGAATCGACGCCGCCGGTCGCCAGCGCAGCGGCCACCTGGTCCGTTTGGGCACGGGCAAGGGAGGACCTGCGAGCGCCGAGCCGGACCGGCCGGGTCAATCGGGCCGTATACATCACGGCCGACGGCCCATCAGTGCCTTGCGCCAGGAATGCGGTGCATAGATCCGTCGTCCAGGCGAGTGCCTCGCAAGGCCGACGAGGGAGCGATACCGGGTCGCATGTCGACCGAGGAGAACGCCGTGAGGCGCCGCATCGGCGGCGGAGATGTGTGGCGAATTCCTGGCGCAGGACACTAGAGCCCGACCTCTGGTGTCATCACCGCCGCGACGGCCTGCGGGTCGAGGGCAAAGAGCACCCGCAATGCAGCTGCGTAGTCGACCGCGTCCGGCTCGGCAGACAACTCCTGGACGCGTACGGTCGGCGTGTGCAAGAGCTTGTCGACGATCCGTCGCATGCTGCGCTGGATCTGTTCGCGTTCATGATCATCAAGCTGAGGCAGCCGGGCCTCCAGGCGACGCAGCTCGCCGGCGACCACCGCCGACGCCATGGAGCGCAGGGCAACAACCGTCGGGGCGACCTGGGCCGCGCGGCGCAAGCCGAGGAAAGAGGCGACCTCTTCCCGAACGAGGTCGCGGGCGTCCTCGATCTCCTGGGCGCTGGCCGAATCTGGCTGGTCTGTGACGAGGCGATCGAGGTTCACCAGGCAAACACCGTGTGCGGTCACCTCAGGTGCCACGTCAGCAGGAAGTGCAACATCGACGATTCCGCGCACCGGTGTGCCCGCGAGGTCGTCGACGCCGATCGTGAACGTACGCGCACCGGTACAGGTGACCAGGACATCGGTTTCCGCTAATGCCTGCGACAGATCTGCGAGCGGCACCGCCTTTCCGCCGACCGCCTCTGCCAACCGCTCGGCGCGCGCCAGGGTCCGGTTGGCACAGGTGACCATTGCGCCGTCGGTTGCCGCAGTCCGTGCCGCCAGCCCTGCCATCGCACCGGCGCCGACAACCAGGACCCGCTGGCCGTCCAGCGCACCCAACTCGTCGGTCAAGAGCCGATATGCAGCGCTGATCAGCGACCGACCGGCCGCGCCGATCCCCGTCTCGGTGTGAACCCGCTTGCCCACTCTGATCGCCTGCTGGAACAAGGAATTGAGGACCGTGCCGACGGTCTCGTGAGCCTGACTGAGGGTCAGGGCAGCCTTGACCTGGCCGAGAATCTGGCTCTCCCCGACGACGAGCGAATCCAAACCCGAGGCAACCGAGAAGGTGTGGGCAACCGCACCCTCGTCGAAGAAGACCGCGCACAATGACCGCAGCTCACCGGGCCGCAGACCGGCTATGTCGGCAAGTGCCTGGGTGGCGTCGTCCAGTGCGCCGTGAAAGCGGGATACCGAGGCGTACAACTCGGTGCGGTTGCAGGTGGACAACACCACCGCCTCGTCGATGTGCTCGGAGCCGATGAGCTGCTCGGCGAGCTTGGCCGATGCGGAAGCATCCAGCGCCAGTTGAGCCAGATCAGAGACCGACGTCGACTTGTGCGAGACGCTGACCACCAGGATGCTCACTAGCTGATCCTCCTGTCTTTAGCCAAGATCTGGCTGTCATCGGTCTTGCGTTGCTCGTGGTAGGCGAGGATCTGCAGTTCCTGACCCAGGTCGACTTTGCGGACGTTGACGCCTTCCCGTACCACGAGGACTGTCGGCGCAAAGTTCAGGATGCTGGTGACTCCGAGATACACCAGTCGGTCGGCGACGGTCTGGGCGGCATCGGCCGGAGTTGCGATGACAGCAATCACGGCGCCGGTTTTTGCCACCACGTCCTCCAGCTCGGCAAGGTCGGAGATCGCCAGGTCATGAATCCGCCTGCCGACGAGGTCGGGCGAGGTATCGAACAGGCCCACGACTCGAAAACCGTGTGAGTAAAAGCCGGAATAGTTGGCCAGCGCCGTACCCAGATTGCCCAAGCCCACAATGATGACGGGCCAGTCGTGCGCCGACCCGACAACTCGGCCGATTTGGAATCGCAGGTAAGCGACGTCGTAGCCGACTCCGCGCGTACCGTACGAGCCGAGGTAGGAGAGGTCCTTGCGGAGCTGGGCAGAATTCACCCCGGCCGCCTCGGCGAGCGCGCCGCTGCTGATGGTGTCGGTCCGCTGCTCCGCCAACTGGTTGAGCGCTCGGAGGTAAACCGGCAGCCGCGCAACAGTTGCGTCCGGAATTCCCTTGAGGGTGGGTACGGCTCGCCAATGCTGAGCTGCCGCCGCGCGCGGCGGAGGGTCGGTCGGGAAGCTCTGCGACACGCGACTCCTGAATCGGCGCTCGGATCTGAATCGGCGCTCGGATCTGGTCCAAACATCGCAACTTTAAGGTGTTTGTGAACAAGTGCACAAACTTATGGAGAGCTGCTTGCGCAATCGCGCGTAGAGTCCGCCTACTTCGTCGTCGCTCGCAGAGGAAAGAGCGCCTCCGCTCACTCCTCCTCAGCACGGCGGCGCGCGATTTCCGACGCTCGCAGCTGTTGTCCAGAGCTGCTCGCAGCTGATGCCGCCGACGGGTACGTTTCGCATCACAGCCGCGAAAACGACCCACCCAGGCCGGCGCGAACGGGTCGCGTCGCATCACAGTCGTTAAAACGACCCGCCGATCGCGTCAAGATAAGCCTGGCCCCGAGGTGAGAGCCGGTAGCCGCGCTCAAGCGACTCAGTCAGCCCGAGCGCCTTGAGGCGGCGCACCCGGAGCTTGTACGCGGCCCGCTCCTGGCCGGCCTCGGCGGCAAGCTCGGTCGATACGACACCGGGCAGCCGCTGGATCTGCCGCAGGGTGCTGCGGGTCCAGGCGTGTTCGGCGGCGCGATCAATCCGGTCGAGCTTGGTGTTCAGGGCCGAAACCTCGGCCGGATCAAGCGAGTCGACGCTCCGCAACGCAACTCGTGGATCGGGTCCGGCCAAGGCGATGCCGATCCGGTAGAGATCGCCGCGTCCCTTTCCGCGACACCACCTCAGTAGCGCAGCGACCGAGTCGAAGCCAGCTGCCGCAGCGTCGAGCTCAGTCAACTGCTCCTCGTCGGCCGGCGTGATGGACGTGATCTCGACGACGCCGGCGGATGTCGTGAACCTGGCTCCCACTTTGGGCCGGACGACCTCCCAGCGTCGATACGTAGTGCTGACCCGACCCTCGGCCAGTCCACGCAGCGTGGCAGCGGTGAACAACATCGCAGTCAGCGAGTCCGCGTCAGTGCGGTTTTGAGGCGTACCGGATCGACCTGCCAGAAGTCGTGCTGGGCACCGTCGACGAAGATGACGGGCACCTGGTCGGTGTATCGACGCTGCAATTCCGGGTCGCTGTCGACGTCCAGCAGCGCGTAGTCACTGCCGGTCTCGCTGCAGACAGCAGCCACCTGAGCTATTGCCTCGTCACACAGATGGCAGCCCTGCCGGGTTAGGACGACGACTCGCTCCGTCCACTCGGCGAACTCGACCACGTCACCATCTTTCACGACGCGGGCGATGCGATCTCGGAGGCCTGGCGGGTACGGCGGGCAATCAGGGCGATCGCCAACAGAACAGCACCCCCGACGAAGGACAGCAGCGAGACAAGCCGGACCACACCCTTCGTAGCGGCGGCGATGTCCGCCGTTCCGGCGCCTCCCAGCTCGATCAGCGTCCCTGCCAGAGCGACCGCGACCCCGGCGATCGTCACCATCACCGTGAGGTTCACGCCAGCAGCCTCTCCGGCGCGGGCCGGATCGACCACCGTCTGGCTTCCAATGCTCGGTAGCGTCCAGCCAAGGCCCAAGGCGAAGCCGGTCAGACCGAGCAGCAGCACGTACGCTCCCCAGGCCTCCACTGCCGAGGTCACGAGCAGGCTGATGCCGCCGAGGATCATGGTCGCCGGAATAAGCACGGGTACCGGTCGCCACCCCGCGAGTCGGCCAGCTAACGGACCAGATAGTGCCACGGCCACGGACGGGGCGAGGAATACCAGACCGGCAGCGATGGGGCTGAGTCCGCGACCCTCCTGCAGATAGATCGTCGTACACAGCACCGTCACCGTGTAGACGATGTTGGCGATCGTGCCGCCGACAGTGATCAAGACGAAGGCCTGATTACGGAAGAGGGATAGCTCGATCAGCGGATCACGGACGCGCTGCTCCACGACTATGAAGATCACGAACAGCACAACGGCGAGGGCCAGCAAGCCGATCAGCTTCGGCGAGCTCCAGCCCCATTCGCCGGCGCGGTCAACCGCGTACGCCACCGCGACGATACCGGAGCTGACCAGCATCAACCCCAGCCAATCGATTCGCGCCGTCGCCCCCGCCGGTGACATCGAGGGCAACCATCGAAGGCAGCAGAAGACGGCGACCGCACTGAGCGGGACGTTGAGGAAGAACACCCAGCGCCAACTGAGCTGCTCGGTCAAGAGTCCGCCGATGAACGGGCCCAGTGCGGTCCCGATGTTCGCGATTCCGAATAGCGCACCGATGGCCACGGCGCGGTGATCCTTGGCCACTGCATTGCTGATCGCCGCAACACTGACGGTGAACAGCGCCGCGGCACCGAGGCCTTGCAGAGCCCGAAATCCGATCAGCAGGCCGTAGGAGGAGGACAGGCCACAGACCAGTGAGGCGCCGAAGACAGCGAGGCCGGCCACGACGATCCGCCGGTGACCGCGCAGGTCGCCAAGCCGGCCACCAGGAATCATGGCAGCGCCTACGGCGATCATGTAGGCACTGATCACCCATTGCATGTTCGTCGTCGTCTCGTTGAGGTCGACCGCCATCCGCGGTAGCGCCAGATTGAGCGCGAAGAAATCGACCTGCACGCAGAACATGCCGACGGCAAGCGCAACCACCGCCCGAGTTTCGGCCGGAGTTAGCCTCATTCGCCAGACTTTAGAACTGATGCCTCTCCACGTATAGGTAGCCAACGACCGTCAGCCGGAGCAGCACTCCGCATTCAGGGCATGTCCCGCAAGACACCCTTCCGCACTTTTCCGGTGATTCCCCTGGGCAGTTCATCGACGATCTGGACGCGGCGTGGGCGTTTGAACTTAGCGAGCCGGTTGGCGCAGTGCGCATTGATCACCGCAGGGCTCAGGGCTGCTCCGCTGACAAATGCCACAACCTGCTCTCCAGTACGCCAATCTGGTCGACCGACCACCGCAACAGCCTCAACCCCTTGTAGCTCAGCGATCGCTCCCTCCACTTCAGCGGGATAGACGTTGAAGCCGTTCACAATGATCAATTCGCGCGCGCGGTCGACCAGGAAAAGCTCACCGTCGAGTAGGTAGCCGACATCTCCGGTCGGAAACCAGCCGTCCTCACCCGGGCCGCCGCGACCGTCGGGCCAATAGCCGGAGAACAGGTTGGCACCGCGGATCCAGATCTCGTCCGGCTCGCTCAGATCCGTGCCGTCACCGATCTTGACCTCGACGCCGGGCAGCGGACGACCGACATGACCGTGCCCCAGCAGCTCACCGCCCAAGGTGGCGGAGACGCCTGGTGCCGCCTCGGTCAGTCCGTATCCCTGTTCCACTCTCCGGCCGGTACGCGTGATGAACTGTTCTCGAAGATCAACTGCGAGGGGCGCGGCCCCGGACACGACCCTTGTCACCGACTGCATGGCGGCGACTGCCCGCTCGTCCGCCAGGATTCGGGCGAGGACGGGAGGTGCTACCGGCAGGTTCGTGATCTTCTCCTCGATCACGACCTCGGCCAAGCCGTCGAATCCGTCCATGATCACCAATCGAGCACCGGAAAGCAGAGCGCTGCCGAGCACCGCGTTCAGGCCAAAGACGTGAAACAGCGGGACCATGGCCAACACAACATCGCCAGGCTCGAGGATCTCGAAGGAGGCCACATTGCGCAGATGGCTCAGCAACGCACGGTGGCTGAGCATTGCGGCCTTCGGTTCACCGGATGTGCCGGCCGTGTAGAGCAGCACGGCCAATGCTTCTGGATCTCTTGGCGAGCTGACCGGTTGGGCTGAAAGGTCCGACAGCTCCTCCAGCCCCTCAATAGTCAGGGCAACTTGATGTACGTCGGGCAGCTGCGGTCGGCTGGTCGCGGTGAACAACGCCCGGGCGCCGCAGTCTTTGATCATCGCGCTTAACTCAGTGTCCGTGGATTCGGGATTAATCGGGACGGCTACATAGCCGGCGCGAAGGGTGGCGAGGTAGGCAACGACGAATTCGATGCTGTTAGGGCCGATGATGGCAATCCGATGCCCCGCCAGGAGTCCGTGTGCGGATAATCCTGCCGCGACGGCATCGACCCTTCGGTCGAGCTCGGCCCAGGTCGTCGTACGGCGTACCGGCTTCGGCTCAACCAGCGCGACGCCCTCGGCCTGAGCCTCTACCTGCCGCTTCACAAGATCAGCAA
>Ga0193696_1000532_pt1 | contig 12943 bp, 10 predicted proteins | sample L3m1metaG_FD_145074 | JGI IMG/M metagenome (GOLD analysis project Ga0193696, IMG submission 145074) | Soil microbial communities from a riparian zone of the East river system, Colorado, United States - L3m1 | ecosystem: Environmental > Terrestrial > Soil > Riparian zone | place: USA: East River... | reverse complement strand
CCTGGATCGCGTGCGCCGGGAATTTGTTAAGACGTTTCCGCGCGGCGGAAACCATCGTCTCGGCAATCACGCGATTGGAATTGATGGCCTCCTTTCCACCGCGAAGGATCGCTGCGTTGCCCGACTTGAAGCAAAGGCTCGCAGCATCTGCCGTCACATTCGGACGCGACTCATAAATAATCACCACGACACCAATCGGAGTCGAAACCTTGCGCAGCTTGAGGCCGTTCGGACGCACCCGCTCGTCGAGCACACGGCCAACCGGATCAGGAAGACCCGCCACATCCCGCAAACCATTCGCCATCGCGTGGATCCGCTTCTCATCAAGCTTAAGGCGATCGAGCATTGCGGCGCTCAGGCCCGCCTGCGCGCCGGCTTGCATATCACGCAAATTGGCCTCGGCTATGGCACTTGCGTTTGCCTCCAGGGCATCCGCCATGGCCGCCAGGCAATCGTTCTTCTCCGCTGTGGTCAGTTGGGCCAGCGCGCGCGAGGCGGCCTTCGCCTGCTGCGCCAATTGCACCATCTGTTCCCTCAAATCCACATCCCATCTTAAACGAAAATCCCCGGAAGTCTAAAGTGCAAACTCAGAGCCGCATTTCCTGTAGGAGCTGAGGTGAGGGCCCCCCCCGGGGGTCTGTGTTAGAAATGTGTTAGTTTTGTGTTGTTTTTGCATGTGTCGGTTTGAACTGGTTTGCGCGAGTACGGGATAGGCGCCCTGCCTGCCGAACGGAGTTCGGCGAAACAGCAGAACAGAGTTCTGCGCTACATCGGGAGGAACCTTTGGTTAAACGAGTCTATAAGGTAGCCGCGCAGGTCTTTGATCTCAGCCCAGTGTTCGTGGTCCCAGCCTCTGGCGCGGAGTCCGATGAATTGGGAGTGGGTTTCGGTGGTGATAGCAGCCCTTTGCTTAGTCCTTAACGGTTTTTGTTGTTTAACACGCCCACAAGTAATCACGCGACCAGCCCGGCCGCGCACCCATCTTCGTTAGCTGTGAATTTCGTCTCGAGCGAATTTTACGAATGGAAGTTAACCACGAATGACACGAATGGAGACGGATTTGATTGCCACAAAAGGCGCAAAGGCCGCAGCCCACGGCTTTTGAATTTCTCGTCGAAGGCGTTCGAGCCGTCAAACCTCGTGACGGGGTTCTGCTCTTTGACCTCATTTGGGCGAGAAACCATTGGCGCAGACCAACAGTCGCGCCGATCGCAGCGGTCATCAGCAGGGACGCCGCCGTGGTAATTTCCTCGATCCGTTCGTTCCCGCGATGACGAATTTCGCTCCAGCCGAGGGGCATGCTGGCTCTATTCTGCCCAAAATAATGCAGCGATGCAATTTCTCGCTGCTGTGTGGCCACTAAGAGCGCCGCAGAGCAGAGACGTGGATGATTCCTAAACAGTCTGGTGGAGAGTTCAGGGAGAAGAATGCAATGTTTCAGGAGCGACCCGTTACAACTCCGTCCAGGAATTCGGCAAGTAAGGCTGTTTGGATTTTCCCCCGAGGGCCTGATCGTAGTGAAGCCGCAGTCCAGTCGTGGTGGCCGCTTGACTAATCCAGCGCTCACCTGGTTTGGTCAAGCGGCCACCACGACTGGACGTTGTGAATTTCGTCCCTGCGACCTGGGGTCAGCCATCTTCTGCTTCTGTCCATGTAGGCCCTGCATCGAAAACTTGGTGTCACAACGATTACCACCTGATTTTCGGGGGGCAGCTGATCCTTGGTGCTTATGGGTGAGGATGCCGTCAAAATCTCAGAGCTCCGTCCACGAATTCGGTGAGTAAGGCTGTTTGGATTTCGCTCCCAAATTCTGATCGTAGTGAAAGCCACCGCCACCGCTGATAACGGCGTTGTTGCAGATGCACGAACCGAAGAAGCCGCCCGATCCGCTGATGGTCGCCGTCGCGCTTGGGGCATTGACTTGACCGATGAAGGCGCCGCTGCCACTGATAACAACTTTGTTGGCGGTTGGCATTCCGTAAACGTTGCAATTGGAGGCGTCCAGCGTGTCATTGACGATGGCGCTGCCACTGACGTTGAACTCCATTGTCACGTACACCTTGAGACTTGCACCGGGCATGATGCGGACATATCCCGAACCGCTGGTTTTGAAAGCGCCGTTACAATAGATCACACTGGGCGCCGTGATCACGGCCGGACTCGAGAATTGAGTCGTGGGAAGCACCCAGGTGCCCCCGTTAAAATTGGCAATGTAGGCAACTCCTCCAATGCTTGCGGGCGGAGGGAGCGCCGTAAAAGCCCCATTCGTATTTGGAGGGCTTACGTCAGGAGCGGTGGCGGTCAAACTGTTATTGGCAAAGCCGGGCTCAAAACCAGTGTTGCCGCCAGACTGCCATGCCATGTCGCCAACCGACCCACTGTTAACTGTGGCAGTAGCTCCGGGAACCATCGAGACCTTTCCATAGATATGGCCTGTGTCAACGTGGATGGCGTCGGCTACAGGCGACAGGCTGCCGACAGTCAACTGGTCAGAAACGTTGTTCGTCGGGTTATAAGGACCAAGAGCTGAGTCGTAACTGTCAAGACGCGCGCCCCCACTCATTGTGATCGTGCCTCTGGACAATAGCCCGCCGGAACTGTAATTACGCAGGCAGGTAATGCGAACACCGCGTTTGATATAACCGTTATTGAAGGGGGCATTGTAATAGCTCCAGCAGGTAATTGTCGGCGCGGAGGTGTTGGTCGAAAGCTCCATTATATAATAGCCCTCGGTAAGTGTTCGCTGTTTCGTATAAATATTGCCGGAAAGAGCGAAGCCATTCGTCGCCCACGTCGGAGGACTGGAGTTGATGTGAGTCAGCGCCTCTTCCAATCCTGCTTCGACCAGAGGCAGGGCCGCATTCCAGGTTTGCGAACGGAAAGCCATTCTATTTTGGCTGCTGATCCACGTAAGGTAAGCCGCCAGAGTGAGGCCGATCACTGCAGCAATGACCAGAACGACCACGATTGTGCTGCCGTGGCTATTAGATCGAATCGCAATTCTCATTTTTGCTGGCGAATCACTATCTTCGCTGATTCAACGGCCGCGCTGTTGGCTGTATGTCCAACGATCTCGCGCGAACACGCCCAGGTCACCTGAACGACTTTGCAATTCGTCGCCACCGCTGCCGGATAATAATTGTAACTTCCGTTGGTGAGGTTGCGCTGGAAGAGGTCAAACTGAAGGTAATCGCAGTCCGTCAGCAGTCTCGTCGAACTGCCGCCGGCGAGGCGCACGAGCGTCCGGTTGGCCGGTATGTAACGAAACGTGACCTGGTTCGTGCCGACAAGGAGGGCGACCTCGTTCGTCGCATAGCTGGTGACACGCTGCGCCTGGCGGATTTCGCGGCTCATGCTGTCAATGGCAAGCCTGCTGCGCGCATCCATATCGACGTAGAGGGCAAGATTGGCAAAGGATTTCGCCGTAAACAGGTAACCCGATGCCACGGCGCCGAGCGTCACGCCCGCAATTCCCAGGGCCACGATCATCGCGACAAGGGTTTCGGCCGAATTCTGTTTCCTAGTAGATGTATGTTTGCAATCCATAACGTGCGACAAAGGTGTTCATTTGAGCATGGCGCGTGCGACCGCCGGAGGGCCAGTAAAGGTCGATCGTAACCTGCTTCAGGTTCGTCCGATACGATTCAGTGATCGGCGCCTGAACAATACTCACGACCCCAGTGTATACGCAGCCCGTTCCGGGAGGCCGAACGGCCATTGGCAGAGTGGCGGGACAGGAAGAAACATAAAATTTATTAGTGATGTAACTGGTCGCTACCTGGTCCCAGGAATAAAGACGAATCGTATCCAGTTTCTCCTCCAGGATCTGCGTCGCGCGCAGAGTTTCGCGGGTCGAGCGCACCGTTGAAACGCCGGAATTAAGACCAGAAAAAAGAGCCATAAAAACCACGCCAAAAAGTCCCGTCCCAATCAGCGTCTCCATCAGCGAAAAGCCCCCGACTCTCACAAGGAGTTTCCTCAACCGCTTTTCAGATACTCTCATAAACCCAGTCTTCTTCCCAAGGCGAGTCCAGTGCTTGTCAGCACTCGCTGCAGTACGGCTCCGTCCAAGGATTCGTGTCCAGAAATAGCAATTTGTATGCCCTAATGAGCGACACTGAAAAATCGCGCAAAAATTGCATTGCGCTGTCGTAAAGGCGGCATGCCCTGTCGTGTTTCGGGACAGCGCGTCCAGTTACAAGACACACTAAATGGGAATCTGGCGTAGAAGGTACTGCGCCAGCATTTCTATCGCTCCTTGAGGAACGCACTGCGGAAGCCGCAGCGCGCCCGTGCAACACCTTGCGTAGCAAGGCAAATGCCGCTCCCATTTGATTTCTGTTGCCCGCCACGACGCCTGCCAAACTCTGCGCATCACACCGGAGGAAGTGACTGTCCATTAGCGGCCGAAGGTCGCGTGTTAGACCTGGGCACTGTCTGTCTCAAAGCAGGTCTGGATTCGCGTTCTCAGGTACGTCATCTGCCAAAATAAAGGACTTTCTCATCGTCCACGTCCGGTACGTCGGCTGCTTTATTCTCAGACATTCCACGGAACGGGTTCTGTCGCAGAAAAAACTATATGAGCGCCTTACATGAACCAAATCGAGCAACGTCGTATACACTTCGGCCACTCAAGCCAAATCCCTTCGTTCCGGCGCGTTCGCTCGCTCTGGCGTTTCTTATAGCGCTGACTACTCTGTCGACTCTTCTCACGGCGCAAGCGGCCTCGACCGCGCTGCCGTTGCGATGGGAATCGGTCGGCACCTGCATCTACAATGCGAATACAACGCAGACTGTGGAGACTGTTTTTGGATCCAATCCGGTGCGCCTGCCCTTCACTGGGACCAACACTTACGATTTCTATTCGCCGGCAATTATCGTCGCGCCCGCGTTGACGACCGCCGACAGCTGCGGCGGCGAGTTATGGGTCACTAACTCCGGAAGCACCGACATCAATGTCAAAATGCGTCTTAAATATTATGATTATGATCCAGCTACCGGTTTGGAGACGCTGATCGCGGGTGGCGCCGAAAGCCCGCCGAAAAACGTGAGTCACTTCAGCACGCAAGTGGCATCGCTGCCCCCGGACGCCGTCACGGTCAATATAACGCCCGTGGCGGGGCATCTCCTGCACGTGCAAGTGACGGTCTGGTTGAATTCGGGCACTTTGACCAGCGCTTCCATCGTCTTCAACGGACCCAATGGTTCCAAGGCCGACTCCGTGGGACTGCTGCCAAGTACGCGCGGCGCTACCTGGCAGTTTCAAAGCCCGGCAACACCGCCCGACGCCACGGTTACAGCTCCCGCTGCTGTGTGGGCAAACTCCACTGGAAACACTGCCTCAGTTCCGAGCGCCGTCGGCGCCACTTATGCATGGACAATCACTGGTGGCGCCATCACCGCCGGCCAGGGAACTCCTCAAATCACATGGAGCGCCGGATCCGCCGGTTCCGTGAACCTTGGTGCTACCGTGACTCGCGGTTGCTCCTCAATCGGCTCCGCCGTCGTCTCCGTCAGCCAGCAAGACGTCCGCTTTACTTCCATTTCCTGCTCGGCCAATGGCCACGCTCACGTTGTCGGGCTGGGCACCGGCAGTGTCACTTACGTGATCCAGGCAACCACAGACCTTGTAAACTGGCAAAACCTTGGTACAGCCACCGCCGATGCATCAGGCGTTCTGGGATTCGAAGATATCAACGCGCCCAACTTTGCCGCCCGATATTATCGCGCGGCTCTTCCGTGAACACGCGGTTTGTCACGCCGTTCCAATCTAACTCCGTCGCATGGGCCGCGACCCGCTCGGCCCGAGCGCCTCTAACGCCTCCCTGGTGGAACGCTGTTGAGTTGCCCGTGCAACAACCATAAATTACAAGTATGTCATGTTGACCTACTACGAATCCTGATAAGGATGTAATCTACTGCCTTACTGTATTCAGGAGGAATTACGTATACCTCAATAGTGGCCCGTACGATTGACGTTCTGTCTCGTTCCCCGCTACACTTGGCGCTAAGGGTAAACCCTGCTAACCACATTAATCGGGGCTTGTAAGCCACGGGGGCGAAACTGCGAAACTACCTGTGAAACTATATCTATGAAATCACTAATCAGTACTTGTACACGCACTCTGAGAATACTTGGGGGAGCGCTCGCGTGTAGCGTTCTCATCAGCACCGCCGGTGCGCACATCGCGGGAACGGTCTTCTGCGATTCGAACGGAAACGGGACTCTCGATTCAGGCGAACCGGGCATCCCGAATGTTAAAATCACACTTTGCAATGGCGTCGTCAGATACACCGATGCCAACGGTAACTATCTCTTTCCAAAAGAGGATTTTGGCGCAGGCCTTCCCTCCACGGGGTGTGCCGTCACCGTGGACCCTGCCACCGTAACGGGCGATTGTAAGGAGATTGGATGCCCGACGACTGTGATAGTCATGGATACGCCGGCTGATAACGTCAACTTCTGCTTCCGACCACCCCCGCCCTGTCCGGATTGTGTTGATCCGGCGTTGGGCCTCGGAGCAGCCGCCGGTTGCACGGTCCTTCAACTCGGAGCTGCCAAGGTTTCCATTACTGGCCCCGCGGGCGGCATCCTGGGAGACATCTGCATCGCTCCCGGCGGCAAGTTGGATATGTCCGGTGACGAGTATATAACCGGCACTGTGCACCTCGGCGCGGGCGCGGTCTTCTCCAACAGCAGCGGCAACCCGGTCAACGTGATCCAAAACGTCGATTTGAGCCCGGAGATCAGCGCTGCTTACAACGCGGCTGCGAACGCGGCCAGCCTGCCATGCAGCCAATCCTTCGTGAAGCTCGACGGCAAGACCATCACCACGATCAACGGCGGCGTCGGTCTGAACGTGATCTGCGTTCAGGACATCGTTCTGTCGGGAACTCAGATTTATCTGAATGGTCCCGCGGGCGCGAAGTTTATCATTAACATCACCGGAAAACTGGTGTTCACCGGCGGTGGGGCCGGCCCGCAAATCCGCGTTACCGGCGGCGTGCAGTCCAAGGACGTCCTCTATAACGTCATTGGTATTGGAGCAGACGTTGCCTTCTCGGGCGGTGGCGGTGGTGTGAACTGCTGCGCCGCGATCATCGATGGAACGATCCTCGCGCCGAGTCGCAAAATCAATCTGAGCCCCGGCCGGGTCAATGGACAAATCATCTCCGGCAAGGACATCAGCATCGTTTCGGGCTCCAGCGTTCGTTGCCCGCCATGCCATTGAGTTAAACGCAACTTACAGAAGCGGTATTGAAGGGCGGCCTCGGGCCGCCCTTTTTATTCAACGCCCTGGGCCGTAAGAATTGATTTGTCAAAACCGCGCGCGACGCTGCCGGCATCTGGCGAAAAGGGTTTTGCGCCAGCGACTCTGCAGGTCTCCGGTGGAACGTTACCGCCGATTGGCTGCGGGGCACTCGAATTCCATCCGTGGAATCTGTGTTATCCGTGATTACTCCCTCTTACCGAGCCATCGACGCTTTGACTTTGCCCAGGACCCGAAGAACTATGAAGACCAGAACGGTCAGGACAACGGCGAGAAACCATTGCCGCAGACCAACGGTCGCGCCGATCGCAGCGGTCATCAGCAGGGACGCCGCCGTGGTGATTCCCTCGATCCGTTCGTTCCCGCGATGCCGAATGATCGTGCCAGCGCCCAGGAAACTGATGCCGGTGATGATGGCTTCAAACACGCGAATCGGATCGGAACGAACGGTCTCGGCCATCGGGCTTGCGCCAAGAATTTGTTGATAGATTTGCACGATGAAAGTGCCCAGGCCGACGAACAGAGCCGCTGCGCCCGCGACCAGCATATGCGTGCGCAAACCGGCCGGCTTGTCGGCGGCTTCGCGATCATATCCGATCACCGCGCCCAGACCCATCGCGACGATGACTGCAAGGATGATGTTGATCTGCGCCGCCCCGGCGCCGATAGCCCGCAGGAAGTCCGTGTTAGCCTGTAACATAAATGTTACGCGACGGTCTGCAAAATGGGGCGTGTCCCGCCTTTACTCGGATAGCTCGGTCGACGATCATACGATGCTTATGAAGACTCCCCTGAATTTTGCGGGTGTTTTGATGTTGATGGCGTTCTCCTGCTGGGCCCAGCCGTTCGGACTTTCCAATCGCGTAGCAAATACGACGCTGCAAATGCCGAGCGCACTGCCCAGTTTCGGCCTCGCGGTCAGCAACGCGTTTCCCACTGTGGCCGTTACCGCGCCGATTTGCATCGCGTCGCCTCCGGGTGAAACGAATCGCCTTTTTGTTCTTGAGCGGGCTGGGCGCGTTATCGTCATCACCAATCTCGCCGTGCCGACTCGCACGGTTTTTATGGATATCTCCAGCCGTGTCACGACCGGCGGTGAGGAAGGGTTGTTGGGAATCGCCTTTCATCCGAACTACGCGGCAAACCGATATTTTTATTTGTTCTATTCCCTGAGCACCATCACGGTCGGCACCAGCTCTAACCGCCACCAGCGCGTCGCACGATTTGAAACCTCCCCAACCAATCCCAACCAGGGCGTCGTTGCGACGGAGGCGCCGCTGATCACGCAATTCGACGATTACAGCAATCACAACGGGGGAGATCTTCACTTTGGACCCGACGGCTATCTTTACATCAGCTTTGGTGACGAGGGTAATCAGAATGATACGGGCAATAACAGCCAGCGCATCGATAAGGATTTCTTCTCGAGCATTTTGCGCATCGACGTGGACATGCTTTCGACGAATTTGCCGCCGAATCCGCATCCGTCATTGATGAATGCGACGAACTATTTTGTTCCGGCTGACAACCCGTTCGTGGGTGCGACTGAGTTTAACGGGCGCACCCTCACCAATGCGGTGCGCACGGAATTCTGGGCCGTCGGCATGCGCAATCCATGGCGAATGTCATTCGACGACGTTACCGGCACGCTTTACGTCGGCGATGTCGGCGGTGATCTGCGCGAAGAAGTCAACGTGGTGGTGAAGGGCGGAAACTACGGTTGGGCCTACCGCGAGGGCACGATCAACGGCCCAAAAGCAGGGCAGGCGCCGGCTAATTTCCGTTCCATTCCCCCGATCCTCGAGTACGGGCACGGCACCGCGACAAATCAGGGCAACTCCATCACCGGTGGTCTGATGTACCGAGGCGCGCGCATCCCGCCGCTCGACGGCAGATATGTGTTCGCCGATTATGTGAGCGGCAACATTTGGGCGCTGACGCCGAACGGCACGAATGTCGTTGGGTTCGAGCCGCTCCTCAGAGATACCAACATCGTCGCTTTCGGCATCGACCCGAGCAACGGCGATGTGTTGATGGCTGATCAGGGACCTCACCGGGTCAGTCGCTTCGTGTATGCGCAGACCGGAGGCAGTCCACCGCCGGCGACTCTCGCGCAAACCGGCGCGTTCAGCGACATGGTCAACCTCACGCCGAATGCCGGCGTCATCGAATACGACGTGAATGTTCCGCAATGGGCTGACAACGCGACCATCCGTCACTGGTTTTCGATTCCAAATGTCAGCTCTCGCATGAGTTTTCGCACGACGAATACGTGGATTTTTCCGAACAACACCATTTGGATTCAACACTTCGAACTCGAAACAACCAACGGCGTGCCCACGTCGCGTCAACGTGTCGAAACGCGGTTCCTCGTCCGCGACGGCTCCGGCGGCACCTACGGGCTTACCTACCGTTGGAATTCTGCAACGAATGCGGTGCTGGTACCCGCAGAGGGAGCTGATGACACGTTTGCCATTAACGATTCAGGCGTTCTGCGCGATCAGGTTTGGCATTATCCCGGCCGCAACGAGTGCCTCAGTTGCCACAACGCGACGGGCGGGCGCGTGCTCGGTTTCAACACGCCCCAGCTCAATCGCACCTTCAATTACAATGGCATCGTCGCCGACCAACTCCGTTCGTTGAGCAATGCCAACTACTTTGCGTTGCCTCCTCAGCCGCAACCCACCAACGGGCATTTGCTCACGGCCCTCGCGCATCCGGCCGACGAACAGTACTCGCTCGAATACCGCAGTCGCTCCTATCTCATGGCCAACTGCGTGCAATGCCATCTCACTGGTACGAACGGCGCGTGGGATGCGCGCATTTACGCGCCCGTCTCGCTTGTCAGACTGATCAATGGCCCGCTGACCAACTCTGCGGGCGACCCGAATAATCGCGTCGTGGTACCGGGTGATACCGAGCATTCGATGCTTCTCACACGCATCTCGACGAGTGGGCCGGGCAGCATGCCGCCATTGGGAACGTCGCTCGTTGACACGCAGGCCGTCTCGCTGTTCACACGCTGGATTCAAAATGAACTGCCCGGCTATCAGACTTTCGCTCAATGGCAGGTCGCCTTTTTCGGATCGAGCAATGCGCCGCAAGCCGCCGCGACTGCTGATCCTGACAACGACGGCGCCCGCAACATGCTTGAGTATCTCACCGACACAAATCCGACGAATTCCACTCCCGATGGTTGGGGAATTGCCGCGCAGCGGAGCGGCAGCAACGTTGATATTACCTTCGAGCGCATCGCCAACCGGTTCTTTGAAATTCAATGGTCAACCAACCTCGCCACCAACAACGTGTGGCGTGCGCTAAACGTCTTTGAGAATCGGCCGTTTGCGGCGATCAGCAACAGCACCTGGCGCGTGCCGGACGGAACAACCAACGGACCGGCGCGGTTCTATCGCGCCCGCGTTTATGAGCCGTAGGCAACGGGTAGTTTGAGGCAGGACTTCCTGTCTCTGGCGCGTTCCGCGTATAAAACTTTACGTTGGCACGACCCTCGCTATCATCCGCGCCATGAGCACGCCGCAACTGCAGGTTCGCCGCGCGACAATTGATGATCTCCCCAAACTCACGCCGCTTTGGCGGGAAGAAAATCTTCCAGCGGACGATCTCGAAAAGCGCTTCAAGGAGTTTCAGGTCGTCGAGGACGACAGGGGCGAAGTGTTGGGCGCGATCGATTGGAAATTGCCGATCAGCAAGGCCGTCTTCACAGCGAAATCTTCACCCGCCCCGAACAGGCCGACGTGGCTCGCCAGAAGCTCTGGGAGCGCGTGCAAATTCTCGCGAATAACTTCGGTCTGGTGAGAATCTGGATCCAGGTAGATGCGCCGTTCTGGCATGTCAACGGCTTTACAACGGCTGACGGCGACGTTCTGAAAAAATTGCCTGCGACGTTTGCGGGCGATCCACACCCGTGGCGCTTCGTGCAACTGCGAGAAGAAGCCGGTGCCCGCCAGTCGCTCGATAAAGAATTCGCGATGTTCAAGGAGGCCGAGCGCGAGCGCACCCAACAGATGTTCCGCCAGGCCCGCGTTCTGAAGATCGTTGCTTTCGTGATTGCGGGCGCGGTCTTGGTCCTTATCGGCGTATTCGCGTTGAAGTTCTTCGCGTTTCGCAGCAACCGCATGAATCAGTAGCTTCATGCCGTCTTCACGCGCCAGCGCCGGCTTGCTTATGTACCGCCAGCGCGGGCAGGCTCTCGAGGTTCTCCTTGCCCATCCGGGCGGCCCTTTCTTCAAGAACAAAGACGACGGCCATTGGACCATTCCGAAAGGCGAAATCGAATCGGAAGAGGAATTCCTCTCGACGGCGATTCGCGAATTCCGCGAGGAGATCGGCATCGACATCGACCCTTCGGCGAAACTCATCGACCTTGGTTCAATCCGGCAAAAAGGCGGCAAGGTTGTCTCCGCCTGGGCCGTCGAGGGCGATTGGCCCGCGGGTCATCACTTGCGCAGCAACGTCTTCAAAATGGAATGGCCGCCGAAGTCCGGCAAATTTCAAGAGTTTCCCGAGATCGACCGTGCCGAGTTCTTCCCGATCGAATCTGCCAAACTGAAGATCAAAGCCGCGCAAATACCTTTCCTCGATCGGTTGGAAGCGGCGTTGGCGTAATTGCGATTAAGTAAAAACTTCGCGGAACTATCTGTCAAAAAATTCCGGGCGCTTTCGTTTGAGAAATGGTGGTGCGCTAACATTACTCTCCCTGTAAGCCTGCTTAATCCAAAGATTATTCGTCAGCGGCGTCCAAAAAAAAGTACCGATATCGCCGCTGTAGACCCAAACGCGATCTGAGTCATCCCACAGGAAAAATGTGGTATGACGAGTATAAAAACGTTCCGGGTCCTGAAAGATTTGGCGACTGCGAGTGTCTTCGATTTCGAGCGTCTGAAATCTGGCCCGACCATCGTCCCCAGATTGAATGCGAAGGAGGTATTTGCCTGAAGGCGACTTTGCAGGGTGGTTATGCCTCGCTAAATAGGCTTCGTCTGAACGTCTGCCACACCCGGCGACGAAAGCTAACAGGGCGTATGTAAGGAAGTATTTCATCCGGTCATCGAATTAATCAATTCTCGGTGAGATTTTATCGATTAGCGAGGGCGGCAATCAACCCTTACGGTGCGGTCCATGAAGAGCAACTTGTGTCATCCGGCAAGTACTGCATCGTGGGACCCTCAACTGGCCAATCCTCAAATCACCGTGGCTGTAGCCGACGCGAAGGATCGCGAGGATATTTATAGGATCCGACACCAAATCTACGGGTTGGAACTTGGCCAGCACGCCACCAATGGCGAAGAGCGGCTGCGAGATGCGCTCGATGATTCGAACGTCTATCTCGTCGGGAAAATCGACGACAGTGTGGTCGGATTCATCAGCATCACGCCGCCGACAGCTCCGTCCTATTCGATCGACAAATATTTTGCGCGCGCATCCCTGCCGATTCGATTCGATGACAAGCTTTACGAGATTCGTCTCCTGACGGTGTTGCGCAAACATCGCGGGCGCGAGCTGGCGACGTTGCTGATGTATGCCGCGTTTCGCTGGGTGGAAAGTCACGGCGGGACGCACGTGGCCGCGATTGGCCGGCGCGAGATCCTCGATCTCTATTTGCGCTCGGGCCTGGAGCAGACCGGCTTGTCCACGAAATCCGGAGCGGTGAT
>Ga0193696_1000527_pt1 | contig 13080 bp, 6 predicted proteins | sample L3m1metaG_FD_145074 | JGI IMG/M metagenome (GOLD analysis project Ga0193696, IMG submission 145074) | Soil microbial communities from a riparian zone of the East river system, Colorado, United States - L3m1 | ecosystem: Environmental > Terrestrial > Soil > Riparian zone | place: USA: East River... | reverse complement strand
CCTGACGCAAGGTACCGCCCAGCGTGCGCACGAATTCCGGCATTCCCGTGAAGCGTACCGGCGCCTCGCGTGTCGGAAGACTGAAACCATCGTCCGGTATCGGTGCATCCGGATGACGTGAGCCGACGATCGGATCGCGCTCGTCCATCAAGCCGTGAAAAGCCGGCGCCTGCAGCCACGTCTGCTGGATGAACTCGAACTGCCGTTCGAGATCCGCGTTCAGGCACATGAAGAAGAGGCCCGGACGCTCGCCGCCGGCCGGCCGGTAGCGGCGGCCGACGCGGAGGATCCGGTGCCGGTTGGTGATCGCGAGCTGTTCCTCCGAGCCGGGCGCGAAGCTCTCCCGCGGATTGGCGCGGCGGATGTGTGCGCCGAAGGGACAGCGGAGTCCTTGCGGATCTTCAGCGCCAAAGAGGAAGTCGTTGTCCGGCTGCGCGGCGATGTCGCGCACCTTGTCGTGCGTGAACTTCACCGACACCTTGCGATGCGACGGCGTCGCCGCGACGGCTTGCGGCTGCGCGGGCGGCTGGGGCGGCGGGGCCGGGGGCGGCGACAAGGCCTCGACCTGGTCGACCGCCCCCTGGCCCGGACGAATCAGTGGCTGCTCGCGATCGACTTCGCTGCCCGGCTGATACGGAAAGCGCACCACCGACGAACCGTCTGGCCAGCGGCCGACCAGTTTCGCGCCGACGAACTCCGGCCGCACGCCGCCCCACTCGGGGAATTGCGCGTGCAGGCGGCCGGCCGTCTGCCCGCAGAACTTCCAGAACCCTTCGACGTCCTGTTCGAGCTGGCGAATCGTGAGAAAGGTCCCGTTGCGGCCGAGATCGCGATCGTCGTTGACGACCGGACGCGCGAAGCCGTGCTGCGGCGTGGTCGCGATCGGCAGCACGTTGTCGGGATCGTGGATCGCGTTCAGCGTCGGACCCGCGGGCAGGTTCCCACGGTTGTCGGGATAGCCCAGAATGAACTCGCCTGCCTCGACGAGATGGATCGGATCGGCGCCCCGAAGCGCCTTGTAGGTACCGCGGATCGCCGGCTGCGAAATACCGTCAACGAAGCCGAACGGCTCCAGCTTGGCTTGCGTGATCTCCTTTGCCGTGGCCGTCTTGTCTGGGAGATCGACGAACGGGATTTCCATGACGGCGCGATGGCCGTGGGCGCGGAGCTGCTCGCCGACCGCGCGGCGCGTGCTGTCGAGCGCATCGGGCGTGACGCCGTACAACAGCAGCACGCCATCGAGGGTGCTCCCGCCGGCGCCCCACTCCCACTCTGAAGGCGCGTTGCGCCCATCGTCGCCAAGAATGCGCGAGCGTGACGGCGCCGCCATGCCCTGCAGAAATGCCGACGGAAACGTCGCAAGCGCGTCGTCCGGCACCTGCAGCTTGCGAAGCGCCGATGGGGTGAGACCGAGGATGGTCGCGCAGTCGCCGAGCTTGCGGCCATCGCCGAACGACACTTTGTTGCGCACGAGCGCCAGCCATTCGCGCGCGCGGCTGTCGCCGAGCGCGAAGCCGATGCACATCGCGTACTTCAGAAATCCAAGGCCGCCGAAGACGAGGCTCTGGATTTCGTTCACCTCCAGCGCCGACGCAGGACGCGGAGCGGCGCCGAAGAGCAGCAGCCACCGTCGCGCTTCTTCCTCGGTCAGAATCGTGCCCAGTCCTTGCCGGATCGCCGCGTTGGTGCGGATGTTCGTCGTCGTCAACTGCGGATACGCCGAGTACCAGCAGCCCGTAGGCACCTGCTGCCGGCGCGCCCACCACTTGAAGAAATCGCCATCGCTCGCGCCCTGCTGAACCAGGTTCGACGTGCGCGGAAACCCTTCAGTATTCGACCACACGCCGGTCAGGCCAAAGTGCGCCTTGGTAATGAAGTCCTCGAGGTAGCTCTCGAAGCTCCCGCCGTAGTTGGACAGGAAGATCAGATCGGGGGTGCCGGGAACGCGCACCCAGCGCGCGAAGTGGATGGTGCCGAGCGTACCGAGCCAGCCGGGCCGATACAGGTTCGTCGCCAACTGCGCGATCGCGGCGAAGACCGCTTTGAGCGCGGCACGGCGCAGCAGTCCCGGCTTGATCACCGACACGGCGGCGAGATGGTTGTGCGCGTGGAAGTTCTCGCGCGCGACAATTGCCGCGACCTTCTGCGGGTCCGGCGCACGACGGTCCGGCACGTCGCGGGTTTCCTTCTTGCGGAACACGACGTAGGCGATCCCCAGCGCGGCGAGCGCCGCGCCCAGCGTCGCCATCAACGCGTCCCAGCCGGCCATCACGGCGCGCGTGATGCCGGCGGCACTGCGGTCCGCCCAGAGCGCGAGTGCGAGGGCGAGCAGCGCGGGTACTCCCAGCGGCCAGAGATACGTCCTGAACACGTTCAGTCCGATGCGGAGGTATGGGCCGATGCCGGTCCGCTCGCTTTGCAGCGCGGCGACATCATCCGCCGCCAGCGCCCATGCGAAGGTCGAACTCTTTTCGAGTGCGCCGCGCACGCGCTCGAGCACCGCCAGCGCCGAAGTGAACGGCCCCGTATGCTCCTCGACCAGCGTCTTGAGGTGCTCGCGCAGCGCAACCTCCTGGCGGATGCGGCGAACGGACAGGCCGGGGGTTCCGGCGAACAGGACACCGGAGTTGTCGAAGAATCCCTGACCGACCTCCACGATGTGCGACGTCCAGTAGTCGGCGAGCGGCGCGGTGCCGCGATTGGCGGCGAGCGCGTAGGCGTCCTGCACGAGCGGGCCGAGGTGCTTCGCGAGCGCGGCAATCAGCGGGGCGCGCGCACCGTCCGCTGAGAACTCGAAGAGCAGATGGCCGCCGCCCTCGGTCGCCGGAAACACCGACAGGCTCGCGAAATGGATGGCGAGATCGCCCGGTTCGTCCGCGACGGCCTCGAACGCGATGTTCACCCGCTCAACGGCGGGATTGCCCAACGCGGCGATCGCATCGCGCGCGCGTTCGACGTTGTCCGGTGCGACCGGACAGATGATCGTGACGAGGGTATGGCTCACGGCCGCGACCTCCTGATGGTGACGACGAGCTCGTCGATGAAGGGACCGATGAAGCGCGGTTTGCCGACCGCGGCGATGTCGTGCCTGAGGAGGCGCGACACGAGCTCGGGCAGCTGTACGGCGTTGACGCCGCGTCCCGCGCACGGGTGCAGCCCGGCGCCGAAGTTCATGTATGACTGCAGCGGTCGCGCCGGATCGAACTGCCGCGGCAGCGGAAAGACGCCGCGGTCGAACATCGCCGCCTGCGTGAACGCTGCCACCTTGCAGCCTTCCGGTATCGTGCGGCCGGCGAGCGCGATTGGCGCGAGCGTGCGGCGGAACAAAACAGCTGCCGGCGACCACATCCGCAGCGCCTCCCAGCACCAGCCGGTCATCTTCATCGGATCGTCGATGTCGCGCCGGACGCGCGCGAGCAGGGCCGGATCGGACGCCAGCACGTAGACGATCCGCGGCACCGCTGGTGCTGTGGTATCGATCGCGCCGACGAGCAGGCCCACGAGGATGCGCCGCGCCGTGTCGCCATCGAGCAGCGCGCCGCTCTCCTCCTGGAGATCGAGTAGCCGTCCGAGCACGTCGTCGATCCGGATCCCGTCGCGGCGTCTGCGCTCGATCTCATCCACCATCCAGCCACGCAGTTCTTCGGCGGCATGTCGCGCGCGTTCCGTGACACGCGTCTCGCTGGGGTTCGCGAGAAAGCTGAAATGGAAGAGGGCCCGGCACACGCGCATGAGATCCCCTTCGGTCGGCCCGTCGATACCGAAGAGGTAGGCGGCGCTGCGCGCCGCCACCGGATGCGCGTAGCCGTGCGCGACGTCGATGCGATCGCCGGCGTCGAGTGCGTCCGCGATGATCCGGTCGGCTTCGCACCTGATGCGTGCGCGCAGATCGGCGGCGTCGATCCGCGACACCGCGTCGTACATCTGCCGTCGCTCGCGCGCGAACTGCGGGCCGCGATCGAGGCCCAGCACGAACGCGCCGCTGATGGTCTGGAAATTCGGCCCGTTGATCGGCTCGATGCGGTAGGCGAGATCCTGCTCGAGCACGTGCTGCACGTCGTTCCAGGTCGACACGAGCGCGAACCGCTTGACGACGATCGGCTTGCCCCAGGCGACGGCGGCGCGGGCGCCCGCACGAAACACCGCGGGGCCGAGGAGGCGCTGCGCCAGAGTGCGATCGCGGCGCGGACGTTTCAGCGGCGGCTGCGGCGACGGCCGCGCGGCGGCGTAGGTGTCGAGCACGAGCTGTCCGCCGCGGCGCGCGCGCAGCGAATCCACGAACCGTCGCAGGTCCGGCGGCAGCGCGTCGAGCGCCGGCAGTTTCGATCCGTACCCGGGCGGAAGTGTCACAGGTGCGACGAGGGCTGAAAAGATGATGTCGATCGCGTTCGGCGCGTCGCCGCCGAGAAACGGCGTTCCACGCGCCGTCAGCTCGGCCTCGACGATCGCGAACGCTTCCTCGATTTTCGGCGGCGCGTCCGCGATGGCGGCGTCGCTGAAATCGAGCGCGCGGCCCATCATCCGCCGCCAGATGGGAAACGCGATCGCGATGGCTGCTCGCTCCCAGGCCGGGATGCCGTCCACCACGACCGGAAGTACCACCCGACGCAGAGGCAGCAGGTGAAAGTAGGTGAGGCGCCGGACTTGGAACAGCAGGCGCACCAGCAATTCGTCGACGAGGGCGATGTTGCGCTCGCGTTCGGCGGGCGCGTCGCCGAACAGCCGTTCGCCCGTGCGCAGCCGGCTGTCGAGTCCATGAAGCGTCTCGCGCGCGCCTTTCCACGTCTGCGCGGCGCTGACGACGACCGGGACCTCGACGCCGCCGCGCCGCCACAGTGTGAAGGGCACGTGCAGAAGCGGCGCGTGGCCCTCTTCCTCGTAGGGAATGCGGTGGCGCTCGAACAGCCAACGCGCCAGTTCCACCGACGGGCTGACGCGCGCGGACACAATCACGTAGCGCGGCGGGTCGAGATCCTCAGGGCGGACGGGCTGGGCGTCGCGGGACATGATGGTTTAGATCGCCGCAGAGTCTATCCTGAGGCGCCGCGCGGCGTCTGATGCAATTCCGCCAATGCTGTCCATCAGGCCTGTGAGGACTCTTACGGATCACAAAAAACTGACGGAAGAACTGTGAATGTCTGGGATGCCCGCATTACGGTGAGCTGGCCGAGCGTCGCCGGCCCGACGGCATCTGTGGTTGGCGGACGTCGGCCGCCCGGGCGAATGTCGGGAAGCCCAGTCAGACTTCGGCCACGCCCAATCCAGTGAAGTACTCGTACGTGTCGTTGTAGAAGGCCGGTGCGCGAGTAGGGTCTGACTCGTCACCCGGTGGAACGAAAATGACCATCCCCTGCCGCGCACGCGTCAAGAGAACGCGATACGCGTTCAGCAGGTATCTCTTTCTACCTTCCTTGTGGATGGTCGTCCATGCATCTCCTCGGAAGGAATGGTAGCGCCACGACTCTGCGTGCCGCCGCAGGTCGGCGTCCCAAGTTACACACACCCAATCGAGCTCGAGGCCCTGAACCTGGAATTCAGTGGCGGCGTCTTCCAGGTAGTAGCTCGATCGCGTATCGTGCCTATCGTTCAGGAACCATTGAACCGGATCGACATTCACCCGGACATCAATCGCGTGTGGCTTGAGGCGTTGGGCTTGCGATGAGGCCACGAGACCGTATCGCTCTGAACCGCGCGCGCGAGCTCGGATCCAGGTTTTTGCGTGTGCCAAATCTCGTGTTACGGCGATCGGGTACCGGCCTCCGATCTCGCCAAGCAGGGCTTGCGCCGATGTCGTGTCGCAATCGAGAACCGCCTTCACGAACGCGGACACCTTCTCCGATCTGAAGGAACGCATGGACGTGGCGAGGTGGAGGCGTTCGTCCCATACGACCGATACGACCGAACCGAGGTGTTCGAGAGCGAGCTTTGCCGCGTACTCGGAGTCCGTGAGACTGGGCGAAACATGAACGCGCCAATGCGGGAAGGCTGCCCGCACGGCTTCGAACCATTCCCCGATGCCGGCCTCGCCAGTGTGAATCTCCTGTCCTCCGCCGACGAGGCAGACCACGACGGCCCAGGCTTCGTGTCGGTCGAGATAGGAGATCAGGAATTCCGGTTCGGATTGGCTGAAGTTCGCGATCTTCTTCCGCCGACGCATGAAGTCAGAAGTCTTCGCCTGAGTCCATGCCCGCTGCGCTTCATCGAAGATGACCACATGATCGTATGGTGCGCTCGTCGTGCGGACGCCTTCGTCTCGGAAGTGGTGGACGTTCTGAATGAAAGGCTTGACGCGTTGCCTCACCACGCCTTTTCGTTCAGTGTTGCCGACGCGCGCCAGTTCGTCGCGGGTAAGGGCTTCTTGAAGGACCGAGACGAGTGGCCCGTTTCCAGAGAGATACACTGCCCGTGCTTCCCCAAACGTCTGCCTGCGTGTCGCCACGTTCAAACCGACGAGTGTCTTACCGGCACCGGGTACGCCGGTGACAAACACTATCGCTTTCTCCCGATTGGCGCGTGCGCGCTCGATGATCTCCTCGATGCCAACCGACGTTAGACGCAGATTCCTGGCGCCGGCGTCGTGGCGCGAGATGGCGTCAACTGAATGCCGTGCGTAGAGCGCTCGCGCCGCTTCGATGATCGTCGGCGTCGGCTGATACGGCGCACACCCCCATGCCTCGCCGTCGAGTCGGGGTCCGTTGCTCTGCTTGAGTCCGTCTTCGAGGGAGCGCCTAAGATGGCGTGCCCCACAGCGATACGGCGGCCGCACGCCGTCCGGATATGCCGGTTGCCACGCGTCATCCGCGCCTTCGGCGTGCGTCGCGACGAGGATAGGAAAGACCGGCGCGTCGTGACTCGCCGCGTGGAAGTTCTTCAAATCCAGGGCGTAGTCCCAGGCCTGGTTGTAGTCGTTGAGACGAAACTGACGCTCGCCGCACTTAAACTCAATCGCAAAGACGGCTGACGCGGAAACCAGTACCGCATCGATTCGGCTCCCAAGTCGTGGCACGTCGAACTCCAGGAAGACCGTGCCGGCAAGTCCACTGAGAGCGCCGCGGAGAATGTCGATTTCTTCTTCCCACGCTTGGCGCTGCTCAACCTCCAGATCATGCGTGTGAGCCGCAGCGAGTACACCGAGGACGTGGTGTGGATTCGCGTCCAAAAAACGGTCGACCCGAGCTGAATAGTAGGCGGGGGTTCGGGTCGATGGGCCGGTCACCGGTGCGAGGATATCGCAGAGTGTTTGGCTTCGGCGCGACGGGCTTCGCTCGAGAATCCGTTCGGCCCGAAAGTATTACCTATGTCCTCGGAATAGTCTGTCACCCATGTGACCGGAAAATACCGATGAAAAGTGGTCGGGGCGAGAGGATTCGAACCTCCGACCCCCTGCGCCCAAGGCAGGTGCGCTACCAGGCTGCGCTACGCCCCGACATCCTCTGGTCCTTCGATTGTAGAGCATTTCCAGCACCCTGCTTCGCCTCCTCCACGCTACCATCCTGCGCGTGGACCAGACGTGACTGAGTGGTTTCGCCTCGCCCGCAGCGGACCGATCGTTCGACGAGCCCTGAGCTACGCGATCGGCGTCGGTTCCTTGTTGATCGTCATCAACCACGGCGACGCCATTTTGCGCGGCGACGTGTCGATCGCGAGGCTCTGGCGGATGGCGCTGACCGTCACCGTGCCGTACTGCGTCTCGACGGCGTCCTCGGTGAGCGCGATGCGCGAACGGAACCGACTCCACCAGCCGCCGACCGTCTAACCGCGGGCCGCGGTCCGCGAAGCCACTTGTACGCGAACATCCCACCTGAGTTCGCGCGCGACTACTCACGAAACTGTGTGCCCGGTCCTGAAACAGCACACCACACCCATCGTGCAATCCTGCGAAACTCGCGGAATCCAGGCCGTTTCTTGCGACTCGGGGCGCCGGCATGTCACCCGCAAGAGTCGCCCCGATGCTCGAAGCCTCGCTGCTGGACGACGCCCGCTTCCTCGAAGAGCTTGCCAAGATCGAGGCGCTCCCGCCAGAGGATACGAGTGTCTTCCCGAAGCCGGTGCCGACCGTGGGCGGCAACCAGCCGCCGACGGCCATCACCGCCGATCTGCCGCCCGCGCTCGGACCGCGCACGAAAGGACCGCAGTTCGTCCTGGCCCCCCCGCCGAGCAAACGCAAATCGTCCTATCGGAGCTCGAGCCGGTCAGCCGCCCGCGCCCGTAAAGCCGTTGCCGACGAAGCGCCAGGCGCCGCGACCGAGAACATAGCGGCGACCGCGAGCGACTCCAGCCAGGCGATCTCAGACGAACAGCACAGCACGCCGGCGCCCGTGCCCGCGCAGCCCGCAGAGAAGAACCCCGAAACCGAAGCGAGCCTGAGCGCGTTTCCGTCGGAATCCGCTCGGGCGGCCGCCAACACATACACCGATCGCGAGCGCGTCAGCGACCCGAGGCGGTCCGCGCCGCTCCATCCGGCGCTCGCCGTGGTGGGATTCGTGCTGATGATGTCGGTTGGGGCCGGCGTCGCCGCGCTGGTGTTTCACGACCGCGTCACCCAGATCGTCCAGCTGTTGGAACGATCGGTCGCGAGACGCTAGACCATCGTCACGCGCCGGCAGCCCTAAAGGGCTGCGCTACGAGTGTCACGTGCAAGGTCCGGCTGACCTCCTTCGCCAAGGCTTCGGAGGTCAAGAAGCCGGACACTACGTACTCCACAAGACCACGAAGACGCGGGGGCACGAAAGTACACGAAGAAGAATTAGTCTTCTTCGTGTTTTCGTGTTTTCGTGGCCCGGTAGATTACTTCACGGACTTCCAGCCACTTGGGTTGTATTCCGTCATGGCGCCTGCAGTGTCTGCCGTCATTGGGCCTAAGTCCTTTTCGTAAACGGTGCCATCGGTGCCGACCAGGAAACTCATGATTCCGGAGTTCTGATATTCAGCGGGATATGCCAGGATCGCGAAACCGCCGGTCATGTTTCCGTCCACGATGTAGTTCTTCGCGCCACCCTTGGCTGTGTCCCCCTGCTTGGTGAGTATTCGGAAGTAATAGCCGTTGAAGGGCTGCGGGTTGTTGCCGGAGCTCGTGTACCCCGCGCCTTTCGCGAAGTCGCCCAACTGGCCAAGAGGGCTCTGGGCCCGAGTGTCCGAAGACGGCCAGTACAAGCCGTTGCGCTTGCCCTCATCACTGACGAACTTCTGCGCGTACTGTTTGACGCCGCCGCCAGCGTGTGACGACTTGTAGTACTCCTGCTCGGCGTTGGCAAGGGCGCCCAGGACGGCCATCGCCACCAGCTCGTTTCTACCAACGCGCCGGGCAAGAATCTCGTCTGCGCCGCCTGCGGAATCGAAATACCACCCGCCAGACGACGTCTGCAGCAGCGGAACCGGGAAGGGAAAATTCTCGGGTCCGACGTAAAGCATTGCGCCGCCACCGGTGATCGGTCGCCATCGATTCATCGTTTCGTATGCGGAGACGAACTGCGTGAGAGCGTTTCTGTCCTTGACCGGATCTCCCGAGAACAGGACTTCCGTCGCGTCTGGGCCGAAGATCGCCAGTACCGCCGTCTGGTCGCCAGACTTGGCCGCTTCGTGGAATGCGGCGCCGGCTTCTGTGGGGGACGCGAAGGTCTTCTGCGTTTCTTTACCGGAGGTCCCCACCGCCTGACCGGTGGTGCCCACCGCCGTGTTGCTTGGCCTTCTCTCGCAACCAAGCACAGAGACGACCATGACGATCAGTGCCGAACACAGAGCTACGCGAACAACGGGACGGTTCAACCCGGGTAAGTGCGACATCTTCGTTCCTCCTGCTGCCACTGTCATCGGACGTCCGACTGTCGCGGGCACTAGCGCCGCCCGCCGCCGTGGAACCCGCCGCCGAAGCCGCCGCCGCCCCGGAACCCGCCGCCGAGGCCGCCGCCGCCGTGGAATCCGCTGAAGCTGTGGAAACCGTTGAATCCGCTCGAGCGCATGCTGCCCCAGCCGCGGGCGCTGTCGGCTCTCGACGACCATCCTCCAACGTCGCCACTATGCGCGCCCAGACCGGTAAAGGCATTCGACCGTCCGGCCAAGTTGTTGTGCTGCGCCCAGGAGTTGGCGTCCGAGAAATGGTTGTCGCTGAACGCGCCGGCTTTGTTGATGTTGACGGTGTTTCCGCTGACGTTCCGGTTGAACTGGTTTCCGCTCACGTTGCGGTTGAACTGGTTGCGGTTGTAATTACCGTAGGGGTGGTACCCGCCGTCGAAGCCATAGGGATGGTATCCACCCGCGTAGCCACCGTGCCAGGCCGTATTGCCGTAGAAGGCATTGTGGTTGTACAACACCGCGCCACCGCCCCAGTCGCATCCCCACGCATTCCATCCCCATCCGCCACCCATGAATGCACCAACTGCTACGCCGGCCCCAAAGGAGAGCGCACTCGCGACGGCGACATCTCCGGCCGTATAGCCAGGCGTCACATACGGGTAGCCGTAAATCACCGCGGGGTTGTACTGCGGCACGTAGACGACCTGCGGATTCGCCGGTTCGATCACAATCGTCTGCGGCGCTTGCTGCACGACGGTGATTTGTGGCGTGGACTTGAGGTGTCCGGCCGATTTGGCCTGCGCACGCAAGGTCTGAATCGCGGTCATGACCTCGGCCTTCTGGTTGTGGTACGCCTCTCCCAACTCGGACGTCCAGCTGAGGCTCTTGGCCATGTTGCCGAGGACCGACGGGAATCCCGTCAGCCCCTTCACGCTCGCGTCCCACGATTCTTTGTCTACCGCCTGCACCAGGGCGTTACCGGTCAGGTTCGTGTTCTGCTGGAGCCAGTACTCCGCGATTGCGACCTGATCCGGAAATGTCGCAGCCGCGAGTACTTCAGCCACCAGGTTGTCCGGATAGAGCGCGATCGGCGCAACCAACCCTCGCAGTTCGCTTTGGCTCATCGGGGCAGCCTGTGTTGGCGTCGCAGCGTCAGCAGTCTGCGCCAGGCTCTGGTTCTGGCTTGAAGCGATGACCAGAGCAAGACTGACCACGACGGCCGTCACGTGTGTGAGTTGCTTCCTGACCATCTGACATCCCTCCAGATCGAAGCCAGTCGTCCGGCCGCTAATGGGCCGCTAACGTTGTTGTGGGCAAGCCACGATCCAAATACACACCTCGAGCATGAGGAGTGACCGCGACGCGCCTGCCGCGGGAACGTCCTCACGGCACCAGCGTCCTCGCCAGGCGCATTACCGGCGTTTGTGAGATCTCTCCCCGAAATCCTGTGACTGTGAGACGCGGTACGGTTGAACTTGGAAGGCCAAATCTAGACGAGGAGGACAGAGCAGCCCTGAAGGGCTGCGCTACGAGTGACAAGTGTCAAGGAACAGAGAGTCCGGCAAAGCTCCTGCGCCAAGGCTTCGGAGCTCGAGGGGAGCCGGACTCTCGGGCGGTTGGACGTTATTTCTGCGGCTGCGCCTTCTTCGCGAGCGATCGGTAGTATTCCTCGATCGCCTGGCGGAACCCTTCCGGCACCTGATCGGATCCTGACAGCGACAGCGACTCGTTGCCGGCCTCGGTGGTCCGCCGCAGCATGAATTCGAACTTCTTCAGCTTGTCGATCGCCGCCGCCTGCAGCTGCTCGAGCCCGCGCGGATCGGCGTAGACCTGATCGGTGTCGAGCTGCCGGAGCTGACGGAGCACTTCATCCAGATCGCGCGGCTGGACGCCGGCGGTCTGCAGCTGACGCCGCAGCGCTTCGGCATCGTTCGCCCACTCGCGGAACTCGCGGCGCCACTGGCGGATGTCGTCGGGGTTCCAGCGGCCGTTGCCGCCGCCGTAGTAGCCGCCGAAGTTCCGCGCGTCGCCGCCGCCGTAGCCGCCCGCGTTATTCGGCGATCCGCCGTCCCGCGCCCCGCCGCCGCCGTTCTGTCCGCCTTGGGAGTTCTGGCCCTGCGAACCGTTCGAGCCCTCGGAACCTTGCGAACCGTTCGAACCTTCGGGCCCCTTCGAACCCTCTGAACCCTTCGAACCTTCCGAACCCTTCGAACCTTCCGAACCCTTCGAACCCTCGGATCCTTTCGAACCCTCTGAACCCTTCTTACCGTTCGCGGCCTGCTGCTGGCGATCCCGCATGCGCTGCTGCGCCGATTCCATTCCGCGCACCAGATCCCGCGCCTTGTCGGCCGCGCGCGCCATCGCGTCCTGCTTGGACGTTTTGCCCATCGCCGACGCCGCGTCGCCAATCTTCTTGTTCAGCGCGTCGAGGTTCGCGCCGATCGTCTCTTCCATCCCGCGCGCGTACTGCGAGCCCTGACCCTGCAGCGCGCCCTTGGTGTAGCGGATCATCTCGCGAATCCGCTTGTCGCGAATGCTGCCGGCCGCTTCATCCAGCTTGCGCGACGCCTCGCGCTCGTCCTTGCGGACCTGGTTCGACAGCTTCTCGAGTTGCTGCTGCAGGTCGGCGACCTTCGCGTCCATCTGCTCCTTACGCACCGCCAGCCCCTGCGCCTTCCCCTCGCGGCCCGCGCCCGCCTGCTCGAGCGCCTGCACGTCCGACGCAACCTCTTTCTGCTCAGCCGAGAGCTCCTCGGCCTGCCGCTGCACGCGTTGGAGATCGCGCTCGCCACGCCCTGACTGGTTGCGCTCCAGCCGCTGCTGCGCCTCGCGCAGCCGGTCGAGCGCCTGGTTCGCCTGCGCGCCGCCATCTTTCGCGCCGTTCGCCGCCGCGCGCCGCATCGCATCAGCGGCGTCCTGCAGCCGCTTCATCGCGTCGCCCAGCTCCTGCTGCCGCTGCTGATCGCGCGTGAGCTGCTGCAGCTGACGCGCCGCCTTCTCGACTTCGTCCGCGAGCTGACGCTGCAGATCGCTGGCGTTGCCCGATCCCTGTCCCTGCTGCGCCAGCCGGCGCTGACGCTCCATCTCCTGCTGCTGCCGCCGCGCCAGCTCCTTCAGCTTCTCGACCAGCTGATCGATCTGCTGATCGTTCCCCTGCTGCTCCGCGCGCGACTGCATCTCGTACTGGTTCGCGAGCTTGTCCAGCTCCAGCTCGAACAGATCGGCGAGGTCCTCGGCCATCTGATTCTGGCCGCCGCCCCCGCCACCGCCGCCGCCGTTCTGCATCGC
>Ga0193696_1000526_pt1 | contig 13084 bp, 13 predicted proteins | sample L3m1metaG_FD_145074 | JGI IMG/M metagenome (GOLD analysis project Ga0193696, IMG submission 145074) | Soil microbial communities from a riparian zone of the East river system, Colorado, United States - L3m1 | ecosystem: Environmental > Terrestrial > Soil > Riparian zone | place: USA: East River... | reverse complement strand
ACCGTCATCGACGAGGACGCGCTCATTGAAGCACTTCAGGACGGTCGGATCGGCTTCGCAGCTCTCGATGTGTTCGCCGTTGAGCCACTGCCTGAGGAGAGCCCACTATGGTCGGAGCCGAATGTGCTGGTCAGCCCGCACACGGCGGCCTTGAACGCCGCCGAAGATAGACTGATCGCCGAACTATTCGCCGCCAACGCCACTCGGCTGCTAGACGGCACGCCATTGATCAACGAAGTGGACACGATTGACTTCTATTGATTCTCGCCCCGCCTCCGAGCGGACCGCCGCCCCTGCGGTCACCCGTGCCCTACGCATCCTGACCCTGCTGCAAGAGGCTGACGGCCGGCCAATTCCCCTAGGGGAGATCGCCCGAGGTATCAGCGCTGCGAAATCCTCGACGTTCAATCTCTGCCAAGCCCTCGAAGAGGGCAACATGATCGTCCGTACCTCGACTGGGTATCTCTTGGGTCGGCGGACCGTGGAACTCGGCGGCGCCTACATCAGCCGGTTCAACCCGGTCCGAGATTTTTACTCCTTCTGTGCCGCGGCGCCGCTGCTGCGCCACGAACTCGTCCAGATCGCCGTCTTAGACGGCACCGACGTGTTCTACCTGGCCCGCCACGAAGGCCGCGCACCGATGCGGATGGCCGCCGGAATCGGCAGTCGCTTCCCTGCGGCTCCGACGGCAGTCGGCAACGCTTTGTTGACCACGCTCACCGATTCGGAGATTGCTGGACGATTCACCGGACCCCAACACTTTCCCCGTCTGACCGACCGCAGCGTGCAGAACCTCAGTGAGTTGTTGACCAGAGTCCGGGCCGCCCGCAAACTCGGCTACGCCACCGATGACAACGGCGTCCACCCCGGTGTCTACTGCGTGGCTACCGTTATCCCACCGTGGGCAAGCGCGGAACAGCCACTCGCCATCGGTGCCACGCTGATCGCTGATCAAGTTGACGACAACTTCGTTGAGGCGATCGCCGGCGAGCTCAAGGACGCGGTCAGACAGCTGTCGAACCCGATGATGCAATAGAAAGTAGCCGTTCAGAGGGTTGTCGCCTGTTCTCTATGCTGTTAGCGTGACGCTCATCCTCTCGCTGGGCCCGAAAGCGGTCGGTGGAGTGCCGATCCCGGCGCAGAAGCTCTCAAAGGAGATGGGCTTGCATGAGCGAAACTCTTACGCCACCGGTTCACGGAGCAGATGACCGAGCAATCCTGATCAAGGAGTTCAACGGCTCCTGGATCCCGCTCGCGATCTATACCGTCGTCCTCGGTGTGATCACCTTCGCCACAATCTTCCTTACGCCGGAGACCAAGGCCCGCGACCTGACCCGGATCCCCGACGCCCTCCATGAGCGACGCCAAGAAGCGGTGTCTGCGTGAACTTGTTCGATCTCTACGGCCGGGTCGCCTTCATCAGCGGCTCAAGTCGGGGAATCGGGCTGGCGCTCGCGAAGGGCCTGCTCGAGGCGGGCGCCCGGGTTGTGATCCATGGTCGCGACCCAGCCCGGGCAACCTCGGCAGCCGCGACGCTGGCGACGGCCACCGGTGGCGAGACACTGGTCAGCACCTTCGAGCTCACCGACCAGGGTGAAGTGGACCGGGGCATCGCCGATGTCGAGCGGCTCTGGGGCACCCCGGACATTCTTGTCAACAACGCCGGAATCCAACGGAGGGCGCCGTTCCTCGAGTTTGGACTTGCGGACTGGAACGACCTGCTCGCCACCAACTTGTCGGCCGCCTTCCTGCTTTCCCAAAGAGTCGGGCGGGGCATGGTCGACCGCGGCAGCGGCAAGATCATCAACATAGGATCGGTCCAGAGCCTGCTCGCCCGGCCAAGCATTACGCCGTACGGCGCGACCAAGGGTGGCATCGTCATGTTCACCAAGGGGCTGTGCGCTGACCTGGCACCAGCCGGAATCCAAGCCAACGCCATCGCACCGGGTTACTTCGCCACCGAGCTCACCCAGGCCCTGGTCGACGACGAAGCGTTCACCGAGTGGGTGAAGACGAGGACGCCCGCCGGCCGCTGGGGTGAGGTGGAGGATCTTGTGGGGGCATTGATCTTCCTCGCCTCACCGGCTTCGGATTTCGTTAACGGGCAGATTCTGTACGTCGATGGCGGCATGACGGCGGTGGTGTGACATGCGGATTGCGCGGCTCGCCACCGATGCCGGACCGTTCTATGCCACGTGGACCGACGACGGCTGGGCCTGATCGAGGACTGGACAGGCGGAGCGCCGGTGCCGACCGGTGATGTCATCGCCCATGATCGAGCGTGGTTGCTGCCACCCGTGGATCCCCGTGTCCTGGTCGCCATCGCCCACAACAAGACGCTCAACAACCACTCGCCGCAGTGATCGGCCGTGACACCAAAGGCATCACCGTGGCCAACGCGTTCGACTACGTGATGGGCTGGACAATCACCAACGTCGACCGCAACACCATCGACGAAAAGATCTTTCAAGGCAAGGGCGGCATCGGCTACACCCCGCTCGGCCCCTGGGTCGAGACCGAACTGAACCACCCTGACGATGTCACGATCAACGGTGAGATACGAGCCGCGTCAGGAACCACCTGCCGTCTACCATCGCGGAAAGCATCGTCTACGTCGCCGACTGTGTCCCGCTCGGCGTCCGGAGACGTCGTCATCACAGGCGCACCCAACACCGCCGTCCCGGTCAAGCCGACTCGACATCGCGGAGATCACGATCGGCGGCATCGGGTCTCTCACCAGCGAAAGTGGTGTGAGGTGGCCGCCGCGCCGACACGGGACATATCCTCCGCCTCAGTGGCCATCGTTGTACACGCAGATCACGATGTCAGCGTGTACATACATACTGCCGTCAACAGTGCTTGAGGCCTTCGGGGGCTGTGGACATGCGAGCAGGCATTGGCGCGCAACTGCGTTGACTGGATTTCGGCGTGATCATAAGTGCCGGCATGGGTGTCGCCTCAGCGGCTCCCTATCCGTGACGATGGTCAGTCTGACGCTGAGCACGCCGAGCAGCATCTTGCCCGTACCTCGATCAAGTGCAAACAACCCGCTCTCACGGCGGCGTGCCGCCGGCCCGGCCCGTGCCCAGCTGCCTACGCTCGGGCTCTATGAGCGGCCTGCTGCAGCCGGTCGGGCCCGAATCCGTGCAGACCTACTGGGCACGGCGCGCGTTGGTGCTCGCAGCAACGATGGTCCTTGCCGTCGCTGTCGCATTGATCATCAATGGCACGAATAGGGGCTCCGCAGCTCAGCCAAATCAACCAGCAGGCGCGCACTCCGTCGGCTCCTCGCCTACACGCATCGGGACAACCAAGTTGCAAGCTAGGGGCAAGGCCAAGAGTCTGGACAAGGTGTACGTGCCGGAGAGCGGGCCCGGGACATATCAGGCGGCGAGGAAATCTGTCCGTTCGAGGTCCTCCTACGGTGCCTTGATCCGCTATGACGTCCGGGTGGAAGACGGCTTGTCCATCGACGCCGACACGGCTGCCGTACTGATCCAGTGGGTGCTCGATGACCCACGCAGCTGGCGCGGCACCCGGCGCTGGCGGTTTGAGCTGGTGCCAGTCGGGCAGTCGGCTTCGCTGCACGCATACATCGTGACGCCGAACATGACCGACCGGCTATGTGCGCCGTACCTGACCCGCGGCGAGGTGTCCTGCCAGAACGGCGATCGAGTCGTGCTGAACGCCAAACGTTGGGTGTTCGGCGTCGACTCGTATGGATCTGACCTGACCAATTACCGACGCTATTTGATTAATCACGAGTTCGGCCACGCCCTGGGCAAGCACCACCTGGATTGCCCGGGTCCGGGGAGGCGGGCACCGGTGATGATGCAGCAGACCAAAGGGCTCGGGTCATGTAGGAAGAACCCATGGCCGCTGGCCGGCCAAGATTGAGTTCAACCGGGTTTCGTGCGCAGCAGGCCGGCAGTAAGGATGTTGATCTTTGCTCGAAGCAGATCGAGTAACGCCGCGATCTCGAGCAGACGCTGCGGACAGACCGCAATGCATCCGATCTCATAACACTGCGGACCGCACCCCAGACTGAGCTGGAACTCAGTCGGTTCGCGATGGTCTCATCACCAAGTGGAGGACCGCCACCAGAGGGCTTAGGCCTCGTGCGAGGCGGGGACGATCAGCAGCGACATCCCCTGATGAGGTTCGAGCCGGACCAGGCAGGTATGCGTCTGGTCAACTTCGGTGAGAACGTGATCGGTGAACATGTCTATCACCTGGCTGCCGGTTGGCAGGTGTTCCGATGTGACCGTGCCCGCTATGGGATTGGGGGAGAAGTTCAATACGGTGGCCTGGATGAGTCCGCTGGTCAGGCGATGAACCATGACGAGCATGGCTTTGTTGGTCACGGGTGGGACATCGACCTGGACACCGGTCGCGATGCCGTATTGCGTTCGGAACACCAAGATGTCACGGAGCCGCGAGACGAACGAACTGGGGTCCTTCAGCTGTTCTGTGAGCGATCCGTACAAGCTGGCGCCGCGTGGCATCTTTGCCGCTGATTCGCCTGCATTGGGCTGGTAGTCCATCACGTCGTAGGCCGCGCGATTGATCCAGCGGGTGTCACCGGTCGCCAGGAGCCATGGCAACTGTGATTGCTCCAGCGTCAGCATCCCGGACAAGTCCCAGCCTGAGAACGCGAACACGCCGGGTTGAAGGGCGTTGAACATGGCCAGCAACAGGTGCGCCCGCTTGATCTTTTCGATCTGCTGCCGGTTCAGGTTTGAAAGGTCGGTGAAGCCGAGCGAGGCGGTGACGATAGTCGCCGTGGTGGAGGCGATGCCGTGCGTACTGAATGTCGAGTTATAGGGACCGGCATCACCGGTGAGCCGCTCGATAAGCTCGCCGCGGATTGTCACGGCGAGCTCAGCGCCGGTCAGATCGGCACCCCGGAAGTTAAAGGTGTCGTCCTTATGCGCGGCGGCGAAATGCACTAGCTCGTAGGTCAGCTCGTCGTGGTTCTGAAGCGCATGTACTAGAGAGATCGGCTGCAGGCCGTTCTGTAATGCAAGGTTGAGGGTCAGTCGCAGGAACTCGGTGTCCGCGGTGGCCAAGGCGTGGTGGTAGGCCGGTCGGTTCACGAAGTCGTAGGAGAGATCGGCTCCCCGCACAGCGGTGTTCTTGATGTCGTCGATGGCCAGGTTGAGTTCCTGGAAGGTGAAGCCGCCGTCCCTACGGACCATGCTGGCGATCATCTGATTAACGGCCTCCGACAGTGGATGTCCCTCCGACCAGGCCGGTGCGCCACCCTCCGCGCTTTTCTCTACACCGAGGAAGCCGTTCGCGTCCAGTCGTAGCGCACGTGCGCCCAATGCGCGTAGCGAGTGCATCGCGTCGCCCATTACCAGCCGCATACCAGCGCTTGTCGGGTCCAACCAGTTGATGGATGGCTGACCATCCTTGAAATAGTGCAGATACACCCAGCGCCGCTCGACCCCGTCCAGACCGGTGACGGGCGCAGTCGCGCTCCAGTTTGTGTCCTTGATGCCGGGCTCGTGGAACAGGACTCGCTGCATCCGGCCGATGATGTAGCCAGCCTTCTCCAGCTGCTCCTCTGCGTGCGCATCGAGGTTCACGGAGTCGAGACCCTGCGGGACCGGCGGCAGAAGATGCCAGTCCTCCGGCAGTATCTCGACCATGTGGTATATGCCGGGATAATCGCCGACCTTCATCTCCGCCAGACGAAAATCTGCACCTTTGCCGGTGTGTCCGGGGACGATGTCGTCGATGATGATGCCATTGTGCGCAGCTGCCACTCGACACATCCTCCGGAACTCGTCCTCTGTACCAAATGCGTCGTCAATTTGAGTGCTGATCCGGTCAAAATGGCCGTCCACACTTGGAGTCAGCTCCCAACCCGAGACGCCGCCGGCCAATTTGACGGGTCCGGTGTGTACCGCATTGATCCCAATCGCCTCGAAGAGACGCCACAGGCCTTCGTCTCCCAGCGTGCCTAGAAACGACTGACCTGGCTTGGTGATCATCGAGATCGGATATGCCGTGAACCAGACCGAGGCCTTCTCGATCGCCGCCCGAGGATTCGGGTTTGCGTACGGGTTCTGCCACGTGCCGCGCGATCCTGAGAATTCAGCGGCGACCGCGCCCGCGCTGGCGAGCATCGACTCTTGCTGCAACCAGCTGACGTACCCATGCTGCGAAGCGCTCTCGCTCACCCGCTGCCCCGCTCTACCTCATTAGTCCAACACTTCAGGACATATGCAGGCTAGTTCACCCCGAAGGAACCGGTCCCTAGTAGTGCAACCGCATGCCGAGCTAAGAAGATCGCCGCAGTGCTGCGAAGCGCTCACTGTGGGGCAGTCTTGCCGAGATCGGTCCGCGCGTTCTGCTCACGTCGTTCTCGACGGACGGTCAGAAACAGCCGGTGCGAGGTGATGACGAGGGCGACCCACGCGAGTCCGAGCGTCCAGCCGACGATGACGTCGGTCAGCCAGTGGTAGCCGAGGAAGACTCTGCTTAAGCCCATAGCCACGAACCAGAGCACGGCGCAGACGACCGAGAGGACTCGGGCGAATCGGGAGGTTAGATGTAGTAGCAGCAGGTAGGCAACAAGACTGGCGATCACCGTGCTGTTCAACGTGTGGCCGCTGGGGAAAGAAGGCGAGCTTTCGTAGGGCGGAACGGCGTAGGCCTCGGGTGGCCGGGCGCGCCCGACGAGATTCTTTCCGGCAACCGTCATCAGGAGAGAGCCGCTCACGCCGATCAGCAGCAAGATCAGCGGCGTCCATGACCGCCACCGCACCATCATGATGCTGACGATGACAGCGGTGATGATGGTCAGCTCCAGCGCAGCGCCGAGGTTGGTGAAGAATTGCACCACGGCCACGTTGGTTGGGGTGCGGAGATTCACCGCCAGGTCCAGCACCGGTACGTCTAGAGTGCTGAGTCCGTCAGCGTTCTTCACGTCCTGGTAGATCTCCGCACTGAGCGCGGTCAGGCCCAGGACCAGGATGGCACCGACCGCTGAAGAGATCATTAGCACGGCATGGGCCGACGCGTAGTGCGACGCTCGAAATGCCAGCAGTTCCAACCATCGCCCGAGCCGGGGGCCACCGGGTCAGATCCCAATCGCCGACGAACTCCTCGGTGACCGGTTCGCCGAGCGCTAGTTCTGGCCTGCGCCTATCTGGCGACTGCACCATTCACTCAGTATCAAGTGTGTCGCCGACCCGTGTGAAAAAACCGGGGCCGTAGTCGGATGAAACGGACCGAAGGTGATGGCCTGGGCTTGCGTTCCGAGGGCCTTCGCCGGAACTTGATTACGTGCGGCTGCTGGGTGTGTCGATCCCGCCGCGTCTCACTGGCCGGGCTGCTCGGGTTCGCTGCCGAGATGGATCGATCCGCTCCTCCCGGACGTGCGCTAAGGCACTGACGGGACCCGCGTGATGGCGGAGCAATATAGTCCGTCCGTGGATCCCCAGCTTGTGGTTGCGGTGCTGCTCGCGATCGGGTTCGCCGTGACGAACGGGCTCCACGACGCGTCCAACGCGATCGCCACGTTGGTCGCCACGCGGGCCGCGACGCCGCTGCAGGCGATCCTGCTCGCGTCGGTGTTCAACCTGCTCGGCCCGCTGTTCCTGGGCGCAGCCGTCGCCGACACGATCGGCGGCATCGTCACCGTCCCGCCGGACGTGACGGTCGAGGTGATTGGCGCCGGCCTGGCGGCGGCGGTGACCTGGAACGTCGTGACTTGGCGGCTCGGCCTGCCGTCGAGCTCCGGGCACGCGCTCGTCGGCGGGCTGGTCGGCGCCGCCGTCGTCGAGGGCGGCGTGCACGCGATCAACTGGGGCGGGATCGAGCACTGGCGGCCCGTCGGCGTGTTCGGGATCCTGATCGCGCTCGCGTTGTCCCCGGTCCTCGGCGGGGTCGCGGCGCTGCTGCTCATCCGCGCGGCGCGCGGCGTCGCGCACCGGGCCACCCGGCGCTGGCGGGCGCCGGTGAGGACCGGGGAATGGGGGATGTCGGCCGCGCTCGCGTTCAGCCACGGCGCCAACGACGCCCAGAAGTCGATCGGCGTGATTGCGGCGCTGCTGCTCGCCGGGGGGCGGATCGACACGCTCGCGGCGCCGACGTGGGCGAAGGTCGTGTGCGCCGCGGCGCTGACCGCCGGCACGGCGCTTGGCGGATGGCGGATCATTGCCACCGTGGGCCGCCGCATCTACCGCATCCGCCCGGAGGAGGGCCTGTCCAGCCAGACCGCGTCGGCCGGCGTGATTTTCGGGTCCTCGCTGCTGGGGGCGCCGGTCTCCACCACGCAGGTGGTCGCGTCGTCGGTGGTGGGGATCGGCGTCGGCCGGCGCCGCTGGCACCACGTGCACTGGTCGGTGGTGCGCAACATGGGCCTGGCGTGGCTGATCACCATGCCCGTGTCCGCGGCGCTCGGCGTCGTGGCACTCGAGCTGTGGCGGCTGGTGACGTGACCCGCAAGCACTGGTTCCTGCCCGAGACCCCGGATGTCCTCGGGATGCTGCGCCGCCAGATGGCGGTCACCATCGACGGCGGGGACGTGTTCGCGCGCTGGGCGGGCGGTGACGCGGCGGCGGCCCAGGCCGTACGCGATGCCGAGCACCAAGGCGATGTCGCCAAGCGCGAGCTGCTGAGCGCGCTCCGGGAGGCGTTCGTCACCCCCATCGAGCCCGAGGACCTGTTCGCGCTCTCGCGCGGGATCGACCGCATCCTCAACTACGTCACCGACCTCGTTGAGGAGTCCGAGGCGATGGCCTCCCCGCCCGATGAGGGGATCGCAACAATGGCCGGCCTGCTCGGCGACGCGCTGCGCCACCTCGACGACGCGCTATCAAAGCTCGGGATCGACGGCGACCAGGCGACCGCGTCCGCGGACGCCGCCATCGCTGCCCAGCACCAGCTCGAGACCGCCTGCTACGCCGGAATGGTGGGGCTGCTCGGCGTCGAGGACCGCACGGAGCGGATCACCCGCCGCGAGCTGTACCGCCGCTTCTCGCGGATCGGCGAGGCCGTGGTCGACGTCGCCGAGCGCATCGTCTACGCCGTCGTCAAGCAGAGCTGAGCGGGGCATCATCCCGATCGGGGGATGCGCCGCCCGAGGGCCGTTGGGAGCGTCGGCCGCGATGCCCAGCGAGTGGCTTTTGCTCGGCACGGCGCTGAACGTTTCCGCTGACCGCTTCCTCCGACGACGACCAGGAGCGATTCGCACGCCCTGGTCGTCGGGATCTTGCCTACCGTTGTTCGCCGGTGTTGATCATTCGGCAGACAATGCTCGGTGTACGCCATTGGTTGCAGCGCTCCATCGAGGTTGATCATGGAGCGCGTATCTCGAGGCCGCTCGCGCATCGCGCTCTGAACCCCGCCGCCGTAGCCGACGCTCGCAGCTCAGAGTCGCCGCTCGGTCTCCGTGGCGAAACGTGCCGCGACTGTCTTGCGCAGTGACAAAGTGCTCGAGATCCATGATCGTCACGCTACGGGTGACCGGTCACGGAGCGGGTTGGCCCGATCGGCTACGGCAGCTGACGGATGGCGAGCGGCCGCAAGGCTGCGGATCGGGATCGTCCAGGGCCTGCTGCAAGAGCTGCATGAGGCAGGGGGTGAATAGTCGGTGAGCCCACGGAATCCCAATCCACCCATCGGCGCCTAGAACTTAGTGGAGGTCGGGTCCTCGCCGGGTTGCTCTCGACCTTGCGAGTCCCGGCCGACGAGCCTCAAGATCAACAGCAGACGCCTCGGGATCGGCTGCAACAGTGCGGCAGCACTCGTGGCGTCTACACCATGACATCGAGGCCGCTCTGTGAAGCGCCGCAGGATCGTTCAGTGAAGGCCTAGGATCTGGCCCGACGAGCCTCCCGCCGTGCTGGCCAAGTGTCCGCAGGCCGGTGGTGTCGGACCCCACGACCTCTGCCAAACGACAGCGGTCGCGGGCGTGCATGCCGCCGACCGGGGGCGCGGCCGGTCAGGCTGACGTCATACGCTGAATCCACGAGAGAGGCGCACCGATGAGCGGAACCGAGCACAGCGCAACAGCGGCCCTGGAAGAGCATCTGCGCCTCGGCGCGGGCTTCGCAGCAGCCGACCGGCCGCGCATTCTCGAGGCGTTGTCCGCACTCGCGCCGCACCTGTCTGGATGGGAACACGACCAGGTCGACCTCGAGGTGTCATTGAAAGACACCGAGGGCCCGGACCAGAAGGTCACCCTGCAAGCCTGGCTAGCGGGGCGGGCGCACCTCGTGGCCACCTCCCATGAGCGCGACCTTGATCATGCTCTCGCGGAGGTGCGTAGAGACCTGATCCGCCAGATCGATGACGAGAGGTCGCGGCGCCAACCTCGCAAGCGCCGGAAGACGCGTTATCGCACGACCTGACTGCTCATGCCGCTGTCTGCTCGGGGCTCGCGACCGTGCCGCCGGTCGCACACTGGTAGCCGACCAGCGATCGGTTTTCGGCGAGCCCACCGCCCCGTCAACGCCGCTCGGCGGGCGCTCCTCCTCATCCGGCGTGTCCGCCCCCAGCGGCGAGGAAGAGCCGCCGGACGACGACGGCCAGAACGACGATGACGTGGGGGAGACCACTGGGCTGACGGCCGGGCTGCCCGCCCTCGGCAGGCCACACCCGGATGTTGCGCACGTACCGGCCAACTGCCTCGAGCGCGGCGGCGCTTGCGCAAGCGAGTCGACTAAGACGATCTGACATACGATCGTGTCGATGGTCGACGACTCGACAACGGGTATTCAACGACTCGACAACGGGTATTCAACGTCGTAATGAAACAGCTGGCGGTGATCGCGACCATCTTCTTGCCGCTGACGTTCATCACCGGCTTCTTCGGCCAAAACTTCGGCTGGCTCGTGCGGGAACATCAGCGGCTGGCCCGCGTTCGTCGTGCTCGGCGTCGGGACTGAGATCGTGGCCGTCGCGATCTTGATACCTTCTTCAAGCGCCGCGGGTAGTTCTAGACAGCCGCCGCCGCGGCACATTCGATTCGTGCCGTCCCGATTCACCAGTGGCGAGAGACGTTCTACGGTCGGGGCTGCCTTGCGCGATTAGGTGCGAGGTTTGGAGTGGACGACGTCACCACGCTTGACGTGTGGGAAGCCCGGCCGGCAAACCAAGCTCCGCGTTGGCTGCCAAGTGAGCCTTCGAAAAAGGGACACTCACCTACTCGCCGCAATGCTCTACGAGGGCTACAGTCCCTTCTCACAATCCGTCAGCGAGCTGAGTTCGATCGGCGCCCCAACGCTCGAAAGGTGCTCGACACTCTTGTGGTTGGCCGACCGGATCAGGAACGGCTGGACGGTCCCTGCCGGCCGACGGCGGCCTCAATCTGGGTGTTGACGTCGACGTCGTGCGGGATCGTGCCACAGCCAGCTGATGAGGGGCAGGATCGCGGCCGCGAGAAGGCAGCCGACGAGCAGTCCGGTGAGCGCGCCTCGCGGCGGGCGATGCGGCCGATCCCGACGCCTACGGATAGGCCGGAGATCTCGCGACTTCGGGTTCCGCCCGCTTCGACGCTAGCCGTGCGGCCCGCTCCTGATGCGTGCCCGGGGCCACCACAGGCGCATCAATGTTCATCACGTCAGCCAGTACGGCGTCCGCCGGCGCCGCCAGGGAGCAGCTCGATTGGGGCGAGACCGACGAGGCGCCCGTTCGTACACACGGCCACCACGATGCCGATGTCGAAGGTGGATCCGCGCATCCCGTCCAACACCGCCGCGACATCGCTCCTCGGGCCTAGCCACGGGCACGTTGCGAACCGCGTAAGCGGCGGCGGTGCCGATCGGCTCGTCGAGCTCCTCGGTCAGACCGGAGTTCGAAAGCGGGTCTCGCGGTACCTGATGACTTCCCACTCGGTGATTCCGCCCACGCTGGACGCTGCCGCACGGGTCTTTGGGCCTCTCTCGCGATGGAACACGTGAAGCGTCCTGAGCCTCTACCGGTTGGCGGAACCATAACTGAAAGTGGTCACGAGCGACACCAGAAACCGTGGTCGGGAAGCTGTCGTTCATGACCACTTCTCCAGCGACTCGGGTAGACAGCTACGGGCGCAGCTTCGCGCTACCGCACGCGTTCGCGGTCAATCCACGAAGGGCGCCCGCACCGCTCGTCCAGTGATCGTTTCCGGGGTGATCATGATGAACAAGTTGCGTGTGCCCTCGGCCCAGGGAACGGGGCCGTCCTTCCACAGTGAGGTCAACGTGTATTCCCGCGTCACCCGTTCCGCCGATCCCAGTACCAAGACACTCCAGCCCGACTCCCGTTCTTCGTCGATGTCGTCGATCTCGAATGCGACTCGGGTGTGGCGTCCGAGTGAGGACAGCACACCGTACGGTGACGTGCGAAAGACAATCGTCTTGGCGTAGTAGGCGTAGGTCACCGGCAGGATCTGTGGTCCAGCAGGTGCATTCAAACCCACTCGGCCGGCCTTGTGCTCAGCAAGGAGCTTCTCGCACTCAGCCAGTGTCAGCTCCGCGAAGTGCCCTGTAGATCCCTCAACTCCGGTCACCTAACATATCTTGCTCTTCAGGCCGCCCGACGGGAAACACCTGGTCCCTGATCGCTACACCAACCTCGAGTGAGGGTTCGCGGCGCGGTGACTTCGAGCAACGTGGCTTGCCCATCATCACGCGCCGTGTTGACCTCAGGCGCGCGGCGGTCCGACAAGGAGGCCGGCGCGACGATGAGCGGCCAATGTGCGTGGTTCATGACCGACCTCGCCACCGAGCCCGACCAGGGCGCGATTCACTTGGGCGGAACGCCGGCGGAGAGCATCACCGAGGCGGCCGAGTGCCGCAGTGTGTGCAAGCCCGACCGAGCTTGGAAGCCAGGCGCGAATCGCGGCAGCCTCGAGCGCACGCAACGCATTGCTTGGGTCGCAGCGCTCGCTCAGCTCGGTCGTGAACACATACGTCGTCCGGTGCCAGGCAGAGCCTGCCCTCCGCCGATCCGCCGCCTGCCAAGTGCGTACCTCACGTAACACTCGCTCAGTGGGGGAGAGAGGCATTCGCCGGTGGGACAGGTGGCATCCGGTCTTGCGGAAGGCAACTTGAGCGGGCTGCGTCGCAGGACCTGTGGAAGGCTGTAG
>Ga0193696_1000525_pt1 | contig 13124 bp, 7 predicted proteins | sample L3m1metaG_FD_145074 | JGI IMG/M metagenome (GOLD analysis project Ga0193696, IMG submission 145074) | Soil microbial communities from a riparian zone of the East river system, Colorado, United States - L3m1 | ecosystem: Environmental > Terrestrial > Soil > Riparian zone | place: USA: East River... | reverse complement strand
GTCGCCAGCGGCGTGGCGACCCTACCAGTGGATACGTATTCCTTGATTTTCATATGCGTCCATTATGCCATAGGGGGTTGGACGAGTATTGGGTAACCCACGCTACTTTTTTATGGGTTTATTGGCGTTCGGAAAGCACTGTATGGCAGGAAAGTTGCTAGCGGCGGAGGGCTTTACAGGAGGAAACAGAGAACACTGAGTCTGATTTTACAGAAGGCAACTAAGGGAACGAAGGAGGACGAGTTACTGAGGAAACTGAGCCGTGCTTCGCGAGCTATGGAGGGCAGGGGCGGCTGATTTTTAAGAAGGAACCGAATTCCGGTTTTCGTCCTCTCACCTAAGGCGGCTTGCGCGGGGTCTCTACTACTATTTTACTACTCTTGGACGATTGACGGGTGAGTAGGGAATGAGAGAAAGAGGTGGCGAAATCTTGAAAGGCGTATACCGGACGGTACTGGAAATTTTCGTCTCGGGGATTGGAAAATAACTTGTACCAACCGGGAGCCGCCGGTGACAAACGCGCAAACTTTCGAGGCACAGCACGATGTGGGTAGCGGGAGTGGCACGGCGGTTGCGAAAGGATGCGTGAACCATATAGAGCCGGGGTGCCCACAGGAATTATGTCAGGGGCTCCGGCGGTAAAGCGTTGGGAAACGGCAGAGTAAGGAGACCAGGGAACTTGTCGTGAAGCAAAAGATCACGAAACGACAGAGAGTTGCAGCGGCGAAAGCCGATGAGTCTTTGTCCACAATCAGGAGGATTAAACGTGAGCAGTCGATTGATCCGAAGGAAAGATTGGGAGAAATTGGTTGCGGAATCTGATTACCGCGTGGACGAAATGGCGCGGCGTTGCAAGGTATCGCGACGGCAATTGTTGCGTTTCTTTTTGGAAGAATTCAAGACGACTCCAAAGCATTGGCTTGATGAAAGACGAGCAAGGGACGCTGCCAAAGAGATCGTCGAAGGCGAGTTGGTGAAAACCGCAGCGAGTGATGTCAAATTCAAGAAGGCATCGAGTTTCACAAGGTTCTTCAAACGACTGGAAGGAATTTCTCCTAAGAATTACGGCGTCAAAGATGCCGTGTCGCAAAAAGATAGGAAAAGTCCCAATTAGGTACGAGATGTCTCATTTAGGTAACTGCTTCTTCTTGTAGCGGGATCATTCAACGCGGGAGACTCGTGCGCGTGAACCCAACACCCGGTCGCACGACGGTGCAAACGAAAGGTCCTGCCATGAGATACTCACTCGCTCTCTTTTTTTCAGCTGCTTTGGTTTTCACCGTACCGGCAGAGGTAGCCCGGATCACGGACAAAGGTGTGAACCATCGCGTGCTCGAAAACGTTAGGGAAATCCAGACGCCGCGCGGTGTGCGCTTTCAGACGAACCAAATCATCGAACTTCAGGGCGGTATGCACCGGTGGACTGAACAGGGTTGGGTGGAAACGAATCCCAAGATTGAAGTTTTTGGAAACGAGGCTGTGGTCCGTAATCTTTCCTATGGCGCGATCTTTGCCGGGAATCTAGCCACGCCGGGAGCGATTGACTTTTCTCTACCAGAAGGCCGGCTAACTGGACACCTGGTTGCACTCGCCCTGACAGAAGGTAATCGCTCGGTGATGATCGCCGAGGTCAAAGATTGTTCTGGCGTCATAGGAGGGCCTCAACAAAACGAGTTGACCTTCGCCGATGCATTCACGGATTTCGATATTTCGGTCAAATACGTTCTCCAGCGAGATCGAATCTCTCAGATCGTCATACTCAACCAGCAATTGCCCAACCCGGCCGAGTGGCAATTCACAGAAGACGCTGTTTTGGAAGTTCTGACCGAATTCACAGCATTTCCGGATGTTCGGAGGGAACCCCGGGAACCATTTCTGGGGGTCAACACCGAGCACATCAGTTTGGGAAGCATGGAGTTCGTCACAGGTCGAGCGTTCTCCCTCGGGGATGAGGCAAATTCCGTTTTTGTTTCAAAGGCGTGGGAAGTCTTTGAAGGGCAACGTTGGTTCCTGGTTGAAAAGATCCCGTGGAAATCGATCGCGGCTGAATTGGCGAACCTTCCGCCGGTCGCAAAGAACTGGCGCAAGAAGGAGAACGCGGTCATGGCGCGCAAGGAATTGCGCTTACCGCCACGGCGGGAAGCGCGTGCTGCCATTAAACCGATTCAGACGGCAAATCTCCGGCCGCAGGGACGTAGTTATGTAATCGACTGGGAGCTGGTCACCTCGGTCAACTCGAATCTTTGGAAGGGGGACACGACGTATTACATCTCTGGTTCAGTTAGCATAAAGACCAACGTCTTCGAGCCGAACTGCGTTATCAAGTTTGCTCCGACAAATTCGGCAAAGCTCACGATCACCGGCCCGGCTACTTTCCTGAGCACAAATTATACGCCCGTGATCATAACGGCCCGTGACGACCATAGCGTCGGCGACGCGATCGGATCGGCCGCGCTGTCCGGATATTATGCCACAACCGCGATCTATTTTGACAACCTCAGTTCCGGCAAAATCTACGACGTCCGCGATGTGCGCATCAGCCATGCCACAAGCGGAATCTATTTTAACTTTGGCCGCGGGCACACTCTGCGCAACGTCCAGATTCTCCAATGCGACAAAGCCATCGAAGCCTACACATCGACCTTCCAATTCTTTAACGGCCTGGTCTCCCGCGTCACCACCGCGCTCAATGGCGCGATCACCTCCGGCAACACCGGCTCTGTCCAAAATGTCACATTCAGCCAGTGTGGTTCGCTCGCACCGTACGTAACCTTAACAGCGACGAACTCGCTACTGGTGGCGATCACCAACGCATTGCCATCCTTCACCGGCGCGTACAACGGCACGAACAGCGATCCGGCGGTCGTTTTCCAGACGGTCGGCGCGGGGTCGCGTTACTTGGCGTCCAACAGCGCGTTCAGAGACGCTGGCACGACGAGCATCGACGCAACGCTCCTGAGTTCGCTGAAGCAGCTAACGACCTATCCGCCGATCATCGCTGGCCAACTCACCACCATCGCCAACACAAACCTGAGCCTCTTTCCGCAAGCCGGCCGCGATACGGACACGCCTGATCTCGGATTTCATTATGCTCCAGTTGATTATGTGTTCGGGGGCGCTTTTCTCGACAACTCCACGGTCACGCTCGCTCCGGGAACAGTCGTTGCAGTCTATTCTCCGACCAATGGAGGCTCGCCCTATTACGGCATCGGCCTCGGGAATGCCGCCAAACTCATTTCAGACGGTTCGCCCACAAATTTTAGCCGAATTGTCCGCTATAACACCGTTCAGGAGCGCTCCGACTCGACCTGGAACACTTCACCGGCCGAGAGCATTGCGTCGGTTTGGGACCAGGTGATCGCCCCTGAAACGCGGTTCCGGTTCACACAATTCTCCATCCCCGCTGCCGACGCCGATCATTTTTCCGCCAGTGGCGGCGCCCTGACGGCGCAAGGCCGATTCAGGGATTGTGAATTCTATGGCGGCAAGCTGGCAACGTCGTACCCGGAACTGAGCCTGACCAACTGCCTGCTTCACCGCGTTTACACCCTCATCTCCGACTCGGGCGATATCAGCCCAACCCTTCGCAATTGCCTGTTCTACGGCGGCACTCTCGAACTTAACCGCGAGGCTGGCGGGACGTGGACGATCAAAGACAATGTCTTTGATCGTGTCGCGATCTCTGCGGGCGGGACGTTCACTCACGACTATAACGGCTATGTCACCAACGCCAGTGGCCAATGGCTGACTTCTGGGGGCGGCCATGATGTCTTCACCAACACGTTCGCTTGGCAAAGCGGCGCCTTAGGGCGGTTCTATCAGTCGACCAACAGCCTTTTCATTGGAAAGGGGAGCACCAACGCCGACCTGTTGACTCTTTACCACTACGCGGTGGTGACAAACGACGTAAAGGAGACCAATTCGATGGTCGATTGCGGTTTCCATTACGTCGCGACTACCAACGGAGTGCCGATTGACACAGATGGGGATGGAATTCCGGATTATCTGGAGGATGCAAACGGCAATGGGAGCCTCAATTCCGGGGAGACGGATCTGGCGAGCGCTAGCGACTGGGGCTTAAAGGTCTTAATCACGCGGCCACGAAACGGAAGCATTCTGCCGTAGAAAGGAGGGAATTGTATGAAGATCAAAACTCTTTCCAGCATTTCGGCATTTTGGCTTTGCATTCTCTGCGTGATTCCCGGACAGACCGTCCAGGCCGGTATCAAGTGGGTATTTGATGAGGAGTGGCGACAGTGGAAATTGGAATGGATTAACGAGGAAGAAAACTGCGAACCACCGCCAGACGAATGCTGCCCGCCCGGCGGCGGTGGAGGTGGAGGTGGAGGTGGAGGTGGAGGTGGTGGTGGTGGTTGCTTTGGACGCTGCATGCCACCCATGGGAAGTAGTGGTCCCTCATTTCACGGTTTGCATCCGGGAACCCAGAGGTCGGGTGCGACATTTGGGGATTTTCGAACTGACCTTGGCTACTTCATGCCGACTTGGTCGGTGAGTGAGCCGAATCTCAATCTCTTGCTCGAAGATCGTCCAATGTGGTACCAGCCCAGCCGAGGCTCAGGTGTGGAGCTTGCTTTGCGGTTCAGAAATCTTTTGGGCGGGATCAACTACTTTGATAGCACACAAACAAACATCTTCAGCTTCGGCCGCGGCTGGAGTTGCTCCTGGCGTTCCTTCGCGCAGATCGATGACGGTCTAACGAACAGTGTCATGGTTTTCGCAGGTAGCGGTGCTGCGATCATCTATCACGTCGGCGAGCCCGAGTATCACACCCGAGGCACCATGCAGCTGATCTCGACAAATTACGTGCTGACTTGGCCGTGGGGCGCGAAGCACACCTACACCTATCCGGTGGCCAGCGATTCAAGCAAGACTACATATTTTCTTTCAAAAATGGAAGACGCCCAGGGCAATGCGACGACTCTTGAGTACTTTACCAGCAACAACATCGTCTATCTGGCAAGGATCGTCGATGTCGATGCGAAGGAAACGACCTTCGTTTACACGAACAGCGACTATTATCCAGCCATGATTGGCCGGGTGATTGGTCCCAACGGCCTCACCAACGAGTTTCGATACGACACCAACGGGGTTCTTACCAATATTATCGATGCGGTTGGACTAAGTAGCAGCATTAAGTACGCTGCAAACGTTTTCAACGGGTCATACGACGGTATCGGTTATCTGGACAAGCTGGTCACGCCGTACTGCACGAATCAATTCATCTACTGGAATGATCCGGGTAGCATCTCCGATAAAGCCCTATACGTCAATGAAGCCGGCGTTCGCGAACACTTTTACTATTACCTGGCCACGGATATTAACGACAAGATGCCGACACAGCTAACAAACAAGGCTCCCACGATCGCCGCGGAATTTCCGCAGAGTCTTGATACTACGAACAGCAATCATCGCAACAGTTTCTATTGGCCTCCGAAGATATTTCCGCAGCTTCCAGCCGCCGTTCGAACAAACCTGCCTAGTGGCACACTCGACCCAAGCAACCTTGCCAGCAACGATTTCAGGTTGGCCCGTCAACGGCATTGGCTGGCGGCGACCAACGAGTACTTCCTTTACGCAAGTGGTTCCGACGGCACATTTACTGGGCGGACCCTTTCCTTCGAGCGTGCTCCGACGCCTGACGGAACTGAAGATGGCCAAATCACATGGTACGATTACGAGGGAAAGCCTGCGAACACGAATCATTACGAGGGCAGCAAAATGTGGCCACGGCTGGTTGCCTGGAAGTTGCCCAACGGAGAAAGCCGATACACCTATACTGCACGCAACTCTCTTGGTCATCCGACATTGACCGCAGAGACTTACACCGATGGTGGGAGTGTTTTGCTCCGCACAAACACGTTCGACTACTCGTCCGATGGGATAGACATGGTCAAGCATGTACGGCTGCTCGGGAGCGGCAGAACTCTGCAGGTCTCCAGCAATCTGTTCAACGCGAGCCACCAAGTTCGGACCAACCTCAATGCGCTCAATGAAACGACGATTTACCTCTACGATGGAAGTAGCCGGCTCATCAGCGTGACGCATCGAAGCGGGCTCGTCACGACGAACGCTTACGATGCCAATGGACGGTTGAGCACGAGCATCGATAAAGAGGGTGGCACGAGTTTCCGGACAAATTCCTACGCGTGGACCAACGGGCTGGTTTACACGCACACCGATCCTCGCGGGATGACAATCACCAATAGCTGGGATGCGCTCGGTCGCCTCACGAATGTGGCGTATCCGGACGCCACCACCATGAAATGGGTGTATGACAAACTTGATGTGGTGAAGGCGCTGGATCGGATGGGATTCACCAACCGGTTTGAGTACAACAATCTTCGCGACCTCCTTCGGAGCATCGATGCGCGCAACGGCACCAACACGTACACCTATTGCTCCTGCGGCACACTCGATTCGGCAACCGATCCGCTCGGCAACGCCACCGGTTACACGTATGACAACCAGGGTCGGCTGCTGACGGTTTCGTATCCGGGGGGCAGTTCCGTGACAAATGCTTACAACAGCTTGGGGCAATTAATCAGAGTTTCTGACAGCGGGGGTGTGAACGTCACGAATGCATATAACAACCAGGGACTCCTCGTGGCGTCGACGAATGCCGTCGGCTGGTTACAACGAACCACGTATGATATTGAGGACGAAGCGACCATCGTCATCGACAATAATAATGTTGCAATTACTAACGCTTACGATTCACTGGGCCGTCTTTCAACCCGTACTTATCCCGACGGCGGTGTCGAGCGTTTCGTTTATTCAGCCCGCGGACTGACCTCGTACACCAACCAGCTCACGAACGTGACGCTCTACGTGTATGACGCTTTGGGACGCAAGACGTCTGAAACGAACGCAAACAATGAAGCCACACAGTTCGCTTATAATCCTGGCAGCGATCTTGTAACGTTGACGGATGGCGCGAGCCACAACACGACCTGGAAATATGATGTGTATGGGAGAGTCACAAACAAGCTGGACCATCTTAACGCGGAGATGTTTCGGTACAGTTACGATGCGAATGATCAACTGACTATCCGCTGGAGTGCAGCCAAAGGCACGAACACGTATACCTATGACGCGAACGGCAATCTGACGGCGGTGGACTACGCCGCGAGTACTGATCTGACGTTCCAATACGATGCCGACAACCGGCTCACCAACATGGTCGATGCCGTCGGTACGAGCCGCTTCACGTACACGAGCTTCGGCGCGCTCGCCAGCGAGGATGGGCCCTGGGACAGTGACACGATCAGTTATAGCTACGATTCCGATCGTCGGCGCAGCGCGTTGAGCCTGCAACAGCCTAATGGAGCCGCCTGGGCACAGTCGTACACCTACGATGCGGGAAACCGGTTGAGCGGGGTCACCTCGAGCGCAGGAGCATTTTCCTACTATTATGCGCAATTTGCCTACGCTTGCAGCTTGGTACACATCCTTTACCTCCCGATGGGCACACAACTTCAATACTTCTTCGATTCCGTGGGCCGCGTTCAAACCAAACAACTCGAACATCAGCCGAACGAATACTTGATGGAGCAATACACCTACACGATGAACCTCGCCGGGCAGCGGACGAATGTCGCGCGCATAATCAATGGCAACATCGGTTACAGCTACGACAAAATTGGCCAGTTGAAGACCGGCCTAGGGATGGAGAGCGGCACCAACCGACTGAATGAAAGATTTGGGTATTCCTACGACACTGCGGGAAACTTGCAATATCGGACCAACAATGCTCTGATACAGACATTCAAGGTGAATACTTTGAACCAGCTCACGAACGTGACTCGGACCGGCACCATGACGGTTGCTGGAACCACGACGAGTGCAGCCACGAACGTCACAGTCAATACTTCCAACGCGGTCCTCTATTCCGATTATACATTCGCGAGTACCAATCACACGTTGAGTGATGGCACAAATACCTTTACCGCGATTGCGAAAGACAACCTCGGTCGTGTCGATACGAATATTGCCACACTCTATCTGCCGGCCAGTCCGACACTTTATTACGACTCGAATGGGAATCTGACGAATGATTCGCATAGAGCCTTCGAATATGATGACGAAAATCAGTTGACGAGGATCACGGCCACCAATCTTTGGAAGAGTGAACTTACCTACGATGGCAAGATGCGCCGGAAGATCCGTCGCGAATACACCTGGCAGAACTCTGCCTGGGTTCTGACTAACGAGGTGCGGTATGTTTATGACGGTAACCTCGTAATCCAGGAGCGCAACAGCTGGAATGTTCCAACCATCACCTACACCCGCGGCAACGACCTTTCGGGAAGCCTGGAAGCCGCAGGTGGAATCGGTGGACTGCTTGCGAGAACTGACTCCGCGACTCATGCCTACTACTTTACCGACGGAAACGGTAATATCACCGCCCTAATTGACACGAACCAGCAAGTTGTCGCTCGCTATTTATACGATCCATTTGGCAACGTTCTCTCGATGAGCGGCCCACTGGCGGACGCGAACCTTTACCGGTTCAGCTCGAAAGAGGCGCATGCGGCGTCTGGACTCATCCATTACCTCTATCGCTATTACGACCCGAATCTTCAAAGGTGGGCGAACAGAGACCCCATACAAGAGCGGGGTGGGATTAATCTTTATGCTTTTGTTGCGAACAATCCAGTGATTTGGGTTGACCGCTGGGGTTTGGTGATTGTTGGAGATCCAGTGGCGGTAGATCCGAATGCCAATACCATTATGTGCCTTGATGGTAAACTCACCATTCAAAACAAAGACAATGGCATCGCGAGAAGATGCACTGGGGAGCACGAGTATCGCCACTTGCTGGATTGGAAGAAGCGATACGGTGAAAATCTTTGTGCGGGTGTCAAGGACGGCTATCTCCCCGTGGGTGGTGATGGCTATGATGAGTTTTTGCGCAAATCTGAGTGTCGAGCAAGCAAGGCTGGAAAGAAGTGCCTTGAGGATATGTTGAAGAAATGCAAACCGCAGGACAAGGCTGCGATTCAGAGGGAACTCGACCATGAAAAGGAACTGTTGAAGAAGCACAAATGCAAATGAGAAAGAACCGCTCTGTGAACTCAATCGTCTCAAGGTTCATTGTCGCATTATTCGTTTGCTTATCTTGCACATCATGCGTGAAAGACAGAACGACGACAACAGTGTTGACTGAATCACAAGCCATCGAGTTGGCGAAACAGGAGTTCGAAAAGACCGGACGTAGAGTTGAAGACTATCGCATCACTGCTGCCAGCAGCACCAAAGAAGACGAGTGGATAGTTTGGTTCGACCGAAACGTGCAGTATCCACCTCCGGGAAGCACACACGGAGTTCGGGTGGACAAGAAGACTGGTCGTGCCGTTTTCATGCTTGGTAAGTGAATCCCTAATTTCTAGCGTGATGTCCCGCATAACCAGTAAGCAGGAATCAGCGCCACTCAGGCCATGCCGTGCTCTCGACGACATCATCAAGAAGCATGAGAAGGAGCATGTTTCGCAAACCACCTGTCCGTTTAAAGGCAAAATGTGTCGGGCGGTCTACACCCCGAAATATGAGCCCAAAAACAAAGAGATACACTGCAAGCTCTGGCAGCAGGACATCAAGCGACTCGATTCGGCCCTGAAACGGGCGAGTGGGAGATGTGCGGAGGTGATTCCTGCTGTGCTCGAAAAAATACAAAAAGACTATGACGACAACTGTAAGAAAAAGTGAAATCCAAGCGCAGTGCGACGCGAGAGCAGATTTTGCGACACGTTTCCAAATATGTCTGCTCTTAATTATAGTGGCCTTATTAGCGGTTTCCTGTGCTAGTCCAGGCGTGAGTCCTGCGACTGCAAACGAGGGTCCGCGCTTACTGCAGCCGTGGAGCGCGATACCCGCCACACCGATACAACAGGCTCTCGCGAGCGCTCTAGAGCACCTCCGAGAGCATCGGCAAGATTTCACGCACGGTTATGTTTTGTGTACTGGACGGGCGAGTGACTGTTGGCGGTTTGAATTTCAACTCTTGCCCCGATCGCCCGATGCCGAAATCGTCGTGCGCGTATATGATTCAGGACTTGTCGATGCTTGGCCCCTTACACCGCCACGGTCTATCGTCCAGTAAGTTCATCAGGTCGCGACCAATATAGACGGGTTGCTGTCATGACGATTCCAGGCAGTCAGAGGCAACTGCGTCGCGCATGAGCTGCAGGCGCAACACGAGCGATGAACCCTCGTTCGCAAAGCTATGGACCAGGGACTACAGAAGGTAGCGCATGAGCTGGATAACGACCGCCACGACAGCGACGAAGATGAACAACGACAAGGCTTCTTCGCAGCGCTTTTGCTGAATGCGCTGCAGCTGATCCCGGCGAAGCCGGCGGCGCTTGGAGATAAAGCTGCCAGGGTGAAGAACGCAGCGAGTGTAATCACGCTTGTACTCGAGGATGTACGGCCCCGCACGCAAAGGTGGGGGCCGCCAATCACGTAAATAATAATGCTTTTCCAAGCTGGCAATGGCCCTAGCGGGCCGCTGAGCTAGACGCGGAGGGTGAACGGGACTTTTGCTGGCGCTGGTGGGCGCTGGGAAACCACTGGGGCAACTGGCCACACGGATGCTGCCAACACTGGCGAGTACGGCTCCAGCTAAAGCCCAACTGAGACAACCGATGACGCACAGACCCAGCAGGCGGCTCCGGAAAAGTAACCCAAACCCACTGGCCGCGAACCTGGGCGCACCGGGACTGAGCAGGCAACTGCTGACGCAACAGCTCCATAACGCGATCGAGGCGTAACCACTGATTTTCGGCGCGCAGCGGCAGATCGACTGACGGCCACTGAGGCTGCCGAGCGGAACCGCCCGAAGTGGAGGATGATGAACGAACTTGATTTTGGTTTTTCATAGGTAGTTTTGTTTTTTGTTTTGGTATTTCGCGCAGCGCTCGGCCAGCCGCGCTGGCAACGGGGGCGCGATGAAACCTAGTGGCAAAGGCATGGAGGCTGTTCGGCGGGTCAAGGTGGAGGCGCCTACTTCCGTAGTGGCTATTTTCCCGAAGGGAGGTTGTTACTGGCGCACTACCTTGACGCGACGACAGCCGACATAAAATGGCCTGCCACGGTTAATCGCGCGTGTCTTTCCAGACTGGCATTATGCGGCTTGCCGCCAAGCGGAGCTTGGATTCACAGCGGCTCCCCCGCGGATTACCTCTGAGCGTGCGAACTAATTAGTTTTCCGGTGTGCCTTGTTCCGGCCGCCGGCGGCGCGACGGCCCTACCTTCGGGAAGAGCGTGAGAAGGTGAGGGTGAGACAGAGTGAGCCCTCCTTCGCGAGCTATGGAGGGCGGGACACACACCACAGGTGTGTTTTGGGGTTCGAACAAACCTGTAACGCGTCTGCGCAAGCGAACACCAGACTTTCAAGAACCGGACGGCTTCACCTTTCCGTCTTTCTCTGATTAATAGAAATGCTTGGGGTTCGCCAGGCAAGTGACCTGCGTTCGAACTAACCTGATGGTTGTGGCGAGCTTTTTCCCGTGACGGTCTCCAGCCCAACACCTGAACCCCGAATGCCAGCCGAAAAGGTGCCGGGAGCGCGCGTACAGGTCGGTCCGCCGGAGAGATTGATATAGACGCGCGCTGCCCGGACCGCCCGCGTACAGGGCATACGACGAAACCTGTAGCGACGAGTGAAGCCAGCCGAGACCGGGCGCCCCCCCGCCAAAGCCGCCGTAATGTCCGGCCTCACAAGCGGCGAACGGCGAGGGGGGCGACTCCGGCGAGGCTAGGCGGACAGCGAGGAAGCGCACGTGATCGCGGCGGTAGGCGGCTGAGGGGGAGCTTGACGGTCGTAGAAGCCTTTGGGGTGCAATTGGCGAGCCTCGACGAAGCCGATGACTTCCGCAATCGAGTCGCCGAAGTCCCAGGACGCACAATGCCTCGCGAACGGTTCGCTACCGCTTGTCGTGTCCTGAGGGCCTGCCGAGTGTCGCCCCTCTCGACGCGGCGAAGCTTTTTGGTTTTATTGGCGGCGGCGCAAAAGGGGCGCGTGCGGCAGGCCCCCCGTCATACACAGCGGGCGGGTTCACACAGCCAAAAGAAGGGGTGAGTACAGACTGAAGTCTGGTTTGGCGTTGCTCAGTGCAGAAGCCGTTCAAGCGCGACAAATAATTCCTTGGTGGTCTCGCAGTGCTGATGTTTACCCGGACCGGTGACAATGCCAAAGCCAGGTCCATAGGCGGCGCCGTTAGCGACGCATGCATTGGTACGATTTTCAGCTATCTGTTGTTCCGCCTTCATGATTACTGAAGCGCGATCGCCATCCACTTCGTATTTCCATCCGACGAGCAGCGCCTTCGGAAAAAATGAGCGCAGGTCAGCTATGATTTTTGAAGTTGGGATGAGTTCGACCAGCAGGTTTTCGGCACGCGTCGGAATTTTGCCTGCACGCAGTTCGTTCAGCTTGCCACCGGGATGGCCTTGCCAGACTGTTCCGAACGTGAAGTCGCTTACCGCTGCGGCATGGAATACGGCCTGCACATCGGCGGGACTGGAAAGCGCCTTCAACCGCTGCCGAAGGTCATCGGTGGTCGTGAAGGTCTGGACTGCGGCAGCGCTTCGGTCTCCGCGCCACGTAGCCTGCTGGCCAATCAGCAGGGTAACGTTGTGGCCATGCGCGCTGAGATAATTAACCAACTCCGACCCGAGCCGGCCCGTGGAGAAGTTTGTCAACCGGCGCACCTCATCCAGCGGCTCGTACGTCGGACCAGCCGTAACGATGCAATTCACAAGCGCAACTTAGTAAAGATTGCCCATAAAAGCGCTATTAAGTTCAATAGATCGGATGAGTCGAATCGTCGGTATAGATCTTGGTACGTCCAATTCGCTGGTTGCGACGGTCGATTCCGGGATTCCCCTCGTGATTGCAGACGCCGACGGGCAGCGCCTCACGCCGTCGGTTGTTCATGCGCCCGCAGAAGGAGGCGAGCCCGTCATTGGCCGCAAGGCGAGTCACGTGCGCCTGATCAAGCCAATGGAGACTGTCTACTCAGTGAAACGTTTCATTGGTCGGCGCGCGTCGGAACTGTCGGAAGAAGAATGGCAGGTGAATTACCGGCTTGGCGGTCAAGGCC
>Ga0193696_1000524_pt1 | contig 13126 bp, 10 predicted proteins | sample L3m1metaG_FD_145074 | JGI IMG/M metagenome (GOLD analysis project Ga0193696, IMG submission 145074) | Soil microbial communities from a riparian zone of the East river system, Colorado, United States - L3m1 | ecosystem: Environmental > Terrestrial > Soil > Riparian zone | place: USA: East River... | reverse complement strand
AACGCTCAGCTTTTCGCGCCGGAACGGTTCGAAGCCGTTGCCATCGCCATAAGCAGTGTAGAGGCGGTCATCATCAGCCCACGTGATCGGCCAATTATCGCTCCCTTTGGCTTTGCGAATGATTGTCTCCCGTGAAGCCCAGCGGATTTCCTTAATGACAGGACTGGGTTGGTAACGCACTTTCGAGCGAGGGACGGAGGCGGCGATCGGTTCGAGGAACGGCTTCAGCACATCGTAGTGCTCGGCCCCGCTGACGCGCTTCCATGATTTGGCCGGTCCCGCGCGCGCAATCACCAGATCCAAGCTCGGAATGACAACGATCAAACTGTCATATAGTCCCCACGCCCAATGCGCGTCGCGCGGCAATCCGGCTATCGTCGCGTCGGCGTTGTTCCACCAGAGCATGGAATAATGTGATGCCGCCTGGCCCTGGATCGAAGGATCATGCGCAGGTAGTTTGGCCAGTGAAGCGTCAGGTTGCCGCACGGCGCGAACGAAGGTCTGCGGCAGGATTTGTTCTTCGTTCCACCGGCCTTCGCGCAAATAAAGATAGCCAATCCTTGCCATCGCATTGACGTTCGCGCCAAACCCCGAACCAAACTCCCGTCGCGAAATGCCGTCGATCAGTGCGGGCCGATATGCGTGCTTGCGCCAGACGATATCCGAGGTTGTGATGCCGATGTGTGTGAACACCCGCTCGAACATTACCTCATTAAGATCGCGACCGTAGGCGAGCGTCAGGCATTCCGCCAGCCAGTTGGGCCCGCCGTCGCTGTAATGCCATTTCGTGCCCGGCTCGAACAGCAGTGGCTCATATCCGCCCGGTTTCGCGAAACCTGCCGTTTGGTTCGCCAGCATGCGCAGCGTAATTTTGTCGAGCCAGCCGCTCGCCGCGTTGCTCTCAGGCGGAACCCCAAAGGTGGGGTGAAACCGTTTTGCTGGGTCATCGAGCCTCACCTTTCCATCTTTCAGGGCAATCCCAAGCAGCGTCCCTCCTATGGCTTTGGAACTGGACTTCAGGTCATAACGTTGCGTGGGGTCGCCCCAACTCATCACCAACTTTCCCTTGTGAATGATGTAACCCGTCCCTTCGGCCCTGAGTGCGTAATCGCGAGCTTCCTCAAGCCTGGTGACATCCAACCCGAGTTCAGAAGGAGTGGCCTCAGGCCAGGCATTGCCGGGCCACTCCGCAGCGAGCAGATTCGGTGGTAACGCGGGAAGGCACCAGAGGCAGAGAAATAGCCTCCAGCCTGATGAGATCATGCCCAATTGATATTCGTCACGCCTTCCAAATCATGTCCGCCAACGTCTTGCCGGCGGGAATGAAAGGCAGCACGTGCTCGGTGTAGGGCACGATCACATCGAGGACATAAGGCTCGTCCGAATCGAGCATGCGTTGAATCGCCCCGCGGAGGTCTTTCCTGTACATGACTCGTTCCGACGGCACGTTGAAGCTCTTAGCCATGGCGATGTAGTCCGGATAAATCTGCTTGCGGTTTTCGGGATCACCCAGATACGTGTGGCCGCGATTGCCTTCGTAAAATTTGTCTTCCCACTGCACCACCATGCCAAGGTGCTGGTTATTGAGGATCATTGCTTTGGCGGCAATCTTCTCGATGTGCGCCGTGGCCAATTCCTGGATGTTCATCAGGAATGAACCATCGCCATCGATATCAACGACTTGTTTGTCGGGACGCGCCACTTTCGCCCCAAGCGCCGCCGGGTAGCCGTAGCCCATCGCGCCCAGGCCGGCGCTGGTGAGCAGTTGCCGCGGGAATTTGTATTTATAGTATTGTCCGGCCCACATCTGATGCTGGCCGACGCCGGTGGTCAGGATCGCTTCTCCATTGGTCAACTCATAAAGCATCTCGATCGCCATCTGCGGCAAGATCACTTCGCCCTCCTGGCCCTCAAGGTGATCGCGCATGTTCTGCGACTTCATCACTTCCTCTTTGACGCGATAACCGAGCGGCGCCTTGGTCTTCCAATCCTGGATTTGTTTGTGCCACACGGTGAACTTTTTCTCGATGGAGCGCTTCCTTACCATCTCGTTCAACCGCCCAAGCGCATATTTGAGATCGCTCTCGATGGGCAGTTGCACCTTGCGGTTCTTGTTATGCTCCGATGCGTCAATATCGATGTGGACAATCGTACCGTGCTCGCAAAATTTATCGACTTTGCCGGTCACGCGATCGTCGAAGCGCACGCCGAAAGCCAGGAGCAGATCCGCGCCGGGCGTGATCAGTTCCATCGGATCGGTGAAGCTCTTGCGATATTTAAATTCGCCGCTCACGGCCCAATTCGCATAGGCCGTGCCGTGCATGCCAAGCCAGCGCAGCGACAAAGGATGGTTTTCCGGGAAAGCGCCCACGCCCATGATCGTCGTAGTGACCGGAATCTGCGTGGCTTCGGCGAATTCTCGCAATTCATCGCTGGCGTTGCCACTGATGATACCGCCACCGCAATAAAGCACGGGCCGCTCCGCTTTTTCGATCAGTCCAATAATTTCGTTCAACTCCAAATCGCTCGCGCGACGGTCCGGATCGTAGCCGCGCAGCGTGATCTCCTTCGGAAACACCGGTTGCGTCTTTTGCTGCTGAATATTTTTTGGCACGTCAATGACTACAGGACCCGGACGGCCGGTGCGCGCGATATAGAACGCCTCCTTCACGATGCGCGGGATGTCCCCGATCTGCGTGACCAGATAACTGTGCTTCACAACCGGCAAGGTCATTCCGAAAAAGTCCGTTTCCTGGAAGCCGCCCTTGCCGATCATTGCTTGCGGCACTTGTCCCGTGACCGCCACGATCGGAATAGAATCCATATAGGCATCGGCAATGCCCGTGACGAGATTCGTCGCGCCGGGGCCGCTTGTCGCCATGCACACTCCGACCCTACCGCTCGCCCGCGCATAACCCTCAGCGGCGAACGCCCCGCCCTGCTCATGGCGCGGCAAAATTGTGCGAATCTTCTTCGATTTCGTCAGCGCCTGATGGAACTCCATACTTGCGCCGCCGGGGTAAGCAAAAATCGTATCAACCCCCTCACGCTCCAGGCACGCGACGAGAATCTCGCAGCCTAACATGGCCGGGCCGACCTCCGCCCGCTCGGTTTCTCTCGTTTCTATCTTTGGCGCCGCACTGTTTTTTGTCTTTGTCTTCATGTTTGTGATTGGCCGTCGGCCGCGGGCGAACAAAAAACCCACGACCGTTGCCAGCCGTGGGTTTTTGTCGAAATTGGTGTTTACCTTCGACAAGCGCCAACGGCGGCGTCCCTTACGACTACCAGCGTGACTACCAGTCGAATGTTGTCAATCATCGCGGACATCTTAGTAAGAGCGGCTGTTCCGGTCAAGTGCGACTTAGGCCTCAGCCTGTTTCCGTATATGCACCCACGTGTGCACGTGGGGATCACCGCGGAAATACCAGAGCATCGCGGGCCCTTCGATTTGCCACACGTCCCACACGCCGTCTTTGCCGACGTCCTGGTTTTTGTAGAACGCCATGTGCAAATGGTCGAAGCCATTTGCCTCCACGAGCTTCATCGCTTCGTCCGTATCCTTTTTGCGGAACGGCGCGAGCACGTCAGTCATCACTTTGCGCACCATCTCCTTCTGATCGCGCGAGAGTTCGGTTAGCGGAATTCCCGGTAGCCCGGTTTTCTTGCCGGTCAACTTGACTGTGTCGGTGCCGTTTTCTTCGCGGCTTTCGCCCAGTAGCGCCATCTCCCGCTGCTTGCCATCGAGCATTTTGAAAACCTCGTTCGCGCGGAGAGCCTGATACCAGTACGCATTTCCTGGATGCGTGGGCTTTTCGTTGAACCCCTGCGCGGCGTGTCCGTAAAAGATCGGTCCGCCAAACGCAGCCCCTTCCACAGAATCGCCATCGCACCGCCGCGTGCAATGCCGCCCTGTCAACACGAATTCAAACTTGCCCGTCCCCGGCTCGCCGAAGAGCGCAATGGAACTCGAGCCGAATCCTTCTTTGCCGCTGTCGTGCTCGACCTGTTTGAACACCGTGTCGGCATACTCCGGACTGTGCAGTCCCATGAAAATCTCTTTGACCATCGCCTGCTGGTCAGGCGTAAAGAACTGCGAAAGTTTTTTGTCGGTGATATGCCAGTTGTTATCGACCTTGTTTCGCAGCGCGTGGTCAAACGGAAAAGCGATCGCGTTGCGCTGCTCCTGTGTGAGGCTCTTGTAGAACGTCGTCACGAGTGTTTCGGACTGCGAAGCCTTGCGTCCCGGCGAAGCAGCCTGCAGCAAAGGCGTGGAACCGGCCGCAGCGGCAACGGCGACGCTGCTGACCGTGGTTTTGAGGAAATCGCGACGGGTGATGATCGGGCCGCCGCATGAGCAAGACTCGGCGTGTGTCTTCATGCACACACCGTTATCACGTTGCGCACCCGTTGGCTAGAACTTACTTGCTCTCGATTAGCTTGCGAAATTCCGCAAACAAGGGGCTGGAATCATGCGGTCCTGGCGAAGCCTCGGGATGGTACTGCACGCAATAGATCGGCTTCTTTTTGTGGCGCATCCCTTCCACGGTCTGATCATTGAGATTGATACGGTTGACGCTAACGTCCGATGGCAGAGATTTCGCATCGACCGCAAAACCATGATTCTGTGAAGTGATTTCGACCTTTTCAGTCTCCAGGTCTTTCACCGGTTGATTCGCGCCGCGATGACCGAACTTCAATTTGAAAGTTTTTCCGCCGAACGCCTGCCCCAAAATCTGATGCCCAAGGCAAATGCCAAAGATCGGAATCCCTTTGTTGACGAGATCAGAAACCGTTTTCACCGCGTACGGCAGTGCCGAAGGGTCACCGGGGCCGTTCGAGAGAAAAATCCCCGCTGGCTTGTATTTGAGCGCCTCGTCGGCTGTGGCCGTTGCCGGCACAACCTGCACCTTGAATCCCTGCTGCCGCAGACGGCGCAGAATGTTGTATTTCATCCCATAATCGAAAGCGACAATCGGAATGTCAGCAGGCGGCAATGGTTCCCGAACATTCCGGGCATCCACCTGGCCGGAGCCCGTGACCAGTCTGAAATCCGCGCTCTGCTGGTCCTTTTCGTCCCACAAAAATGAATCCTTATGCGTGACTTCCTTGACGTAATCGAAACCGACAAGGCCCGGCCACTTCCGCGCCCGCGCCACTGCTTCCTCATCTGAAATGTCTTGCGTCGAAATAAAACCCTTCATCGCGCCGGCGACGCGCAGCTTTTTCGTAAGCGCGCGGGTATCGACATCCTGTATCCCGGGAATGCCATTCTTTTCCAGGTATTCGGCCAGCGTGTAGTCCGCGCGCCAATTGCTGACGATCGGCGAAAGTTCGCGAATCACAAAACCGCTCACGTGCGGCCGCCACGATTCGACGTCCTGTTCGTTCACGCCATAATTACCAATGAGCGGATACGTCATCGTGACGATCTGCCCTTTGTAAGACGGATCAGTGAGAATCTCCTGGTAGCCCGTCATTGAGGTGTTGAAGCACACCTCGCCGCAGGCCGAGGCGCTTGCACCAAAACCTCGCCCGCGGAAAACCGACCCGTCTTCGAGTGCCAGAATTGCCTTCATCAGCGCGGTGAATTTCAGGTGCCGCGCCCAAAGAATCAAGTGCCAACAACAAAAAACGCGGCCCTTGCAGGCCGCGTTATGAAAAGCTGATCAAAGGGTTCAAGCCTTCTGCAACTTCTTCAACTTGGCGATATACTGGGCGGGCTTGGTGCCGTCGTAGCCGCTCTCGCGCTTCAACTGCTTGCCTTCGCTGTCAAAAACGATCACCGTCGGAAGACCTTCGACTTTATACTTGTCCATAAGCTCCTTGTTGGTTCTCTTCAACTCCTCGCTCTGCTGTTTCCCGTGCGGGAAGTCGAGTTCGACCAGCACCAGGTTGTCCTTCGCGTACTTCAGAAACTCTTCCGACGTGAACACATTCTTGTGTAACGCCTTGCAAGGCGGACACCAGTCCGAGCCGGTGAAATCAACCAACACCAGTTTCTTTTCCTTTTTGGCTTTCTCCTGCGCCTTGGACAGATCGGTTGTCCACTGCTCTTCGCCGGCCGACACCTGCCACGCCATAAACCCGAGTAACAGACCGATTACGATGCTCTTCATAATATTTTTCAAATATCAAAATTAGACGGTGGCCAACTCCCTTTGTTCACGCCAAACGATTTTACCGCCTACAATCGTAAAAATCACCTGGCCTTTCATCGTCCAGCCATGAAACGGCGTGTTCTTTGACTTGCTCGCGGATTCGCCGCGCTGGAATATCCATTCGCGCTCAGGATCAATCACGGTCACGTCTGCATCCGCGCCGGGTTTGAGCGTCCCTTTGGACAGCTTGAGCAAGTTCGCCGGTCCGGTCGTAAAACGAGCGATCACTTCAGGCAGGCTCATGCGGCGAGCATGGTAAAGTTGCATCAGCGACAACGACAACTCCGTCTCAAGTCCCGTAATCCCAAAAGGTGCGTAATCGAACTCGACTTCCTTTTCGTAATCCGAATGCGGCGCGTGATCACTGCAAATAACCTCGATCGTCCCGTCCGCTATGCCTTCGAGGACCGCCTCGCGATCTCGCGCCGAACGCAGCGGCGGATTCATTTTGAAGTTCGTGTCGTAATTCGGCCAGGAAGGCCGGCCATCCATGTCGTTGAAGCCAAACACCCCCTTGCCGTCCGTGCGCCAAAAAGTCTCACTGCCCGCGATCGCCGAATCGGTCAGGGTGAAATGATGCGGGCACGCCTCGCCCGAAATGGGAACCCCGCGTTTTTTCGCGGCGCGAATCAGATCAACACTGCCTGCCGCGCTCAGATGCTGGCAGTGGACGCGCGCGCCCGTCGTTTCGGCGAGCACAATGTTGCGCGCAACGATCATTTCTTCCCCGGCAGCCGGCCACCCGTGCAATCCCAGCGTCGCGCTCCAGTATCCTTCGTGCATCACGCCGTCATTCACGAGCGCGTAGTCCTGGCAATGGTCCATGACGGTGAGATCGAACATGCGTGCATATTCGAGCGCGCGGCGCATCAACTCATTGTTTTGCACACAATGGCCATCATCCGTGATCGCCACCACACCGGCTTGTTTCAACGATCCGATCGGCGCCAGTTCCTCACCTGCGATGTTGCCCGTTATCGCGCCGGCGACAAACACGTTAACCTTGCCTTCGCGTTCAGCCTTCTCACGAATGAGAGCGACGGTGCCCGCGTTCTCAATTGCGGGGGAAGTATTGGGCATGCAAACCACCGACGTGAAACCGCCTCGCGCAGCGGCGGCCGTGCCAGTCGCAATGGTTTCCTTCGCGGATTGCCCCGGCTCGCGCAGATGAACGTGCAAATCAATCAGCCCCGGCGAAACGATGAGTCCTGACACATCGATTCGCTCAACGTTCGGCGAAGCCTTTGCGCTGGCATCGGCGCCCAGCGCAACGACCTTGCCGTTGTCGAGCAGCACGTCTGCGACACGGTCCCATTGTTGTGAGGGATCGATCACGCGTCCGCCAGTCAGAAGCAGGGCACCCATGCAGGAAGGGAGGGTATGCGCAAATTACGCTGAGCGCAACTTACATGCGCTTATGGGCCAATTGCCAGGCGATGTGGAGCCCATGCGCTATGCCCAGGCCAAGCAGGCAAATGCCCGAGAAATGTTCCATGCGCAGCAACGTGCGCTCGCTGAATTTCTGGTGCCCCAGCGAAACCGCCCAGCTCAGGCCGAAAAACCACACGCCGGTGCCGCCCGCGACCCCAATAATGCACGCGGTCTTGCAGGGACCATCCGGCAGTACCCATTCGCGCGACATGAAATTCGTAGCTAGAATAATCCAAAATAGCAGCACACCGGGATTTCCCATCGTGCGAACAAAGCCGCTCATGAACGCCGAGTGAGGATGGAGTCGCTTTTCGAGTTGCTCCTCCATTGCGGTGTGCGCAGGGATTTGTTTCGCCATGAGAAATTTCACCCCAAGGTAAAGCATGAACACGAAACTGAAGATCTCCATGCCGGCCTTGATCAAACGATTGCCGAAGAATGACGAGAAGCTCGTAAAGGCAACCGCGCAGTAAATTACTTCCATCACAACGGCGCCCAGCCCAATCAGCCCGGCCCACACAAAACCCCGCCGTGCCCCTTCGTTCATTATTGTCAGGTTGATTGGACCGACGGGGATCGAGAGTAGAAATCCGCTGATGAATCCGGTTATCGCGGCAAGATAGATCGGCTCCAGCATGCGCCTACACCGCGTCGTCGTCATCCAGGTCGTCGTCGTCGCGGTCTTCGATTTCGCGACGGATGCGGCGCGAGACGTGCGGACGAATAAACCCGTAGATGAGGTAAGCAGTGAAAAACAGCGGGAGAACCAGTATCAGCATCTTCTCCTGGAAAATGACGATGCTGCCGATGAGCAGAACGGCCACCAGAGTCTTTGTGAATGTCCGCGTCGCCTTGAGATCGAAGGTCTTGAACGTCGGATATTTTACTTCACTGACCATCATCAACGAGAGAAAAACCAGGATGATGGGCAAGGCGAACCGCCACGGGGTCTTGTTGAACCGCTCGTCCAACCACCCGTGATCCCCCATCCACATCAGCAACCACGTTAGCGACGCCACCATCCCCGCCGCCGCCGGGATCGGAAACCCCAGAAAATCTTTGCCCCCTCCCGTTCCCGCCTGCGCGGCGAGACAATTGAAACGCGCGAGTCGCCATGCGCCGCAAACCAGGTAAATCGAAGCGATGAACCAGCCCACTTGCGGAAGAGGCGCAAAAACATCTCTCAACACGATGCGATGCACCAGAAACGCGGGCGCGACACCAAAGGAAATAATGTCCGCCAGCGAATCGAACTCCCGCCCAAATGGGCTTTCCTGCCCGCCCATGCGCGCGAGCCGGCCATCAAACAAATCGAAAATGCACGCAAGTAGAATGAAAAGGAGAGCGACGCGAATATCAGTGAAATTGTTATCCGTAAGATCGGCTTGAACGATCTTGGTTAGAGCGACGAACCCGCAGAAGAGATTCCCCGCGGTCATCAGGTTCGGCAGGAAATAAATTTTCAGCTTCGCGTCCGTCTGGCACGTCTCAGCCCTGTTTGCCGTTTCAGGCGCGGCTTTGCCTCCGGGCTCGGATGCCCGCCTCGTCTCGCCTGTTCTCTCCTTCAAGTCCATTAGTCAAATGAGGCGACGATCGTTTCCCCACCTTTAACCTTATCGCCCAATTTGGCATGAATCTTCACATTCAATGGCAAATATAAATCGCACCGCGACCCGTATTGGATGAGGCTTATCCGTTCGCTGCGTGGTACAACTTGGCCGGCTTCGATCCAGGTGATGATTCGGCGCGCGATCAGACCCGCTACCAACCGCACCCCGACACGTTGATTCGAATAATCGGTCGGTTCGAAGCCAATCAGCACGTTCTCGTTACAGTCCACGCAATGCGAGCTGGTCGCGCTCAAGAATTTTCCGGGCTTGTGTTTGAGATAAATCACCTTCCCCCCCACCGCAGCGTTCTGGACGTGGACGCTGATTACGGAAAGAAAGATCGAAATCCGCTTGCACTTGCCTCCCATCACTTCGCTCTCCGTCGTCTCGTCGATCACATCGATCTTGCCGTGCGCGGGCGAAACAATCGCATTGGCGATGCTTGGCGTGGAAGGATTTGGGTCCCGGAAAAAGTAGAGCGTAAAGACAGCAAAGAATATCCATAGCCCAATAAGAAACGCCGCCGCAGTTGCAATGACTGCCGACACAAAAGAACCCAACACACCCGCCGCCAGCAGGGCCAGCAGCAGGATCAACGTCCAGAAAATAAGTTTCAACGCCGCCCTGGTTGCCTTCCCTGAATGTTTCATTCCGGCTTAACCTAAGAGTTCTCGGGCCGATTGGAAAGAGTGAGAAGATTACGCCTCAACAGCCACCGGCCGGCTGACCCGCGCCGCGAACCAAATTTCAACGAGAACGAACGCCAGCGCCGCGATGATCAACCAACGCCAGAGCTTCTGCCGCGACTCCAATTCAGCCGCGTGCGTCCATTTGCGCTCCTTTTCAACCGCTGCCGCGCTGCGCGCCGCCGGTGCGTGAATGGGCACCCCCAGTTTTTGCAGTTCGCTCACGTCAAGCGGTGCCGTTTTGCTCTCCGCCGGGTCGAGATTCACCGCCAGATTGTAGCTCCCCGAGGCTTCCGATGCTTTGAACAATCCAGGCGCGTCAAGAATCCACCGCCCCGAAGCGGGCTGGACTGCACTGCCATCGGGCCGTTGAAGTGATATCGCTGCGTCGCGCAGAGGGAGTTCATTGCCGGCTACCAGGAGACTCACGTGTTCCTTGAAACAGCCGGCGTATTCGAGCATCGAATAAAGAAGCGGAACAAACTTCGATGACAACGCCAACTGGCTGTCCGCCGGATGCCAGCCCGTGGTCAGAATCAGCAGCTTGCCTTTGCCGATGTCAGTCTCCAACAGCGCCGGAGAACCATCGTCGAACCGCGCGATCACTCGGGCTTGCAGCAACCCGTTCGTCTCCACGCGGCGATGTTTCCAAAAATGGATTTTGGTGAAATCGCTGAATCGCGGCTCCGAAAACGGCGCGAAAATCGGATGCGCAAAATCAATTTGCTCCAGCATCGCATACTCCCTCACGGTAGCTTCGCTCACCGCGCCGTTCGCCTTCGCCAGTTGCTCCACCGCCTGCGCGCTGGCGACGTCCTTCATCACAAACAAGGCGCTCCCGCCTTGCTCAAGGTGTTTGCGCAGCGAATCCGACTGCGACTCTGCCAGCTTTCCAGATGCAATCACAAATCGAGCTCCGGGCGTAACGGCCGCCGATGGTGCGATCGACACAGTTCGTCGCCGTGTTTCCTGGAACGCGCGTTTCAAATAATACAACAGGTCCTCGGGATCATTTTCTGCGCCCGCGCCCACGAACGCGACCTGCACCCGTTCCGGTTCCGGCGCCGCAATGTACAACGCGTTGTCGAAGGGTTCGTCGTCGCCGGTCAGCACGAGATGAGATTCCGCGTTCGTTTGCGGCCGTTGCGGCGCTCGCGCCACGCGCGACTTGCCCGCAACGACGTGAATGTCGATCGCATTTCCGAGCACAGCACCGCTCCTGGAATCCACCCACGCCAGTCGAAATTGTTCGCGCCTGGACTCGGACGCATTGCTCACGCGCACCAACGGACGAACATCCGCCACCGGTGAAACACTCTCCCCTTCGACCGCAATGTGCAGTCCCGCGTTGTTGTGGCTCTTTGCCCGAACCGTTTCAAAAATCACTTCGACGCCCTTGGGCCAGTCAAATCCCTGCAAATTCTGCACGTGGCTCCCCTCCTCGAGATCGCTGATCACCACGATCTGCCGCAACGTCGAGGGATGAACCTGCCCCAGGGCATCCAATTCCTCCGCGGCAAAGATCAGCGCCGATCCCAATTCGCCCGCAAACCACGTCGGTGCGGCGTCGGCAATTCGCCGTTCCGACGCCACCGCCCGTTCCTGCAATTGCAGCGCAGACCATTCGTCGAAACTCACCAGCTTCCGCACACCGCGATCGAACAGCGCTACCTCCACACGATCCACCGGCGACGCCTTCCGGACGATCTCTCTCGCCCGTGCGGTCGCTTCCGCCCACAGGTTCTGCCGTCTCATGCTCGCGCTCGAATCAATCAGCACGAGCGAAATCTTCGCCGGCGCATTCGCAGTCGGCACCGGAAGTTTGTCCCGCAGGAATGGTCGGGCGAACGCGAGCGCCACCAGGCCGATAATCAGGCACCGCAGCAGCAAGAGCAGAATCTTGTCGAGTCGGCTGCGGCGGCTCAAACGCGGCGGTGACGGTGTCAAAAACATCAGCGAACTGAATGGTCGCTGCAGCATCGGTGTGCGCCGAATCAGGTGAAAAATAATCGGTGCTGCAATCGCCAGCGCGCCGACCAGAAATAATGGCGCCAGAAAATTCATTCGATCACGCGCATCGTTTCACCCCTCGAACTGCTCGCTTCCGTACGCCGGCGCTTGCCGCGTTCCATACGCTTCCGCATGAAATCGAACAGCGCGAATTCCAGCGGCCGGTCCGTGGTCAGCAACACATAACCGATCCCCCGCTGCTCACAAATCCTCTGCGCAGCCTGGCAGTGTTCGCGCAACTTCCCGATGTAAGCTTTGCGCACAGTTATCGGATCGACGTAAAGTTTGCGACCGTCTTCCACGTCTTCAAAAATCGCCGCCTGGTCGAACTTGAAGCTCGCCTCCGCCGGATCGAGCAGATGAAACACCAACGGCTCGTGGCCAAACGCGCACAGTTCGCCCAGCGCGCGTTCCAAATCCATCAGCGGCGCGAGCAGGTCTGAGATCAGCACCACCACACCGCGCTTGCGCACCATCTGCAAAACGCGCGTCAGCGGCAGCTTGAAATCCGTCGACCGCCCCGCCACCGGTCGTTCCAGCGCGAGCATGAGTTGACGAAGATGTCCGGCTCGATTGCGCGCTGGCAGAATATCTCGCAACTCTTCGTCAAACGTCACCAACCCCACCGCATCGCCCTGCTTGAACAGAAAATAAGCCAGCGTCGCGGCAAGCGTGTTCGCGTATTCGCTCTTCGTGTAAGCCAGCGACCCGTAACCCATCGAGCGGCTGTGATCGACCAGCAAATGGCAGCGTAAGTTCGTTTCGTCCTCGAATTTCTTGATGTAGAACCGATCGCTCCGCGCGAACACCCGCCAGTCCAGGTAACGCAAATCATCGCCCGGCGAATATTGCCGGAACTCCGTGAATTCGACCGAGAAGCCGTGATACGGACTCCGATGCAGCCCGTTCCAAAATCCCTCGACCACGATCCGCGCGCGAAATTCCAGGTTCCGTATCGCCATCAGCGATTTCGGATCGACCAGCGCGGGCCCGGCGGTGCTGCGTGGAGGCATGCTACGAGATCGCCAGCTTGCGCCGTTCGAGGAACACTGAATCAACCAGCCGATCGACCAGCGTCTCCACCGTCACGCCTTCCGCTTCGGCGCGGTAATTCAGCAGAATGCGATGGCGCAGTGTCGGATACGCCAGCGCCCGGATGTCCTCGGCCGTCACATGCGCTCGATTGTGGAGCAGCGCGCGCACTTTCGCGCCGAGCACAAGAAACTGTCCA
>Ga0193696_1000522_pt1 | contig 13215 bp, 12 predicted proteins | sample L3m1metaG_FD_145074 | JGI IMG/M metagenome (GOLD analysis project Ga0193696, IMG submission 145074) | Soil microbial communities from a riparian zone of the East river system, Colorado, United States - L3m1 | ecosystem: Environmental > Terrestrial > Soil > Riparian zone | place: USA: East River... | reverse complement strand
CGTATGCGGTTGGACGAAGTCGCGGCTGCCCACCCGGATCTGGCGCTTCACCCGGTTCCGACCGACGTCGGTGACGAGGAGTCCGTACGCAACCTCTTCGACGTCACGACGATGCGACACGGTCGGGTCGATCTGCTGTTCAACAACGCCGGGATGGGTGCGCCGCCGCGCGAGCTCGACGAGATCCCGCTGCAGGAATGGCAGGAGGTCGTCGATGTCAATCTGACCGGCGCCTTTCTTTGTACTCGAGAGGCGTTTCGCGTGATGCGCCGCCAACGCCCGCAAGGCGGCCGCATCATCAACAACGGCTCCATCTCCGCGCATTCACCCCGCCCGCGATCACTTGCCTACACCGCGACCAAGCACGCCATCACCGGCCTCACATCCTCGACCGCACTGGACGGACGCCCGTACGACATCGCCTGTGGCCAGATCGACATCGGCAACGCCGCTACCGACCTGACGTCCGCGACAGCAGAGGGAGTGCCGCAAGCCGACGGCAGCGTGCGGGCCGAGGCACGGATGCGCGTCGAGGATGTCGCCAGTGCCGTCGTCTATATGGCGAGTCTGCCGCTGGACAGCAATGTCGCAACGATCACGGTGATGGCCACCAAGATGCCCTTCGTGGGGCGCGGTTAGCCCACACTTGTGCCAGGGCTAGATTCTTTGAAATGCCCATGATCTTCATCAAAAAGTTTGACGAACTCGGCCGCGACAATATCGATCAAGCCGGCGGCAAGGGTGCGAACCTGGGCGAGCTAACGCGCGCCGACCTCCCCGTGCCGACAGGCTTCGTGATCATTACCGATGCCTATCGCGCTTATGTCGCCGACCATCATCTTGACGGACAAATAGCGAAGCTGGCGGTGCCGACCGATGATCCAGCCGGATACGACGATTCCTCCGTACGCATCCAAGCCCTCTTTGCCGATCAGGTCTCCGACGCGCTCCGAGCCGAGATTGCCGAGGCGTACGCCGCCCTTGGTCAAGACGTGCCGGTCGCCGTCCGCTCCTCGGCAACAGCCGAGGATCTTCCGGAGGCAAGTTTCGCGGGGCAGCAGGACACCTATCTCAACGTCCGCGGATTGGAGGATCTGCTTGTCGCGGTCCGCGATTGCTGGGCGTCGCTGTGGACGGCGCGGGCCATGGCTTACCGGGCCCGCCAAACTCTCGATCCGGCTACGGTCAGCTTGGCCGTCGTCGTCCAGCAGATGGTCGACGCGGACGCTGCCGGGGTGATGTTCACCGCCAACCCGAGCAACGGGCATCGCGACCAGACAGTGATCAGCGCCGCGTGGGGCCTCGGCGAGTCGGTCGTTAGCGGATCGGTTAACACCGACAACATCGTGGTGCGTGAACCGGATGGCACGGTGCTGTCCAGCGAAACGGCCGACAAGGCAGTCATGACCGTCTCGGCCGAGCAGCGTACACAGCAGCTGCCGGTACCTGATGATCAGCGCCGGCAACCGGTGCTCAGCGAGTCCGATGCTGCTGAGCTGGCGGCGTACGGGAGCCGCATCGAGCACCATTACGGCGCGCCCCAAGACATCGAGTGGGCCCGCGCAAACGGACAGTTCTACATCGTGCAGGCTCGCCCGATCACCGCATTGCCCGAGATCGAGGCGCCGGCGCCGACCGATTGGACCGTGCCCGAACCCACCGCCATGTACGCCCGGGCCAGCATCGTCGAGCAGCTCCCCGACCCGCTCTCGCCGCTGTTCGCAGACCTGATCGACCCTGCGGTGACTCGCTCGTTGCAAAGTCTGTTCCGCGAGTTGGTGGGTGAGGACATCATCAGGGACAGCGACGTCGGGCTGCCAACCGTCAACGGGTATGCCTACTACCGCTACAGCCGGGCCGGGATGGGCCGGCTCATGTGGAAGAGCCCGCGGGCCTTTCGGATGTTATTCACCGGAACCATGGCTGGTCGGTGGCGCGACTACTCTCATCCGAAGTATCGGCGGATCGTCAGCGACTGGACTGCCAGCAATCTCACCGAGATGAGCACCGACGAGCTCATGGGTGGTGTGGAGGCGCTGGTGGCAGCGGCCGCTGAGTACTACACCGCTGTGCAGACGATCATTCCGGTGGCGGCCACCAGCGAGGTGCTGTTCACCTGGTTCTACGAATCGGTTGTTCGCAGCAAGGACGATCCGCCCGCTCAAGTCTTCCTGCTGGGATCTGACAGCGAGCCGATAAGGGCGGAGAAGTCCCTCTACGAGCTCGCGACCTGGACTCGCAATCATCAAGAGCTGGCAGAGTCGCTGCTCGCCGTGCCGCCGCAGGAATTCTTGAAGCGAGCTGCTGTATCCGACGATCCGGTCTGGCATGAGTGGCACACCCGTTTCGAGGCCCACCTCACGGCGTACGGGCACACGGTCTACAACCTCGACTTTATGAATCCGGTGCCGGCCGATGATCCGGTTCCGCTGCTGCAGACCATGCGGTTCTTCGTGAGCGGCAAGGGTGCTGACCCCTACGAGCGGCAGCGCCGCCTCGCGCTCCGACGCGACGAGGCCACAGCGACGTTTCTCGCCCGGCTGGATCCGGCACGCGCCAAAGCCTTCCGCCGCCTGGTGCACTGGGCGCAACGCGTGGCACCGATGCGGGAGGATGCGCTCGCCGACGTCGGACTGGCCTGGCCTCAGCTGCGCCGCATGCTGGCCGAGGTCGGGCGGCGGCTCCAGGGAGCCGATGTGATCAACGAACCTGACGATGTCTTCTGGTTACACCGTTCGGAGATCAACGAAGGCCTCGACAGCCTTGCCGATCAAGTCGAGCAGCGTAAACAACTGTGGCGTGGGGAGCGCCGGGCGACACCGCCGCAGTTGCTGCCCAAGGGCGGCTGGGGCGACGTGTGGCGCAGGTGGCTGCCGGCGGCGTCTGAGGAGCAGACCGGCGACGTGATCAAGGGCATCGCAGGAAGTGCCGGAACCATCACCGCGCCGGCCCGAGTGCTCGGCGGACCGCAAGATTTCGGGCAAATGCAGCCGGGCGATGTGCTCGTCGCGAGCATCACCACGCCCGCATGGACATCGCTGTTTGCGATGGCATCGGCCGTTGTCACCGACATCGGTGGTCCGCTGAGCCACAGCTCGATCGTTGCGCGCGAGTACGGTATCCCGGCCGTGCTCGGCACGGCCGTAGCGACCCGGCGGATTTCCAGCGGTCAGCTGATCCGCGTCGATGGTGACGCCGGCACGGTCAGCCTGCTGGACGGAGCGGAGCAATCGAGGATCGAGCCTGTTGCGAAGGCCTCGCCGCGCCGCAAGATCATCGCTGCGACCGCCGGCGCAGCTGCCGCTGTTGGGCTCGCGACGTGGCTTGTGCGCCGCCGCAAATCCTGAGCTTGCGCCATGGGCCTGTATGCGTCCTGAGCTTGTCGAAGGGCGGGAGTGCACCCTTCGGCAAGCTCAGGGCGTCGGCAAGCTCAGGGCGCATACAAGCTCAGGGCGCATACAAGCTCAGGAAGGGGTTCCGATCTCGGCCACTTCTAGCTCGTTGGCTATCCGCTTGGCGATCTCCAGCGAGGCAGTAGCTGCCGGGGACGGGGCGTTGAGCACGTGGACTTGCCGTGTCGTTCGCTCGTAGTAGAAGTCGTCCACTAACTGCCCATTGCGCCGCAGTGCCTGAGCGCGTACGCCGGCGTGGGTTGCCACTAGACAGTCGTCAGGAAGATCCGGAACGAGCTCTCGAAGGCTGGCGAGAAACCGTTTCCTGGACAACGATCTCGCCGCCTCGTCGAATCCAGTCCGCCAATACCGCTTACCCAACCGCCAGAGGCCGGGCCAACGGAGGCTGTCGGCTACGTCGCGGGGGTTGATCTTGAGTTTGGTGTAACCCTCCCGCGCCAAGGCGAGGATCGCGTTCGGACCGGCATGGATCGAGCTGTTGATCATGCGAGTCAGATGCACGCCCAGAAATGGGAACGCCGGATCGGGAACAGGGTAGATCAGACCCTTGACCAGGTACGACGCCTCCGGTGTCAGTTCGTAGTACTCGCCCCGGAACGGGATGATCCGGACGTCCGGCGTCAGCCCCGCCAGGCGCGCCAGCCGATCACTGTGCAGACCGGCGCAATTGACGAACTGGTCCCCGCGAAACTCGGCGGTCGTGGTCGACACGGTGACCGCGTCAGGGCGGGACGTAATTCCGACGATCTTCTGGCCCAGGCGAAGATCGCCGCCCGCCTGCTCGATCTGACGTCGAAGTGCGTCGCATACGCCCCGGAAGTCGACGATTCCGGTCGACTCGACCCGCACCGCCGCTACCGAGGACACGTACGGCTCATATTCCTTGGCCTTTTCAGAACTGATCATGCGACATGGCACGCCATTCGCCTGGCCGCGTCGGTGAAGCTCCTGGAGGGCCGGCACTTGAGACAACTCGGTCGCGACCACTAGCTTGCCGCACATCTCGACAGAAACGCCGTTCTCTTCGGCAAAGCGTCGCATCGACGTCGCTCCAGCCGTGCCGAGCTTCGCCTTGAGACTGCCAGGCTTGTAGTACAGCCCCGAATGAATGACACCGGAGTTGTTGCCGGTCTGGTGTTGGGCGATGCCCGACTCCTTCTCCAGCACCGTGACCGTGTGTCCGCGCCGGATCAATTCGGCGGCGGTCGCCAGTCCGACGATTCCTGCCCCAGCGACAATGACGTGATTCCGCATTGGTCTATGTCTACCAGGGCCTCGGCCGGAGTCGCTGGACTGCCGAAAGACTCACCCCTAGAGAGTGATGCACGGAGCGGATCGCTCGCGCGATACTCAGGCGAATCCAACGAGTGGAGGTTGCTGTGAACAGCTTCTCTGATTTCTTCTGGCTGCTGCTCTGGGCTTTCGTCTTCACCTGCTATCTCATCGTGCTGTTCCAGGTCTTCGGTGACCTGTTCCGCGATCGCGATCTCAGCGGCTGGTGGAAGGCGGTATGGATCATGTTCTTGATCATCGCGCCGTTCTTGAGCGTGTTGATCTACGTGATCGCCCGTGGCACGGGGATGGCCGAGCGTCGTCAAGAGAGCCTGGGCGGCGGGCGAAGAGACGAAGAGGTGTACGTGCCCCCGCCCGTCATGAAGATCGACAACCCGGCCGGTCAGATCGCGACAGCTCAGCAGCTGCTCGACAGTGGGACAATTAGCCAGACAGAGTTCGACCAGCTGAAGCAGAAGGCGCTGGGGTAACGTCGGCCGATCAGGAGGCGACACGATGACAAGCAGCCCGTCATGACTACCCCAGAGAATGGTCCGACGATCGTCAAGCGGAGGTCGTCGGCGAGGTCACACCGCGGCACCAGGCGGCGCTTCTCGCGGCCGTCGTCTCGGCTGGCAGAGCGGTGGACGACCATCGATAACGTCGATGTCTTCTATCGCGAGTCTCCACATCCGCCCGATGCGCCCGTCATGATGCATCTCCATGGCTTCGGGCTCTCAGGTCGTTACCTCCTGCCAACAGCCGAGGCGCTTGCTGATGAATTCCACATCCTTGTGCCTGATCTACCTGGATTCGGGCGGAGCGGCAATGCGATCGAGCCCCTCACGGTCGAGGAGCTCGCACACGCGGCGGCCGCGTTCCTCGATACCCAAGGCATCGAAAAGGTCACCCTGGTCGGAAACTCGATGGGCTGCCCGGTGATCTGCGAGTTTGGATACTCGTATCCGGATCGGCTGGAGCGGGCAATTCTGGTCTCGCCAGCGGGCGGGATACATAATCAGCCAATGCGTCGGGCCGTACGGCAGCTCAGCCACGACGGCATCCGCGAACCCGTCCGCCTGCTGCGTGTGGCGGTGCCGGACTATGTGCGGTTCGGCGTTCCCAGCACCTTCCGGATGTTCGGCGCGCTCACCCGATATCCATCACTGGACCGGCTGCTTGCCTTGGACGTACCATCGCTGGTCGTTGCCGGCAGCCGGGACCCATTGATGCCAGGTCGAGCGCGCATCCAAGAAGTCGCAGAACAAGTCGAGCACCGCGTTGTCTTCGTCGTCATCGACGGAGCTGCCCATGCGATCAATTTCTCGCATCCAGGAGAGTTGGCCAACGTGATTCGACAGTTCATGGCTGATAAGCCGATCGTGGATGATCCGAACTCTCCCGGGAACGCACGGGCTTACGAGATTCATCGTGGGATCTTCGCCCCGAAGCTCCGCTACGACACTGATTCCTAGATCACGAGCCGTTCAGCCCTGCCGTAAGGGCGGCGAGCTCGTAGGTCGCCCCCAGCGCGAGCTGCGCCGCTTCCACCGTCTGGGCACGGTCAGCTCGCTCCGCCGCAGGGACAGCGGCCTGGATCTCTGCTCTCAGCCCGTCCGCCGAGGCGAGCTGGCGCGCAGCTTCGGCTGGATCTCCGCGCCGCATCGCGAGTGCTGCCAGCTCGTCGCGTACGCTCGCCTCCCGCCAGCGGTCGCCAAGCTTGTGATGCTCAGCAAGGCTCGCCAGCTGCAATCCGAGGGCGCGTTCGGTTTCGCCGCGCAGCCGAGCCACCACACCGAGCTGATTGAGGGTCCAGGCAATGCCCTCCCGAAAGGCCAGTTCCTCGCACAAGTCCAGGCACTGACTGAGCAGTAGCCGGGCCCCGATCAAGTCACCCCGGTAGCGTGCTGTGGTACCTAAGTTGATCAACGCCCAGATCACGCCTTCCTGGTCGCCGAGCTCGCGCATCCGGCGCAACACATCGGGACCCAGCGCCTCAGCCTCCACCAGGTCGCCGCTCAGCCAGGCAAGGAAGCACAGATAGTTGAGCTGAACCGCGGCATCATGATCATTCCCGGCCTCTTGGGCCAGGCGCAACGCCTCGCGATGCAGCTCTGCCGAGTGCTCGTAACTGCCCTGCTCACGGGCAATCGCGCCCAGCCTGCCAACCGACCAGACCAGGCCGGCCCGATCACCTGCGGCGGCGAACAGAGCCTGCGCCTTCTCCACCAGTGGCCTGGCTTCGGCGTAGTCGCACTGCAAGAACGCCAAGGTTCCGGCGAGTACCAGCACCGGCGCCTGTACGGCGCCGGGGGCGTCCGCCCACGCTCGCAAGGCGCTCGAGGCCCAACGCCGGCCGTCGGTGTAGCGGCCTCGTAGGTAACACCAGCGGCCCAAGGCAGCGACAGTGCGCATCGCGATCTCCGGCTTGTGCTGGATCGACCACGCGATCGCGGGTCGGATGTTTCCGACTTCCCGGTCGATGATCGACAGCCACTCATGTTGATCATGACCGGTGAGCTGCGGCGCCGCTCGCTCAACAAGATCACGGTAATACTCGGCGTGCCGCCGATGGGTGACAACTCGGTCCGGGTGCAGCGCGAACTTGCTCCGGGCGTACTGCCTGATCAGTTGCAGGAGCCGGAAGCGGGCCTGGGTGCTGCCCTCATCCTCGCGTACCACCAACGACTTGGACACCAAAGAGGAGAGCACATCGACGACCTCGATCTCGCTCAGGCCGGCTCCGCACACCTCGGTGACCGCGGTACGGCTGAAGCTGCCGCCGAACACCGAGAGTCGTTCGAAGATCAATCGCTCGGTGCGGCTCAACCGCTGATACGTCCAGCCAACCATGGCATCCACGAGTTGCTGCTCACCGCCAGGCGCTGGCGCCTGCAAGATGCCGAGTTCGCTCTCAAGGGTGTCGGCCAGCTCGTGCACGGTGAGCACGTTGGTCCGGGCCGCGGCCAGTTCCAGAGCCAGGGGCAGCCCGTCCAGCCGATGGCAGATCCGGATGACGGCCTCGGCAGCTGACTGGCTGAGCCTGTTGTTGATCAACGAGCGGGCGAGGAACAGCTGGCAGGAAGGTATGGTGCCAAGCTGCTCAGCGGGCATCCCCGGCGGCGGCAGTTGCAGCGGAACGACGGGGAAGGCCTGTTCGCCTGAAACTCCGGTGAGATGTCGACTGGTGATCAAGATGCTGAGCTTTGGGGCGCCGGCCAGAATGGCACGGCAGAGCTTGGCGCAGGTCGTCAGGTGATGTTCGGCGTTGTCGATCACCAGCAGGCTCGAGAGCGGCCGTACGTGGTCGATGATCTCCTCGACGGTGGCCTTTGGCGTGCTGCGTACGCCCATCGCTCCGGCGAGCGCACTGAGCACTGTCGATGGATCGTTGAGCGTTCCGATAGGGAACCAGTGGACTCCGTCCGGGAACCGCGCGGGCTGGGTGGCGGCGTACCCGACGGCAATCCTGGTCTTGCCGACTCCGGCGGGGCCGAGCAATGTCAACAGCCGCGTGTCGTCGCGTTCGATGAGCTCGGCTACCTCGCGGAGTTCTTTGTCTCGGCCGACAGGATGGTCGGCAAACACCGGAAGCGACGGAGTCGAGGGTTCGTGCAGGTTGGCCGAGGCGAACAAGGCGGATCGGTCGGCTTCGGCGAGTCTCATGCCTTCGGCCAGCAACCGCATGGTGGTCATCCGCGGTGAGCGGCGGCCGCGTTCGAGCAGCGATACGGCCTCAGAGCTCAGGCCGGCGCGAGCAGCGAGGGTTTCTTGGGAGAGGCCGGAGCGCCTCCGAAGCCTCCGCAGCTCCTCACCGAATAAGGTCATCTTTTCCTTGCTACGTGAGAAAAGCGTGTTGCCAGACCGTCGGATCTGGGCTACCTCAACGGCATCGATGCGCACTGATTGTTCGTCTGCTGTTCGTGGTCGCACAATTGCCGCAGTGTTCAAGATATGTGAGGCGGGTCTGAGGGGGATAGACCGGCTGTCGGGGGATTCCAGTCGATCTCGCGCCTTGGGACGGGCGCGATAGCGGCATGGAAGTGTGGAGGGTGTTGGTCAACGGGGGCCCGCGTGTGATAGCGGGATGGCCGCACCCTCCGATTGTTTTCTCCGATTGCAATCCGCTCGATTTACCGACGCTCGTGATCCAGGGCCGAGCCGCTAGCTTTGGGACGTGACTAGCCCGTGCCCGCCTGACCTATGGGATGCGGTGGGGGGCTTCAACTTCACCGACATCACCTATCACCGGGCCAAAGACGCACCCGTTGTCAGGGTCGCCTTCGATAGACCTGAAGTACGCAACGCGTTCCGGCCGCATACCGTCGATGAGCTCTACACGGCGTTGGACCACGCCCGGATGGCTTCCGACGTGGGCGCGGTGCTGCTCACCGGAAACGGGCCGTCGCCCAAAGACGGTGGGTGGGCATTCTGCAGCGGCGGCGACCAACGGATCCGCGGCCGTGCCGGGTATCAGTACGACTCGGCGGCGACGGGTGACGGAGCAGCGCTCGGACGGCTGCACATTCTCGAGGTCCAGCGACTGATCCGCTTCATGCCCAAGGTCGTGATCGCGCTGGTCAACGGCTGGGCTGCGGGTGGCGGACACAGCCTGCATGTCGTCTGCGATCTGAGCCTGGCCAGTGCCGAACATGCCCGTTTCAAGCAGACCGATGCCGATGTCGGCTCGTTCGACGGCGGCTTTGGCTCTGCGTACTTGGCCCGACAGGTCGGGCAGAAGGTGGCACGGGAAATCTTCTTCCTCGGCGAGACCTACTCTGCTGAGGACGCGTACCGGATGGGCATGGTGAATCGCGTGCTACCGCATGAGGAGCTGGAGACCGTCGGCTTGGAGTGGGCGAAGATCATTTGCGGCAAGAGCCCGACCGCGCAGCGGATTGATGACGGGCTGATCGGCCAGCAGGTGTTCGCGGGGGAGTCGACCCGGCTGGCGTACATGACAGAGGAGGCCGTCGAAGGCCGCGACGCCTTCCTCGAAAAGCGCCCGCCCAACTGGAGCCGCTTCCCGTACTACTACTGACTCACCTACAAGTCGGCGTTAGACGACGCCGTACAAGCGATCTCCTGCGTCGCCGAGACCAGGCAGGATGTAGCCGACGTCGTTGAGCTTCTCGTCCAGACCGGCCAGCACCAATGTGCAGGGTATGTGAAGCTCGTCGACCAGCTCGGTGAGCCGGGCGATCCCCTCCGGTGCCGCGATCAAGCAAATGCAGGTGATCTGATCGGCACCACGCTTGACCAGGAATTGCACGGCCGACCCGAGGGTGCCGCCCGTGGCGAGCATCGGGTCGAGGACGTAGCACTGGCGTCCAGTCAGGTCGCTGGGCAGCCGTTCAGCGTAGGTTGTCGCGACGAGCGTCTCCTCGTTGCGGGCCATGCCTAGGAACCCGACCTCAGCCGTCGGAATCAGCCGGGTCATGCCTTCGAGCATGCCAAGACCAGCTCGCAAGATCGGCACCACCAGCGGCCGCGGAGGTGACAGCTTCACTCCCACCGCGGTTTGCAGCGGCGTCTGGACCGTCCGGGACACGACGCGGACGTTGCGGGTCGCCTCGTACGCGAGCAAGGTCAGCTTGTGAGCGACAAGGGGATGGTCGACGATGCGGAGTTCCACGATGGAACCGTAGCGAGACAGGGCCGGAGATGGGGGATTGGCGTCGTGTCCGGCCGCAGCGTCTGACACGATGGTGCGGATTCGCGATTCTGCGGAGGAGGGGAGTCATGTCAGAGTTCGACGACGAAGAGTACGAGTCGTTCGACCTGGATGGCGCGGGCAGGAGCGCTGGCTCGGAAAAGAGAGCTACAGGCAGCGGCACGGTGGTTGACGACGATCTGGAGGACGACGACGATTTCGACGAGGCCGACCTCGAGGACGCCGCAGACGACGAGATCGATTTCGTACTAGCCGCGTATCGGGAGGACGGCCAGCCATATGTGCAGTCGCTCGGCAAGGATCTCGCCAACGATCTTGACGAGTTGATCATCCAGTTACGCCGATTGCCCGGCGATGCTGGTGCGCTCGGCTTCGTGAGCCTGGTCGAAGAAGTCTTCGTGATCGCCCGGGTACGTGGTCAACACGTTCAGGTGCTGCTGTCTGATGCGGCGGCCGCGGGCGACTGGCCGATCGCGCGAGACGTCGTGGACTATCTCGGCGAGGAGCCCGTGGACGAAGACGAGGACGAAGAGGAAGGTGAGCCGATCGGTGATCTTGGCATTGTCGCCGACCTCGGATTGAACGACTTCGACATGGGCGCGATCATCGACAACCTCGAGCTGAGCAGCGTCGAGATGCTGGTCGATATCGCCGACAAGATCAAGCTGAATCCGCAATTTCGCAAGGCCGTTGAAGCAGCCGTTGGGTGAGTGAATATGGCGGGTTGAGCCACTGGGAAGACCCGATGCGGCTGGCTCTCGATCAGGCGCGAATGGCAGCCGGGCACGGTGATGTGCCCGTCGGCGCTGTGGCGGTTGACCAGGCCGGGACCGTGCTGGCAGCAGCAGGAAACGAACGAGAGATCAGAAACGATCCGACCGCGCATGCAGAGATCTTGGTGCTGCGGGAGGCGTCTAGGCGGCTGCGGTCCTGGCGGTTGACCGGCCTTACCCTCGTGGTCACCCTCGAACCGTGCGCCATGTGCGCGGGCGCCATCGTGCTCGCTCGGGTCGCACGTCTCGTGTTCGGGGCGTTCGATCCAAAGGCCGGGGCAGTCAGCTCACTCTTCGATGTCGTACGCGACCCAAGACTGAACCATCGCGTCGACGTACGCAGCGGCATCCTCGAGGACGAATGCCGCGTACTGTTGAAGGACTTCTTCGCCAGCCGCTGACTGATTCGCGCGCCCGGACGGCCTTGGGTAGTCTCTCCGGCGGTGGCGTGTCTGAGCGGCCTAAAGAGCGCGCCTCGAAAGCGCGTGAGGTGAAAGCCTCCGCGGGTTCAAATCCCGCCGCCACCGCCAACTGACAAGGCGAAACGCTGGCCCCGCCACAAGGTGGGCGCCGGCGTTCTAGGTCTTGGTCTCATCTTTGGTCTCATCTGGCTACATTTCGATCGTCTTTTGCGCTGTTTGGGCTCGACCAGAGCAGCACGTCGAGCCGACTCGCCACGTCGCTGTGAATCGGAGCAACGACGTGTGCGTAGCGGCTTACCATCGCCGTCGTTGACCATCCCAGAACGCTCATGATCGTGCGCTCGTGCACTCCCAGGAGCAAGAGCACCGTCGCAGCGGTGTGGCGCGCGTCGTGGAGTCGGCCATCCCGTACTCCCGCAGCCTTGAGCAGCTTCTTCCAGTGGTCCCAGTCAGTACGCGGGTTCAGCGCTCGACCAATCTCGTCACTGAAGATCCACCCCTCGTCAACCCACAGCTGAGCGGCCGTCCGTCTCTGGACCGCCTGAGCTTTGGCGTGGTCCCGAAGCAGGTCGAGCACCGCTGCCGGCAGCGGGACCACCCGGCGGCCAGCACGCGACTTAGTCGTGTCGAAATCTGGCCGCGAGAGCACCCGATTGGGGCAGTGACCGGCGTACTGATGGCCGCAATGGGGCTGACATCGGTGTTCATAACGGGGTCGTGTTCGACTGCGCTTGATAGTCAGGACTGACCGTGACCAATCGACGTCACCCCACTGAAGGCCCAACGCTTCCCCTTGCCGCAAGCCCAGGGCCAGGGCGAAGACCCAACGTGCGCCGTTGGGCTCGCGTTGGGCCGCGACGAACAGTTGTTGTACTTCATCGACGGTGTACGGCTCCACGTCATAGTCATTCACAAGCGGCGTCTTTGCCATCTCCGCAGGGTTTCGAGCTAGATGACCTCGCCGCACGGCCTCGTTGAGTGCGGTCCTGATCGTCCGGTGCACCTGGTGCACGCGACCGGGACTCATAGGTGTGCCACGCCGAGTGCTCAGCTTGAGCATGCTGACGTAGAGACGTTCAAGGTGCTCAGGCCTCAGGGTCTGAAGCCGGTGGCGGCCGATGCCTGGGATCAGGTGCACCTTGACTGCCGCGCGGTAGCCCTCATAGGTGCCCTGCTTCACAAATGGCCGCGAGAGGTGTTCCAGCGCCGAGCGTCTGCTCAAAGGGCTGACCGGGGAGCCGGCATGGCCGACCCTGCGTGGCCACCTGCTGCTGTTGACCGCTGCCGGCGCCGATCCGGTCGCGGAGCTGTTCATCGCTGCCGCAACCCGGGACCTGACCAGCGCCCATGATCAGGCTGCTGTCATCGACTGGCGGATCCAGGACACTACCCTCGTTGACGGGCCGTTGCCGTGGCTGCCACGCATTCCCGATCGCATCGCCGCCGACCCGAACTGGGGACCATACCTGAACGCGCGATCACAGCTTGTTGCTGGGCTCGCCGACCAGGTCCGTCTCAACGCCGAAGGGGAAGCACCGGCCTGGGCGGCCCAGCCTCATGCTCTGGTGTCGGCCGAGTTGATCGCCGAGGTGCAGGTGTGGCGGGCCGCCACCCAGGTCGACCCCAGCGACCTGCGACCCACCGGGCCACCCCAGCTCGGC
>Ga0193696_1000521_pt1 | contig 13235 bp, 24 predicted proteins | sample L3m1metaG_FD_145074 | JGI IMG/M metagenome (GOLD analysis project Ga0193696, IMG submission 145074) | Soil microbial communities from a riparian zone of the East river system, Colorado, United States - L3m1 | ecosystem: Environmental > Terrestrial > Soil > Riparian zone | place: USA: East River... | reverse complement strand
GACCGGCAAGTGGGAGACCGCGAAATACAAAGACGGCAGCATTGCCTTTGAGCGCGTGCCGATCTTCATCCGCTCCGACTTCAAGGGGCCGCTCCTCGCCGTGCTCGGCAAGGACAACGGCCGCATCTACAACGGCTTCATGGCGCTCAAGGGCAAGGCCATGAGCATGGTCATGTATTCGCCCGCGATCCACAACATGGTGGAATACTCGCGCGCGCTGCCGGCCTATCCACTCAAGGTTGGGAGCACCTGGATTTACTTCGAGGGCAACCGCGCCAAGAACGACCCAGCGCAGATGCGCGAGTCCATCACGGCAGGACTCGTCCCGATCGGGAAGCGGTTCTTCAACCAGGACATCACGTCGATCATGGAGGAGCCGAACCTGGCGCCGGGCCGCTCCTGGACCGCGCAGGTGCTCGGCTTTGTGCCGGGACTGTTCAACGCCAGGGCCGGCGAGGCCGTCAAGCGCACGATCGATATTGCCGGCGACGTGTGGCACAACAAGCTCCTGTGGGATCGCGTCGCCGACCTGCAGATGGGCCTCTATGTCAACATGCGGCGCGACCTCATCGCCAAGGGCCACGATACCCAGACGGCGGCGCGCGCCGCAGCGCACTTCGCCAACCGCTACGCCGGGGCGTTGCCGATCGAGGCAATGTCGACGCGCGCGCGCAAGCTCGCCAACATGATCTTGTTCTCGCGCACCTTCACGTTCGGCAACCTCGGGGCAATGAAGGATACCCTGACCGGCCTGCCGCGCGACGTGCAGGCGCAGATCATGCGCGATGCCGGGGCACCGGCGCTCAAGAAGATCGTCAATTTTGCCCGCCGCAAGTCGGGGGCGATCATTGCTCTCGACATCGCGCTCGGACTGATCGTCACCTCGCTCCTGCAGGATGCTTTCAAGCATATGCGTGGCGAGGACGATGACGAAGAGTGGAAACTGTTCAAGGACTACTACAGGCGGTTCATGGACCTCGTCGAGCACACGAGCGAGCACCCGCTCGACACCGTGCTGAGCCCGATCAATTCGCTTTGGAAGCTGTCGTCGACCGCGACCAACGAGCCCAACAAGCGCGAAGGCATCAAAGCGCGCGTGCTGCTCTATCATGACATCCACGGCCGCGGGGTCTACGGCCGCAATCCAATGGGCAAGATCGGCGAGGAGTTCACCGGCTGGCCAACGGCTCCCGGCGACATGATCCTGCGCAAGCTCGGCACGTTCACGCGTCCGCTCTTGCAGAGTTTGCTCAACGACAAATACGCCGGTGCGGGCTTCGATAAACCGACGCGCATCTGGCGACCAGATCCAGAAGGTACGGAGTGGTTCAAGAACGTCGGGCGCATCGCCAAGCATTTCGTCGAGGCGCAGCTCCCGGCTGACGCGCTGCGTTCCGCGGCCGACCTCGTGGACGAGGAAAGCATCAAAGACCCGCTGACCAGCAAGTTGAAGATTGTGGCGCCGCTTGTTGGCGTCTCGATTTCGCAGGGGCACCCAAAGGGCTTGGGCGGCGCGATCATCGAGCAGCGACGGCTCGATCGGCAGATTGAGCGGCAGCTAAGCAAGTAGGACCAAGCCATGTACGTCATCATCATTCTCGTAATCATCGCCGGCCGGCCGCACCCACCCTTCCAATGGCACGAGCGCTATGCGACTTACGCCGATTGCCGCAATGCGATCCCAGAGGTGGCCGTGCACTTTGAGCCAGAGGAAGGCGTCACAAAAGATTTCGACTGTATCCGTGAAGAGCGCGGAGCATGACAACCGCCCTCATCTTATTTGCAATTGTGGGCGCGCTATATGCCGTTGTCACATTCCAAGTGGCGCTGAGCTTGATTAGATTCTGGGTAGCATGAAATCGCCCACCGTTTTCATCCTGATCGGGCTGGTGCTTGCGGTGGCCTCTCTGGTCCTGCTTCTCCCGCCAACTGCCAAGCACCTAGGCAACGGCTGGTGGAACGTCGCTGCCGGCGCGATTGGTGGAATAGCGATGCTTGCCGCCACGGTGGCGGTGATGTGGAGCACGAGAACGTAAAATGGCATGGCGTGTTGCAAAGTCGCTTGATGTGCTGTTGCGCCAAGTCAATGAGCGCTGGCCGGTTCGTGACAAGTCGAGCGACGGCACGATTGGAGACGCCGCCCATGCCGCGCGCGTATCGGACCACAATCCGAACACCGAGGGCGTCGTGTGCGCGCGCGACATCACCAACGATCCCGTCCATGGGCTCGTTTCGCGAAAGCTGGCCGAAGCGCTCGTCGCATCTAAGGACGAGCGGATTAAGTACATCATCTCGGACGCGCAGATTTGCAGTGGGACGGAGCAAAGTCAGCCGGCGTGGAAATGGCGGCCATACAGCGGCGCAAATGACCACCGGCATCATGTCCACATCTCGGTCAAGGGGGACCCGGCGCATTACGATAATACGGCGCCCTGGGGCATTGACGCAGGGGCCGCGCTGCCGCCTACGCCACCGCAGCCGCCGTCTGTGCCGGCGCCGCCTGTATTGCAGAGCGGAAGCCGTGGCCCTGATGTCAGGAAGCTGCAGGAAATCTTGTTTGTCGATGGCATCTTCGGCAAGGTAACGGAAGATGCCGTCAAGCGTTTCCAGCGGGACAACGGTTTTTTGATTGCCGACGGGATCGTTGGTCCCGATACGTGGCTGGAGCTGCTAAAGTGGGCGGGCCAGACTCCCCCTACTGTGCCGACGCTGCCGCTGCCGCCAGCCACCATGCGGCAGACAGGTATCACCGCAACTATGTTCGGTGGGGCTAAAGACCGTAATACAAGCGCCTACACCGGGAAGCTCCTCAACGACACTGACTTGTATATAGCTCTGCCTTGGCGGTTTGCGGGCGAGCGTCCACTCGTACGGGTGATCAATCCTGCCAATGGCAGAACCTGCAATGCATCAATCGAAGACGTCGGCCCGTGGAATACCGACGATAACTATCCGGCCAAGAATGCCAGACCAATTGCTGAGACATGCTACGCCAACCAGACGCCACTTCCATCGGGGCCGAACAAGGGCAGGGTGCCAACCAATGACGCCGGCATTGATTTGTCCCCGGCCGCATCAAAAGCGCTGGGAATAGAAGGGAAGGGCAAAGTGGACTGGGACTATGTTGACAGGATACCACCTGCACCGGCGCCAGCTAAACCGACAGCGACCGACGCACCCAAGCCGGCCCCGGCGTCGTGGGAGGATTTCGACATCTGGGCCTGGCTCAAAAGCCTCTTCAAATAGGAGACTGCCATGAACTTCGCACTTCTCATAAAACTACTACCGTATCTTCCCCAGATCGGGAGCATACTGGCATTGCTGCCACGGATCATCGCCCGTGGGTTCTCGGTCAATGCAATCAAGGATGACCTCAAGGACTTTTCGGACACGAAGGTTCTTGAATGGCTCAAGGGCGTAGGTGTTGCGTTCTTCCCGGCCGTCCGTGAAGAATTGAAGGAGGCGGCCGGGGCCATCACGTATGCCCCCGATTACGTCATGAAGGTTCAGAAGCTGCTGAACCAGGTGGTTTCGCCTTCTCCCGATCTCGACGTTGACGGCCTTATTGGGAAGCTGACGAAAGCGGCCGTAGAAGCATATCAGCAAGCGAAGGGGCTGGTTGTTGATGGCTTCCCTGGCGACGACACGCTGGCCAACCTGCAAAAGGATTCCGTCAAGACGATCCCGAAGAATCTCGGGGGGGAGGGCATGCAGAAAAACACCGTCGTGGAGGTCTTCAAGGAGGCGTCTGGTTCCGTAAACCCTCCTCCGGCTGGAGTGCCAGCGTCATGACGCTCGGCGACTTCATTTCCAGCGTCCTTGCGCTCGCGATCAAGCAGCAATGGGCCACGCTCGACAACTATCTCGCGGTTATCCGGGAATGGCAGAAGGCCAATCCGGCTGACAACCTCTCCGACCTTACCGAGGTCAAGGCGGAGATCAAGGCCCTGCGCGACCTCATCACCACAAACCATCAGGAGGCTATCTTGGCCAACGAAGCACTAGCAGCCAAGCTGAATGCCAAAATTGACGAAGTCACCGCCAAGTATGACGAGGTCGCAAAGGCCATCGTGAAAGAAATCGAGCAACTGGTGGAGGCCGGTACCGGCGGAAGCGGCGAAGGACTGAGTGCAGAACAGGTTGACGCGGCGGTCGTGCGTCTCTCCGCGCTCGCTGACAAGATGCAAGTCAGCCTTGATGCCGCGAACGCTGACGACCCGCCGGTCTAAAGCTCGCTGATCACACGCAATCCCGGATCAGGAGCCATCGCGCTCCTGATCCGGCCCTGAAGCCATCAACTACAGGAGAACAACATGCTTCCTGATGAACCCAAGCCAGACGCACCGAACCCGGATGCTCCGAAGCCAACCCCCGCTCCAGCACCAAAGCCGGAACCAGGCACGCCGCAGCCGGGCTGACCATGCCACGCAATCCCGGATCAGGAGCCATCGCGCTCCTGATCTGTCTCACCACGTCGGCGCTGGCGCGGGATTTATCGACTCCTAACCTCGCCCTGACACCCGGTGTCGTGGCGATCTCTTCCAAGCAAATCGTGTGTAATACAAAGTGGGGCTTGGATCGACGGCATGTCACGGCCGCGATGAAGCGTGAGGTCTTTGCTCGCTACGGCCTGAGCGGCAATACCGACAAGGCGTGCGTTCGCGATGCCCATGGGCGCCGCTGCGAGATTGATCATTTGGTGAGCAGGGAACTGGGTGGCGCGGACGTAATCGAAAATCTCTGGCCGCAGCCTTATGGCTTGCGTCCATGGAACGCGGTCATGAAGGATCGTGTCGAAAACCGTCTGCACAAGGAAGTCTGCGCCGGCAACATCTTGCTTGAAGATGCGCAGCGGGGCATCGCCAAAGACTGGCCCGCAATTCACCGCAAGTACTTTGGCGGAAAGTAGAATTAGGCGATGTCCAACGACAGCAGCATTACAGACCTGAAAGCTGCTGTTGCTGAACTCAAAGAGGCCGTCTCCTTTGTGCGCGACAGCCGCGGGGTGTGGCAGATGCCGCCACCCACGCTCGCCCTAACCTCTGCCGATTGGAACTTCACAACTTACGACAGGTACGTTAGTCAGCGATTTTCTGATCTGGCATTACAGCTTCGCGAGCGGTACGAAGCACAGCAGACTGGCGTCACCGCAGCTCTTGCTGCGGCCGAGAAGGCGGTCAACGCGGCCCTGATTGCAGCCGAGAAGGCGGTTGACAAAGCCGAGGGCGCGCAGCAATTGCGCAATGAAGCGCAGAACGAATTTCGCAAGTCCTTGTCCGATCTCTCGGGCCTGATGTGGACGATCAAAGAGGGCACGGCAACGGTGGACGCGCTGCGTCGCGAAATCGGCATCACGCAAGACGCGTTAGGGGCGCGCGTTCGCTCGCTCGAAACTGCCGCCGCCAACATTCAAGGACGCATCTGGGCCGTGAGCGCGCTATTCGCAATCGTCGCCTTGGCTGTCAGCATTGGCACCAGATTTATCGGTCATTAAAAGGAGACTGCCATGTCACTCGGATTAATCCTGTTGATAGTCGTGCTTATCATCCTTTTCGCAGGTGGCGGCTACCGCTACGGCGGCCCAACATGGGGCGGCGGTGGGCTCGGCCTGGTGCTCTTGATCTTGGTGATCTTGCTCTTGCTTGGAAAGCTCTAACAAAGGAGGCTCCCGTGTCGATAGGCTTGCTCTTCTGGATTCTCATGATCTTCTGGTTCATCTTCGGCTGGTTCAAGGAGGCCCCTGCCTTCGGAGGCTATGGTCCAGTCGGGCACTCGCTCCTCTTGTTCGTGCTGCTGTTCCTGCTCGGCTGGCACGACTTCGGATTCGTCATCCACCCCTAAAGGGGGGACAAGGAGCTAACATGAGCAACCGACCAGGATACGATGAAGAGCATTGGACCGACTATGCGGTCGGGGCTTTAGTTGCTGCGGCATGGGATGTTGCTTCGGTTCTCCTGATTGGCGGCCTGCTGGCCTTAGCAATGACGACGAAGGCGCAGGCGCGCGATCAAGGCCAGTGGGAGAACTCCGATCCCGCCATCGCCGAGTGGTATCGCGAGCTGAGAATGCCCGATAATTCTGAGGTGCGATGCTGTGGGCAAGCCGATGCCTACTATGCCGATAGGGTCTATGCCAAGGACGGCAAGAGCATCGCGGTTATAACTGATACGCGGCCCGACGAGCCGCTCCAGCGTCCACACGTCCCTCCGGGAACAGAGATTGTCGTCCCCGACCACAAGATGAAGTGGGACCGAGGAAACCCGACTGGCCACAATATAATCTTCCTGAGCAACCCTAATGCTGCGGGCCTCCGGGAGGTCTACTGCTTTGTAGATGGAACCGAGGGTTAGCCACTGAGTTTCGGTGGGCCGCACGCGGTCCGCCGTCCGTCGCCTCGCAAGGGGCGTTCCTCCCGACTTGACCCCGTCCGGCCCTCGGGTCGGGCGGGCTTTTTGGCGTTTCAGGTGCGCGGCGTGCCGTCCGGCAATCGGGTGATCGCGACATTTGCCCACATGGCATTGGAGCGGTGGCCGCGGATGGTGAAAGTCTTGTCTGGCCCCTCCGGCAGTTCGGCCTCAAGGACGTCGTTGAACGCCTTGGCCGCAGCACGGACCCGGGCCATGCGATCCATTTGCTCGTCGGTCGGCTTGAGATACTCGAACGTCGATGCGTGCACGCGGGGTCTCCTTCAATGAACGGGAATCAGAACAGCTCGACCGTGACGCTGCCGTAATACTTGCCGCTCATCTTCGTGACAATCTTCACGACGCGTTTCTCGGTCAGGCGCTCTTGCTGCGGCTCCGGCAGCGCCAGGAATGCCGCGATGTCGAGTTCTGGTGCCTGCCCCTTGCAGCTCCCATCCTTCGGCGCGCTCACCTTCACCACGCCGAGGTTGTCGAAAACCTCCTGGTAGTTTTCTGTTGTCCCGCCGGTCAGCAGCTTCTTGATCTCGGCCCTGCGCGCGAATATGGCGCGGTGCTCCGCCTCGATGACCGCCAGCTCGTGGCACAGGTCGCGGTTGTCGGGCTTTTTGGCCAAGGCGGCAATCCTCCGGGCGGCCTGTACAGGCCTGTACAGCCCCATCCCCGGCCCCCCCCCGCGCCGGTGCGACGGGTTCGCGGGGAAAAGCCGGGGTACTCAGGTCGAGGCAACCCTAGCAGAATCGGCTATTGCGGTTAAGGGATTGTGACCGGGGAGGGGGCATCCGGCCTACAGCAGCCTCTCCTTGTCGACCGCTGCCCTGCAGTCCGCCACGATGGCCGTCATGCAAGCGATCTCGTGCGCGGCCTTGCCGGCGGACATTTTGCCCTCCTCGACCCATCGAGCGTATACGCGGCTGCGCAGCTTCAACTCGCGCTCTGCGCAGGCCAGCTTGTCGGCGGCGGTGATGATGTCGGTCATTTGTCCCCTGGCCTAATCCTCAATGAATTCCCGCCGCCCGCAACGGCGGCAAATGTAGATGTACGAATGGTAGACGGGGATTTTTCTTCCCCATCGGTGCCATCCGAACCTGCAGAGAATCCGGCTGATCATTTCAGGCTCCTCTTGAGCCATTTACGGGCATCCTGGCTCAGACAGCCGAGATGAATAGGATCGGTGATCTAGCATTATAACCACGCGGCACCTATCATCCTGGCTCCTAAAGATTTTGCCCTCAACGACTTCGCCGCGGTCGAACCTCACAAAGGTCGGAGTACTAGCGTTGCTGCACCCGACCAGTAGCATTGCCATTCCAGTGGCGATAGCTTTCATTGGTTCCATTGTAGCCTCCGTTGCTGTCGCCCCGGTGAGGATCACGGCGACATTCCGAATTCGGCATCGTCGCAGGGAGCCGTTTCGATGATTTTGACTGGCGTCGACTCCCAGACGGTGCTGAATTTGAGTTCAGGACAATTGCCGCCGTAAAAACGAACGACGACTTCAAGGAAGACATGGCCCTCAACATCCACAAGCTTTTCGATCGACTTGACTATGCCCGTGTCGCTCATCTTCCACCCATCTGCAGATGGTGGCGGGGCGGGATGCATGTGCGGATCACGGGCCAGCGGTGGCGGTGCCAGTTGTGCGCGGCGAGGTCGCTTTTTGGTCGGCAAGAGCGTTTTTTCCCCGACTTGGTGAAAGCGGCGGCTACACCGATCCGGTGTGTTTTGACCTTTGACATGCTTGCTATCCTTTGATCGCTGCCCGCAAAGCATCGCTCGCAGCCTCTGGAACCACATACCTGATACCGCCGTGAATGACTTCGACGGTCCGAGGTTGCGGACTCATCCATTCCGGATTGCCTAGAGGGTAATGAACACCCCCTATCACCTGATAATTGCAGCGAAGACAAACCATGTCCGAGCTGTAAGGCCAATTCCGCCATTCATGTTCACACGCCATGTCTGCTATCCTTCTGATGTTCCCAGGTCCGTTCTCCTTCATTGTGGTAGCTCCGCAGTCCAGCGATGGCCGCAATGCGGACACTCGTACGTGACGAGGTCGCCACCCGGCCAACCGTCGCGCTGATCGCCCACTTCATGTGCATCAACGTGTCGGACGCGCCCGCGGATCGATGGTCGCCAAGGATTGTCTTTGGTGCAAACCGCATCTGCGACGGTGGTGGTCACGTCTCCCCTCCATTCGCCTTGAGCCATTCACGGGCTGCGACCACCTCGGTTGCATGGTTTGGCGCGGCATAGGGGAGGACCGCGGCCAGCCGCTCCCGCGCTTCGGCGAGCTGGCGTTCGAGGGTGGCGACCTCCCCGCGCAGCGACTCTTCTGCGGCCTCTGCCGTCATGCGTAGGGCTGTCTGCTCGCATGCCTTCTCAAACCACTTTTCAACATTCGCCCGGAGTGGCTCGCATGCCTTCTCAAACCACTTTTCAACATTCGCCCGGAGTGTTTTGACCTCTGACATGCTTGCTATCCTTTTGATATTCCCAGGCCCGTTCCCCATTTCCAAAGTGTCGTGCTATCCGCGCTCGCGAGCGGCGAGAAGTGACCCACACTCCGAAAATAACCATTGTAATTCAAACCCACTATTGTGTGAGTCACCTCGCGCTAAGTGTTTGCGATTCCCCAAAAGTGCGACTTCTCTCGACCGCACCACTTGGAAAAGTTGGGTCCGGTTTTGTTGAACTACTTGCATGGTGACTCACGGTAAATTCTGAGGTGACTCACACGATGTTTCCTGCAAGGGCGCTCCGCAATCGTTTCTGCAGAGGACGATTAAACCCACCCCGTTCCATAGAATGCAGTGCGTCCTGTAAGAACGCCCGCAGCCGATCGATCTCGGTTTCGAACGCGCTGGCGACGGCTTTGTTGTTCTCCCTTCCAAGGTCGATCAGTTCGACGGCGCGCAAAAGGTTCCGCGCGAGGAAGACGATCTCGCTATCGGGATCGGCATGGTCAAGAACTCGTTTTGCCACATCAATGGCTTGCTGGCCTTCGGGCGTAGGCATGTCCTATCCTTTCCTATCTCCGCGGCTCGTTCCTTGGGTTCGCCGCCAGCCGCACCACGCGCGCGCCATCATCGTCGCCAGCGCGGTCCGCGTTGGCGAGCTTGTGCATCGCTTCGACGCCCAGGCGACGTCGGTCGGCCGAGCGTGTGTAAAGCGACGCCATCGTGCCCCCCTGCCAGCCGAACACCGCTTCGAGCTGAGCCACCGTGGCGCCGTTGTTGGCCGCTGTCGTGGCCGCGAGCTTACGCACCCCATGCGCAGAGCCAGGCACGCCCGCCGCCTTGCATGCCTGCCGGAACTCGTTGCCAAAGCCTTCCTTGGTCAGCGGGTCGCCACGCTCGCCGCAGATGAAGGCGAGATCCCCGCAGGGGCCCGCCAGCAACGTCTCCGCCAGCACCGGCAGGATCGGCAGCGTCACCTCGACGGTCTCGCCGCTCTTCTCGGTCTTGATCTGGGCAATGCCATCGCGCACGTGCTGGCGACCGAGCCGCACCGCGTCGCCCCGCCGCAGCCCGGTGTAGAGCAGCACGTCGAGCCAGACCCGCTGCCGCGTGCCGCGCGGCCAGTGCCGGTGGTAGCGTGCCACGTGCTCCTCGGTCCATGCCACAAAGCCGGCACCCTTGTTGCGCTTCGGGTTCTCGACGCCCGCGGTCGGGTTGGTCTTGACGTGCCCGGCCTTTGTTGCCCATTTGAACAGACCGCGCATCGCATCTAGGAAATTGCGCGCCTGTGCCGGCGTCTTGCCACGGCGATCGACCCCTTTCACGATCGAGGCTTGGGTGATCTGCGCCAACGTATCGCCCCCCGCGCTCACCAGCACCTGCTTGAAAATGTTGTCGCGCTGGCGTCGCGTGGCGGGTCTCAAGTCCTGAGTCCATAATGTGGTCTCTCGGTAGCGCGCGATCAGCCATGCGAGCGTCCCGGTTGGCGCATCGGCATCGGCTTTTTCGGCCGGAGCCTCGCCGACGCACGCCGCCGCGAACTCGGCCCAGAATTCCGCGCTGCCGTAGGGAGCACGCAGCCGAATTAGCTTGCACTCACGCTTGCGATAATACCAGGCAATCCGCCCGTGCTGAGTGATGTGCTTCCACAAATAGAGCGGTTTCGGCGGCATGATGTCCCCCCGGACATGCTGCTGCGATGCGACGGTTGCGATCACAGGACCGACTCCTTCCCCGGCGCAAGCTCGAAATCTGGCGTTTTTGGCTCGCCGGAAATTCGGACGATGACTGTGGTTTCTCCGACACGCACCTCTATCGCCGCCACGCCTTCCTGCTTGGCGGCGCGAATGATGCGCGCCACGTCAGCCTGCGTGATCGAGGCGCCGCGGCGTGCCATTTACCGTTCCTCACGGCGGCGGCGTATCGCCACCATGCGGCGGCCCCACTCCATGAAAAATCCCGGCACCTTCGGCGCAACGTCGTGCACCATCTCGCGCACACGTTCGTGCAGCTCCCCAAATATGTTGCAGCAGAAGCACGGGACCGAGATTTTGGCCCACGCGCGCAACTCCATGCAAAGCGCGCATTCTCGACATGTTTGGATATCATCATCCCATTTGCCGGTGAGGCGGAGGTAGGATTCGCCCACCAAGATCGGCCCCCTGCATTCGATGCAGCGATGTTGCTTGCGCGCACGAACGACCTTCTCGCAGTAGAACCGCGGCGGATCGCCGTCGTAGTCACATTCGCAATAGCTCATGATGTTCGCATCCCATCCTGCGCCGGGCGCTTCGTCTTTGGTCGCATCTGCGCTGGTTTTTTGGTGCGCGTGCGCCAGAGATCGTGCGGCTCGCCCTCCCAGTAGGTACCCTTCTTGCTGAGTCGCGCGCCCGCGGGCGTGATCCAGCCCGCGGGGCGATCTACTGCCGCAACATCTGGTTTTTCCCACTGACGGTCGCATGCCGATTTGAGGTTCATTCCGGCACCTTGAACAAATTCAACTGCGGCGACTGCTTGGTCGCGCCGCGCGGACGCGGCGCCGATTTGATGAAGTCGACACCGGCCTTGCTCGCACAGTAGCCAGATCCGGCAGGCTCGCCGTCTTCGCTCCATAGACCGCGACGGAATTCGGCGAGGCCCTTGCGTTTGAGCGAGCGGCAGGCGAGGCGAACTTCGCGCCGGTTAAGCTTGGTCGGCCCGGTCAGGGCGCGGAAGTTGAAATAGCAATAGCCGCCCCAGGAGTCGTCCCCGCAGACGACGAGGACGGCCAGCACCTTGCGCTCGTTGTCGTTGAGTTTCATGACGCGACGTCCTCCCTATTCGCAAGCTCAAGCAGCACGTCGGCGTGGCAGGGCGTGCCGTTGCACCAGCACGCAAGATTTCTGCCGCGCAAATCTCGCTCGATAATGCGCTGTATAGGAGCGCGTCGTTCCACGGTCGGAAGCATCGCCCAGACAAGCGCATTCACCTTGCCGCCAGCGAGCCAAGTGCGAAAAAGATCGACGGCGGCGGTGGTGCGGTCCTTTTGGTCGTCGGGATCAAGACCCATCGACATCGCGTGCATAGCCGTGCCTTCGTGGTCGACAGGAAATGGATTGCCCCAACGTCGTCCCGGCCCCCGCGCCACGTTCACCGCCGGCAATCCATTCACCGCAAGCGAATGCGCCTGCAGGTTAAAGCCCTTGCGGCGACTGAGTTGGAGGCGGACGGGGGCGTTCATGCGGCCACCTTTCGGGGCGGTCGCGCGCAATCGTAGGCTCGTTGCGCGGAATTGAGCGAGCACCATTTCGGCTCGGCAAGTCGGTCAAGGAGATACTTCACCTCCGCAAAATCAGACAGACGAAACGAGTCGCGAATTTCGTCGATCATTTGCATCACCGTATCGACGTCCGGCCACTCGCCGCGGGAACGCACCTCCTTGATCAGTTCCTCCGTCCCGAAAACATCAAGGTCAATATCGATCGGGACGTCTAGAGTGACGTCAACTGTCACCTCTCTGGTTACGCTGCGATAGATCGTCGGCATCACATCGCTCCCAACACGATGACGGCCAAGAGCAGACCCCAGATGCAGACGCCGATCAAAATGAATGCAAGCAGGAGGGCGGTGCACCACAATGCGCGGTCGATCCAGGAAGGGGTATCGATTGGCCCGGGCGCCGGTCTCACGGGGAAGCCCCGGCCTTGGCCAGCGTTGCCATCGCGTTGATCGCAAACCTGCGTCCTTCCCAATCCGTGCCGTGCTTGTGATGACAGATCTTGAGATAACCGTGAGTTTCGCGATAGAGGCGAAGCAGTTCGTTTGGGTCCGAGAGGTCATAGGGGCGCGGCTTGTTAGCCTCGATCGAAGCCCTCAACTCTGCGGCGCTCAAAGTCGTGTCCTTCGCTTGCTCACCCATTTTGGAGGCTCCGGTGGCCTTGGCGATGGCGGCGCTGGCGGCTTCAATTCGTTCAACAACGATGTTGTAGTTTGTGTTGCCGATCGTGACCCGGAGTGATGATTCGTCCATACCCCAGCAGCCGGCAACTTCTCTGGTGAGGCGATCAAGCGCCGCAAGCATGTCCGCGTTTATCTCCCGCGCTTCGGCGAGTCGGCGTTTGAGGTCCGCACGCTCATTGACCGCCGCCACGGCCTCGCTGATTTGGGCCCTGATCTCCTCCCGTCGGCGGATGGAGATGATGTCGAAGTCCACGAACCAGATGAGGAGACCTCGGCTGTCGAAGACGGTGATGCCGTGGTCCTCGTCGTACTGGATCGTCCAGGGCGCGTGTAGTGCGCCGCCGTTGGTGGCCGGGGCCGGCGGTCGCGGGCGGTTGTCGAGATCGTGGGTGTCGTCCATGGTCATTCTTCT
>Ga0193696_1000520_pt1 | contig 13245 bp, 14 predicted proteins | sample L3m1metaG_FD_145074 | JGI IMG/M metagenome (GOLD analysis project Ga0193696, IMG submission 145074) | Soil microbial communities from a riparian zone of the East river system, Colorado, United States - L3m1 | ecosystem: Environmental > Terrestrial > Soil > Riparian zone | place: USA: East River... | reverse complement strand
CCCGGCGCGGAACCCGCTGGTCGCGCTGAAGCAGCTGGCGACGCTCAACTTCCTCTCGGGCGGCCGCGTCGTGACCGCGGTCGCGGCCGGCTGGATGGAGGCGGAGTTCGAGACGCTCGGAGCCGACTTCGCCGAACGGGGAAAGGTGCTCGACGAGTGGCTCGACCTGGCCGCTGCCGCGTTCGACCAGATGCCCGGAAGGGTGCGGTTCCAGGGCGACTACTTCTCAGTCGACGGCTGGCTCGCACCGGCGCTCGTACGACGGCCGGAGCTCTGGGTCGCCGGCGTCTCGCCCGCGACCTTGCGGCGCGCCGCCAAGACCGGCGTCTGGCACCCGGTCGCGCTCTCGGTCGACGAGCTGCGCGAGCTCGGGCGAGGCTTCGAGGGCCGGACCGTGCTTCGCCTCAGCACCTACTTCGCCGACGAGCCGAAGACCGGCGAGGACGAGCGGGGCCGCCACGCGGTCGAGGGCCCGCCCGAGTGGATCGCCGAACGGCTGGCCGAGTACGTCGAGGCGGGGTGCGATGGCTTCGTGATCAACCTCGGGCACGAGTCGCCGGAGCTCGAACACCGCCTGCGCCGCTTCGGCGCCGAGGTCGTGCCGTTGCTTACCTGAAGAGCTCGCGCCGGAACGCGTTCCGGAAGGGCGTCGACAGCTCGAGTCCGTAGGTCTCGGAGATGTGGCCGAGGTCGATCCAGCTGATCGTCCGGTTCACCACCAGCGGGCAGAGGACAGCGACGCTCGAGGCTCGCGCGCAGAACCAGCCCGTGACCTTGATGAAGCCGACGCCGTGCTTCGTCGCGGCGTCCGCGACCGAGGCGTCCGTCTGCAGCTCGGTCAGCGAAGCCCTCGCCGAGCAGGTACGCATCGTCGCGGACGAGGCGAGCAGACAGTCGACCGGGTTGCGGTGCTGGTGCGGCGAGTCGCCGACCACGATCGTCGTAGCGGAGGAGGGTTTCACGCGCCCGATCAGCGCCGAGACCGCCCGCACGGCGGTCGTCGGGTGCGGATCGTCAGCCCAGCTCGCCGCGATGAGCGTGACCTGCGGGTGGAGCTTGGCCACGCGACCGAGAGCCCAGCGGTACCAGACAGTGCAGCCCCAGTCCGTCGTGTGCAGCCACTTGGTCGGGACGCAGCCCACCTTCACGAACGGCACTACTTCCCATCCGTCACGGCGAGCCATTCGCAGGATCGTGGGCATCCACATCTGCGCGTGCGAATCGCCGATCACGGCGATCGTCTTGGCCGCACCCGAGGCGCCGAGATGACAGACCGTACTCGAGGTCTGGCCGCGACCGGCAGCGCATCCGGCGGGGAAGGCATAGAAGTCGTGGCGCAGGTCGGTGACAGCGGGCGTCAGCGGCCATGGCAAGTCCGCGTTCCGCTTGGCCGCGCTCACCGCTTCAGCGACCGCCGGCAACGGCTGCCAGGAGCTGCGCGCGATGCTCGTCTCCTTGACTAGCTCGGCCGGGCGGACGGCGGCGGCGGCGTTCGAGATCACCGTCGCGCGCGCGTTCAGCGAAACGAGGATCGGCACCGCGACCGCGAGGATCACGGCCGCCGAGGCGGGCCAGAGCAGCGCGCCGGTCTGCGGGCGCCACCTCATCTGCCTGATCGGGTTCTCGTAAAGGGCATAGCTCAGTATCGACAGTCCGAAGGCTCCAGCCAATAGGCCGAGCCGGACGACAGTCGACAGGTCGTGACCCACGTACTCGGCCGCGATCACGAGCACGGGCCAGTGCCAGAGGTAGAAGGCGTACGAGCGGTCGCCGACATAGCGGAACGGCGCGAGCGAGAGCAGCCGCGAGGCGCTCCCGTGGGAAGCGGCGATCACGAGTGCCGCGCCGACTGTCGGCAGCAGGGCCGCGTAGCCGGGGAAGGGCGTCGAGCTCGAGAACGCGACCGCGGCGGTGCAGATGCACGCCAGGCCGAGCCAGGCCGCGGCCCCTCGCAGACGCGGGGCGGCGATCGCCAGTGCCGCGCCGAGCGCGAGCTCCCAGGCACGAGTGGCCGTGGAGTAGTACGCGTACGTCGCATCGGTCGCAGTGCCGTGGATCGACCAGGCAAGCGAGGCGCCGGCCGCGGCGAGCACGATCCAGAGCAGCCGCCGCCGCAGGAATGGGACCGCCAGCACTCCCGCAAGCACGACCGGCCAGACGAGGTAGAACTGCTCCTCGACCGCGAGCGTCCAGTAGTGCTGCACCGGCGAGGGCGGCTGCAGCTGCGAGAAGTAGTCACTGCCCTCGCGCGCGAAGTGCACGTTCGCCACGAAGAACGCGGCCCAGACGCTGTCGCTGACCGCCTGACGGGCGCGCACCAGGTTGAGCAGTTGGTGCGCGACGAGATCCGTGACTACGAGCGTCAGCACCGCGGCGGGCAGGATGCGCCGGGCCCGGCGGACGTAGAAGTCGGAGAGCCGGATGCGCCCGTCGCGGGTGGCCTGGCCGACGAGCAGCCCGGTGATCAGGTAGCCGGAGAGGACGAAGAAGACGTCGACCCCGACGTAGCCGCCCTGGAGGAACGGCACCCCGGCATGATCAGGGGCTTCGAGCAGGACCGCGACCGCTCGAAGCCCCTGGAGTTCACGCCGGTGCGGCACTCCCGCATCGTCCCACCGAACCCGGCTGCTGCCAACCGCCATCGAGGGTCCCGGCTGGCCGGGACGCTCATGCGTGGAAAGAGGAGCTAGAAGTCCGTGGCGCCGTTCGGCGTGCGCGTGGGTTCCAAAAGGCCGCACAACTCGCCTGGCGCTAGGCTCCGCCCCCGGCCCGGTTCGGGGGATCAAACTAGGAGGGGGAACACATGGCGGCAGGCGATAGCAAGACAGCTGGCATTTCGGTCGGCGGCATCATCGTGATCGGAGGGATCCTCGCGATCCTGTTCTGGAGCTTCTGGATCGGACTCGTCATCGTCCTGATCGGACTGATCGCGTTCGGCGGATTCGCACGCGGGAAGTGGTACTGAGCCGACGGCCCCGCGCCGCGCGAGCAACGAGCGGGCTGCTCGATCTGCTGGGAGAGGAGCCCACCGAGTTTCCAAGCGGGTTCCTGAGTGGGCGCGGCTGGGATCGAACCAGCGACCTCCCGCGTGTGAAGCGGGCGCTCTCCCGCTGAGCTACGCGCCCGGAGAGGGCCTCAGAATAGCCGTTGGGTACGCTTCGTCTCCTCGGGCCGGGCCCCGGGCGGTGGGAGCGTGCGAACCGCGTCAGATCCGGAAGGAAGCAGCGCTAAGTACTGCCTCTCAGGCGCGCGGTGTGCCCGGCCTGAGGTTCGGTAGAGTCGTCGCGTGGCCGCCCTGTACCGCAAGTACCGCCCGCAGGACTTCGACGAGGTCGTCGGCCAGGAAGCGGTCACCCGGACGCTGAAGAACGCGATCGCGCACGAGCAGATCCGTCAGGCCTACCTCTTCGCGGGGCCGCGTGGAACCGGCAAGACCTCGCTCGCGCGCATCCTCGCCAAGGCGCTGAACTGCGAGCACGGGCCGACACCGACCCCGGACAAGACCTGCCACGCCTGCCGTGCGATCGCCGACGGCACTTCGCTCGACGTGATCGAGATGGACGCGGCCTCGCAGCGCGGGATCGACGACATCCGCGAGATCCGCGAGCGCGTCGTGCTGCAGCCGGTCGAGGGCCGCTACAAGGTTTACATCCTCGACGAGGCGCACCAGCTCACAGACGCCGCCTTCAACGCGCTACTGAAGCTGATCGAGGAACCGCCGCCGCACCTCGTCTTCGTCTTCTGCACGACCGACCTCGGGAAGATGCTGCCTACAGTCCGCTCGCGCTGCCAGACGTTCGTCTTCGCGCGGCCGCGGCTGCCGGAGCTCGTGCAGGTCTTGCGACGCGTGGCCGAAGGCGAGGGGATCGAGGCGCCCGATGCCGCGTTGTCGCTGATCGCGCGCTCGGCCCGCGGCGCGTACCGCGATGCGGTCTCGACGCTCGACCAGCTCGCCGCGGCGACGGAGAACCAGGTCACGGTGCAGTCGGTGCTGCAGCTGCTCGGTGCGGTCGAGGAGGAGGCGCTCTTCCGGCTCTGCGACCTGATCGTCGACCGCGACACGGCCGGCGCGCTGACCTTCGTCGAGGAACTTTCCGAGCAGGGCCAGGATCTCGGCCGGCTCGTCACCGACCTGCTCGAGCACCTGCGTCACCTGCTGCTCGTCCAGCACCTCGGCGAGGTGCCGGAATCGCTGCCGGTGACGCAGGAGACGCGAGAGCGGCTGCGCGAGCAGGCAAACCAGGTCGGCGAGGCGACGGTGCTGCGGCTCTGCGACCTGCTCGCAGTGGCGGTCGAGGACATGCGCCAGGGCGGCGACCCGCGCCTGCCGCTCGAGCTGGCGTTGGTCAAGGTCACGCGCCCGGCGGCTGATCTCTCGCGCGAGTCGACCGCTCACCGGCTCGAGCTGTTGGAGCGCGGCGCGCATTCCGGCCAAGCCCCGGGGACAGACACAGGGACAGACACAGGGACAGAGATAGGGACAGTCTCAGGGACAGATCCTGGGGTTCCCGAGCCGGCCGGCTCGCTGGAGCTCGAGCAGCTGCAAGAGGCGTGGCAGCGGACGATCCTGCCTGCTGTCGAGGAGAAGTCGATCCCGACCGCGTCCGTGCTGCGCGAGGCGCACCCGAAGGGCCTCGCCGACGACACGCTCACGGTCGAGTTCCCACGCGAGGCCTCGTTCCACCGCCAGCTTGCGGAGGAGCCGAAGAACGCGACCTTGCTCGCCGAGGCGCTCTACGAGGTCACGGGCCGCCACCTCGCGCTCGCCTTCGAGGTTGGCGAGAACGGCGGCGAGGCCGATGAGCCGGCACCGGACGAGCCCGCGAGTGAGGAAGAGATCATCGAGCTGATGAAGGGGACCTTCGACGCCCGTGAGGTGAGCGACGAGACATGAGCATGGACTTCAACAAGATGATGGAGCAGGTCCAGCAGATGCAGGCCCAGATGCAGCAGGCCCAGGAGGAGCTCAAGAACGAGACCGTCCAGGCAACCGCCGGCGGCGGAATGGTCACCGTCACGGCGACGGGCGGCGGGGAGATCAAGGAGATCAAGATCGACCCGAAAGCGATCGACCCCGACGACCCGGAAATGCTCGAGGACATGGTGCTGGCCGCCGTCAACGAGGCCCTTCGGTCGTCGCAGAGCCTGATCGAGGCCAAGCTCGGTCCCGCGATGGGCGGTCTCAGCGGCCTCGGCCTGCCAGGGCTCTAATGGACGGCCGGATCGAAGCACTGCGCCGCGTACCACTCTTTGCCGAGCTCGGCGACGACGACCTGCAGTGTGTCGCCGACGCCGTGAACGAGGTCGAGGCGCCCGCCGGCCAGCTGCTCGTCCAGCCGGGCACCGCCGGCAGCGGGATGTTCTTCATCGCCGACGGCACCGCGGTCGTCGAGACCAAGCGCGACGAGATCGAGCTCGGCCCCGGCCAGTTCTTCGGCGAGCTTGCGCTGATCAGCGAGGACGCGACCCGCACTGCGCGGGTGCAGGCGAAGACCGACCTGCGCTGCCTCGCGCTCGACCGCGCCAGCTTCCGGACGCTGGTCGCCGAGCATCCCGAGGTAGCGGCCTCGCTGCTCGAGGTCGCTCTCGGCCGCCTGGCCGAGAACGCGGCCGTCGGCGACAGCTAGCGGCCAAGGCACAATGGGCCGGTGTTCAGCCCGTCGGTCGAGAATCTCGTCGCGCAGCTGACCCGCCTGCCGAGCGTGGGGCAGCGCACCGCGCAGCGGCTCGCGTTCCACCTGCTGAGCGTGCCCAAGGAGGAGGCGCTCGCCCTCGCCCGCGCGCTCGAGGAGGTCAAGGAGCGCGTCCGCTTCTGCAACGAGTGCGGGAACCTGACCGAGGACGAGACCTGCGAGATCTGCCGCGACGAGCGGCGCGACCACACGATCGTCTGCGTCGTCGAGCAGCCCGCCGACCTGATCTCGGTCGAGCGGACACACGAGTACCGAGGCCTCTACCACGTGCTCGGCGGCTCGCTCTCGCCGCTCGACGGCATCGAGCCGGAGCACCTGCGCATCGACCAGCTGCTCGGACGCGTCGAGCGCAACGGCGTCGAGGAGGTCGTGCTTGCGACGAACCCGAACATGACCGGTGAGGCGACCGCGGCGTTCCTCGCCGACCGCCTCCGCGGCCGCGTCCGGGTCACGCGGCTGGCAAGTGGCCTTCCCGTGGGCGCCGACCTCGAGTACGCGGACGAGGTCACGCTCGGCAGGGCGCTGTCGGGCCGCCGCGAAATGTGAACCTAGACTTCCCGCCGTGACCATCACCGAGTTCGAGCCGCTTCCCGACCTCGCCGCCGCCGAGCCGAGCGCCGGCACGCTCGTGATGAAGTTCGGCGGCACTTCGGTCGCCGACCCGGCGAAGATCAAGGACGTCGCGCGCCGGCTCGTCGAGATGCAGGCGGCCGGCAACCGCGTCGTGGCCGTTCTCTCGGCGATGGGCGACTCGACCGACGACCTGGTTCGCCTCGCCTACGAGGTCTCGGCGAGGCCGAAGCCACGCGAGCTGGACATGCTGATCTCGGTGGGCGAGCGAATCTCGTGTGCTCTCGCGGCGATGGCGATCCACGACCTCGGAGCCGAGGCGATCTCGCTCACCGGCTCGCAGGCCGGGATCGTGACCGACACCGTCCACGGCCGCGCGAAGATCGTCGACGTGCGAGCGCGCCGTATCCACGAGGCGCTCGACCAAAACAGGATCGTGCTCGTCGCCGGCTTCCAGGGCGTCTCGACCGACTTCGACATCACCACGCTCGGCCGCGGCGGCTCCGACACGACCGCCGTCGCGCTCGCGGCCGCGCTCGGCGCCGAGGTCTGCGAGATCTACACCGACGTCGAGGGCGTTTTCACCGCCGACCCACGACTCGTGCCCGAGGCGCGCAAGCTGCACGCGGTCAGCTTCGAGGAGATGCTCGAGCTGGCGGCGTCTGGCGCGAAGGTGCTGCAGGTACGCTCGGTCGAGATCGCGCGCAGCCACCACGTCAAGCTGCACGTCCGCCCCTCCTACTCGCCGGCGGACGGCACCTGGATTCGCGAGGAGGACGATCGGATGCTCGAGAAGGCGCTCATCTCCGGAGTCACGCACACGCGCGAGGAGACGCTCTACCGCGTCGAGGGCACGACCGCCTCGCAGCTGTTCGCGGCGCTTGCGGACGCGAGCGTGAATGTGGACACGATCGTCCAGACCTCGCCGGAGATCGTCTTCTCCGCGCCCGCCGACGACCGCGACGCGGCCACGCAGGTGCTCGACGGGCTCGGCGTGCAGTGGAGCGCCCGCGACGACCTCGGCAAGGTGAGCGTGATCGGCGCGGGCATGAAGAGCCACCCGGGCGTGGCAGCGAAGGCGTTCGCGACGCTCGCCGAGGCCGGGATCGAGCCGGAGGTCGTGACGACCTCACCGATCAAGATCGCCTGCCACATCCCGACCGACGAGGTCGACACGGCGGTCGCGGTGCTGCATCGCGCCTTTGAGCTCGACACGCCGGAGGCCGAGCGCCAGCATGCCTAGGGTTGCTGTGGTCGGCGCGACCGGCGCCGTGGGGCGCGTCGTCGTCGACATTCTGCGCGAGCGAGGCTTCGAGGACGTGCGCCTGTTCGCGTCGGCCCGCTCGGCCGGGAGCGAGCTCGACGGCCGCGTGGTCGAAGAGGCCACGCCCGAGGCGCTCTCGGCAGGCGACCTCGACCTCTGCCTCTTCTCGGTCGGCTCCCGCGCGAGCCGCGAGCTCGTCCCGCACGCGGTGCGTGGCGGCGCGGTCTGCGTCGACAAATCCGAGGCCTTCCGCCTGCAGGACGGCGTGCCGCTGGTCGTGCCCGAGGTGAACGGCGAGCGGGCGCTCGAGCACGACGGCATCGTCGCCAACCCGAACTGCTGCGCGATCCCGTTGACGCTCGTGCTGAAGCCGCTGCACGATGCGGTCGGCCTGCGGGCTGTGCGCGTCGCGACCTACCAGTCGGCCTCGGGCAAGGGCGCCCAGCGGCTGCAGCAGCTGCTCGACGAGCCGCAGGCCGAGCACGACCTCTCCACCGACTGGGAGTTCGACGGCGAGGAGTTCGACGAGGAGGTCAAGCTGCGCGAGGAGACGCGCAAGATCCTCGAGCTGCCCGAGCTGCCAGTGAGCGCGACCTGCGTGCGCGTGCCAGTGGCGGTCGGGCACGCCGAGTCGGTGTGGCTCGAGACGGAAGAGCCGCTCGACCCCTCGCGCGCGCGTGAGCTACTGGCGGCGGCGCCGGCGGTGAAGGTCGAGGAGTTCCCGACGCCCGGACTGGCTGCCGGTGGTGACGAGGCGCTCGTCGGCCGCATCCGGCGAGACTCGGCCGCGGAGAACGGCCTCGCGCTCTTCATCGCCTGCGACAACCTGCGCAAGGGTGCCGCGCTGAACGGGATCCAGATCGCCGAGCTCGTGCTCTCGCAGCAGCCCGCCACGGCGGCCAGATAGGCCGGACTCCGGTCGAACTCTCAAGCCGAGCGCCGAAAATCCCGATACGAGCCGAGACATGCGGCCGGCACGACTCGACCACACCTTTTTCGAAAACGAGCCCCGCTCGCACCTGGGCGCCTTGCTGCTACGCAAAGGCCTGGTCACGAACGAGGAGCTCGACCAGGCGCTCGAGCAGAAGCAACAGGGCGAGTTCCTCGGCGAGGCGCTCGTCCGGCTGCGCGTCTGCTTCGAGAATGACATCGCCCGCGTGCTCGCTGAGCAGGCAGGCGTCGAGTTCATCGACATCGGCATCACCTCAGTCGACCACCGGGCCGTCGAGCTGCTCCCCTGGGCGCAGGCGGAGGAGCTCCGGGCGATCCCCGTCCGGCTTCATCCCGACGGCGACGTTTCCGTGGCGGTCGCGGACCCCACCGACGAGACCCTGGTGTCGAAGCTGAAGCTCGCCACCGGACAGCCGATCCGGCTGCTCGTGACGACGCCCACGGCTCTCCGGGCCGCCTGGGCGACCGCATACCCGCAGCGCTAGGGCTGCCGCGGCTCGAGCACCGGCTCGGGCAGCAGCGCGTCCTTCAGCGCTCGCAGCACCTTCGCGCGCTTGCCTTCCAGGACGGGCACGAGCCCGCCGAGCTCCAGGCGCGCCAGCTCGACCGGGCCTGAGGAACGGATCGGCCGGAAGCCGAAGTCGGCCAGGAAGTCGTGCGGGAAGACCGTGCGGTGGACGAGGAAGCGCTCGTAGTCGGACTCGCCCTCGGGGTAGCGGTACGCGAAGGTCTCGAGCGCCGCGGCGCCCTTGTCCTTCGCCTCGCCGATCGCGGCGAGGAAGAGCGACTGCAGCACCCACGGGCTGGAGCGGTCGACGAGGTAGGCGCACGTGACTAGCACCGCATCGTCCGACGGCGGGCCGGCCGGAAGCTCGGCCGCCCTCGGAAAGAGACGGGCCGCGCCGTACTGCATCGAGCCGAGCGCGCGGCCGTCGTCGTCGTAGTAGATCGTCCCCCAGGCGCCGAACTCGGTCTCGGCCTTCTCGATCCAGCGGTGCTTGTCGCGCTCGCGGCCGCCGGTGCGCGACTGCCACCACATGCACGTGTGGCAGACCGTCGGCGCGTGCTCGAGCGTCGCGCCGGTCAGGCCGCCGATGCGGACGCTCATGCGACCTCGTCGATCACAACGTCGACGGCGCCCGGGCGCGCGCCGGCCATCCGCTCGAGGTAGTCGGCGACGCGGCGCTGTACCTCGACCCCGACCTGCTGGGCCGACGCGCCGGCCGCGAGCTCGAGGTGGAGCTCGACGGTTAAGCCGTCCTCGCTGTTGATGCGCACGGCGCCCTGCCGCGGCAGCCTGCCCTCGACGAGACCGGCGACGCCTTCGACCTCGCGGGCCGCGTCGGCCGCGTACCGGGCGAGCACGTCGCCGGCGACGCTGGCTGTCCCCTCCATCAAGCTGATTCTAGGATCAGCTCGGTCGCCTCGGGCCGCGCGAGGAAGCGGAAGGGCACGAAGGTCGTGCCGAGACCGGCGGAGAGATGCAAGGTCGCGGCTGGCCGGCGGTAGAGGCCGCGGATGTAGTTCCAACGGATGTGAGCCAGGCGCAGGCGGCCGCCCGGCCAGGGCACGCAGATCTGGCCCGCGTGCAGGTGCCCGGAGAGAACGAGGTCGAAGGCGCCTCCAGGCAGACGGTCGATCACGCCCGGGTAGTGGCAGAGCAGGATCCGCAGGTCGGCACTCTCGTCCACGAGCTTCTCGGGCTGCGAGAGGTGCCGGGAGAACGTGCGCGGGTCGACGCCGGCGATCTGGACACGGCGGCCGCGTAGCTCGATCGTCCGTGCGTCGTCGGCGAGCAGCGTGGCCGGCTCGAGATCCGCCACCGCGGCCGGATGCGAGAACGGGTCGCGCGTGGAGGCGCAGAGGAGGTCACCGCTGATCAGCGTCAGGTCGGGCTGCCGCTGCTCGACCCACTCGACCGCGCGCTCGACCGCCACCACTCCGCGCGAAGGCACGCCGAGGTGGAAGTCCGAGAGATGCGCGATCCGCAGGCCGTCGAGCTCCGGAGGAAGCCCGGGCAGCGGGCACGGCAGCGTCTCGAGCTTGACCCAGCCCGCCTCGAAATGTCCCCACGCCAGCCCGGCCGCCGCTGCAGCGCCGCCGAGCCGTACGAGTCTCAAGCTTCGAGCTTCTCGACGACCGGCTCGACGGAGACGACGTGGCGCTTGAACCGCAGCTCGGACTCCTCGAGCCCGGCGGCCACTCCGATCAGCTGTGAGAGGTGCAGGATCGGCATCGCGAAGTCCTTGCCGGTCGACTTCTTCAGCTTCGACTGCCAGGCGTCGAGCGAGAGATGGCAGAGCGGGCACGGCGTCACGATTGCGTCGGCGCCGGCCTCGCTGGCCTGCTCGATCGGCTGGATCAGCTCGCCGAGCGCGGTCTCTTCCCGCGCCTGGATGATCGGGAAGCCGCAGCACTTGATCTTGGCCGGGTAGTCGACCGGCTCGCCGCCGCAGGCTTCGATGATCGCTTCCAGCGACCACGGCTTGTCGGGGTCCTCGAAGCCGAGCACCTTGGACGGCCGCAGGATCTGGCAGCCGTAGAAGGGCGCGATCTTGAGGCCCTTGAGGCCCTTGTGCGCGACGGTCTTCAGCTGCTCGTAGCCGTCGCCCTCTGCGATCAGCCAGAGCAGGTGCTTGACCTCGACCGTGCCTGCGTACGGCGGCGCGCCGACGGTCTCGAGGTTTGCACTCACGCGTGCCCTCAGCTCGTCGTCGTTCTTGAGCTGCCAGTTCGCCTGGCGCAGGTTGAGCGTGCAGACGTTGCAGATCGTCATCAGCGTGTCGCAACCCGTCTGCTCGGCGTAGGCCAGGATCCGCGCGTTCAGGTGCAGGTAGTAGTCGGGCTCGGCCTCGTGGATGTCGCCGGCGCCGCAGCAGGTGACCGACTCGAGCTCGTCCAGCTCCAGCCCGAGCTTCGGCGCCAAAGCCTGGGTCGAGATGTCGAGCTCCTTCGCCGAGAGCGAGGCCAGGCAGCCCTTGTAGTACGCGACCCGCTTCGCCTCAGTCGCCGCCACTCTTGCCTCCTGACTCCTTGTGCTCGGCCTCGAGCACGTGCTCGATCATCGCGAGGCCCCTTTCGCCCTGGACGATCCCGGCCGCGCCCTCGCGGCCCTGCGTCCGCACGAGGTCGCGCAGCGCCCGCGCCTCCTTGACGTCCTTCGCCACGTGCGGCGGGAACGGAGGCGGCACCTTTCCGTGCTTGGCCAGCTTCAGCGCGAAGCCGATCTGCTTGACCGCCTCGACCGTGCCCTGGGTCTTCGGCACCAGCTCGGTCTCGCGTAGCCAGCCGGTCGTCTCGGCCGACTTGACGAACCACTTCGCGTGCTTCGCGCCCATGTCGTGGTCGACCTTCTGCTTGATCGACTCGGCGCCGAGCTTGGCGATCGCATCGCGCGGATCGACGCCCTTCGGGCAGCGCTCATTGCAGAAGTAGCAGCGCGTGCAGTCCCAGATCCCGTGCTCCTGGTTGTACTCGTTCAGCCGCGCGATATCGGCCTGGTCGCGGACGTCGCCGACGAAGCGGAAGCCCTTTGCGAGCGCGGCGGGCCCGAGGAACTCCGGGTCGGACTCCATCGAGTTGCACTCCGAGACGCAGCAGCCGCACATGATGCAGAGCGCTTCCTTGTGGATCGCGTTCACCTGCTGCTGCGAGACGATCCGCTCCTTCTCCGCGACCTCGTCGTAGCCCGGGTCGAGCCACGGCTTCATCGCGCGGATCTTGCTCCAGAACGGCGCCATGTCGACGACCAGGTCCTTGAGCACGGGCATGTTCCCCATCGGCGCGATCGTCGGGACGTGACCGGCCTCGACGATCGGTTTCATCGGCTCCTTGCACGCGAGGATTGCGCGGCCGTCCATGCGCATCCCGCACGAGCCGCAGATCATCATCCGGCAGCTCTTGCGGTAGGCGAGCGTGCCGTCGTGCTTGTCCTTGATCAGGTCGAGCACGTCGAGCAGGCAGGCCCAGTCGGGCGCGTCGACCTCGTATTCGCGGAGCTCGCGCTCCCCGCGCTGCGGGTTGTAGCGCCAGATCTTGAGGGCTACATCCATCAGCCGACCATCTTCGTCAGGTCGACGACCGAGTCGTCGGGCGGCGGGGTGATCGCGACGGGCTTGCCGAAGTCGTGGAGCTCCAGCGTCACCTTCGCGGCCTGCCGCCGGCCCGCGTGCTCGTCGTAGCTCACCTTGCGAATGTAGCCGTTCTCGTCGACCCAGACGTCGAGCGGCAGCGTCTTCACGCCGCTCTGCGAGATCACGCCCTGGAGGGCGTCCTTGGTGGATCCGCTCGCCTGCTTGGCGGCGCGGTCGAGGTTCGCGGAGACGCTGTAGTGGGTCGTGTCCACACCGCCGACCGACTCCGAGCCGACCTTGTCCACGGTCGAAGAGCCCTGCAGGTAGGCGAGCGCGTTCGCCGGTGTCGGGCTGGCGTCGAGGATCCCACTCAGGTCGGTGCTCCCCTGCGAGCTCCCGAGCGTGGCCAGGTTGATCTTGATCCACTGCTTGTCCTGCGTGGTCGCCTGAGCGAAGGCCGGCGAACGGAGGTAGAGGACGTCGCCGTCGACGAAGGAGTCGACCGGGATCTCCCGTCCGCTCGCGTTCAGCTTCATCTTCAGCTGTCCCGTCTGCTGCTTGCTGTTGAAGACGCCGCTGCCGCTCCCGGACAGGCCCTGGGCCGAGACCGCGAAGTCGGCCTCGAGGCTGCCGGTGTTCGCGGTCTTCGAGGCGGCTCGCGCGATGTCGTCGGGGGTGGCTGAGGAACCACCGC
>Ga0193696_1000519_pt1 | contig 13270 bp, 9 predicted proteins | sample L3m1metaG_FD_145074 | JGI IMG/M metagenome (GOLD analysis project Ga0193696, IMG submission 145074) | Soil microbial communities from a riparian zone of the East river system, Colorado, United States - L3m1 | ecosystem: Environmental > Terrestrial > Soil > Riparian zone | place: USA: East River... | reverse complement strand
TGTAATAGATAATTGTCTTCCTGCAAAACTCGGAACGATCACCACATCATAATCTTTCATAAAATCATTTACTGTTTTGCAAAGATTATAGCGATAACGATTGGCGTTGATGTATTCCACAGCCGGTATCAATCTGGCAGCACGAAAACTATTTGGCCAAAAATTTTTGTCCTGTCTTTCGATCAGATCATCACGATTTGTTCTTGTCAATTCGTCAAAGGCTGCGGCGCTTTCTGCATTTAAAATAATGCTAATAAGATTTATTGGATAAACGGATGAATCAGGAAAATCAACAGCTTTAATATCCGCCCCTAAAGATTTGTAAACTTCCAATACTTTTCTTTCGGGTGCATCTGCCGCTAATCGTTTAAAATAATTTTCTGCATAAGCCACTCTTAATTTTTTAAAATCAACTACACCATCATAATTAAAATTTTTATCAACAGAGCCATAATCTTTACCGTCTGTTCCATGTATGTAATTAAAAACAACAGCACAATCTTCGGCGCTCCGGCAGATAGGACCGGCTTTATCCAAACTCCAGCAAAGAACCATGGCTCCAGAGCGACTGATCGAACCAAATGTTGGTCGCAAACCAGTAGCGCCACATCTTGTAGATGGAGAAACAATTGAGCCCAATGTTTCAGTTCCGATCGTGAATGGAAGTAATCCTGCAACAACAGATGCGGCCGAGCCAGCTGATGAACCACTTGATCCTTGTTTTAAGTTCCATGGATTTTTTGTTTCCCCGCCAAACCATTTGTTATTGAAGGCAAGTGCTCCAAGAGATAATTTAGCACAAAGCACTGCGCCGGCAGCTCTTAATCTTTTATATACATAAGCATCCTCATCAACGTATTGATCTTTGTATGGTGTGCTGCCCCATGTTGTTTTATATCCTTTCACAGCAAAGAGATCTTTTAAACCATAAGGAATGCCATGCAATAAACCACGATACTTTCCATTTTTAATTTCTTCATCTGCACGTCTTGCTTGTGCCATTGCAGTGTCCTCAGTAAGTGAGATAACACACTCCAATGTGTCACCCCATTTTTTTAACCTGTCAATAAAAAATTTAGTTAGCTCAACTGATGTTATTTGTTTTGACTTTATCAATCCTGCTAATTCAGGAATTGAATAGAAAGCCAGATCATTTTTATTTTTTGGCATTCTTATATCTGCCCGAATAGGAAGCGAAACCGTTTGATTCATTCGTTGCTTTAAAATACCATAAGGAACAGGGTTAAAAGCGAAGGGGTAGGGGATATCATTTGTCGGTAAAGTTTTGTGCATCCCTTTTATTAACTGTGTATAGTTATTCAGGTTGTCAAGTAAAGAATCCGCTTCAGCATTACTGAATTCAAGATCATAAAGACTAGCGGTTTTTTGAATTAACGTAAGCGAATCGCTTTTAGTTTGAGCAATTGTTGCCAATGGCAATAGAAGTAGTAGTGATAGAAATCTCATAGCAGTTTTTTTTCGTAAGGTAAATTACATAAATAAAATCATTACCTTTTCGATTCAAAAACTAATACATGAGAAAGCTTTTCTTTTTTATCGCTGTATCCGCTATTATTTTTTCTTGCGATCAACAAACCAGCAATACAACAAGTGCTGCCAGTCCAGGTGGTGCAGATATACATTTATATGAGTATTTCAATTATGGGGATACGGGAGTGCAAATGGCAGGCATAAAAATGATCCCGGTAAAAACTCCGGCCGGTGAATTTAAAGTATGGACAAAAAGGATCGGCAATAACCCACGCATAAAAGTTTTATTACTTCATGGTGGCCCGGCATCTACTCACCAATACATGGAAGTGTTTGAAAGCTTTTTCCCAAAAGAAGGCTTTGAGTTTTACGAATATGATCAACTCGGTTGCGGTAATTCTGATAAACCAGCCGATACGAGTTTATGGGTGCTTGATCGTTTTGTAGAAGAAGTGGAACAAGTTCGCCAGGCTATCGGCGCGGACTCAACTAATTTTTACATACTGGGCAATTCATGGGGCGGTATCCTTGGAATGCAGTATGCTTTGAAGTATCAAAATAATATGAAGAGCCTGATCGTTGCGAATATGATGGCAAGTTGTCCTGAATATGGAAAATATGCAGAAGAAGTTTTAGCAAAACAAATGGACCCGAAAGTGCTTGCAGAGATTAAAGCAATTGAAGCAAAAGGAGATTTTAATAATCCAAGATATATGGAACTATTAGGTCCGAATTTTTATAATGAACACTTATGTAGACTAAATCCATGGCCTGAACCTGTTACCCGGTCTTTTGCAAGTAATAATCAAACAATTTATGTAATGATGCAAGGTCCTTCTGAGTTTGGTATCGGTGGTAATCTTGCAAATTGGGATGTAAAGGGTCGGTTAAAAGAAATTAGAATTCCAACTTTGATGATCGGTGCAAAGCATGACACTATGGATCCAAAAGCAATGGAAGAGCAAAGCAAGCTTGTACAAAAAGGTCGCTACTTATATTGTCCAAATGGAAGTCATCTTGCCATGTACGACGATCAGAAAGTGTTTATGAATGGAGTGATAGGATTTATCCACGATGTAGACAGCGGCGAATTCAAATAGATCTTTATCTCAATGTTTTAACGGCTGTAACGTTATTCTTCTTTTGCATATTTTGAATAAACCACATAATCGTAAAGCTGGGAATAAAATCAGTACCCGGTAATATCTCTTCTATAAAATTACCAAAACCACCAATAGCACCTTTCCATCCGCCAAATGTTGCCATAAAGATGATAGAAGAAATTGGCGCCCATAAAATATCCGCAAATTCGCCCAACCCCGGGATCGCATACGTGGCATAACCAACAATATCCATCAGGATACAGAAAATAAGTGAAGGTTGCTTTTTCATTTTTACTGATAATTATTTCCCTTGATCATCAAATTTATTGCCGATTTTAAAATCGTAGAGGGGAGAAGGAAAAAATAACAAAACAGTTGCATCAACGGCTAAACCAAAACTCTTCGTTGGTGTATTTCTGTTCTTACTTCAGTAAAGCCGGCTTTTTTATATGTTCCTAAAGCATTTGGATGATCGAGAGTGCAGGTATTTAATTGTATCCATTCCGGTTTATAGCTCCATGCTTTCGTAATTACCCATTGTAAAAAATATTTGCCATAGCCCTTGCCAATGAAAGCAGGCATCAATCCAAAGTAGAGGATCTCCACATATTTTTCATCTTTCACAAATTCAATATATCCTGCCATTTCTTTATTTATATAGAAAAGAAAAATATCAACATTGCTTGCATTTATTTTGTCAAACAATTCGTCATCAGGCATTACCATTCTGTCAAGCCAGGAATGGTTTTCTCCAACGCCATAATAAAATTTCCTGTATTCATTAACAGGAATTGGGTTGAGCAATAATCCGAAATGTGTACCGGGTAGAGAAATGGGCAGTTCTTTGGGATCATGCATTTCCAGGAAGGTAACGGTGACAGGCTGCATGATTATTTTTGAAGTATCTATTGAAAATGACATGTAGCAAAAATAAAGGCAGATGTTGAAATTACATCTGCCTTGTTAAATATCGGAGCCTATGAACATTTAATACGGTCAGCGCCTTATCCTTCTAAAAATATAAACAGTTCCGGGGTCTATATTCATATACAATTTATCATTTAGAACATTATAGGTAACTCCGTTCTTAAATGCTTTAAGGATCTTTTTCTCAAATCCTTTATCCTTGCAGACTTCTTTTGTGAATTGCAGGCTGTCAAAAACTAATTTCCCCTTTACTTCACTTAGTTTACCATTCACACCATTACAACCAGTATGCCCGGAAAAAGTTTTTTTATCAAGATTAAAATCAAAATAGGGAGTGCCATGTTTAAAATAGCCTGAATCCAGTCCTTTATTGTTCATGCTGTCGAGCACCCAAATATCCTGGATGCTACTTGAAGGTGTAGGATTGGGGCTCATAGAAACAGAACTTTCTGTTGTGCTGGTACTTGTTGCGGTTTCCGGCATGTCCTTATCTTCAGATTGGTTGCATGCTATTGCACACATACAAACTAACGTAACGAATAGAGATCTTTTAATAGAAAACATATTTAATAATTAGTGGTTAAAGATATTATACTCCAGCTAAAAATTGTTGCCTGATGTAATCTACAACACTCACCAGGTTTTTTGTTTCTTCAAATGTTTTTAATTGACGATCGGCGCCGGTTCCATTTTCCAAAATTTTATGGATATGTGCAAGACGATGCCGGCTACCAAGATGATCAATAACGGGATCAATGAAATCAAGCAGCTCATATAAAAGAGCACGGGTGTTCACTTCTTCTTCTTTTCCAAAATCGATCATGCGGCCATCGATGCCGTAGCGGCTGGCTCTCCATTTATTTTCATTAAGCAATGCCCGGGAGTATTGAATAAAATTCAGGTTCTTGCTGCGCAAAAGATAAATTCTTGCACATACTGCCTGGAAAAGTGTGGCAATGGTGATAGTTTCATCAACAGTAAGAGGAATATCACAAATTCGAAATTCAACCGTATTAAAAAATGGATGTACCCTCAGGTCCCACCATATTTTCTTTGCATTATCAATGCAGTTTGTTTTCACCAGCAGCTTCACATAGTTTTCATAGGCTTCAATGCTGTCAAATGCTTCAGGAATTCCTGTGCGGGGAAATTTATCAAACACTTTTGTCCGGAAAGATTTATATCCGGTGAGTCTTCCTTCCCAGAAAGGAGAGTTCGTGCTTAGTGCATATATATGAGGTAAAAAATATCTTGTGCTGTTAGCAATATGATTTGCCATTTCACGGTTTTCCATTCCCACATGCACATGTAATCCAAATATTAAATTACTGCGGGCAGCTTCCTGTAATTCATTTACTAATTCATTATAGCGAATATGATCAGTTATCAATTGGCTTTCCCAATGACTGAATGGATGTGTTCCCGCAGCACCCATAGCAAAGCCAAGACCGCCAGCAATGTCTGAAATTGTTTTTCTCAAAGCTGCTACATCCTGCCATGCTTCATCTGCATCAGCGCAAATATCTGTTCCCACTTCCACAACAGCCTGGTGCATTTCTGCTTTTACTTTATCCTTGATCACTTTTTGACCTTCATGTACTATCTTCTGTTCATGACTTTTTAACTCCCTTGTCTCAGGGTCAAGCACCATGTATTCTTCTTCTACACCAAGAGTGAAAGTTTTGTAGTTTAAAGTAGCCATACTATTATTTTAGATGTCAGATTCCGGATTTATAAGATGTTACCGTGAAATCTAAAATCAAACTAATGAAGTTTTATTTGCCCCACGCTTCACATATTCCCCCCATGTTAAATTATCCTGCCCGTCTTTTTGTTCCATGGCCCTTTCTATCGCATAATTAGCAGCTGTTTCAACTACCCATGCAAAATTTTCTTCACCAACACTGTTGCGTTCGGCATCGGGAGCGGGGTTGCAAAAATCTATTGCATAAGGAACTCCGTCTCTTATCGCTAATTCCACGGTATTAAAATCATAACCAAGATAATTGCAAATGCGTAGAACAATTTCTTCCATTTGTTTTAGTCGCTCAGGCGATGGAGTAAAACTTGCTACATAGCGAAGATGGTGCGGATTGCGTGGCTCATAAGGCATAATGCGAACATGTTTTCTACCGATGCAATAGCAGCGATAATATTCTGTAAAAACAATTTCTTCCTGCAACAACATTACCAACTGGCCAGTTTCGCTGTGCTTATCAAAAAAATCTTCTTTACTATCTAATTTATATACATGTTTCCATCCGCCACCTGCAAATGGTTTCATATAAGCAGGGAAGCCGACATATTTAAATATGGTTTCCCAATCCATTGGATAAGCAAGATTGGCGAATGATTCTTCTGTAGTATCATCAGGGTGATCCCTTGAAGGAATGATCGCAGTTTTTGGGATCGGTACTCCCACTTTTGTCATCAGGCAGTTGTTAAAGTATTTATCATCGGCGCTCCACCAAAATGGATTATTGATAACAGCAGTCCCTGTTAACGCTTCATTTTTTAGCCATGTGCGGTAAAATGGAACATCCTGTGATATGCGATCGATGATAACAGCATAACCGGTTGCCTCACCTTGTATCGCCTTTTCTATGTGTACAGGTTCAGCGATAATGCCGGAAATATTTTTACTATTGACCCTTTCTACAAAAGCCATTGGAAAACTTCTTTCTTTCCCATGTAGCACACCGATCTTCTTCATAAAATTTAGTTTAATGTGATAAATTATTTGGGGGCTGGTAAGTAATCAAATGTATTTTTTAAAGAGAAGATAAACAAAAAAGAAACAAGATTGTTTCAAAACAAAGCACGGTTATCTTTAATAAGCTTCCCGTAATTTTGCCCAAATGCAGCGTTTGAAGCAGGTTTCAGTCCCCGTACAAAATATAGTCCGCCACTCTACCTACCTTGAAAGGGATGTCCTTATAGATATTTATCTTCCACAAGTAAGTTCGGATAGCAAACATGTGAGCCTGTTAATAATTAATGATGGGCAGGATCTTCCTAAATTTCATTTTGATCAAATGTTGGCGGAACTGTATGAACAAAAAGAAATAGAACCTGTTCTTTGTGTTGGCATTCATTGCAGTGCTGATAGAAAAATGGAGTATGGAACGGCAAATATGTTGGATTATAAAGGCCGGGGGGCAAAAGCCCGGTTGCATCAGCAATTTGTTTTGAATGAATTGATCCCGTATATAATTGAAAACTTTGGTGATAATTTTAAAGAAAAAGCCTACGCTGGCTTTTCGTTGGGTGGTCTTTCGGCAATTGATACTGTTTGGCATTATCCTGAATATTTTTCAAAAGCTGCCGTATTTTCTGGTTCATTGTGGTGGAGATCAAAAGATCTGCTGCAAGGGTATAAGGAAGACACAGATCGTATCATACACAAACTTATAAGAGAAGGTGATCATAAACCGGGACTAAAGTTTTATTTTACTACTGGCTCTCTTGATGAAAAGATGGATAGGAATAATAATGGGATCATCGATTCAATTGATGATACGCTTGGCCTGATTGAAGAATTAGAAAAAAAAGGATACGGAAACAGCAATGATATCCGATATATAAATTATGAAGATGGAAAGCATGATGTTAAAACCTGGGGAAAGGCTATGCCGGCTTTTTTGAAATGGGGTTGGGGAATTAATACGAAACCAGCAATTGAGAACTTAGGTCTTTAGTAAAAATGTTATTGATCAAAATAAAAAAACCTCCCTGATTTAATCGGGGAGGTTTTTTTATTAGGATGAAAATATCAATTATTGAAAATATATCTTAATCCCATTTGCATATAATAAGTAGATGCAACGCTTACGTTATCCCTGAAAGTATCAATAATGGGGCTATTCCTGTCTGTAGCGAGACGGAAAGTTGGCATGACAGTACCGCCAGGCACAAGTGAATTCTGATTTGTTGGAACCAATACAGATGAAGCATTGATGGTTTTAACTTTACCCCAGTTTGGATCGATCAGGTTACCAAAGTTGAAAATGTCAAGGGTAAGCTGGATCGTATTTTTTGTTTTACCTACATTCATAAAAATATCCTGGATAAGCTTAATATCAACCTGGTTTCTCCATGGGGCCTGTGCGCCGTTACGTTCTGCATATTGTCCTTTATGAGCTCTCAGGTATTTGTCCTGGTCAATATATTTAAAGAACAATGAGCTTTGTTCTGCTGCGGTGTAATTAACACCATTTGGATAGGTGAAAGCGGAAAATGTAATTTCAGATGGATTTTTTGGAATATAGATAAGATCATTACCATTGAATCCATCGCGGTTGAAATCAGCACCATAAACATACGAGAAACGGTAATCGATCGAACCGGCATACATCATTGAAATGGTAGTTGCAAAATGTTTGAAATATTCCTTTCTATAAGTGAAAGAGGCAACTAAACGATCGGGAACTGTAAAGCCTGAATAGCTAAGTGTAGGCGTGTTTGGTGAATTATAAGTTGGCGTGCTTTGCCATGCTGATAGAGGTTGGTCACCACCACCATCAAACAAACTATTTGCAAATGTTTTGACATAAGCAAGTGAAAGGGCGAATCCATTTCTGAATGCTTTGTCAACCTTTGCAGTGAGTGATGCATATACACCGCGTTTGTCATTTGTAACATAGACAGCGTTGAATGAGCCTGCATCATTTGTAGAACTAAGCGGCAGACTGGGATTCGGTGTTGTTCCTGGGGCGACTGGTAAACCATTAATAAGAGGAGTAAGAAATCTGGTACTATTAAAAGCAGGATAGATAGCCCTGTTGACATCAGGATATCCTACCGTATTTAAAGGCTGTGGAGTAACCAGGTTAACATTTTTAAAAACTGTTGCATTTAAATCTTTATTTATTATTCCTTCCAAAGTAAAGATCATATTCCATGGAAGTTTTGTGTCAATAGCCATGCTTGTTTTCCATGTTCTTGGGAATTTGAAGTTTTCGTCAAATGCCGAAATCGCACTTGGGACAACTGAGCCTGCAACTGGTACAGTTGCTGGCCTGTAAGCAGCCGGATCAGGATTGAAAGGACCAGGGGTATTTGAAGTTCCATTCCATGATTGGGTAACCTGTAACATACCTGCGTCACCAACCTGGCTAACTATCCAAACAAAAGGAACTTTTCCTGTGAAAATGCCGGTACCGCCACGGATCTGTAATGAACGATTACCATAAAGATCATAATTAAATCCAACTCGTGGAGACCACATCAGTGTCTGTTTGGGCAAGTTGCCGGTATTTATTTTTAAGCCGTCTGCAAATGTCATTCCTGCAACTAGCGGGTGTGTTTTAACTTCATCTATTTCTGGATAGGTTGGAAGATCAAGTCTTAATCCAAGTGTAAGCTTGAATTTTTTATTGAAGGCGATCTCATCCTGTCCAAAAGCAGAATATTGCATGAACTGGAAAGTTGGGAATGCCTGTGCAAAACCTTTTTCCAAAGAATATGTAAGCGCATAGTCAGTTGGTTTTACACCGTTTTTAAAATCATCCCATGAATTAAAACGGAAATAACCTAAACCAAAACGTTGAAAGCCGTTGATCGTTTCACTCCAGTCAACCTGTCCGCCCACTGTCCAGTTATGTATCCCTGATCTCCAGGTAAGGTTATCAACAACAGAATACATTTTTACTTTTCTTAAATTACCAAAGCTGAACAATTCATAACCGAAAGATGTAAAAGGAGACCCATCTTTTAAAATGTCTACAAAAGGAAATTGTGAACTAGGAGTTTCACGGGAATCATTCTGGTAAGTATAAGTTCCACGAAGTGTATTTGAAAGTTTGCCAAACTTTGAATTCAATTCAGCAGCAAAGGAGTAAAAATTTGCGCCTTGCAGATATTGTGAATTGCTGTACCAAAGCGCATTGTCGTCTGTACGTCCTTTACCTGTACCAAATGAATTACCAGTACCGGTTGTGGAGGTACTGGGTGCAGTTGGCTCACCACCTTCTACCTGGCTATAACGCATATTGAACTTATGCTTTGAATTAATGTTCCAATCTATGCGTGCAACAAATTTTTTCCTGGAAATTTCTGTAGTATAGTTGTCATAAGGACCGGTATCATAATCGTATTTCGATTTTAGATAACCGCTGATCTCATCAAGCTCTGTTGTCGTTGGCCGTGCAATATTGGATGCACTGCCATAAGGAGCCGAAGATGTAGCGGCAAACCTTGATTGAATTTGTTTTGGCTGGTTATCTGTTTCATAATTCACAAAGAAGAATAATTTATTCTTAATGATCGGTCCACCAAAACGACCACCAAATTGTCTGAATTCAAATGCGGGTTTTGTAAAAATAGTTTTGTTTACCTGGTTTCCCTGGTTATTCGCGTCCCTGAAATAATGATAAAAAGACCCCTGGAATTGATTTGTGCCCGAACGTGTAACAGCATTTATAGCACTTCCAATAAAACCTGATTGGCGTACATCATAAGGAGTCACATTCACTGATATCTCTTCAAGAGCATCTATAGAAATTGGAGAACCGTTTGCAGGTAGGTTTATGCCAATTCCAAATGAGTTATTAAAATCAGCACCGTCGACAGTAAAATTGTTTTGCCTGTAATTACCACCACCGATCGAAGTACCATTTGCCTGGGGAGTAAGGCGTGTAAAATCGTTTACACTTCTGTTGATACTAGGCAAGTTGTTTATAGCCTGAACCCCAATGTTAGTCATTGCACCTGTTCTGCTTGAATTTAATATTGGGTTTCTTTTGGTTGTGCTAATAATAACATTTTCAAGCGTTCCTTCTTTTTTATTCAATGTCACTTCTAACAGAAATGATTCTGCAAGTTTTAGCATCACATCGTCAAAAGTCACAGATTCAAAGCCGACAAAAGATACAACAACAAGGTATGGACCTCCGACCCTCATATCATGGATAGTAAACTCACCGTTTTTGGATGACAAGGCAGTATATTTTGTGCCTGATGGAATATGGGTGGCAGCGATACTGGCGCCTACAAGTGGTTCTTTTGTAGCAGCATCAATGACGTTACCTGTAACGCCACTGGTGGTTACTTGAGCCTGGGAATAAGCGGCCGCAATAAACACCATTGCAAGTGAAAACAAGATTCTCTTAAGCATAAGTATTAGTTTATTGTTGCAAAGAAAGGGAATTCCATCCGGTTAAAAATGGCCAAATATTAACAAATTATTGTTGGTATATAATCCTTTAATGAATCGTGCCACAGCTCTGAAACGCTGCTTTTTATACCAAAATATTTTCCACTTTCCTTCCACCGGTTTGTGTGTAATTTTGCCAAAAACTAATTAAGTATGTTAGATAGCATCGAAAGTGCCATTGAGGATATCAGGACCGGTAAAATTGTTATTGTCGTTGATGATGAGGATAGGGAAAATGAGGGGGACTTTATTATTGCAGCACGTCATGCCAGTCCTGAGGTCATTAATTTCATGAGCAAGCATGGCCGCGGTCTTATTTGTGCAGCTCTTGTTGAAGATCGCTGTGATGAACTGGGGCTGGAATTAATGGTGAATAATAATACTGCATTGCATGAAACGGCATTTACTGTTTCTGTTGATCTATTGGGTCACGGATGCTCCACGGGTATTTCAGCACATGATCGTTCAAAAACAATTCATGCTTTGATCAATCCTGAAACCAGGCCTTCTGATTTTGGAAAACCCGGTCATATATTTCCATTGCGTGCAAAAAAGGGCGGTGTATTGAGAAGAGTAGGGCATACTGAGGCAGCCATTGATCTTTCACGTCTTGCAGGTTTTGAACCAGCTGGTGTTTTAGTTGAAATAATGAATGATGATGGCACGATGGCCCGTTTGCCCCAATTAAAGGAGGTAGCAAAAAAGTTTGAATTCAAAATTATTTCAATAAAAGACCTTATAGAGTTCCGTATAAAAAGAGACTCGTTGATAGATGAAGTGGTTAGGGTTGACATGCCGACAAAATTTGGCGATTTCAAATTGGTTGCTTTCAAAGAAAAACATAACAGTAATGAACATCTTGCATTAATTAAAGGCGAGTGGCAAAAAGATGAACCAGTGATGGTAAGAGTGCATTCGTCTTGTTTTACGGGTGATATTCTTGGATCACTCCGCTGCGATTGCGGTGAACAACTGCATGCTGCCATGAAAATGGTGGAGAAAGAAGGCAAAGGTGCGATCCTCTATATGAACCAGGAAGGCCGCGGCATTGGCTTAGTAAATAAATTAAAAGCGTATCGGTTGCAGGAACAAGGACTCGATACAGTGGAAGCAAATCTGCATCTTGGTTTTCAGATGGATCAAAGAGATTATGGTATTGGTGCACAGATCTTGCGTCATCTCGGAATTTGTAAATTGAAACTGATCAGCAATAACCCTAAAAAAAGAGTTGGCCTTATGGGTTATGGTCTTGAGATAGTTGAAAATATTCCTATTGAAATTTCATCCAATCCACATAACGAAAAATATCTGTTGACAAAAAGAGATAAGCTCGGGCATGAGATCATGGATGATGATAAGTAGAAATTCCAAATCATAATCCCGAAAGCTTTCTGGATTGCTATTTGAGATTTATCAATTAGTTGCCTTCTTTTGTTGAAGTCTCTGCCTGCGGCGGAGTTGGTGGCAATTTCTTTTTACGTCTGAAAATATCTCCCAACCTGTTAAAGTCTTTGCGGTATGATAGGCTGGTTCCATATTTTCTTGATTTGCCGGCGCTGTTGGAATAACCGGTTAACAAATCGACGTTCTCTTTATAAAAAATTGATGCCCTAATAGAACCGCTTTTGTTTATAAGAAATTCAGTTGTGACATTTGTAAGCAGATCACTGCTTACCTGTGAAGTAGTTGAAGTGAACGGCACATCATAATTGCCTTCAAAAGTTAGCACAACACGGTTGTTAAATAATGTTTTGCCTACAGAAACATTAAGATTTGTTCCTTCGTAAGTCCCACCAGTAAAAGGATTTGGATTATAAAGAGAGCCCGAAAAATTTACATACAGACCAGGTATCTTAAGCTTGTTTGATAAAATATTATTCAATACTCTATTTATTTGGCCTGACAGGAAATCTGAAATACTGTTTACAAAAAGATCAACACCTGAATTTAAATTTAATGATGTGCCGGCATCAGTCGGTGCAAAACTGTTAAATACAACAAGAAATGCCACCTGTTTATTCAATTCATTTTCATTATCCAAAATTTGTTTCTGAATAATAAAAGAAATAGTAGCATCTGTGTTTGGAGGGCTTTCAGGAGGAAAATCAAGCGAGAATGAAATATCTGGTTTGAAAAGATCTCCTCTCAGTTTCGCAACTACATACACATAATCTCTGAAGCTAACGCCTTTATATTCCGAGAAATTATTAGTTATAGGAGAAAAGTCAACCTTCTTCTCTGTTTTATAAACTGCTTCGATATTTACGATCGGGTGAAATGGGTCTCCGTTCCATTCAATATAATTATTTGCATTTTTATTTAATTCGAACGGTTTTTTAAAGAAGGATTGAAAGCTGAAATTGTAAACGCCATCATTGATATCAAATCGTCCACGCATGGTCATTTTTTCTGACGTACCTGAAACGATCCTCAGATTGCCTTCGCCACGACCATGAATTTCATCATTGGTTAACTCATCTATTACCACTCTTACATTTACTCTTGGATTACCAGTAATATCCACATCATAAGTAATATTTGTCTCATTGTTGTTAAAAGCAGAGTCAGATAATTCCCTACCATATTTTCTTTCTAT
>Ga0193696_1000518_pt1 | contig 13291 bp, 8 predicted proteins | sample L3m1metaG_FD_145074 | JGI IMG/M metagenome (GOLD analysis project Ga0193696, IMG submission 145074) | Soil microbial communities from a riparian zone of the East river system, Colorado, United States - L3m1 | ecosystem: Environmental > Terrestrial > Soil > Riparian zone | place: USA: East River... | reverse complement strand
GCGTGGTCGAATTCGGCGAGCACGGCCGCGAGGCTGTTGATGAACTGCTGCTGCGCCGCGAGCCCTTCGGGAATGAAGTCGCACACCGCGCAGCACTCGACGCGCATCCCGACACTGCGCGTCAGCGCACACAGCTTGCGCACCCAACCCATGTAGTCCGGCACCTGCCGGAAGTCGAGACCGGTGACCTTCCAGTTGCAGAAGACGCGGATACCGTTGCCCTTGATCGAGTTGATCCACGCGAGGTAGGTACGCAGCTGCGTCTCGCCGCCGGTGATCAGCAAGCGCAGCGCATCGAATCCGGTCGCCATCTTCCACTTCCACGGTCCGGCGTCGTCGAACAGCCGGGGCCCGTTGCTCCGCAGGCGTCCGCGAATCTGCGGGCCAGGCTTCGGGTCGTGCCGTTCGTGCCACTGCGGCAGATCGCGGAGGTGGACGCGCATGTCTTCGACCGTCTTACCCTCGAGGGCCATGACCATCAGCGTGGCCGCCAGCGCGTCCCTGGGATTCTCCAGGTCCGGCGCCTGGCCGAGTTCCTCGCGCACGACCGCGATGACCGTGCCGAGATACATCTGCAGGTTCTTGACGGTCAGATCGATCGGAATCGTCGTCGGCATGGCCCTGAGTGTAGCCCCGGTCGCCACGCCGACTTTCGCGTTTTTGACAGACGAATCTGATGGCGGGATGGATGGGGCACCGTCTTCGAAGGGCGATGCCCCGGAGTGATCGTTTTAGAATCGCGGCGGGCGACGTCAGCGGCGGCGGACGCGACGACGAACCGCTCCGAACAATCCGGCTCCGACCAGCACGATTGTCGCCGGCTCGGGAGCCGTCGTCGCCGTGACCTCGAAGCTGCCGGAGTTGTTCCACCAGCCGAAACCGTCCATCGTCCCAAGATAGAGACGTGTCGCGCCCGCCGGCACAATGAACTGTTGAACGCTGAGGCCGTCATTGCGAAGCCCGTCACCAATGAAAAACGGCTGCTTCAAAAGAGGACTCAGCGACGCGAAGTCGCGCGACGCCAACGTACTGAAGTCGAGGAACCCTCCCGGAGCGGGGCTCAGGTTGGGCTGACCGGGTCCAAGGAAGACACCGACCAACGAATCGATCGGCGCGATGAGGTCACCAATGCCGTTCTCCGCTCCGCCGACGTGCCCGGTCGATCCTTCGAAAACGTCGCCTTCAGGGCCGGCGAAACCGCAGGCGCCACCAGGGCAATGGTCGGTCAGACCCGTGGCGGAAAAGGTGACGGCTTGTCCCGGCACGAAGAACAGAAGAACCTCGATCGGCGACTGGCCCGGTGCGATGTCCTGTAATGAAGCGGTCGACCCGTTGGGCATGCCTGCGAGCCACGGATCCGCGGTCCCCGGAACGATCGTGGAGGCGCCCACATTCGCGGCGAGACCGATCGTAAAAACGGTGGCGATCAGGGTTCGAACAGACACGGTGCCCTCCTCAGGAAAGAACGACCCTTCGCAGGGGAGCAATCCCGACGCCACACACAGGACTGTAAGTATTGACTTGAAAGGACTTACCAGAGTGCAGATTCGTGCTTATCAGCGCGCGCGGAGACTATTGTGCGGGTGTGACCCTGGGGTCGCGACCTTATGCTCCCTCGGGGAAGAACCACAATAATGTCGATCAGGATGACCGATTAGCGTGAGCGCCTCTTACGCTGCCGATCTCGAGCTCGCACGTCAGTGCACGGCGGGAGACGAGCAAGCGTGGGAGCGGTTCGTCCTCGAATACCGGCCAATCCTCTACCGCGCCGCCGACGCGCTCGACCCCTCGGGTGGCGCGCGCGACCTCGCGGACGCTCTGTACGCGGATCTCTACAGCAAGTCGCTGTTTCGTTATTTTCAGGGCCGCAGCAGCCTGGCCACCTGGCTTCGCGCCGTGCTGTCGCAGCGATACGTCGATCGCATCCGCGCGAACCGCCGGCTCGAGCCGCTTCCTGACGACGAGCGCGCCATCGAGCGGGCCGACGTCCGTCACTACGCGTCGCCGCGCGATCCGACACCCGATCCCGATCGCGCCCGCCACCTGCGCCTCCTGCAAGACGCACTCAACCAAGCGGTGACGACGCTCAATGCGAAGGATCGGCTGCGCCTCGGCTGCTACTACGCGCAAGGGCTGACGCTCGCTGAGACAGGCCGCATCCTGCGCGAACATGAAGCGACCGTGTCGCGACACCTCGCTCGAACGCGCCAGGCGATTCGAGGCGACGTCGAGCGCCGGCTTCGCGACGAGGCTGGTTTGAGCGACGCGCAGATTTCCGAGTGCTTCGCCGCCGTGTCTGAAGATGCCGGTCCAATCGACCTCGACCGGGTGTTGGCCGCGCCTGCCGACTGCAAGGAAGCGGCGCCCGATCGTTCAAGATGATGAGGCTCATGTGACGAATCAGAAGCCCGACCGGGACGCGACGGACGCGACGATCGATCGGCTGCTCGCCGGTCGAGCCATGCGAAGCCCGGACGATGCTATCGATACTACGGACGCCTGCCTCGACGCGGACACGCTCGCCGCGTGGGCCGACGACGCGCTCGATGCCGGCGCGCTGGCGGCAGCCGAAGCGCATGCAGCCGACTGCGCGCGGTGTCAGGCGATGCTGGCGGCGATGGCGAGGACGACGCCACTCGGCCCGGCTCAGGCCGTGGCGCCCTGGTGGAAGCCGGCGCTCCGTTGGATGGTGCCGCTGACGGCGGCTGCCGCTGCCGTGCTCGTCTGGACGATCGTTCCGCAACGCGACGGACGAGAGAACGTGCGACAGGTCAGCCAGAGCGCCGATGCGACTCCGCCTCCTTCGGTCGAGACACCGCCGTCTTCGAAGGAATCCGCGGCCATCGCTGTCGCGCCGCCCGCGTCGGCCGTCACGCCCACGCCCACGCCGCGCCGCGAGACGCAGACGTCGGCGGAGGCGAAGGACGTCGAGCTGTCTCGCCTTAGCGCCGAAATCGCGAAGGCGGAAGGCGCGAAGGCGGAGAACGACAAGAAAACTCCCGCGGACGCTCGTGCTCTTGCCGACGCGTCAACGCGAACCGACAGGGCACGGACGGCGGCCGAGAACGCAGCGGCCGCGCCCGCGGCTCCCGCGCCGCCGATGGCGAAGACGTACTCGTTCGGCGCACCCGCGACAGTCATCGTCTCTTCCAATCCAGCGAGCCGGTGGAGGATTCTTCAGGGCGGACAGCTGCAGCACTCGGCGGACGGCGGCGCCACCTGGCAGACGCAGACGACAGGCGTCAGCGACACACTGTCGGGAGGCTCGTCGCCGTCCCCTTCCGTGTGCTGGCTCGTCGGGCCCAGGGGTATCGTGCTGCGGACGACCGACGGCCGCAGCTGGACACGCATTCCGTTTCCTGAAGCCGTTCCGCTCATCTCGATCCGCGCCACGGACGACCAGACGGCCACCGTCACCACGGAGGACGGCCGGCAGTTCGTCACGGAGGATGGCGGACGCACGTGGCGAACCCTAGAACCCTAGAACCTTAGAACCGGCGAACCCTAGAACCCTAGAACCTTAGAACCTTAGAACCTTAGAACCTTTAGAACCCTGTTCTGCAAGGAATCCGGGCGGCTCCGTTCAAGGGACATGACCCCCAAGAAGGAGCTTCACATGAGATTACGAATCTGGCTTGCGGCGCTGCTGATTGCGGCAGGCGTCCTCGGTTCCCGGACCTCGACGCCGGCCGCGCACGCCCGCGACAGCGCGCCCGATCAGGGCACGTCCTCGCTCGACGATCAGGTCGACCTGGCCGTCACGGTTTACAACTCCGACATCGCGTTGGTGCGCGACGTGCGCGAGCTGCAGCTGCCGCGCGGCGGCTTCGATCTGCGCTTCATGGACATCGCGGCCACCGTGAATCCCGCGACCGTTCACTTCCGCTCGCTGACCGAACCCTCGCGCGTCAGCGTCCTCGAGCAGAACTACGAGTACGACCTGCTCGAACCGGAGAAGCTGCTGCGCAAGTACGTCGGCCGCGACGTCACGTTGGTGCGGCGGCGAGCGGAGAACGGGCAGACGCGCGAGGAAGAAGTGAAGGCGCGTCTCCTCAGCTACAACAACGGACCGGTCTGGCAGATCGGCAACGAAATCGTGACCGGCTTGAACGCCGATCACATCAAGTTTCCCGAGCTGCCGGGGAATCTCTTCACGCACCCGACGCTGATCTGGACGCTGGACAACTCTGGCGCGGGACGGCATCGCGTCGAAGCGTCCTATCTCGCCGGCAAGCTGTCGTGGAGCGCGGACTACGTGCTGACGGTCGCCCGCGACGACAAGGCCGGCGACCTGGACGGCTGGGTCACGCTCGTCAACGGCAGCGGCACCTCGTTCAGGAAGACGAAGCTGCAGCTCGTTGCCGGCGATCTCAATCGCGTCCGCCAGGTCTTCTCGCGTGCGATGGAGATGAATGCCAAGATGGCCGACGCGGCCGCGGCCGCGCCGATGGCGCAGGAGTCGTTCTCGGATTACCACCTCTACACGCTCGGCCGAAAGACGACGATCAACAACAGCGAGACCAAGCAGCTGAGCATGCTCAACGGCACCGGCGTCCCGGTACGCAAGCGCTACGTCGTCGACGGCCAGGCGTTCTACTACCGCAATGCGCAGCATCCCGGCTCGCCGCTGAAAGACACCGTGCAGGTCTACTACCAGTTCAAGAACGAGGAGCGCGCGGGCCTCGGGATGCCGATGCCCGCGGGTGTGGTGCGTGTGTATCAGGCCGACTCGAAGGGCGGGACACAGTTCGTCGGCGAGGACCGGATCGCGCACACGCCGAAGGACGAGGAGTTGAACCTCAAGATCGGCAACGCGTTCGACGTCGCCTGCGAGCGCAAGCAGACGGACTTCCAGCGGATCGCGTCGGGCGTCTACGAAATCGAGTACGAGATCACGCTGCGCAACCACAAGGCGACCGCGATCGCCGTCGAGGTCAACGAGCCGATCGGCGGAACGTGGCGGATGTTGCGGTCGTCACATCAGTGGACGAAGACTGACGCGTGGGCCGCGGGATTCAACGTGCCCGTGGCGAGCGACGGCACGGCGGTGCTGAAGTATCGCGTGAGGGTGACGTACTGAGAACTGCAAAATTAGGAATGAGGAATTAGGAATTAGGAATTCAGAGTGTCGGCCTGAATTTCTAATTCCATTCCTCATTCCAAATTCACAATTCCTAATTCGCCCTATCTGACCACCGGCAGACCCGCGGCGATCGCGGTGGCCGCCGGGCTGCACTTCGCGTGCCCCCACCCGCTAGGGCTGACGCCAGGCATCTGACCTGCTTGCGGCGTGATGTCGTACACGATGTTGTCCGGACGGTTGGCGTCACCACTCACTCCGCCCGGCACGAAATCGAGATTCAGGTTGTGACGCGTCCTCCAGGCGATGTTGTGGTCCGCGCAGGACGAATCGCCGCTGACGCCCACACCGCCGACGATCTTCCCGCTGGCGTTGTATAACGCGAGGCCACCGCCGAACACGTTCACGCCGCCGATCCGAAAGCCAACCATCGGATCGTTGCTCTGTCCGTTGTTCGACGGGTCGCCGCCGTACGCGACGGCGGTGCTCACAGGATTGCTCTCCTGAAGGCCGAAAAGACTGCCGCCCGGCTGCGTGGCCGTGTAGAGGTTCGCGGTGGACAGTGCGAGCCCCGGCAGACTGAACGCGTTCGCCGTGTTCGCCTTCTGTGCAGAGATCACTCGGCTTCCGGGCCACTGATCACCGCGCTGGTTTCCGGTGAACGCCACCGCGCAGACCACGCCGTCTCTGTTGACGACCGTGGCCCACATCTCCAGGTTGAACCCGCCATTCGCCTGGGCGCGGGCCGCCTCGAGCGCCGCGCGCAACGCCGCATGCGACGGCACGTCGCGGCACGGCCCGGATCGATCGTCATCGGCGCGCGCCGTGCCCGCGTTGAACAGCAGGCATCCTGCGATTGCAAGACCCGTCAGGAAGGAAACGTCCTTGTGCATATCTGCCTCCTCGCGCCATAACGCGGCGCGCGGAGAGGCTAGCACTTTGGGGACAACGGCGCGACGGCCTTAGCCGAGTGGGAGTCTCAATGCCCGCCGCGGCCTGGCCCAGGCTGCCGGTATTGTTCGAGCAGCTTGCGGTACTCGGGATCCAGCCCGCGCTCTGAGATCCCGGACGTGATCGTGCGCAGCAGCCGTCGCGCGCGCCGCCGATCGGACGAATCAGTGTCGGCGTTGGCCTGGCGGGCGAGTCGCTGTAGCGCGTCTCGCAGCCGGCCCAGGCTCTCGATGCGGCGATCCTGATCGCGAAGAGCCGCCTCCAGCGCGAACACGTCGCCGACCTGCCGCGCTTCAGCGCCGTCCTCCGCCCGTTCACGCGACAGGGCGCTCTTGACGTCCTTCTGCTTCGACAGTTCCGCGGCGCGCGCGACGAATCCGGCAACATCGCGAAGCCCGCCGAAATCGCTCGCGAGCTCCTGGAGAAGATGGACACTCGCCGCCGGACCAGTGGATGCGGCAATCGCCTGCTGTCGGCTGGCCAGCAGCTGATCGATCAACGATTCGTCCCGTGGTTTCGCGCCGCTTTTCATCGCCTGCAGCTCGAGCCACTCGATCGCGTCCAGCGCGACCGGCGGCGGCGGCAACGTATGCCCGCCCTCGAACACGACGACGCGATGTGGAGTGGTCAGGGCGCGATCCAGCAGGCGCATCTCGATGTAGTTGAAGTCTTCGGTGCCGGCCGTCCCGAACACGACGAACGGCAGCGACTTGCGCGGCTGACTGTCCGGGTAGCCGGCGCTCGACGCGATCACGCCGGCAACCGCCTTGGTCCCGGCGGCGATGCCCATGGCCACCCGCGCCCCGCCGGACAGCCCCGTCAGATACACCCGCTTCGGATCGATCGGAAAGCGCTGGCTCAGATCGGCCGACATCGCCTGGATACTCGTGGCAGACGCCTGCCACGGCCCGTTCCGGGAATTGTTCGAGCCGGCAACGATGTAGCCGTACTTCTCCGCCGCGGCCTGATAGGTCTCCACGATGGCGCGGCCGCGCGCGGCGGGATGGAAGCCGACGAGCAGGCTCCAGTCCCGATCCGGCGAGTAATTCGAGGGGAGATACAGCGCGTAACTCTGCGTCGGATCGGCCGAACACCTGACCTCGTCTACAATCTGGCCGCGCGGCATGTCCTGCGCCAGCACGAGCGACGCCCGCAGAGAAACGCCCAGCACGACAGCCGCACCGGATTGGAAGGATCGACGCGACATGTCGAAATCATACATTCTGATCCTCGGCGCCATCGCCACTGCCGTGGCACCCATACGCGGACAGCAGCGGCCACCAGGGCCGACGGCTGCCGACTACGCGCGGGCCGAGTCGTTTCTCGCGCCGGCCGTCGCCGGCCTGGTCGTCGGCGGGAGCGTCGCCGCGAACTGGCTGTCTCAGGACCGCTTCTGGTACCGCACGGTACTCGCCGACGGATCGACGCAGACGATCCTTGTCGATCCTGAGACGAAGACACGAACGCTCTGTACGCCGGCCGTCGCGAACTGCCCAAGTCCGTCCGCGCCCGACACGGCGGCGGCAACGCCAGGGCGCGGCGGCCGCGGCGCCGCCGCTTCGGCGACCCAGGCGCGCGCAGGCACGTCTTCCGACGGAAAGCCGCTCGCCATCTCACCGGACGGCATGCGTGGTGCCTTCGTCCGGAACTGGAACCTGTGGCTGCGAGACATGTCGACCGGCCAGGAGAAGGCGCTGACGACCGACGGCACGGCCCATTTCGGTTACGGAACCGACAACGCGGGCTGGAGCAGCAGCGATCGCGCGATCCTTCGCTGGTCGCCCGATTCGAAGGAGATCGCCACTCAGCAACAGGACGAGCGCAACGTCGGCGAGATGTATCTCGTCAACACGACCGCTGGCCACCCGACGCTTCGCGTGTCCAAGTTTCCGCTGCCGGGCGATCCCGTGATGGCGATGCTTCACCGCGTGGTCATCGACGTGGACTCGGGACGTGTCACTCGGCTTCAGATGCCGCCGGACTTCCACCGCGCCACGCTCGGCGACGACATCAGCATGAACGACTACAACTGGAGTCCCGACGGCTCGCGACTGGCCCTCGCGTCGGTGTCCCGCGACCACAAGCGCGTGGTGCTGCGCCTGGCAGACACAGCGACCGGCACCGTCCGTGACGTGTTCGAGGAAGCCGTGGCGACGCAGTTCGAATCGCGCTCCGGCTGGCGGGTGCTGTGGCGAACCAACGAGGTCGTGTGGCACTCGGAGCGTGACAATTGGGGCCAGCTCTATCTCTACGATTTGCAAACCGGCAGGCTGAAGCATCCGATCACGACCGGCGAAGGCCCGGTCATGCAGATCGCGCGCATCGACGAGACGACGCGAACCATCTGGTTCGGCGCGAACGGCCGCGAGCCTGGTCAGGATCCGTACTTCCTTCACTACTACCGGACCAGTCTCGACGGCGGCCCCGCCGTGTCGCTGACACCGGACGATGGGACCCACGCGGCGCAGCTGTCGCCTTCCGGCCGGCACCTGATCGACACCTACTCGAAACCCGACGTGCCGCCCGTCGTGGTGCTGCGCGATGCCCAGAGCGGTGCAGTCGAGCTTTCGCTCGAGAAGGCCGATATTTCGCAGCTGCTCGCTACGGGCTGGAAGGCGCCCACACCGATCAAGATGACCGCTCACGACGGCAAGACTGACATCTACGGCCTGTTGTTCCGTCCGACGAACTTCGATCCGTCGCGGAAGTATCCGATCGTCAACAACGTGTATCCGGGTCCGCAGACCGGCAGCACCGGCAGCCGCGCCTTCACGCCGGCGCGCGGCGATCGCCAGGCCCTGTCGGAGCTCGGCTTCATCGTGGTCACGATCGATGGGATGGGCACGCCTGGCCGGTCGAAATCGTTCCAGGACGCGTACTACGGCGCGATGGGCCGCGACAATACGATCCCCGACCAGATTGCGGGCATGCGGGAGCTGGCGCGCCGGTACCCGTGGATCGACATCGACGGAGCCGGGATCTGGGGCCACTCGGGCGGCGGGTTCGCCACGACCACCGCCATGTTCCGCTTCCCCGGTTTCTTCAAAGTCGGCATCGCCGAGTCGGGCAACCACGATCAACGGGAGAACGAGGACGACTGGGGCGAGCGCTACCAGGGTCTCGTCGTGAAGAACGCCGATGGCACCGACAGCTACGATGCCGAAGCCAACCAGAACTTCGCGAAGAACCTGGTGGGCCACTTGATGCTCGCCCACGGCACGATGGACACCAACGTCCCGCCGTATCAGACGATGCTGATGGCCGACGCGCTGATCAAGGCCAACAAGGACTTCGATCTCCTGATGATTCCGAACGCGAACCACGGCTACGGCGCCGCCTCGAACTACATGATGCGGCGGCGCTGGGACTACTTCGTGAAATGGCTGATCGGCGTCGATCCGCCGAAGGAGTACCGCATCGCCGGCGATGGGGTTCAAACGCCGGTCGTGGCCTGGCAACCGCAGACCAGCGGCGTCGCGGGCCGCCTGCGCGGTGTCAGCGCGGTCTCGCCAACCGTGGCGTGGGCCAGCGGCGCGGCCGGCACGGTTCTCCGCACGACCGACGGCGGCGACCACTGGCAGCTGCGCACGGTGGCTGGCGCCGACACGCTCGACTTCCGGGATGTCGATGCGATGAGCGACCAGGTCGCCTATGCGCTGAGCATCGGCGCCGGAGCCTCGTCGCGGATTTACAAGACCATCGACGGCGGCGCGCACTGGGATTTGCGGTTCGCGAACACGGATCCCAAGGTGTTTCTCGACGCGATGTCGTTCTGGGACGCCGACCGCGGGATCGCGTTCAGCGATTCGGTGGACGACCGGTTCGTCATCTTGACGACGGGAAACGGCGGGCGGTCCTGGGAGCGTGTACCGGCCGACCGTCTGCCGCCGGCTCTTCCCGGCGAGGGAGCGTTCGCGGCCAGCGGCACGAACGTCGCCTTGTTCGGAAACGATCAGGCATGGATTGGCACGACCGCGTCGCGCGTGCTGCGGTCATCCGACGGCGGACGAAGCTGGACGGCAACGGCCACACCGCTGGCGACCGGCCAGGCCACGGGAATCTTCTCGATCGCCTTTCGCGATGCGAAGCACGGGGTCGTCGTCGGCGGCGACTACCGGAAGGAGTCCGAGGCGATCGACAACGCGGCTGTCACGACGGACGGCGGCGCCACGTGGTCGCTCGTGCGCGACGGCGGCCTGTCCGGGTTCCGCTCCGTCGTTGCCTGGCTGCCTCGCGCGGCGGGCGCGGTCATCGCCGTGGGTCCGAGCGGCGCGGACTGGTCGTCGGACGAAGGGCAGACCTGGACGCGAGTCGCGGCCGAAGGCTTCGACACGGTCAGCGTGGCTCCAGGCGGACGCGTGGCATGGGCGGCCGGACAGGGCGGGCGGATATCCAGATTGACGCTGCGTTGAGACGGCCGCCGGCAGCCCTAAAGGGCTGCGCTACGAGTTCATTGCTACTCCGGGTGATCGGCGAGCTGATAGATCCTTCGCACCGCCGCAACATCGATTCCCGCTGTGCGGATGGTCGCGAATTCATTCGCGTGCGCCGTCAGGTCCACCTTGGCCGCGGCCGCCTCGGCAGACAGTCCCTGTTTTTTCAGCGCCGTCACCTGCGTGATCGCATCGCGCAGGTACTTCTGGAAGGCCTCGATCTTCGCCTTCCCCGTGAAGGCCACGCCGTGGCCCGGCATCGTCGTGTCGAAATCGATCGCCTTCAACCGCTCGAGCGTGGCAATCCAGTCTTCCGGAAACGAATCGCCCATGTAAGACGGCACCGACTCCATCAGGTCGCCGGTGCAGACGATCCGCTCTTTCGGCAGGTAGACGACGACGTCGGTGTCCGTGTGTCCGCGACCCAGATACAGGATGCGGATCTCGCGGCCGCCGCGAATCAAGGTCATCGACTTGTCGAAGGTCAGGTTCGGGGGCGTGACGACCGTTTCCTTCACCTGTTCCAGGTAGGCCACTGAGTTGGCGACCTGGCGCTCGAGCGCGGCTTTCTGCTGCGCGTCGGCCTCCTTCGCGATCCGCTCTTTCAGCGCCGCGACCTGCGTCGGCACCTGCTGCACGCTCCGCAGATACGTGAACTGTTCGAGCACGTTGCCGAGCATCCGGCGGCGCGTGTTGTCGTGGCCGATCACCTGCGCGTCGCGCATGAACACTTGATTGCCGTGCGCGTGATCGTAGTGATAGTGCGAGTCGACGACATAGCGCACCGGTTTAGGGGTCACCGCCTTCAAGTCGGCGACCAGGGCGCGCGCGGCGGCCGGTGTGATCTCCGAGTCGATGACCAGCGCTTCATCGTCCGTGACGATGATCGGCGAATTCGAGCCGACATTCATGGTGCCCGACGCCGTGGCGTAGAACACGCCCTCGGCGACCTTCTGGAAGCGATGGGCACCGCTGACCACCGGATCGCCGGACTGTGCACCGCCATCCAGCCAGATCACCCCCGCAAAGACGACGATGAACACGCCGGTAAGCCATACGCGCATGACGTCCTCCTGAAACAGCTGTCGCCTCGGTGGGGATCCGCGTGTATCCTAATGCCGTTCCCAGCCCATGTCACAAGGGTCTTCCCGGCCGCTGCTGCAGCTTGCGGGCATGCCGCTCGTCGGCCATCTCGTACGATCGCACTGGAAAGCGCTGGTGCTGGCGTTTCTCGCCGTCCTGGGCGAGACGCTGGCGGACGTGCTCGAACCGTGGCCGATCAAGATCGTCATCGACAACCAACTGCAGGGGAAGAAGCTGCCGCCGCAGCTCGCGGGCATCGTCGCGCTCTTCGGCGACAACACGCTTGCGGTCCTGAACTTCGCACTCGCGTCGGTCATCCTGATCGCGCTGGTCGGCGCGATCAGCTCCTACTGCGAAAAATACCTGACCACCAGCGTCGCGCAATGGGTCGCGCACGACCTGCGGCGGATGGTGTATCAGCGGATCCAGCGGCTGTCGCTCGCGGAGCACGGCGAGTCGCGCACCGGCGATCTCCTCACGCGGGTCACCAGCGACATCGACGCGGTCCAGGACTTCATCACCTCGGCACTCCTGGGCATCGTCACCAGTCTGCTGACGCTCACCGGCATGCTCGGCGTCATGTTCTACATGAACTGGCGCTTCACGCTGATCGGGCTTTCGGTTGCCCCGCTGATGTTCCTCGTCGTCTACTTCTACTCGAAGCGGATCAAGAAGGCCTCACGCTTCGTCAAGAAGAAGGAAGGCGAGCTGATGTCCGGCGTCGCGGAAGTGCTCACCTCCATTCAGGTCGTGCAGGCGTTCGCGCGCGAGGACTACGAGGATCGGCGCTTCGACTGGGAGAGCCGGCAGAACGTCGCGGCGGGATTGCGGGCGCGCAGCATGAAGGCGAAGCTCTCGCCGATGGTGGACATCCTCGTCGCCGTCGGCACCTGCCTCGTGCTCGGCTACGGCGCACGGCTGGTAATGGCCGGCGAGCTCACGACCGGGCAGTTGATCATCTTCATCTTCTATCTGGGCAAGACCTACAAGCCCATGAAAGACCTGTCGAAGATGACCAACACGGTCGCCAAGGCCACCATCAGCTTCGAGCGCATCCAGGAACTGCTGGACATCGAAAGCCGCGTGCGCGACATGCCGGGCGCGCGCACCGCTCCTCAGTTCAAAGGCCTGCTCGAGTTCGATCACGTCTCGTTCAGCTACGACGGCAAACACCAGATCCTGAAGGACGTCAGCGTCCGCATCGAGCCGGGTCAGGTTGTGGCGATCGTCGGTCCGTCGGGCACCGGCAAGACGACCATCGCCGGACTCATCCCGCGCTTCTACGATCCCCAATCGGGGCGGATCAAGATCGACGGGGCTGATATTCGCGAGTTCACGCTGAAGTCGCTCCGCGATCAGGTGAGCTTCGTGCTGCAGGACACACTGCTGTTCCGCGGCACGGTGTGGGAAAACATCGCCTACGGCAAGCCGGACGCGGAGATCGAAGACACGGTGCACGCGGCCGAGCTGGCGAACGCGCACGAGTTCATCATCAAGATGCCGCTGAGCTACGCGACCATGGTGGGCGAGCGCGGCGTCACGCTCTCGGGCGGTCAGCGCCGGCGAATCGCCATCGCGCGGGCGATCGTCCGCAACACGCCGATCCTGATCCTCGACGAGCCGACCTCGGGGCTTGACGCCGCGTCAGAGAAGCTCGTGACCGAAGCGCTCGATCACCTGATGAAAGGGCGCACGTCGATCATCATCGCGCACCACCTCAATACGATTCGGAACGCCGACGTCA
>Ga0193696_1000516_pt1 | contig 13378 bp, 12 predicted proteins | sample L3m1metaG_FD_145074 | JGI IMG/M metagenome (GOLD analysis project Ga0193696, IMG submission 145074) | Soil microbial communities from a riparian zone of the East river system, Colorado, United States - L3m1 | ecosystem: Environmental > Terrestrial > Soil > Riparian zone | place: USA: East River... | reverse complement strand
GTCTTCAAACGGTATTGCACATTCTCCAAGTCTCATAGTTTTCATCGCTTCCTCTTCTGAGTATAATTGCGCTTTAGCAACATCGCAGGTATAACCGCAACTATCTTTTGCCCAAAACAAAAGGCAATTTCCTACATAGTTATTTACGATAAAATAGTAAGTCATAATGTTTTTTAACAATTATTGCACTTTTTAACATCTCCATTCTGTAAATAAATCCAACCTTCTCCGCCACATTTAGAGCAAATATCCTGGACATTTTTTTCTTTTGCGGGAATAACCATGAGTTAATATGTACTTCCCATCTTCGTCTTTAGCGAGTATTAATTCCATAAGACGACATTGCAAATCTTCTCTCATCTTTGAATACATGGCTATAACATTGTCGCATTTTTGAATTTCACTCATTAAATATTCTTTTGTATCTTGCAATTCAGCTATTTGTTCCTGAGTCGGATTTCTTATTGTCATAATATATAATTTCTATTTCAAAAAGTTGTTTGCCGTTTTCATCAAGTTCTTCGCCTATGATTTTGACAGTAAGAACTCTGGACTTTAAATCTTCATCAGCGTTTATAACTTTCCAAACTTTTTCAAGGAATTGCTCTTTTGTAACAGTCATAATAACTTTAGTTGATTTGGATTAGGTACATAAACTTCATTGTATGGAATATCGTCTTCATGAGGCGTATCTTCAACTTCGATAAATTTATCTTCCAATTTTTCCAACTTATCTTTCAAATCACGTTTATCGCTTTTCAAATCAGAAATTTCATCTTCGAGTTCATCAATCTGATTATCAATATCTTCGATTGACTCTGTTACATCGTCAATCTTTTTTTGCAAATCTTTGAGTAATGTTTGTTTCGGACTCATTGTCAAAAGTTTTAGTTGCCACATTTAGGACAAGGATTATGAACTGTTGTAGTAGAAGTATAAACAGTGCCACATTCTGGACATCTGATAGTTATTACTGTTGTCATACCGGCAATATTTTAAGTAAGTAATCTAAGCGTTGTTCCAATGCTCTTTTCAAATCTACAATATTACTGCAAAAAATTGGTGGTCTCCAAATATGTTGGTCTCCTGCATCAGGATAGTCTTCAACTAATAATTTAACAGTAAATTGTTCCAAATCATCTTGTTCTGCCGCATACGAACTAGCTGCAGAACAAAGACCGCCGTATATATTTAAATTAACAGTAATATCTTTTGCTTCATTTATAGTAACGCAATTGTCGACTTGCTTTAATCCTTCCTTGTAAGCATCTATAAGAGTTTTCACTAGTAGTTTCATTTCGCTGGTTTTTAAACAACACTGCAATATAAGAAAGTATTTGTTAAAAAAATGTTAAACAAATGCGAAAGGAATGTTAAAATATTCCGGTTTTTGGCTTTTTATGCTGTATATAATATGGTATAAATCTTGCGATTCTTGACCGTTTTCTTGACGAGTATTGGCATCAAATTTTTTGGCAATATAAATGTATGCCAGCACATTTTTTGCGATTTCTGGGCAAGTGCCTGTCTTTGCCAAAAAAGGACTGTAGAAACAGTCCTCGCGGTTATTAACTATATAAATCCAAATTCAAAACGATTGCAAACTTAGGATTGTGAGGATGAGAGTGAACCGGCTCTGTTTCAACCGGAGTTGGAGCTGGAACATCATTCTCATACCCAGTATCATCTGCATAAGGTAAATTCCATTTTTTTGGAGCAGGATCAAATGAAAGTGCATCACCTTCAGGAGGAGAAGCTGGAGGAGGCAATGTTTCTGCAATCTCTTCAGTTGTTTCAACATCATCTTCAAATAACGCCTGGATAGCAGCATCTTTGCCATCATAAGTTATTTCAGATGTAACCGAACCTTTAGGAATTATTTTGCCACTTGCATCAATAATATCCTCGATAGCTCTGTAATACTTCATAATATTTATTTTTAATTGTTAGAAAATCAGTTTTTTAATATAAAGACAACTGCAATTCCAATAACTATTGCAGCTATCAAATACCACTTGCCTTGTACAGTTCGTGGCGACTTCTGTTCGTAATGAGTTGACTTCTTATACCTTACGCTATCAACTGTATTACCTTTTTGTGTAACACTTGTGCTTATGGAGTCTTCTTCAACTGTAATAACTTTTTGCGACCAATGAATCTTGTTTTGTGTCGAACAGCCAGTTATCCACAAAAGAAAAAATATCATTCCCATTTTCCTCATCGCCCTATTCCAGTTAAAAAAGTAGCAACGATAGTATTGAAAGATAACATTTGAGCAACTGTATATCCTTTCGGACTGATATACTGGAAATTGGTTTTTATGTTAGTATAATTTGTACTTCCAGGCGCACCAGACGAGTCAACCATTCCAGTCATTAAATGTAATTTTCTTGCTCCGCCGCCTATTGGAGTTGTTGGAAGACTAACTGTTCTTATTGTTGCAGCTCCTAATAAAACATTTTGAGCCGCACCAATACCTGAAAACTGATAAAAACCAGTAGTCATTATATGACCAGTATATGTTTGTTGAGGATTAGCCAACTGCCCATAACGGAAGAATAAACAGAATTGAGCTCCAAAAGTCGTACCGCCAAAAGCAAAACAGTAATCAGCAACTCCTCCTGTATTTTCACCTGAAATTCCCCAAAATTTACCAGTGTTGTTTGGTGCTGTAAGCGCATTAGTTCCGCCATTAAGTCCCAAACTCATATCTGTTGGAGGAGTGAAGTTGGTAACATAATATCCATTAGTAGCACCAGTTACTCCACCTGCGTCATGTACTAAAGTTCCGCCGATTTCAGTTAAGTCGTAAACAGTTTCAGCGAATACTACTTTATGAGTCGCTGCCGTTGAGCCATAGTAAGGATATATTTGCATACCATTACTCCATAAACCTGCGCTAACTAAACTGCTATACAAGTTTCTGAAAGCTGTTTTGTGCGCTTCATTAGTCATGCCTACTTTAGAAAAATATTCATCTATAAAGGAAGCGAAGCCTAAACCAAGTCCGCTATAATTAGCGTTTGTATTAGTTATTTGTATTCCCATAGTATTTAATTTTTAAGTTTAAGTTTTAATTTGTACTTGTTACGCCGCCTAAGAAATCGGCAAGTTGAGAACTTGGAGGTCGAGCTATCGTTGCTTTCTTTCCATTTATAGTTGCACCATATCCTTTTGGAGCTATAATATAAAAACCTGTTGTAAGATATAGTTCTACTGTATAACCGTAAGTATTAGTATTAAGACTTGCGATAAAATTAGTGTTGAAAGTAGTATCAGTTGTATCTCCAGCTTGTTGAGTATATGTTGCTAATGTTATTGTTCCCAACTTAGGGTCGTCTACGGTAGTTGTATATACAGCTCCAGTTGAATTACGAGCAGGAAAACTGAAAAATGCTTTCGCCTTAACCTCTCCAATCGGCAATACAATATTAAAGGCTAAGCAATAATTGTGCATTGGAGTTCCGTATCTGATAATTTTATCTCCTTGTGAATCCCTTAGGTTTCCACATGAGTTAACCATCTGGTAGCTTCCGAAATTAGTCCAAACGTAATTTGCTGGTCTTGCATACAAAATTCTTCCAGCTGAAGGATTTGAAGCGACAGTAATAGTAACTGTATCTGTAGAAGTTATATTTACAGAAGTAATTGCAATTGTGCTTCCAGTTCCATCTAATACCCTGAACCCTTGATTTGCTGCCTGAGCAATAAAAGTTGCATCAAACTTTAAAGGCGGTGATGGAACATGAAATCTTATTACAATAGAATTGCCTGAAACTGTAAATTGAACAGGGTATAGAGGAAAAGGTTTTGTGTTTCCAGTTAACCATCTATGAGCGTATATCCCATAATAAGCTCCTAATATCCTGTCGCTTTCTGGTTTGTAGTGAGCATTGTCAAACTCGAACTTCATTACATATATTGGACAAGCTATAGTATAAGAAGGATTTTCAAGCATTACATCGTATTGAGCCTGAGCAATTCCATCTTGGTCTAAGTCTGCGTGTACTGCTTCTTGAGCGCCAATCCACATAAGATTATTATGCTGTTTAGTCATTGGAACTAAATCTGTGTTGTAGTCAATAATCAACTGATTTAGCCTTGTATGATAATCTGCTTTAGTAGTTGCAGGTATATCACTTCCGCCTTGAGTCCAAAGCATAAACGGAATACTTAATTTTTTTGTGGACTCGGCTGCTCTTTTCAATGCGTAATCAGTATAAGATAAAGCTCTAAGGTAATATCCAGTTGCATCTCCTTTGCTAAGTTGCTGAATTGTTTGACCGCCAACTCCAGGAGCTCCACATAAGAACTGCCATCCTTTATTTGCGAAAGGAGTAAAATTAACTTTTTCTACATTATCAATTATCGTCTCAACACAACCACTCATAGGTGATTCGCTATATCCAGCCCCTCCCTCTATTAATGGAACTAACGAAGCAAATGAGTTTGCATTTGAAGGTTCTGGTCTTGCGCCGCCAACAAACATCAAGCTGTCATAAATTTGAGTTGTTGTAACAGGATCTGCTGAACTACCAGCTCCAACCGAATTGCTTTGTCCATAACTCATTATCAACATCATTTCAGTCGGTGCTCCATAAATAAAATACTTACCATTAAACCCGCCTATACTAGTTCCGTCTGGAAAAGTTACAGTCAAATCTTCAACTTGTATTATTTTAGACACAACAGTTCCATCGTTCCTAACTGCAAACGCAAGATTCTTATTGCTGTCTGCAATAGCAAGTGCAAACTGAGGATTACGAGTTAACTCAACAATATCCTCTACTTTGTATTTATTTGCGTTTACTTCAGATACCTTTAAAATACCTTGCGTAGTTAATCTTAAGCCTATATAACCATTGCCATCTACTAATATAAAGTCTCCGCCTGAAATAGTAAATATAATATCACTCAATATATCAACATCTGTTTTAACTGGAGCGAACTCTGCATCAGTAGTATAATTAGTTAAATCAGTTGTACTGTTAATCTTAGTCCAATAAGTTCCATTGTAAATAAAGTAAGCAATGCCGTCTGTTGAAGCAAACGCAAGAGCTACACCGGACTGATTTAAAAAGTTAGGATAGCTTCCGACTTGTATCGGGAAGTAGACAGTTCCGTCTGCCGCACCTGTTGGTACAGTTGTAAGTATAGCTGTATTAAAATCTGCATTTACTGCAATTGCATCTTTAACTTGCCTTTCAGTTGCTTTATATGCAAAACCAGTCGTCTTGTCTGCAACGATAAATAAGTGCTGGTCTGTTACGGCATCTGCCGCTGGAAGTTCGTTAGTTTTGACTCCACTTATATTAGTTATATTATCTGCCATATATTTTAATTTAATTACTTAACAATGGTTTTTGTTCTGAAGTGTCTATATACTCATCATCGTTTGCCATTATAGCATTGTCTATAATCTGGTTGTAAGGCATAAACTCGTTAAAGTTAAATCCTTGCGTATTATCAGTAAGTCTGAAATTGACTGCATAATGATAAGACGGATAACCTGGAATTTTATCTACTGGTTCAACAGTTGCATCTTTAGCTATCGTATATCCAACTCTTTGAATATATAGATTATCGAGTAAGATGATATGACAGATTTTAAGATATAACCAATCAGGAATACCAGTTCCATCTCCGAATAACATAGTACGTTTCTTTGAAAGAATTGCTCTTAAATTATCGAAGTCTCCTATTTCATCTTCATTAATAACAGACTCGATATCTCCAATCCATTTCTGAACTAAACCTTCAACACGAACTTTAGCTCTCCAACCATTACTGAATACTACGTTTGTCTTGTTTCTCCTGCTTGAACCATCAATAAGGATAGTTCCGTAATGCTCTTTTCTGATTGAAACAAGTTCAGATATTGACGCTGCAAGATAATCAACGAAGATTACGAAATAAAAGTCTCCTTCTCCCAAAGCGTTCAAATCGACTGTAACTTCCTGCAACACTTCAGGCGGTTGAATCGGTGAAGGCGTTACTGGCGCATATGCGTAAGTCGCTTTAAGATTTCCGCAACCGTCAAACGCTCTTAACTGAATTGTTCTTTGGTAAGGAAAATTAGTCATAATCTGGTCTACCAGTCCATCGTCAAGGCGAATCTTCTGAACGTACTTTGGATTGTTCACCCACCTTTCATTCCTGTTCTGAAACCAGTCTTCGTGAATTTCAGGTTCTTCAACGGAGTAATTATACTTAACCATGTGAAGAGTATTGTAGTCGCTTCTGTAAATTGTATCTGCCATAAGACTTAAATTTGAAACGAAACTTGATAAATTGAGTAATGTATTTAAAGGAGTTTTAGCCGATACCAAAAGACTCCATTTCTGCACATTGTTAGTAACATCGTTCACCTTCATATCACCAATAGGCAAGCACCATATATCAAAGCCTTGATGAGTCATTTTAATAGTTCCACCGTTGCTAAAGTTGTGCATTATCTCGTTAAAAAAGAATGGCGTTTCGCAAGTGAAGTTTAGAATGTAAGGTATGAACAAAGGTAAATCTGTGTAGTCTGATAAAACCACATCATCATTTTCTTTTGTGGTAACACCAGCTAACGTAGTTGAAAATCCAATGTTTTTATCTCCAGTTTCAAACTTGATTATAGTATCAGGTTGCTGTGCAAAAATAGATTTCCAGTATCTCATTCTGTTAAGCAAATTATGCTTAGGAGTAAGACGAGTATTGAAAACAGTGTTATCCAAAACTCCAACAATACTTGTATAGGCAGGTCTGTTTAACAAAAATCCACTTATACCTACTGGTACATCAAGTATCTGCAAATCGGTAGATATAATATGACTACCATTTGGAATAGGTGTTAATACTGAAAATCCATCAGGTTTGAACAAAGGAACTAATTGAACAGACCAGTTTCCATTAGCGTCTATGGTTGCAGTTCCTATCGGTTTGTCTGGATAATAATCTAACCATAATTCAACCACAACTCCAGGTTTACCAACTCCTTCCACTAATGGAAGATTGTTTACTAACATAAACCCGTCTAAAAACGAAGTCGTAAGGGGTATTTCCACAAAAGAAAAAACATTGAATGTTGCCGATACTGCACCTATTTGAACAGTATGGACTGCATTAGTTAGCGGAGTCGTTATTTTATACTCCCATCTTCCATTTCCATCTCCTGTTACGGTTGCAACAGTTACAGTATCTATAATTAATGGAAGTGAAACTCCTGTTTCCATAAAACCTCTTATCAAAGGTTTGTTGTTATACAAGTTATCTCCATTCTTGATACTTGCCAATGTCGTAGGCTGAACACCATCGTATATAGTTACTGTTCTTGCAGATGTAGTTCCTGTTAAATCAGTAAACGTAACTTCTATTAAATGTATGCCGTCTTTACTACCTTGACCAGTTACAAACGGCGAAAGTTCTCTTTGAATATTGTAAACAAAGTTTCCGTATGGTGTAGCATCAGAAGTTCCTGTTCCGTCAAAAAGTCCATCTACATAAACATTGAATGTAGTGTTAGGTTGGCATACGCCTCTTATAACTGGATGCCTATTAAATATGTGATCTTCTTGAAAAGGAATATTTATTATAGGCGCAAGCGGAGAATTATTAACTTCTATTTCAACGTAGTTCTGAACTTCAACATTTGCAGTTCCTGTCTGGTCGGTTATATCTACCATGAAAACATCGCTATCGCCAGAATTGTCTTTTGTACTTTGTTGCTGATAATCAAGGCGAATGAACTCCATTCCATAACAGTCTTTCCTAAAAGGCGATATGAGCGACAAATCTTTCTTAACATTAAATTGATGAATAGAAAATGTATTCAATCCATTAAACTCCAATCTACCACTTGAACGCCGATAATCTTGTTTCGGCATATTGAGTTTAATTTCATTGCACAGATACAAAGACGCATCTTCAACTTCAATATCACTAACCTCGCCAATATCTAATAAGTTAGTGCTATCATCGTAAATAACTGGGATAGGTTCAATCCATATCTGATTGTTTATTATCCTAAAGCCTATCCAATCCTCTATATCGTATGACTCCATCCAATCTTTAAACGAAGACTGAATTACTGCATTAGGCGCATCCCTGAGTGCGTTGCCGCAAGTCAATACTTTATTTTTATTTGTGGAATAAAAAACAGAGTGTGCAGTGTACTTTCCATCAGTAGCTTTTGAAACTATTTCTCTTACGACATCAAGAGGTCTTCTTCCGTAAACAATAGATGCATCGGCTTTACTATCAGTATCCATTAATGTATTAGAAACTTTTGGAGCGAAATAATAATCAAGTTCCAAATCCTGATTAGGTCTTCTGTCTACAAACAATAAAGTTAATTGCTCTCCAGCCAATAGATTGAAAGTTGTATTAATGGTAACAGAGTAAGTTATAAAAGGCGTTTCATCATCAGCAGAAACTAAAAAATTATCTGCTACAAGAAACTCTGTTCCGTTACTGTTTCTTATTATAACATCAATAGGCATAACGCCAGATGAATTACCAAAAGGCCAGTCAACTCTCCAATCAAATGTATAAGCGCCTTTCATTTTAAGTACAGTATCCTTTACAACCTTTACGAAATATATATTAGGATTAGTGTCTAAATATGTTACGTAATTAGTTGTACCATAAAACAAAGATTGGTTTTGAGTTACAATTCCAGAACTATCTCCATCTGTATTAACCAATATAAAAGGAGCTATCCAAAATCTATTAAGAGCTCCAGTCCACAACATTTTAGTTGTAGATGCAACTGGTTGATATGTATATCTTGCTCTCAATGTAATACCATCGAACAAGATAGGCACAGCGTTTTCTGCTTGATAAGAACAATCAATAGAATACTTTACATCATCGTTTTGACTAAGTATTCCCCAAACAGAAGCGTCTAAACATGGCGCAGAATACCCTGTTAATGTATCTTTCGATTGTGCGAGATCGAACCTGCCATTATAATAAGGATAATAAGTATCATCGTCTGGATTCCATCTTACTACCAGCAAATGCACTTCTTCAGAGTATCCTTTTCCTGTGTACTTTAATGTTCGAAGTATATCAGCTCCATCTCCAATCATTGTCCAGTTAACTAGCATTGCACGAACTCCAGAAAAGTAATCGTTATTAGTACCAAATGCGAGAGTCATATCTTTCAGGTTTGCAGGATTGAACTCCAACTCCATTCCATCGGAAGATGTAGAAGTCTGAAGTTGGTTTCCCACAAAAGAAAAATATGTGCCTGCCCCATTATGCAGGTAACTGTAAAAATCTCGCATTAGAGTCCTATCCATGTAAGATACGATTTATATAGATTTGACGATTTAAGTCTACAACTATCTTCGGCTTGAAGATGTTCTTGATTTCCCTTTTGCTCTTTGCAATTTGTTTACCAAGGTACATAGTTTGAGCCCAACTATCGTTCTTCGTTTCTGAAAAACTCGGTATATTATAAAGTGGTATCAACTGTGTTCCAGCAGGCAAGTGTTTAATAGTCGGCTTTTCTGCAATGTACGGTTTACTACCTGGTTCTTTAACCAACTCACTACCTGCCTCACCAAACAATGCCAAACCTTCTTTTTTGTGGATACCGCCTTTTGCATACTCCGGTATTTGAGTAGCTGCTGCAATAGCTAACTGAACAGCGCCTACGGCAGCATAAGATATAGCTAAAGGAGCGGCAGCAATACCTAATGTTTTTGCCTGAGCCAACGCACCTGTTACAGCAAGAGTCGTGTTAAGAACTATCTGTGCCATAGACACAGCTTTATCAAAGACAGCTTTATCGTGAGAAATCTTTTTGATTTCTTCGGCAAGTTTCTTTTCCCTTGCTTCCTTCTGAGCATTTAATTGAACTTCATACGCATTTTTATCTTTTTGTGATAATGTACTTCTTTCAATAGCATCTATCTCCATATCAGCAGCGTGTTGATAGGCTTCTGCAACTTCCTGAAGTTTTGCAATTCTTTGGTCAAAAGCTGCATCAACTATTGATTGTATTCCTTGAACCGCTTCCTGTTCAAGTTGTCTCCAATTTGCATTAGTTTGTTTTATTGCATCTTCCTTTGCTTTGTTTCTAAGTAAAAGTAATTGATACTCTTCATTACCTATTTCACGAGTTTTATCTGCAACAGCTTTGCCAGTTTTTGCAACTTGTTCTTTTGCAGCATCAATTTGACCTTGTGCAGTCGCTGTTTCATTATCGGTTCTTGCATTAAATAAAGCCAGAAAACTCTGCCGAGATTTGATTGGGCTTCTTTACTCAAACCTTCGAGCTTTTCTAACTCCTCTTTATCATCTCTGATTTTAGCTTCTTTTATTTTAACCGATGTTTCGTATTCAAGAGCTTCTCTTGCTTTTGCAAATTTTCGATACGAGATTTCTTTATCGGCAAACGATTTATTCAAATCAGTTAATTCCTGAGTAGCTGCTGTCTGCGCATTTACCTCGCTATTTTCAGTTTGCTCTTTTATAAGTTTTTCTTGTTTTGCAAACCAAGACTGAGATATATCATATGCTTCTTTCCTAACTCCGTTTTCAATATCTGTTATTTGCTTCATATACTCGGCAAACAACTCCTTTAACTTCTCATCTATCAAATCAGCAGGTAAAGTTTTTTGAGCAATATCAACTTCTTTCATGTACTGGTTATACACTATCTGTTCCCTGTCGTTAGTGTATTCCATCAAAGCGCCAAGTCTTTTTGAATAAGTTTCTTGTTCGTTATCCATTAAAGTCTTATCCAATAATTGCTCTTGCAACAATTCTGTTTGCTGTTGTTTGTGATTGATTTCTAATCTTTTCAAATAGAAATCAAGAGTCATCTTGGTAATCTTCTCGTCGGTATTATTCTTGTTCACAACAAGAGCTTGATTGTACTCATTGTTAGCTTCTACTATGGCAGCGTTTTCTGCATTTGCGTTAGTTGTAACGAAGTTTAATCTTGCTCTTGCAATAGCAGTGTTTGCATTTGAAACATTCTTAAGAGCTTCGATTCTTTCTTCGGTAGTTTTTTTATCGTCGTTAACTATCGCTTCATTAGCCTCTTTGATTTTAGTTGCAGCAAACAAGGCATTACTCAATGTTATTGCTCTTGATTGGTCAGAGAAATACTTTTGGCGTTTAGCACCTTCTGTTTCTATAGCTTCGTTTGCATCAGTTTGAGACTTCAAAGCATCAGCTCCTTGTTTGTATAAATATTTAGTTGTGTCAAGTCTTTTATTTTCAGCTTCCAATAGTTTCTCTTGGGCTTCAATTTGATCTTTATAAAAATTAACCTTAGCAGCTTTTTCTAGTAATTGAACTCCGACACCCTTTCCGGCAACAGCATCAATTTTAACTTGTGCTGCTTGTGATTCAAGTAAACTATCTCTTAACCCCTTTAAAGTAACCTGCATACCAATCACGCCTCTTTCTTGCTTAATTACTTGACTATTCAATGATTGAACTTGAGACTCTTGAACCTTTAAATTCCTAACCCTTTCATCAGCAAGAATCTTTTCGGCTTCAAGAACTTTGTCTACATCATCAATCTGTTGAGCAAAATTTTCACCACTTGCTGCACCTAATTCTTGCTGGTGTTTCAAGTAATCAACATATTTCTTTTCTGCTTCTGAGAATGCGTCTGCCAAGTCATTCATAGCTTCTGCAGTTTGTTTCGCACTTTCAGCAACTTTCTTATTATGCTCTACAATCCTTTCAGACTCTTTGTCAAACAAGCCCATTGACTCAATAACGCTTCCTATTGCATCGAATATAAGATTAAATATACCTGCAATACCTAAGCCTGGGAGTATATATGCGAGCTGTCTAACTGGTCCCATAATACCATTGAGTGTTCTGCCGAACTGTGCAGCAGCACCGCCTGAACCAGCCTTTTCTAAAGTTTTATCAACTCGACCTATTGCAACATTAACTGCATTTAATTCTTCAACTAATCCCTTTTGAATTTTTGGAGACAGTTTATTTATAGAAGCGTTAGCAACTCTTGTTTCTAAATCTTTTTGTTTTAGCTTGAGTTGCGCATATAAGTCATTGTTCTTAAGGGCGTTTTTGCCTTCTTGCTCCAAACGCCTTTCTTCTGCTCTTGCTGCACGTATTCTATCTGCATCTGCTTTACGTTGTGTAGCATCCCTTTCTTTTAATAACCTATTCCACGTTCTTGTGTACTCCCTATCAGAAGCAGCCTTTTCATCATCAATCCTTTTCTTTTCAGCGAGTGCAGAAGCGTTATTAACTTTTTCTTCTGCTTCGATTCCTTTTCTTAGTTGATAACTGTCATTTGCTGCTCTAGCATTATTCATCAACTCCTTGTTATTCTCCTGTAACTGAACCTTGGCGGCGGCATTAGCCTTGGCAGCATCGGAAGATGATACAGCTATCTTGGCATTTATTGAGGCTGTTTCGTTTGCAACTTGATTGTACGTTCTTGTTGCAAGAGCTAAATCTGAAATAGTTTTATTTAGTTTTTCAATGGAAGTTTGTTGAGACTTGGCGGCAGCAACAAGTTCTGACACTCCTCCTGCGCTTATAGGAGATATCTTCATGCCGTCGTATTTCTTTAATTCGGCATAAAGTTTTTCAACTATCTGCAAGACTTGTTGAGCTTCGGCGCTAAGTGCATTAACGTCAAAACCTACGCCTAATAAATTCTGTTGGCTCATCTTTGTTGTTTTATAGATTCGCTTTCCGCTTTAGCACTGTCTTCTTGAACTTGTTTGATAATCAAAGCAAGCTCTTCAATAGTAGTTTTATCCCTTTCTATTTTATATCCTTGCTTGTTCAAGGAGTTCAACATCCTTATAAACTCATGTCTTGATTGAACCTTTGATACATCACCTTCCATCTTTGCATCTGATAAAGTCTTAAATTCAAACTCCTTCCGCTTCAGTTCAGTCGATTTGGTTCGGGCTTGATTTTCAATTTTCCGCAAAAAGAAAATGAATGTCTTATCATTTCCAGTCCACTCATAAGTAAATCCAAATTGCTCTTTTATGAATTCTAAACCTGGTATATATGGAGTTTTAAAAGTTTCAAAGTGCATTTCTTGAGAATACACTATCGTTTTTAAAACATATATTCTATTTTTTAAGTAATTGATATAAGTCACCAATTCAAACTCTTTAGTTTGATAAAGTCCTGCCACGTCTATGTACTCGGCATATACTTTTTCAAAATCATCTTTTGATAGATATTTGTAGTCTTTATTAAACCAAGCCAAGATGAAGGCTTCGATTACTACGCTTTCACACATCATAGAACAACTCGTTTATTTCCTCTTGTAGGAGAGGCGCCATTCTTTCCTCGAACAAAAATCTTGTACTTTCAGGACTAAGATTAATTATAGCAGCACCACTACGTTCTTTAATAAGTCCGATTAATG
>Ga0193696_1000515_pt1 | contig 13389 bp, 6 predicted proteins | sample L3m1metaG_FD_145074 | JGI IMG/M metagenome (GOLD analysis project Ga0193696, IMG submission 145074) | Soil microbial communities from a riparian zone of the East river system, Colorado, United States - L3m1 | ecosystem: Environmental > Terrestrial > Soil > Riparian zone | place: USA: East River... | reverse complement strand
AGGCGTAGCCGCCGGCGGGTTGAGCTGTGATCGTGTAGGACCTGCCGACCTCGAGCAATTGGCCGCTCAAATTCGGTGAGACACTCCCCTGCCCCACGACGGTTTGAGTAAACAGCGCGACGGTCACATTCGTGACGGTGCGTGATGCGAGCGTGGATTCGTTGCCGGCAGTGTCGACGGATTTCACTTCGATGAGATTTGGTCCCGCGATGAGGTTCGCCACGGCAGACCAGGAAGTGGTGCCGGCGGCGAGTTGGAAGGCGCCCCCGCGAACGCGATAGAGGACTTGAGCGACGGCGGTGTTATCCGAAGCGGTGCCTGAAACGGTGATGGCGGCGCTATTGGTAACCCTTGCATTGGCGGCCGGCGAGGTAACCGCTAGAGCAGGCCGGCCGTTGTCGTAGAAATTGGCGACGAGGGTCAGGTTCGACTGCATGACGAAGGTCAACTGCGCAGTCGTTGCTGAAATCGTTCCCGACCAGTTGCTGAAGGCGTATCCGGAACCAGGTGAAGCCGTCACGGTGTAACTGCGACCAATGTCGAGCAGTTGTCCGTTCAGATTCGGGGTCACCGTGCCGTTACCTTGAACCGTTATAATAATTGGGGCGCGCGCACCAAGGGGGACAAGATATGAGACTTCGGCGGAAAGATCGCTCTCCGCCCCGAGGTTATTATAAGCAGTAACGGCGAAATAATATGTTGTGCCTTCAACGAGGTTCGGGATGGAAGAAGTCGTTACATTACCTGCATTGAGGGGGACGCCGTATGTGCGGCTGGCCATGCCGTAATAGACCTTGTAGCCGGCGAGGTTCGGTTCAGTGTTTGGATTCCACGCGACGATAACTGTTTGGAGCGCCTGAGCCTGCAAACCCGCCAGCCCAAAGCAGAGTAGGAGCAGACATTTGCCGACGACACTCTTCGTTTGACGGTGAGCCCAGGAGTACATGTCCACCACTCCTTTAGCCAAGGGGGTGCCAATGTTGAGAAGATCACGAAAATTGTTCGCTTAGGCTTCAAAATGCGCATGTTTGTCGCGGAACGAGGCAACACAAAAGGGAGGCAGCCCAGTAAGTAGACGTATTCGCATCCGCGGCTGTCCCTGCTGTCCCGTGAAGTGTCTAACAGTTAGCTAAATCATTGGGTTCGCGCATGTTCGCAGAGCGCGGGAAAACAAAAAGGCGGAGGCTTGGTGCCTCCGCCTTTGCCGCAAAGTGACAAGAAACTTGCCTTAGCAGACCTTCAAGGGCTGAAGTCTTTTACCGGCCCAAACCAGGCCCAACAGTGCACAGCCCAACAAGCCAGCGGTCGCGCCACCATCAGGAACGCGATCGTTGGTGCGGGTGCCGTCGCTAAAGTGTTTGGCGTGGATTCAGCGAGCAAAGAAGCTGCGACGAGCTTGAATGGATCGCCAGACTCCCAGCGAACCGTATAGGAGATGAAGCCGTCGGAACTGAGGTCAAACAAAGCGTCGCCGGCGAGCAAACCACCGAAGATGCTGAAACCGCGCGAGATGTGTTCGTAATTCACCGCGTCGTGGCCGAGATTGATCTCGACGGTATCTTCACGGTTGTCGCTGTCGTAAAAGGTAAACGCGAAGCCTGCCCAGACAATGTGCTCGGCGGAGGATTCGTAGCCCTTGCTGGCGATGTCGAAGCTGCCGGTGCGGCTCGGGTTGGAGGCGCTGAGCGTTGTGTTGAAAACGTCTATATCGGAGTAGAGCGTCGCGCGGGCCGGCGAGGCCATGAACGCGATCGCGACTGGCACGATCCAACAAGAGCGCTTTAAAAGGTTAGTACAGCGCACGTCCGGAGAGAAGGGTGATCTTCATTTATGAGTTCTTTTTGGTATAAATATTTGAGGGCTGCATTACAAGTTATTTTATCAAGTTTTTTGGTTCATTAAGAGCGACAAGGAACGGGATTTATATTGTTACATTGCCTGATAGATTGGCCTCGTTTATCCGTTGTCAATTCAGTTGTCCGAGAATACGCCTGGCATCGGGCACGAAATCAGCAGTGGCATTGAGCGAGACGGCCTGTTGCAGGGCGCGGCGACTTTCGTTGCGTTGCTTGAGGTGAAAATGGGCCATGCCGAGGTAATAAAACGCCTCGCCATCACTTGTGAGCTTGCGGGAACTCTCCTCCAGCAATTGGGCGGCGCGAGAATATTCCCGGCGGCGAAACGCCAGCATGCCGAGAACGCGGGCAACTTCCGGGTCGTCGGGGAGCGCTTCCCGCGCTTTGAGAGCGTACTGGTAAGGGGCGCTGGCGTCTGAAGGCGATTTGGCGAGCAGAATGGCGAGCCGCTTTTGGGCAGGAGCAAACAACGGAAACTGCTTCAGGACTTCCTGGTAACGATCGCGAGCGGCGATGTTGTCGCCGGAGTTTTCCTGGGCGATGCCGTGCGCGAACAAGGCTGGAACGTAACGAGGCTCCTTATCGAGGATACTGGTAATTTGCGACGTGACGTTTTGGGCTTTGTTATAGTGAAGGTACAACCCGTTCATCTCAACAAACCGCCGAGCATCAGCGAGTTTGTTGAACGAGTCTCCGACCGCAATCGCCTGCTTCATAGTGGCATCTGCCTCCGAAGCGCGGCCGAGGCTGTACCACGCCCAGGCCAGGTCATAGAGAAGGTTTGGGTCGGCGGTAATTTTGCGCGCGCTTTCCTGCAGCAGGCTGAGAGACCATTTGTAATCGGCCGCGTCAAAGGCGAGACGGCCGAGGACATGACTCACGTGCGGGTCTTCGGGCGCAAGCGCGTGGGCATCTTTAGCAAGTTGCATCGCCTTTGACTGATCGTGCAGAGGGCCGGCGTAAAGCTGCGCGAGTTTGAGCATGGCGGAAATATTTCCGGAATTGGACTCCAGCGTTTGATTATATGCTTTAACAGCTTTGTCGAACGCGCCGGATTGCTCGTAAAGCGCAGCGAGACGGGCAAGGAGGATGGGATCGCGGGGATTGGCGGCGAGCTGCTGCTCCAGCGGAGCGATTGCGTTCGTCTCCGCAGATATTGAAAGGAATTGAAGGCGTTGTTGAGCCTCGGTCTTCCCCGGAAAATCGTCCGGGCTGTCAAGGGCACGTTCGAACGCCCGGCGCGCCGCGAGTTCTTCCCCGAGCATGTAGTGGGTCATCGCGAGGTGGAAGGCAACTTCGGGAGTTTTGGGAAGCTTGTCGGCGCTTTCCTGCAAGAGGCTGAGAGCCCACGGGTATTCGCCACGTTTAAAAAGAATCCAGCCAAAGGTGTCCGCGACGAGTGGATTGAACGGCTGCAGATCGCGGGCAGATCGAGCCATCGCATACGCTTTGTCGAAACGATTCAGGTGTTCGGAGTAGAGCCAGGCAAGGTTGTTGAGAGCGGGAATAAAGCGTGGGTTTACGGTGAGCAGTTTTTCGTAAGACTCCGCAGCGGCAGAATAATCTTTCAATTCCGTCTGGATCATGCCCCTCAACATCAGCGCGGGCACATCGGTCGGGGATTTTTCGAGAACTGTGTTGAGCTTTGCAATGGCCTCGGTGTGCTTCTTTGATGCGACATAAACCCGGACAAGCGCGAGGTAAGCGGGTTGATAGCCCGGGTCCAGGGCGATGGCACGGGAGAGCGTGTCTTCAGCCTTTTTGTACTCGGCCTGGGCGGAAAAGACTTTCGCGAGGAACAACAGCAGCGCGGGCGCCCTGGGGTTTTTGTCGATCTGATCCTGCACGCGCTTCTCTGCGGCAGAGAAATTCCTTTCGGCGATATCGAGGTCTACGAGCTCATCGAGCGCCGGGAGAAAATCAGGAGAAAGCTCGATGGCCTGCTGGAACCTGGTTCGCGCGTCAGCCGTCCTTTTCTCCAGAAGCAAAACCTGGCCCCAAAGGAAGTATGGCTGGGGATTTCGCGGAAAGAGCTTTGCCATGTTCTCGTAAACGGCCTCGGCGGCATCCAATTCCTTGCGAGCGCGATAAGCATTGGCCAGGAGCAGATGAGCTTCCGCGATCTGGGGCTGTTCCCTGACGAGTTGTTTGAGAGAAAAAATCGCGGGGAGGAGATCGTTTTTACGGAGGTTGAGTTCGGCGAGCAGCAGGATTGATTGGACGTGTTTGGGATCAAGGGCAAGGCTCTGATTAAGACTGGCGATGGCTTTGGACTGATTCCTGTTCATCAACTGCGCCGCGGCCAGTTGGTAGTGAGCGGCTGGAACACGAGGATAAGCGGCCACCAGACGTTCGAATTCTGTCACGGCCTGCGAAGGCTCGCCTTTAGCGATACGGACGCGGCCCAGAAGCAGCATTGCGTCGTAATTGCCGGGATCACGAACAAGGATCTTCTTACTGAAAGATACTGCGTCATCGAACCGCCTTTCCGCGAACGCGATTTCGGCCAGGCGCGTGTAAGGGGGCAAGTAATCAGGCGCCTGTTGAGTGATGGATTCGAGGAAGGTTTTTGCGCCCGCGAGATCGCCGGCTCGCAATTTAAAATCAGCGTATTGAACCCGACGCATGGAGCGGACAGGAGCAAGGTCGGCAGCCGTTTTGAAATGAGCCTCGGCGTTGGTCATGTCTTTCGAGAACGCAAAGAGATTTCCCAAAGCGAGGTGGGCCGGGCTGGAACGATTGTCGAGCGAGACAGCGCGCTGAAACTCGGCCAACGCTTCGTTTGTCTGCTGTTGCCTTAGATGAAGTGTGCCCAGAGCAAGGTGGAATCCGGGTTTATTCCCAGCTTGAGAGCGAAACGATTCAATTCGCCGGCGGACCTCGTCGAAGTCGCTCGCGGAAGTAACGGTATCGGCAAGGATCATCAGCGCTTCGTCATTGGCCGGGTCCGAAGCAAGAATTGCGTCGGCGTGCTGGCGAGCTTCGTTCAATTTTCGGGAAGCCACCATCAAGCCAGCGAGCCTTAGACGGACTTCCGTATCTGTGGGCGCAAGTTCGACAGTCTTCTGGAGATGGGCAACTGCGAGCGGCAAGCGGCCTTGATAATAATAACCAAGCGCGAGGTGGCGCAGGGCGATGGTGTTCGTACGCTCAAGACGCAAGACATTCAGGAATTCGATCTCGGCCTTGTCGAACTGTTCGGCCTTGAAGAACTCCTGGGCGCGGGCAAGGTGACGATCTTTCCTGGCCGCGCGTGAGCAGCCCACGATGGCCGTGGCGAGGCAAATCAGCAGAACAGCCGATAGCCAGTGACTGCGAAAAGCGTAGCTAACATTTTTCATGAAGTCGTGAGAAGCCACTCGATCAGCGCTGCAGACGGTCATGATTTCGTCGTGTGATCGGCGCGCGACGGCGGGAGTTCAGGGCGGAGCCTCTGCTCGCGGCGGTATAACCAAAGAAGGAGCGCAAAGAAAGGCACCAGCGATAATATGAAAAACAACGGGCCACCGCGCCGATGGATGAGGGAATGAATCATGTCACGATCGACCTGAACGCAAAGCAACGCGATCGTAAAAATGCGGAAACCATTGCGCAGAATAGCAAGAGGGAGAACGGCCAACGCCAAAATTGCGCGATGCCGCGCAAAATGAAAAAACATGTAGCCACCGATGAGGCTTGTTATGAAGAGGACGAGGCTCGACCGGATGCCGCTGCATTCGTGGCCGACTTCGATAACAATGCCGGGAAGCTTAAAGGAGAGTCCCTCGCGCAGGACAGGGATGGAAGAGAGAGCAATCATCAACGAGGCGACGTCAGCCGAGGCGTGCTGAAGGAAAGTTTCAATGGATTGAGTGATGAATGTCGGAAACGGGACGACAAAGAACAGGAAGCACAAAGGAAACGCCAGTGCGCGCGTTCGCGCCGGTCCCCAAAACCAGGTCACGCCGGCCAGAACAAAACAAACAAAAGAGAATATCGAAAGAGACAGATCGTCGACGAGACTCAGAGGCCGCGTCCGGCCGTCGAAAACCCAGCCGACAACCAGCGCGAGGAGTCCAATGAACAACGGGACGCATGCAAGGAGCGAAAAGCTCCGTGTACTTGGAGGAAGCTGAGTTCGTTTGAGACGGATGAGGTAAAGCGTAATGAAGGGTATCAGGGCAATGTGCGAGTATAAGGCGGTCTGAAAACTAAAGGAGAAGAGATTGAAAAGCGGACGCAGAAACAAAACTGCCAGGACAAGAAGATAAATGCTAAACGCGCGGACCGGACTGAGGAGAAAGTGTTTCGAACCGCGCAAATCAGACGCCCGCGATTGTATGTCAGGAGAAGCAGGCATTGATGCTGGTTCGTTGCGTTTCGAGCGGCGCCCTGCGGGGGCGAGAAATGGCAAAGGGTTACCGGCAAATCACCGGCGGGTCTTCCAGCGAGCCTAGTTTGATATAACGCGCAGACCCTGGACCACTCTCGGGCGGTTAGGATCTGCGGACACTGCTATGACCACCGGTCTCTGTTGCGCGTGCAGGGCGTAGGCTTTGGCCATGACAGTTCCACTGGTAATTGTCGCGGTATAAGGCGGAGTGTAATCGGTCGCGTACGGGATGCCGTCGCGATAAAACACCACCATTCGAGTATCGCCGACCGTTGTCACGGTATAGTCGCCGCCGGACTGCGAAATCGTTGCCTGGGTCAGGAACGTGTCACCGAACTCGTACGCGCCAAGGTCGGGTCCAAGGCCGCGATAGGCATAGCCAACTCCATCGTTTTGGGACCATGTGATGGACCTATCGACAGTGATCCTGCCGTTGGCCACATCCATAGAGGTAATCGTCAGGTTGTTGTCGCTGCCGACGTAAATCCGATCGCCACGCGTCAAGCCCATCCCATCTGTGAACCAATAGCCGTTAGCCACGGTAAAGGTCGTGCCGCTTCCGCTGGGGCTCGCAACGGTTGTCAGCGGACCGCCAGCATCAACGGCCGGCGAACCAGCCTGAAGCATGACGTTGTTGGCGCTGTAATCGGCGAACTTCGGGTCGGCTTCGATGTCACCGTTAACGCCATTCACCAGGTCGCTCGAAGGCGGAAAGACCAGGTCATGATTATGAATCAGTGAATTGCCGCCCGATTCGACAAGGTAAACCTGGCCGCGGGTAACATTAGTAAAAATATTGTTGTAGGACTCATTGTTGAAACTGGCGCCGTTGGCATCGGCAAATACGCGAATAAATCCCGAACTCGCCGGACCCCCACGAGGCCCAAAACCAACCTGGCCGACAGTATTGTGCGCGCAAAAAAGGTTCGTGCCGTCGCGCATCTGGTACCAGAGTTGATCGCCTGAGCGGAGAGAGACATTCTGCACGGCGACAATGTACTTATTGCGGCCGCTGGAGGGTGCTTCGATAAGAATGAAATGAGAATCTGAAACCGGGTTATCGACATGCCAGTTATTGCGCATGATCAAGTACTTGGTCGCAACGTCACACTGGAGCCCATCGACGTGCGGCGCGCCGCCCGCGAATGACGTGGTCGTGGGGCCGAGGACGTTATTCTGGAAAATCCAGTTTGTTCCCGATGGATTCAAATAATCACCGACCTGAGAAACGACGTTGTACTCAAGCAGCATCGTGTCATTCGGGCCTGTATCGAAGGATATGGACCTGCACAGGCTTCCCAGCGTGCCAGTTATCGTTCCGGCACTGTCGGCGTACATAACCGTGTTTCCCCTAAAAATCATCCGATGAGAATCTCGCGCCTGGACAGAACCATTTCCGCCAACATCGACTGAATGTATGTAGTTATCGCAAATGAGGGCATTGGTGCCCCCTCTCCAGTCAATGGCAGCGTAATTGACTTCGGCGATGTGCGTAATTTCGAAGCCGATCACCCAAACGTTATCGCCCGTGACACTGAAGCCGCGACAGACGACATTGGTGTGGCCTTCTGCGACGTAAATGATTGGGGCCGATGGGCTGCCGTCCGTCGTTTCCGATACCCGTTCGTTATATATTCCGGCCTGAACTCTAACGATGTCACCCGCAACAAGGGTGTTGGCTGCCTTCTGGATAGTGCGCCACGGCAATGCGGCAGAACCGGGGTTGGCGTCGTCGCCAGTGGGAGCCACGTAATATTGCGCGGCCAGGGCGTTTCCTAACGACAATGTCGCCACACAAGCTGCAACTACGAGACTCTTCATGAATATCCTCTTGCTTATTTATCGGACAGGTTTGCGCGCCGCGATGTGCGCGACTTCTGTATTGGCTTTCCCGTTCACTGCTTCGTCATAAAGCAGCTACGATACCATGAACCTCGCATATGATCCCACAACGGCAACTGGGCAATTGAACCGACACCCCCGATAGCCTCGATTCTTGCAAAAGGCAAGGAACTTGCCACCTGGAGCTAAATTAGCAGCGGAAACGTCCAATGCGTAGCCGATGCCTCCACGAAAACTTGACACTTTGAATTCAGTTGTTGACGGAAAACGCCTGGAGAGTGACTTGTCGCTGTCCACATGTCTTAGTTCGAGACTGCGCGGTAGAAGCGCCTGATGAAATTAGGTGACTCTTTATCGGCGAAGGAGACTGCGCCGGTCAGATTGGTAACAGTGCCGATGTGCGTCCAATCAACAAAGTTTGTGGTGGCGTGAATTGAAAAGCGGGTACCAATTTGACCACTAATATCGAATCGCAAAAGGGCTTGTTGTTGGGGCCGGCTCACGCTTGAGATCGGCGAGGGCAAGTTGGTTAGCGCCGCGGCGCGATAGAAGCGCTCCTTGAAATTCGCCGCCTCCGTATCGGTGAAAGAGACGGTGCCAGTGAGATTTGTGACGAGCCCGATCGTTTCCCAATCGATAAAATTTGTCGTAGCCTGAATCTCGAAGGTCATATCCGCCTGGCCCACGAGGTCGAACTGAAAGCCAGTGGTGGTCCTGGGCCGCATCATGGTGGGAGCGGGGCCAGGCCAGCCGCTGAGGCGCGCCATCAACCACCATACAGCGATGCCCTTTTGAAAACAGTTTTCGCGGGAGGTGTGACCGACCTCGTTTATGTTGTAGTGGTCGTGCTCGCGCGGGAAAGGTTGCCCCTCATAATAAGATATTGCCTGATCATTGTTGTACCAGGAATCGAGATCTCCGAAATCGAAGAGGACCCTGCCATTTTCGCGGCACCACTCACGAATGATTTCGTTGTTAATTCGAGTGCGATTTCCATAGAAATTCGCGTTGCCGAGGCTGCTGTCATTGAAGGTATGGTTTTGATTATCGCCATCGTCCCATGCCTGAGTGTTGCCGGTGGTGTAGATGAAAATGACATTTGGAAATTCCGCCTCGAGCAAGGCCATCGATTGCAGGTAATTGGTAGTCTCCTCGGGTCTCCAATCGCGGATTTCAGAGCTGGAGGCCCAGGTGGCGACGTTGATGGCGGGATTACGTGTCAAGATATCTCGTGTTTGCGCGCGAGCTTCCTCGCCATCCCAGAAGTTTCCCTGCAAAGCGGAACCGTCGTCGGCGCCATTCCAGCCAAGAATGTTGATAGCATGTTCAACTGTGGGCAGAACGCGATCGCCGAGGGTGATCGCATAATTGGAATTGCTGGCGTTAATCGTCTCTAATCCCCAGGTCAACTGGGAACCGTGAGAACGATACATATAATACACGTTCCAGTTTCGGTCGCGGACAGCCTCAATCCATTCGTCGGGAATTTTCGTGAGATCGGTGGAAGTGTGATCCACCACGACCCTCGGGCCAACGGGAGCGGGGACGGCGGGACCTGACCAACCGGTGAGGCGGGCCATCAACCACCAGACGGCGATGCCCTTTTGAAAGCAGTTCTCACGAGATGTGTGCCCGTATTGGTCGAGGTTGTAATGATCGTGCTCACGCGGGAAAGGTTGGCCCTGATAATAGGAAATCGCCTGCTGATTGGTGTACCAGGAATCAAGATCTCCAAAATCAAAGAGCACCTTGCCATTTTCACGGCACCATTGACGGATAATTTCGTTGTTAATTTGAGTGCGACTCCCATAGAAGTTCGCATCGCCGAGGCGACCGTCATTAAAGGTATGATTTTGATTGTCGCCGTCGTCCCAGGCCTGCGTGTTGCCAGTGGTGTAAATGAAAATCACGTTGGGAAACTCGGCTTCCAGCAGGGCCATCGATTGCAGGTAATTGGTGGTCTCCTCGGGCTTCCAGTCACGGATCTCGGAGCTTGAAGCCCATGTCGCGACATTGATGGTGGGATTACGTGTCAAGATATCTCGCGTTTGCGCGCGACCTTCTTCGCCATCCCAGAAGCTGTCCTGCAAAGCGGATCCGTCGTCGGCACCGTTCCAGCCGAGAATGTTGACGGTATGTCCGACCGTGGGAAGGACGCGGTCTCCGAGAGTAATCGCGTAATTGGAATTACTGGCGTTAATGGTCTGCAGGCCCCAGGTCAATTGGGAGCCATGAGAACGATACATGTAGTACACGTTCCAGTTTCCGTCCCGCACTCTCTGGATCCATTTGTCGGGTATTTTCGCGAGATCCGTGCAGGTGTGATCGATGACGATACTCTCGGCGAATGCCGGCGCGCAAAATAGCGCAAGCATCCAGAGCGTTCCGCATGGCCCGGAGAACAGTTTTCGAGCGGGACGCAGATTTTTGGGAAATTCCACAGCCTTACAATCTAAACCGGTTCACGAGTCGCGCAAGTGACAAACGGAAGGAAAATCCGTGACAGGCTTTGCGAGGCAGGGCTCAGTTCGAGGTCACAACACGCAAATTGGTCGGAGCGGCGGGGCGTGGCCCACTGATCCATTGTCTCAGAAGGGCGACGCCCTGCTGATTCAACTCTGATGTAGCGAGCGGAGGCATGTGTGCGGCGCCAAGCACTGACACCCTTTGGAGGAGAATAGAATGCTCAAAGGAGCCCGGGGCCACGACCTTGTTAAGCGGATCACCGTAATTGTTGATCAACGCGCCGTTGATGATTCCGGCCTGCTGGATTGGCGTCGAGAAGCGCGCATCCCACAGCCCCTGGGCATTGCCGCCAGGCTGGTGGCATTGAACGCAATTGGCTGCGAGATACGACCGGACGCGGTGCTCGAGAGAAAAAGCCGCGTTGGTGGCATGTGCGAACACAGGCAAGGGCTGGGGGTCGGTAACTGGAGGAGCCAGATAACCGGCGCCGCTCAAAGCCAAAATCTGATTTTCGACGGACGTGCCATAATCAAAACTGCGGTTCAGTTGGCCGGAATTGAAACCGAGGATATAGCCGCCTTGCGGAGTGTGGCAGCGCACGCATTCGCTGCGACCGGGATAATGCCAGGCCTGAGTGCGAACGAGACCACCGTCGCTAACAACAAAACTCTCATCCATGCCATCTTCCGGCACGAGTGTCGCATTGGTCCGCGAAGTTCCCCACCGGTATGTAACTCCGTAAACGCCGCTTTGACTGCGCACAAGGATGCGCGTTTCCAGGCGTCTGGCTGATTCACGCACTCCATTGGTCATCTCGAGATCGAAATGCTTGATCCAAACACTCCCTGGCGGAAACGACCAATTCCCGGCGGGATCGAAACCAATCGCCAGGGTTGGATTTGGGACAGAGAACCAGCGGGTTTTCTGCGTGTAGTCAGACCAAAACGACACGTTGATGTCGTATGGGATAACGCCGGGTTGCGGCGTGAAATTGGAGAGATCGGAAAACACGCCTGTGTCCGCTAACGTCGCCGGCATCGCCGGACCGGCGGAGGAAGCGCGCACCAACCGCTTGATCTGGTTCTCCGTATGACCGGCGAGAAGAATGTCGCCGTTGGCCGGATCGACTCCAAAGGATGAAATGCTTGCGTTAACTGCGATTCGGGAAAACGGAACAGGGTTCGTCGGACCGCCAGAACCGTTGTAGCGCAACATCCAAAGGTTTCCGCTAACGTAATCGGCAAACACATACGCGCCATATAACTCGGGATACCGTCCTCCGCGATAGACCACGCCGCCGGTGACGCAGTTTCCCTGGTTGGTTGCGCTACCGTGAGCGTAATCAAGGATGGGAGGAGCGGGATTGAAGCCGGCGGGCGGTGTTCCGAAACCGTTATAAACCAAAAATCCTTCGACGTAAGGCCATCCGTAATTCCTGCCTTTGACGATGATGTTAACTTCTTCGCGATCGGTTTGACCGACGTCTGCGCAATAAAGAATTCCGGTGACTCCATCAAAAGACATGCGCCACGGGTTGCGGAGGCCCGCGGCCCAAAATTCCGTGCGGACGTTGGCGGGGTTGACCGACAGGCCGTTAAAGCTCGTCGCTCCAATGAATGGATTGTCCGGCGGAATGGCGTAATTGATCGTGGCGGTTGGATTGTTGGTGTTCGCCAAGTGTGGATTGGGCGGGAGACTCCCCGGCCGTTTGTCCACGTCAATGCGGAAAATGCCGGAGAAGAAATCGCGATCAACGTGCTGAACGTTATCGACGAAGACGTCGTGACCTTCGTCACCGACCGAGAAATACAGGTAGCCGTCGGGACCGAAAAGGAGTTGACCGCCATTGTGGTTCTCGGCGCCGTCGGGCTGACTGATTAAAACCTGTTCGGAGTTCGTAAGTGCGCGAGCAGGATTGGCGGGATCGGCTTCAAAACGGGACAAGCGATCCTGGAGTTGGCCCTTTGTCGTGTACCAGACGTAAAAATAACGATTGGTCACGTAGGCAGGATGAAACGCGAGCGCAAGGAGTCCTTCCTCACCGCCATCAAACTGAACACGATCAGTAAGATCGGCGAAGACGGTGCGAGTAGGAGACAACAGATTTGTGATCACGGAGATACGTCCTGCCTGTTCGACGATAAACAACCGGTTGGTTTCGCCCGGCGGGCTGACGATGGCGACCGGGCGAGAGAAGGAAAGAGCGGGGAAGGCGCTAGTGGTGGAATACCCGAACGTTGGGGGTTCTGCGGGCATTCGCAAGGTGGTGTTTTGAACCCGTGGGCTGAGTGCCGATGGCTGAGCCCAGCTCTGGACAGTGGAGACCAGAGCGATACAAATCAGTGCTACCCGGAAAGATTTCGCCTTCACAACGAGAGATCTCCGGGTTCACCGTCGATCGTTCACGGCGTTCTGGCAGAGCATAAATCCAGCCATGCATACGCATAATCAGGCGACTTTAGAAGCGGCTTGAAGTCCAGCCCGCGTACGATTTACAACCTTTACATTGTCAGTGTCTGAGACAGTGGAAGGCTGCCTGAAATTGTCTATGAACTGTTTCTGAACGAGTTGCGTTGAAATAATTCCAACCAGCGCCATGTCGTCCGTTTCGCCAAGGGGACGATTCTGTTCGATCTTTGCAACCAACTGTGAAACCGCAGCCGGGTTAAAGAGGCCGGCGGCGCGAATCGCCTCCGGTTGCAGCAAATCTCTGACGTAATCCAGTCGCGCCTCGTTGAAAAAGCTGCGGTGAATGGGCGCGCGATACGGGCGTTTGACTCGCGCGAGGATCTCGGCGGGCAACCATTCGCTGGCCACGCGGCGCAAAAGATATTTTTCAGTCAGTCCGTTGAG
>Ga0193696_1000510_pt1 | contig 13457 bp, 12 predicted proteins | sample L3m1metaG_FD_145074 | JGI IMG/M metagenome (GOLD analysis project Ga0193696, IMG submission 145074) | Soil microbial communities from a riparian zone of the East river system, Colorado, United States - L3m1 | ecosystem: Environmental > Terrestrial > Soil > Riparian zone | place: USA: East River... | reverse complement strand
GCCGGGATGCCCGACTCGATGCCGACGGCGAGCTCGTCCTGCTGGCCGACCAGGACCACTCGCTCTGGGACACCGCCCGGGTCGAGGAGGGCCGGGCGGTGCTCGACCGCGCGCTGCCGCTGCGGCGGCCAGGCCCCTACCAGTTGCAGGCAGCGATCGCCTCGCTCCATCTCGAGCCCGAGACGGACTGGCCGCAGATCGCCGCGCTCTACGGCCGGCTCGCGAGCCTCGCGCCGTCGCCCGTGGTCGAGCTGAACCGCGCCGTCGCGGTCGCGATGGCACAAGGGCCCGAGCGCGGGCTCGAGCTGATCGACAGGATCGACGGGCTGGACGGCTACCGCCACCTGCACTCGGCGCGTGGCGACCTGCTGCGCCGCCTCGGCCGCGGCGACGAGGCCGCCGACGCGTACGGCCGCGCGCTCGAGCTGGCGCCGCAGTCCGCCGAGCGGGCGTTCCTGGAGCGGCGGCTGGCCGAAGTACGATCCTCCGCGTGACCGTCGAGGAGAAGCTCTACGGCTGCCAGTCGATGACGGGCGTGCTGCGGCGCGTGCTCGTCCGCGCGCCCCGCGCCGAGGACCTACGAAGCTGGCAGGCGTGCGGCTGGCGGGCCGAGCCGGATGCCGCCGGGATCGCGCGCGAGCACGAGGCCTTCTGCTCCCTGCTCGACGACGCCGGCGCCGAGGTCGTCCTCGCCGAGTCGTTCGCCGACGGCAACCCGGACGCGATCTACACGTACGACCCGGCGCTCGTCGCCGATGAGGGCGCGCTGCTGCTCCATCCCGGTAAGGAGATTCGCCGAGGCGAGGTGGCTGCGATGGCCGAGGACTTGGAGCGCGCCGGAGTCCCGGTGACGGGCCGCCTGGACGATCCGGCCTTGGCCGAGGGCGGCGACTGCTGCTGGCTCGACGCGCGCACGCTGCTCGTCGGCTGCGGCTACCGCACGAACGCCGCCGGGATCGGCCGGCTGCGCGAGCTGCTGCCCGAGGTCGAGGTGGTCGCTTTCGACCTCCCGCACTGGCACGGACGCGACGAGGTGATGCACCTGATGTCGCTGATCAGCCCGCTCGCGCCGGACCTGGCCGTCGTCTACGAGCCGCTGCTGCCCGCGAGGCTGGCGCAGCTGCTCGAGGCGCGGGGCGTCGAGCTGGTGCCGGTTCCGGACGAGGAGTTCGACTCGATGGGCTCCAACGTCCTCGCCCTGGCTCCCCGTGTCGCCCTCGCGGTCGAAGGCAACCCGCGCACGCGCGAGCGGATGGAGCGCGCCGGGGTCGAGGTCCTGACCTACCGCGGCGACGAGCTGTCGAAGGGCGACGGCGGCCCGACATGCCTCACGCGCCCCCTGCTGCGCGTCTAGGCCACGCGCAGCGATAGTAGAGCCGTGAGCGAGCGCGAGGCCCGTGGCGGAACCCTCGTGATCGGCGGCGGCTTCGCCGGCGGTTGGGTCGCCCGCTACCTCGGCGAGCGCGGCGCCACGATCGTCAGCCCGGAGAACTCGATGCTCTTCACCCCGCTGCTGCCGGAGGCCGCCTCGGGCACGCTCGAGCCGCGCCACGTCGTCGTCCCCCTGCGGATCATGTGCCCACACGCTGACCTCGTGCTCGGCGGCGCGACGGCGATCGACTTCGCCCGCAGCACGGTTCACGTGAAGGCGCTCGACGAGGAGGTCGATCTCCACTACCGCGATCTCGTCGTCACGCTCGGCTCGATCTCGCGCGCGCTGCCGATCCCCGGGCTGGCCGACCACGCGCTCGGGTTCAAGAACCTCGCCGACGCGATCTACCTGCGCAACCACGTCCTGCAGCGGCTGGAGGCGGCTGACGCCACCGCGAGCGAGGAGCACCGGCGCAGCGAGCTGACCTTCGTCTTCGTCGGCGCGGGCTACGCAGGCGTCGAAGCTCTGGCCGAGCTCTCCGACCTCGTCCGCGACGCGCTGCGCTACTACCCGCGGCTCCGGGGGGCGCCGCAGCGCTGGGTGCTCGTGGACGCGGCGCCGAAGATTCTGCCGGAGATCCCGAGTCGGCTCGGAGAGTACGCCGCACGCCAGCTGACGAAGCGCGGGATGGAGATCCACGTGAGGACGACGCTCGAGTCGCTGGACGGCGAGGCCGCGCAGCTCTCGAACGGCGAGCGGATCGCCACGCGGACGCTCGTCTGGACGGCCGGCGTCAAGGCGAACCCGATGCTCGCGCAGCTCGGGCTGCCGCTCGACGAGCGTGGTCGCGTCCAGGTGGACGAGACGCTGCGGGTCGTCGGGCACGAGCACGTCTGGGCGATCGGCGACGGAGCCGCGGTGCCGAATGCGGCCACACCGGGCCAGGTCGATCCGCCCACCTCGCAGCACGCGCTCCGGCAGGCGCGTCGCCTGGCCAAGAATCTGAGGGGCGAGCGGAAGCCCTACCGCTACCGGATGCTCGGCCAGGTGGCCACGCTCGGCCGCTACAAGGGCATTGCCGACGTGGTCGGCCTCCGCTTCACCGGCTTCCTCGGCTGGTTCATCACGCGGTCGTACCATCTCTACCAGCTGCCTCTGTTCTCGCGGAAGCTGCGCGTCGTCACCGACTGGACGACTTCGCTCTTCTTCCGCCGCGACATCGTCGAGCTCTCGATGCTCGGCCACCCGAACCGTCTCGATGCGTGAGGAGCTCGCCCGCTCGTACGACTTCATGGCGCGCGGCGACATGAGCGGCACCCGCGTGGAAGAGTCGCCGTTCGGGCGCGCCGTCTACACCGACGAGTTGCCGCGGCGCCTGGACGGGAACTACCTCTGGGTCGACCGGGCCGGCGAGCCGGAGGAGCTGGTCGCCGAGGCCGCACGACTCGAGCGGCGGCTGATCTTCGTCCCCGACCCGGAGCTCGGCGACGCGCTCGCGCCCTGGTTCAAGGAGCACGGCTGGCGGATCGACCGCCACGTCGTGATGGCGCAAGTGCGCGAGCCCGAGCGCGAGGCCGACCTCTCGCTCGTCCGCGAGGTCTCGGAGCCCGACCTCCGCGAGGCGCGCAAGCAGGTGCTCGCGAACGAGCCGTGGGCGACAGCGCAGGTGCTCGAACAGATCTTCGCCGCGAAGACGCTGATCGGCGAGCGCGTCCGCACCCGCTTCTTCGCCGTCGAGCTGGACGGCGAGGTGGTCAGCTACACCGATCTCTACCTGGACGGCTCCGATGCGCAGGTCGAGGACGTCGGCACGCTCCCCGCGCACCGGAACGAGGGCCGCGCGACCGCGGTCGTGCTCGGCGCGATCGCCGAGGCCCGGAAGGAAGGCGCCGAGTTCGTGTTCCTCGTCGCCGACGCGAACGACTGGCCCAAGGTGCTCTACGGCCGGCTCGGCTTCGACGAGGTCGGCTACTACACGAAGTTCTTCGCCCCGACCACGAAGTGAGCGCAGCGCTCTCCGTCAACGCGCTCGAGAAGCGCTACGGCTCGACGACCGCGCTCGCCGGGGTCGACCTCGAGGTCAGCGAAGGCGAGCTCGTCGGCCTGCTCGGCCCGAACGGCGCCGGCAAGTCGACGCTGGTCAAGATCGCCTGCGGGCTCGTCCGACCAACCCGAGGACAGGCCGAGGTCTGCGGCGCGCGCGCGGGCTCGCTCGATGCGCGGCGGCAGATCGGCTACCTCGCCGAGCTGTTCCGCTTTCCAGGCTGGTACTCGGCTGACGAGGTGCTCGGCCTACATCAGCGCCTCTCCGGCTCACACGGCGGTGGCGCTGAGCGCGCCGAGCTGCTCGAGCTGGTCGGCCTCACCGACGCCCGCGACCGCCGGGTGGAGGCGATGTCGAAGGGCATGCAGCAGCGGCTCGGCATCGCGCAGGCGCTCGTCGGGTCACCACGACTGCTCCTGCTCGACGAGCCGACGAGCGCGCTCGACCCTGTCGGCAGGCGGACGGTGCGGCAGCTGCTGGAGGAGCTCCAGAGCCGCGGCACCTCGGTCCTGCTCAACTCCCACCTGCTGAGCGAGATCGAGCTCGTCTGCGACCGCGTCGTGATCCTGTTGCGCGGGAAGGTCGTCAGCGAGGGCTCACCGGCAGAGCTGAGCCGCGGGCGCGGCGTCGAGATCGAGACGGACGAGGGGACGCAGGTCTACGAGGGCACCCGCGAGGACGTGCCTCGCCTCGTGGCCGAGCTGGTTGCCGCGGGCCGCAAGGTCTACGGCGTCCAGGTGCTTACCTCGACGCTCGAGGACACCTACCTCGAGGCCGTCGGAGGCGAGACCTCGTGACCGCGATCCTCACGATCGCCGGCTACGCGCTGCGCGAGGCGCTCCGGCGGAAGGTGTTCGCGGTCGTGCTGCTGCTGACCGCCGGCTTCCTGTTCCTCTACTGGCTGGCGAACCACTACCTCTTCCGCGACGTCGACAACCTCGGCTCGCCGTCGCCTGCGATCGACCCCAGGACCTTCGCCGGCGCGTTCATGGTCGGTCTGGCGATGTTCTCGACGCTGTTCCTGGGCGTCGTGCTCGCGATCTTCCTGACGCTGGGCGTCGTGCGCGGCGACGCGGAGCGCGGGTTGCTGCAGCCGCTGCTCGTCCGGCCGGTCTCGCGACCGACGTTGCTGCTCGCGCGCTGGCTCGGCGCGATCGCGGTCTGCACGCCGTACGTGATCGCGGTCTACGCGACCGCCGTCGTGATCACCGGCGTCACCGGCGACTGGTGGCCCGACCACGCCGTCGTGCCGGCGATCGAGCTCGCCGGCGGAGTCGCGATCGTCGCGGCGCTCTCGCTCCTCGGGTCGGTCTTCCTCACCGCGACCGCGAACGGGATCGCGATCTTCATGATCTTCGGCGCCGGCCTCGTCTCCGGGCTGCTCGGCTCGATCGGCCACGCGCTCAACTCGCACCGGCTCGAGCACTGGGCGACGATCATCGCGTGGGTCGCGCCGTTCGAGGCGCTGTACCAGGACGGGCTGCGCGAGATCACCGCCGACACGATCGGCTTGACCGGCTACCTGATCCAGCTCGGACCGTTCGGCGGCGCCAACACGGGCGGCTGGCCCGTGCGCCTGTGGGCCTGCGCCTACCTGCTCGTCGTCGGTCTCGTTGCCGCGCTCGCGTTTTCGCGCAAGGATCTGTGACGAAATGCGGCTCCTGCTCGTCGTGTCCCTCGCGATCCTCGCCGGCGGTTGCAGTTCCAACCAGCCGACGGAATCGTCCGCGGGCCGGCCGCCCGGGAAGGTGGAGCAGCGAATCGGGCCTCCGCGCGCGTGGCTCGAGACGCAGGCAGGAAACCAGTGGCTCGGCGCCGGCAGCTCGTGCTGGCAGTTCCGGGGCGACGGCCTGTGCGCCGACATGATCGCGCCCTCCTGCGAGCAGCGCGGCATTCCGCACTTCCGCGTCACCAGCGGCGAGACGGTGCGCGCTCATCTCGGCTTCGATCCCGACGAGGCGTCGCTCGCAGGTGAGCCCGGTATCGCAGAGCCCACGCAGCTCCGCGGGCGCATCCTCGAGTGGCAGTTCTCGAAGGGCGGCGTCTTCACCGTCTTCGCAAAGGGCGGCAAGGGCGACGCCAGCTATAGCGGTTGCGCCGAGCTCACCACGAAGACTTCCTGAGGCTCTTCGCGAACGCGACTCGCTCCTTCTTGGACTCTGCGCGCAGCCGCGCGTCCTGCTTCGCCGCTAGGCGCCTGAGCTCTCGCTGCAACGCGCGGTAGCTCTGCAGCCGCTCCCTCGGCAGCGTGCCCTCGTCGATCGCCGCCTGCACGGCGCAGTCGGGCTCTTGCTGGTGGGCGCAGTCGTTGAAACGGCAACCCGCGGCCAGCTCGTCCACGTCGGCGAACGCCTGGTAGATGCCGTCGTCGGCGTCCCAGAGCTGGACCTCGCGCAGGCCGGGTGTGTCCACGAGCAGCGCGCCACCCGGCAGCCGGATGAGCTGGCGGGCAACGGTGGTATGCCGGCCGGTGCCGTCCTCGGCGAGCGCCTTCGTCGCCTGCGCTTCGTGACCGAGCAGGCGGTTGGCGAGCGACGACTTGCCGACGCCGGAGGAGCCGAGCAGCGCCACCGTCTTCGCCGGCCCGAGGTACGGCGCGAGCTCGTCGAGCCCCTCGCCTGTGACGTTGCTGACCACATGCGCGGACGCGCCGAGCGCCACCTGCTCGGCCTGGAGCAGCAACGCGAGCGGGTCGTCGCAGAGGTCGGCCTTCGTCAGCACGAGCGCCGGCGTCGCGCCGCTCTCCCAGGCCAGGGTCAAGTAGCGCTCGATCCGGGTCGGGCTGAAGTCGTCGTCGAGCGCGGTAACGACGAAGACCGTGTCGATGTTCGCGGCGAGCACCTGCGCCTCGGTCGCGGAGAGGTTCACCTTGCGCGCGAAGGCCGAGCGCCGCGGCAGCACGGCCTGGATGACCGCGTCGCGCAGGGCGACCCAGTCGCCGACGGCCGGCAGATCCGCACCCGAGGACGCCTCGTGGCGCAGGCGGCCGGCGAGGCGCGCGCGCAGCTCGCCGGTCTCCGTGAGCACGTCGTACTCGCCGCGGTGCTGCGCGGAGACACGTCCGGCCATGCAGTTGTCGTGTGGCTGGAGCGCGGCCGCGAAGCCGTCGTCCCACCCGAGGTCTTGCAGATTCAAGCGAACTCCTTTCAGGAAGGGTGAATTCCGGGCGGTGCCCGAGGCTCAGGAGCTCGCTACGAGTGGATGCTGTGGCGGGCCGGGGAGCCTCAGGCTCTGCGACCGGAGGGTGCAGTCGACGTCATGTCGCACCTCCTTTGCCGAAACAGCGAACTGGCGCAGGGTAGCCGCTAGCGCAGACGACGTAAAGCGGCCGACAGCGACTGCTTCGTCTTCAGTACGCCTTCGTAGAGATCGCCGTGCTCGGCCACGCGACGGCGGGCGACCTCCATCGTGAACGCCGCCGGGTCGAGCGACCCGTCGACCTCCTCCCAGCGTAGCGGCGTAGAGACGGGCGCGCCCTCCCTCGGCCGCACCGAGTAGACCGACGCGATCGTCTTGCCCTCGCCGTTCTGGTTCGCGTCGATCAGCACGCCCTTGCGCTTCGACTTCGACCACTCGGTCGTGACGAGGCCGCGGTGCGTGGAAGCCAGCGCGCCCGCGACGATCTCGGCGAACTGGCGCGTGTCCTCGTAGGTGTGCCGGCGCGTGATCGGGACGAGCACGTGGATCCCGTCTGCCCCGCTCGTCTTCGCGAACGACTCCAGTCCGAGCGTGTCCAGCGTCTCCTTCACGAGCAGCGCGACCTGCACGGTGTCGCTGAAGGCGACACCCGGCGAGGGGTCGAGGTCGAAGAGCACGAAGTCGGGCCGGTCGAGCTTGTCCACCCGCGAGTACCAGGTGTTCAGGTCGATGCAGCCCATGTTCACCATCCACAGCAGCGCGAGCTCGTCGTTGACGAGCGGCGCCTTGATCTTGCGGCGCTGGCGCGGCTTCTCGCGGGTCGAGACCTCGAGCTCGACCGTAGGAATCCAGTCGGGCATCCCGGCCGGCGCGTCCTTCTGGAAGAAGAACTTCCCCTGCCAGCCGTCGGGGTAGCGCTTGAGCGTGAACGGCCGGTCGCGGATGTGCGGGAGGAGCACCGCCGCCACATCGCGGTAGTACGCGAGCAGATCGCCCTTGGTGATCCCCTCCTCTGGCCAGAACGGCTTGTCGAGATTCGACAGCCGCAGCACGCGCTTGCCCTTGCGAATCACGTCCGGGATCGGCTCCGCCGTCTCGAGCCGCACCTCGCTCGCGTCCTTGTCGTCGCGCAGACCCAGGTAGACGGGCGCGCGCAGCCGGCGGTCGTGCGTGAACTCGGCGAACGAGGCCTCGGCGACGAGCTTGGGCTCGACCCACACGATGTCGCCCTTGCGGATCCGTGGCATCTTCGGCGGCTTCGCAAAGGGCGAGGTCTTGCGCTCGAGCGGCTTGAGCTTCTTCAGCAGCCGCTCCTGCTCGTCGTCGTCGAAGCCGGTGCCGACGTTGCCGACCCACTCCAGTCCCTCGGGCCCGTTCGTCGCCAGCACCAGCGAGCCGAACGACCACTCGCGCCGGCCCTTGCCCTTCGTGTAGCCGACGATCACGAACTCCTGCTCGCCGTGCGTCTTGAACTTGAGCCAGTCGCGCGAGCGCTTGCCGGGCAGGTACTTCGAGTCGAGTCGCTTGCCCATGACTCCCTCGAGCCGGCGCTGCTGCGCCGCTTCGTAGAGAGCTTGACCGTCGGCGAACCCCTCCGAGAACTGGATCGTGCGGTTGCGGCCGTCGAGCAGCTTGCGCAGCCGCTTGCGCCGCTCCGAGAGCGGCAGGTCGATCACGGGATCGCCGTCCACCTCGAGCAGGTCGAAGACGTAGTAGACGATCGGCGTGCCCGGCTTTCCCTGCTGCATCGCGGAGAAGCTCGGGCGGCCTTCGTCGTCGAGCGCGCAGACTTCGCCGTCCACGACGCAGTCGGGCGTCTTGAGCGCTTTGGCCAGCTCCTTGGCGACGTTGGCAAAGCGCTCGGTGTAGTCCTGGTCCTTGCGTGTGCGCAGCTCCGCCTCGCCGCCCGCGACGCGGGCCACGATCCGGTAGCCGTCCCACTTGATCTCGAACTCCCAGCCCTCCCCTTTTGGGAGCTGCTTCGGGTCGGAGAGCGTGGCGAGCATCGGCGAGTACTTGCGTCTCGGCCCGGCCGGCGCGGCGCCGTCGTCCTGCTTGCGGAGCAGGAGCCAGTTCTGCTCCTTGCCGTCGAGGTGGGCGGGGACGAGCGTCCAGAGGCCTTCGAGCTTCTTGCCGTGCAGGCGGACGGTCAGGCCGCCGTCCCGCTTCTCCTCGACCAGCTCGTAGGTGCCCTTGTCCCAGATCTCGACCGTGCCGGCCCCGTACTCGCCTTTCGGGATCTCGCCCTCGAAGCCCCCGTAGTCGAGCGGGTGATCCTCGACGTGCACGGCCAGGTGGCGCTCGCCGACCTCGAGCGGGATGCCCTTGGGAACGGCCCAGCTCGCGAGCGCGCCGTCGCGCTCGAGGCGAAAGTCGTAGTGGAGCCGCCGGGCGTCGTGCCGCTGGACGACGAAGATCGGCTGCTTGCCCTTGCGTTTGCCCGTGAACGGCTCGGGCGTCTTCTTGCGGTCGCGCTTCCGCTCGTATTCGCGCAGGCTCACGAAGCCTTTTTAGCGCGTTTGCGACCTCGGCTCTTCTTCTGCGTGCGCTCGACCGACTCGCGCAGCGCGGCCATCAGGTCGACGACCTCGCCCTCCGGCTCCCGTTCAGCCGGCGGCAGCGGCTCGCCCTCGGCCTTCGCCCGCAGCAGCTCGAGCAGCTCCTTGCGGTAGGTGTCGTCGTACTTGGCGGGGTCGAACTTGGCGCTGAGATTCTCGACCAGCGACTTCGCCATCTCGACCTCGGGCTTGCGCAGCTGCCCGCCGCGTTCCACCTTCTCGGGCTCACGCACCTCGTCGGCGTAGTACATCGTCTCGAGCACGAGCACCCCGTTCGACGGGCGCACCGCCGCGAGGTGCTGCTTGTTGCGGATCACGATCTTGGCGATCGCCACCTTGTCCGTCTCGTCGAGCGCCCGCGCCAGCAACCGGTAGGGCTTCTCGGCGCCGTCCTGCGGGAGCAGGTAGTAGGCCTTGCGGAAGTAGATCGGGTCGATCTCGTCCAGGTCGACGAAGTCCAGGATGTCGATCGTCTTGGTCAGCTCGACGTCGAGCCGGTCGAGGTCCTCGTCCTCGAGGGGGACGAAGCGGCCCTTCTCGACCTCGAAGCCGCGGACGACGTCGTCGTTGTCGACGTGCTCGCCCGTGTCGCGCCGGACCTTGTCGTAGCCGACCGGCTGCAGGTCGTGCTTGTCGAGGAAGTGGAACCGGAGCTCCTTCGACTCGGTCGCCCCGACCAGGCGCACGGGCACGCTGACGAGCCCAAAGGAGAGCGTCCCCGACCAGAGCGAGCGGGCCATGTCAGCACGCTACCCGGCTCGCCAGGTTTGCATCCTCGCCAGCCGGTAAATACATTCCACAACTCGGGGTCGTACTTCTTACGAAGCTTCTCCACCCAACGGGGGGTTACGGTCGGGGCCGGCTACAAGCCGGCCTCGACATGTGTACGGCCGGGGGATAAGGCTGTGGAAGATGTGGAAAAGTGCCGCTCAGCTCGCGGTTTCTAGCGGGTTGCGGGCACCTGGCCCATTGTGCGGAATCGCACACGGCGTTGGCGCCGCAGGTCGTCGCCGGACTGGCCGTCGAGCAGTTCCAGCGACTCGGCCAGGGCGTCGCCGAGCAGCCGGGCGGCCTCGTCGGCGTTCAGGTGGGCGCCCTCGACGGGCTCCGGCACGATCGCGTCGATCACGCCGAGCTCGAGGCAGTGCGCCGCGTCCGGCTTGAACGCCGCCGCCGCCTTGCGCGCCTCGCCCGCGTCCCGCCAGAGGATCGCCGCGCAGCCCTCGGGCGAGATCACCGTGTAGATCGCGTTCTCCTGCATCAGCACACGGTCGGCAAGCGCCGTGGCGATGGCGCCGCCGGAGCCGCCCTCGCCGATCACGCACGCCACAACCGGGACGTGCAGCCGCGCGAGGTGGGCCTGTGAGCGCGCGATCGCACCGCCCTGGCCGTGCTGCTCGGCAGTCACGCCCGGGTAGGCACCAGGGATGTCGATCAGGCTGAGGATTGGAAAGCCGTGCCGTTCGGCGAGCTCCATGGCGCGCATCGCCTTCCCGTAGCCCTCGGGGTAGGCCATGCCGAAGTTGCGCCGCGTGCGCTCCTTCACGTCGCGGCCCTTCTGGTTGCCGAGCAGCACGATCGTGCGCCCGCGGAAGCGCCCGAGGCCCGCGACGAGGGCGGCATCGTCGCCGTGGTGGTGGTCGCCGTGGAGCTCGAACCAGTCGTCCAGCAACCGTTCCACGTAGTCGAGCGTGTACGGCCGGTCCGGATGGCGCGCGAGCTCGACGGAGCGCCAGATCTCCTCGCTGCTCGGCTCGGAGACGATCCGGTCGAGCTGCTTCTGCAGCCGCTCGAGCTCGCCCGAGAGCTTGGCCCCGCGCAGGAGCGGCAGGCTCCTCAGGCGCGAGAGCTGCTCCCGCAGGCGCAGCTCGGCTTCACCGGCCATTGGCGAACAGCCTCAAGAGGCGCGCGACGGTGCCGCGCAGCTCGGGTCGGGGGACGATCGCGTCGACGTGGCCGTGGCGGTAGTTGGCCTCGGCCAGACCGAAGTCCTCGGGCAGCTTCTCGCGCGTCGTCTGCTGGACGACCCGCGGGCCGGTGAACGAGAGCAGCGCGCCCGGCTCGGCCACGAGCACGTCGCCGAGGCTCGCGAAGCTGGCCAGTACACCGGCGGTCGTGGGGTGCGCCATCACGCTGATCAGCGTGCCGCCGGCGTCGTGCAGGTCCTCGACAGCGCAGACCGTCTTCGGCAATTGCATCAGCGAGAGGATCCCCTCCTGCATGCGCGCGCCGCCAGTCGTCGTGACGGAGACGAGCGGCACGCCGCGCTCGGCCGCGCCCTCGCAGGCACGCGCGAACTTCTCGCCGACGACACGGCCCATCGAGCCGCCCATGAAGCCGAACTCCATCACCGCGAGCTGGCAGGGCTGCTCGTCGATCGCGGCTCGGCCGATCACCATCGCCTCGCCCAGGCCGGTCGAGAGCTCTGCCTCCGACAGCCGCTCGGTGTAGGGCCGGAGATCGAAGAACTCGAGCGGGTCGTCGGAGCGCAGCTCGGCCGCCTCCTCGACGAAGCTGTCCTCGTCGGTCAGCTGCACAATGCGGTCGCGCGCGTGCACCGGGAAGTGGTGGCCGCACTGCGTGCAGACGTACAGCGACGCCGCGAGCTCGTCGTCGCGGTAGTGCGAGCCGCACTTGGGGCAGGTGTTCGGGTGCGGCTTGCCACCGTCTTCGGAAGGCGCATGGCGGTGCTCGATGGAGACGTCGATTCGTTCTGACACGAACTCGCGAGTTTAGACCCGACGCTTCGGCCGGGAGTTACAGCCCCAGGGCGAGCGCCAGCCGGGTGAGCGGCTCCACGTTCGCCGGCTCGGCCGCGGAGGCGCTGAAGCCGGCACCCAGGATCGTCGTCCGCTCGCAGACCCGGCTGAAGAGCTGCTCCACCTCGGCCAGCGTCAGGCCGCCCGGCTCGGGCATGAACGGCTGGATCTCACCCGGCTCGAACGCGTCGACGTCGAGGGCGACATAGACGCCGGCGGTTCCGTCCAGTGCTTGTTCGAGCTCTTCCTCGTCGGTACGCAGGCCGATCGAGGCGATGTACTCACGCTCGGGCGGATCGAGGCTCCGCGCGCCGAGCAGGATCGCGTCCTGCGGGTCGACCGCGCCGGATTCGAGGATCACGCGGAACGGCGTCGCCCACAGGTTCCCGGAGGGCGAGCTCTCAACCGTGTTCAGGTCGCCGTGCGCGTCGATCCAGATCAGCGCGATCCTGCCGTTACGCGCGGCCAGCGCCTCGACCGCTCCGATGTGAGAGCAGCAGCAGCCGCCGAGCACGAGCGGGCGCTCGGGCAGATCGATCGCGACCGCGAGCGTCTGCTCGTCGAGCGTCTCCTCCTCGACGACTGCGGCCTCCGGGAACGGCAGCGGTAGACGCGCCGCTTCCGCCATCGACTCGCCGCCCTCGCCCCAGGCCTGGGGCACGCGCACCATGCCCGCCCCGTACTCCCGCCCGCACGAATGGCACTCGTAGCACGGCCCGATCGCGACCGCGGTGAACGTGCGGCAGTCCGGACAGCGGGCTCGCAACCGGCTCATGCGACCTCCTCGAGCGTGTCTGCGAGCGGCGTCAGGTCGGGCAGCTCACGCGTCGGCTGGGGCCCTGGCGTCTCGGCGAGGCGGTTGATCCAGATCGAGGGCAGGCCGAGCTCGTTCGCCGGCGCGACGTCGTGAAAGAGGCTCGCCGCCACGTGCACGTCCGGCAGGCGGCCAACCCGCTCCTCGAACCTCCGCCAGTGCCCGAGCGCCGGCTTGTAGGAGCCGATCTCCGAGGCGACGATCACCAGATCGAAGGGGACGCCGAGGCGCTCCTGTGAGGCCGCGATGTAGTCGGGGTCGGTGTTCGAAAGGATCGACAGCTTCCAGCCGCGCGCGCGCGCCTCCTCGAGCGCGTCGCGCACCTCCGGGAACGGCTGCCAGTCGGGGAGCGACCGGGCGAGCGCGTCCTTCTCCCCGTCAGGGGCGCCGAGGCCGCGCATCGCCTCGGTCAGCACCTCGCGGTAGGAGCGGGTGCCGTCGGCCTCGAGCATCGGCTCGAGCACGTGGTAACGGACGAGCAACGCGTCGGCCCGCTCGTCGCCGAAGACGCGCGCGAGCTGGCCACGGATGCCGCCGTTCCAGTCGATCAGGGTGCCGTAACAGTCGAACGTCGCCCACCGGTCGGCCATGGCAGCGAGCTTAGCGAGACGGTGTGCCCAGCTCGTCGAGCCTCCCAGTAGCATCGCGCGGATGCGAATCGGGGTCTCGCTCCTGCTGGTGGTGCTCGCCGTCGGGTGCGGCTCGTCGAGCTCGAAGCCGGACACGCCGCTCGAGGTCTCCACCTTCGCGCTCAAGAGCAAGCACCACCAGC
>Ga0193696_1000509_pt1 | contig 13476 bp, 8 predicted proteins | sample L3m1metaG_FD_145074 | JGI IMG/M metagenome (GOLD analysis project Ga0193696, IMG submission 145074) | Soil microbial communities from a riparian zone of the East river system, Colorado, United States - L3m1 | ecosystem: Environmental > Terrestrial > Soil > Riparian zone | place: USA: East River... | reverse complement strand
GGCGCCCTGCGGCTTGTCCGATTCGCCCGTTCCCCGCAGGTCCACGGAAATGCTGGTGAAGTGCTTCGCGTACTCCGGCACCTGAAAGGCGTAACAGGCGTGATCCGCGGCCAGGTAGGGAATGAGAATGAGCGGCTCACCCGTGCCTTGCTGGTCGTAGTTCATCGTGATCGTGTTGGCGGTTACTTTTGGCATTGGACTTCCTCCGGCAACGGCTCGCATTTCGCGGCGGCGATCAGCGCCATTCTATCCAGCTTGGTGATATAGCCGCCCGCGTACAGCTGATCAGCAGCGCGCCCGACCCGCCTCTTGTACTGGTCCTGCGACCGATATCGATCCAGCAGTTCATCGTCGCTGAATCGCGTGAAGGTCCCACTGATGAACACGAACGGGTTGAACGGATCGAGTCCGAGTGGGTTGAGCGGCGTGTGCCGGCCGAGCGGCGCCCCGGCGACGCGCCCGTGCATCGTCGAGTCGACGTGCGGCAGTCGAACGCCGCCCGCAAAATGGCCATCGGCATCGGTGATCGGCACGAAGGCATCGGTCGCATCGACGCTGCCCCTGAAGTATCGGGACGGTGGAGGACTCCCGCTGTGGTTGCCCTCCGTCCATCTGGTCAGGTTCTCCAGAGCGGCGCGGAAGATCGGCCGCGGGTCTCCGGTGTTCTGATTGGGGACGCCGAGCGGCAGGATCGGCTCGGGTAGATGTGAGATCCCGGCCATCTCGTACTGGCGCCAGTTGGGGTCGGTCGGATTGCGAGTGAAGAACGCACCCCTCCCGAAACCGAGAACTGTCGGATGGAAGATCAGCATGTCGGCCTCCGACGCGAGCACGATCACCGGCGCGTGCTGTCCATTCGTCGGAAGCGGGCTGCAGTCTCCGAAAAAGCCGAAATGCGGCGCGACGTCTTCGCGCTTGAAGCACGCGAGCCCGATCATCTGGATCAGGTGTCCGTCATAGACCAGGTCGGGATCGAGTCCCTCGGCGAGGAGTTCGAGTTGGGCGCCCGCACCCTGCGAATAGCCGGAACTCAGAACCGTCGTCACCGGTCGTGGTCCGTCGCCGCCCGGATAGACGCTCGGGTCCTTCAGCAGGCGCGCCGCGTCCAGCAGGATCTCCCACGCATCGGCGCTGCGATCGATGGAGCCGTAGAGCAGGTGGTTGTGTGCCCGACCGTCTATCGGCGCGGCCGATCCGAAGATCTCGGTAACCGCTTTGTCCCACTGAATCGAGACGTAGGTGTATCCCTCGTCGAAGAGGTACTGTTCAGTCCCGAGCAACGTGAACTGAAATGTCCCGAACTCGGTCGTCGGAGGAAAGAAATGATAGTAGGCGGAGTTGACCCAATCGACGACGCCGACTCGATTCGCGCGACGATGTCGTGGATAGATCAGGACGGCGGGCACCGCGTACACGCCGACGCTTCCGCCGGCACGGTCGACGGTTCCGTGCACCGTGATCTCGGCGTAGGTGTAGCCGCGGGCGTTCTCGTCGTTTCTCGAGGTATTCACCGTCACCGAAGTGATCGTGGCCTCGACCCTGATCGGAGCGAGTGTCAACGCGATCAACGCGCAGGTTGCGGCCTTCCACACCGTTGGGTTGCTCATCAAGTTTCCTCCAGTGGGCACTGTGGCTCTTACCCAATAGGCGCTTTGGCGATGCCTCAGGGCTCACGGACGGTGCGCTAGAATGACCCGTCAGGCGGAACCGATGGCCCACGACGCCGATGCCGCCGAGCGCCAGCGTATAGCCGAGGTCCTTGCCGATTGGGCCAACCGCGATCCGGCCGCGCGAGATCGGCTGGTGCCGATCGTCTACGAAGAGCTGCGCCGGCTGGCCCACCACTACATGCGCAACGAGCGCGAGGGCCACACGCTGCAGACGACGGCGCTGGTCAACGAGCTGTACCTGCGGCTGGCCGGGATTGATGCCTTGCAGTGGCGGGATCGTGCCCACTTTTTCGCGATGGCCGCGACGCTGATGCGCCGCGTCCTGGTGGATTACGCGCGTCAGCGGGCGCGAGACAAGCGGGGCGGCGGCCTTTCAGTGACCTCCCTCGACGAACATGTGATCGCCCCGCAGCGTGCGGTTGACGTCGTCGCGCTGGACGAAGCGTTGGACCGCCTCGCGGCCGTCGATCCACAACAGAGCCGGGTCGTCGAGCTCAGGTTCTTTGTCGGCTTGTCGGTGCAGGAAACCGCCGAGGCCCTCGGCATTTCGCCGGCAACCGTGAAGCGTGACTGGGCGACCGCGAAGTTGTGGCTGTATCAGGAGCTCAGCGCCGGATGAACACGCTGGACGATTGGCCGCGAGTCAAGCGCGTCCTTGAACGCGCGCTGGCGTGCGAGGACGCCGAACGCCAGGCGTATCTTGCAGAAGCCTGCGGAGCCGACGCGGTGCTGCGCGCGCGGATCGATCGGCTGCTGAGTGCAGGCGATCGTGTCGAGACCTTCCTGGAGACCCCGGCGGTGTTGCTGCTCGGGCCATCCGTCCGCGAAGACTTGAGTGGCCGTGTCGTGGACTCCTATCAGCTGGTGTCGCGGTTGGGCGCGGGCGGCATGGGCGAGGTGTATCTTGCCCACGACGCCAAGCTCGATCGGCCGGTGGCGCTCAAGTTCCTGTCGCCGGATCTCGCCGTTGACCGCGATCGGCTGCGACGGTTTCATCAGGAAGCCCGGTCCGCGTCCAGTCTGAACCACCCGCATATCCTCGTCGTACACGATTTCGGCGAGGTCGATGGCCGTCCCTACCTCGTCACCGAGTTCATCGAGGGTGAGACGCTGCGGCACCGCTTGCAGCAGGGCCTGCTGGCGATGCGCGACGTTGTGGACGTCGGCGTCCAGCTCGCCAGTGCGCTGGCGGCGGCGCATGCCCGCGGTCTCGTGCATCGCGATATCAAGCCAGAAAACATCATGCTGCGTCCCGACGGCTACGCGAAGGTGCTCGATTTCGGACTCGCGAAGCTCGCGGCCGCATCCGGAGCGACCGACCCCGTACACCCGGAGTCACGCACGCAGCCGGGCATGGTCGTCGGCACGCCGCAGTACATGTCGCCGGAGCAGATGCGCGGGCTCGACGCGGACGCTCGCAGCGATGTCTGGAGTCTCGGTGTTGTCCTGCATGAAATGGCGACAGGTCGGCTGCCGTTTGCTGAAGATGGGACGCTAGCGGTCGATCGCCATCTTCCGCGCGAGCTGTCCACCGTCATCCGCAAAGCCCTGCAACCGGCTCGTGACCTCCGCCACGCGAGCGGGGCGGAAGTCTGCGCGGATCTCAAGCGTGTATCGACCGAGATCACCGCTCCTCCCTCGCGTTCCCGAACGCGGACGCTGGCCGCCGTACTCGCCATTGCGGTCGGCGCGCTTCTGACGATCCCATTGATCCGTAGCCAGCGTGCGACGGTCTCCATTGGTGGTGCGCAGAAGACGGTGGCCGTACTGCCGTTCGACAGTATCAGCGGCGGCGGCGGCGAGATGGACTACCTGCGCCTCGCGCTTGCCGACGAGGTCGCGACGGCGCTCAGCTGGACGCCGTCGCTCGCCGTGCGCCCGATGGCCGCGTCGAGACGATTCGTCGACCGCAGTCTCAGCCCGCAACAGGCGGGCCAGCAACTGCACGTCGAGGAGATCGTGACCGGCCACTTCTCGACGCATCAATCCGAGTTGCGTATCACGGTCGAAGCGGTCGCCGTCGATGGCAACCGCCTGCTGTGGCGCGACTCGATCGCGGCGCCGGCGGACGATCCGCTGGCGATTCGCGATCAGCTTACGTCGCTGATCCGAAACGGACTGTTGCCGGCGTTGGGCACAGGTGCACCCACTGCCACTCATGCGCGACCAAGAAACGCCGAAGCGTATGCGCTCTACCTCAAGACCCTCGCGAGCTCGAGCGACCCGGCACCAAACCGGGAGGCGATTGCGATGCTCGAGCGCGCGAGCTCCATGGACCCCGATTACGCCGACATCTGGGTCTCGCTCGCGGACCGCTATTACTACGACGGACATTACGGTGGCGCCGGAAGCGGTGCGCTTCGGCGCTCGGAAACCGCGGCGCGGCAGGCCCTCGCGCTCGACCCGAACTACTCGTCGGCCGCCGTACGCCTGCTCAGTCTGCACGTCGAGGCCGGCCGCCTTCAGGACGGCTACGACGGCGCCAGGCAACTCGTGACACAGCACCCTGATAGCGGTGAAGCTCGCTTCGCACTCAGTTATGTCCTGCGATATGGCGGGCTGCTGGAAGAATCCGCGCGCGAGTGCGAGCAAGCCGTGTCGCGCGACCCGACCAATCCTTTGTTCCGTTCATGCAGCGCGCCGTTGATGCTGCTCGGCCGGTACGATCGCGCGCTTGATTACGTGCGTCTGGACAGCGGCTCGGACTGGACGATGGTGAACACGCGTTTGATCTATCAGCGAATGGGCAGACGGACGAATGCACGCGATCAACACGATCGGCTGCCTCCGGAGTATCTTCGCGGAATAGCGCCTGACATGTTCTACGGGCTGCTTTCGCGTTGTCTCGCAGGCGCTCCACCGGACAAGCAAGAACGCGTGACCGACGATGACGTCAGGGTCTTTCTGACCGTGCGCGAGGACCCTGAGCCGCTGTACATCTGGGCGAGCGACCTCGCGTACTGTGGTCACACCAAGCCGGCCATACAGCTTCTGCGCGAATCCATCCGTCGGAACTTTTGCGCGCCGGCGATCGAAACCGACCCGATGTTCGCCGCGATTCGCGACAGTGCCGAATACGGCGAGCTACTGACCGCCGCCCAGGCGTGCCGAGCCCGATTCCGCGAGCACATCAACCGGGTGACCGGCGACGGGAAATAGCAACGGTGCACCGGAATCGCGGGCTGAGAAGTCCCGGACCTTCGTGAGGCCTCTCACGGAGTGCCGTGATCGCGAGGGGCGTCCGCGCCAGACTTCCCACCGCACATCGGACAATTGAATCTTTTCGCATACGGCACGATGGCATGGCGAGTGCTCTTCGGTCTGCGACCTATCGATCGAGTGCCGGATGTCTGCCGCTCACCTCTACCCATCACGCATTGGCGCCGCCGTGCGGGTCGTCCGCCGGCTCGTCGAACCGGTGGTGCATTGCCTTCAAGCATGTGCCCTCCTGGTATCGCTCGCCTTCGTCGCCCAGGCGCTCGCCCAAACCGACCCGCTCCCGTCATGGAACGCCGGCCGCGCCAGGAACGCGATCATCGACTTCGTGCAAACGTCGACTGACCCCATGAATCCGATGTTCGTGCCGCAGGAGGAGCGGATCGCGACCTTCGATCAGGACGGCACGCTGTGGGTCGAGCATCCGATCTACACGCAGCTGGCCTTCGCCCTTGACCGCGTTCCGGCGGTCGTCGCACAGCACCCAGCGCTGCAGGACGTCGAGCCTTTCAAGACCGTGCTTTCCGGCGACCGCGAGGCGATCGCTGGACTGAGCCAGCCCGACCTCGAATGGATTCTCGCCGCGACGCTCACGGGGATGACGGTCGAAGACTTCGACGCTGTGGCGGACGATTGGCTTACGACCGCTACTCACCCGCGTTGGCATCGTCCGTACACCGATCTGGTCTATCAGCCGATGCTGGAGGTGCTTCAGTACCTGCGCGCGAACGGCTTCAAGACGTACATCGTCACCGGCGGTGGCCAGGACTTCGTGCGCACGTACGCCGCGGAAGCCTACGGCATCCCTCCAGAACAAGTCATCGGTTCCGTGGGCGCGACGAAGTACGGCTACGACGAGCAGAACCGGCCGATTCTCATGAAGGAGCCGAAGCTCCTCTTGAATGACAACGACGCCGGCAAACCCGAAGGCATTCATTTCATGATCGGGCGCCGGCCGGCTGCCGCCTTCGGCAATTCCAGTGGCGATCGGCAGATGCTGGAGTACACACGAAGCGCGAACCGCCCCGGCCTGGCGATGCTGGTGCTCCACGACGATGCGGAACGGGAATATGCCTACGGTCCCGCCGAAGGCCTGCCCGACACCAAGGTTGGCACGTTCCCCCAGTCCCTGTATGTCGAAGCGAAGAAACAAGGCTGGGTTGTCGTGAGTATGGAAAGCGACTGGAAGCGCATCTTCGCGTTCGATACCGAACAGTAGGGGCGTCCTTCAGTCCGGGATCAGCAGTCCGACCAGCTGTCTCGCGGCGCGTTTGCCCTCCGACGCCGCGCCCTCCATGAATCCCTGGAAGTCGATCGACGTGTGCTCACCACAGAACAGCACTCCACCTTGACGCACCTGTTCGTAGCCGCCGAACCTCGTATATTGCCCCGCCTTGTAGAAGGAGTACGAGGCTTTGAAGAAGGGGCTCTTGTGAGGAAGCGATTGCGTCGCCTTCCCGTTCCACGAAAGTCCCGGATAAACGGTCGCGAGCTGCGATCGTGCAACGGCGGCGTCGGTTTGAACTCCTGCATTGTTCGCCAGGGCGAACGCCGGGCCGGTGATGGCCGCGTCGGTCGTCGACCCGCCCGAGTAGAAGACCAGGATTCCGGGCGTGCCAGGTTGCGCGCGGGTCGCCTCCCATGTCACTTGATAGCCTGTGTCGGCATAGCTCGAGCCATTGGACACCCCCGGCCACGGGCCCCTTCCAAGCCAGTCGCGTTCGGTGTACTGGAGGTGCAACTTGCCGTTGTGGCCTCGTCCCTGTTCGGCGATGGCTTGATGTTTCAGCGCGTCGAATCCTGCGCGGGAGATGTCCAGTTCGTTCAGCACGGCGAACGGCAGCGCAAGTACCACGAAATCCGCCGTCACTTCAGTGACGCCGCCAGCTCGCTCGAATGCGACCTTGTATCGACCGTTCGCGGTTTCCACGACCCTCGTGAGGCGGTGCCCCAGTCGTACAGCATCGCCTCCAAGGAAGCGGGCGATCGCTTCGGGTAACTGTTGATTGCCGCCGCGGATGTGGAACTTCTCGTCCGACTCGCCAAAGATCGACAGAGAGCTGGCATTGGGTTGGAAGCCAAGCAGGAAGATCAGGTTGAGCGCTGACTGCTCCCGAGAGTCTGCGCCGTACTCAATGACGTAGGCCACGTCCAGGAGCGCTCCCAGCGGTGAGCGGTGCCCTCCAGGGATGCGGCGCTCGATGTAGTCGTAGACGCTCAGGCGATCCAGCGTTCGCCCCGCCGCCGTGTTGGAGTCGAATGTTGTCGGAAACCCGGCCGCCGCCGCGTCTCGGGCAATGATGTCGGCCACGGCACCGAAATCCCGATCGGCCTGGCTCTTTGCGTAGTACTGCCCGGAGAAGTGGTAGACGTCGTCGGACCGCGGCGGTTGGGCGCCGAGCAGGTTGTCCAAGCGCAAATCGAAGCGCTTGGCCAACACCCTGACGGTCGTATGGCTCGTGTCGATGAGTTCGCCGCACCACTCGGTGACTTGACTCGCGTCCCAGTAGCTGTTGTTCGAAAACATTCGTCCGCCGATCCGCCCCGACGCTTCGTACACGGTGCTCCTGACCCCGACATCCGCAAGCTCCAGCGCGCAATTCAGTCCGGCAATGCCTCCGCCCACGATCATGACGGTCGGGGCACCGGCGGCCATTGAGACTCGTGGGAGGACCGACGCTGCCGCCGCGGCGCCGGCGGTGGTCAGAAACGTTCGTCGCGACACGCCGCGCTGCCTGGCCCGTTCGGCGTGGATGGCCCGGACCTCGCGGAGTACGTCGATCGGGACACCGTGTGCGTTCGCGATTTGTGCATCGCGGAAGAACGAACGAAGAGCACCGAGCAACGGAGTCTTGGTCGGCATATGGACCTTGGTCATAGCAAGAGGCGAAGCGTCCGCTCGCGAGGGCCCGCCGTGATCGGGATCACGAGCGCCCGGATTGTAACGGAGCTTTCCCGGCCTGAGCGCAGCCGCTGCGCGAATTCTTTGGATCGCGGTCTCGGTTCCACCGGATTTCAGGAACCCGTCTGCTTCACGTACCGTGCTACCTGCTCCATGGTCGCAAACCACACCTCGCGTTTCGACTTGATGTAGGTAATCAGCCGATCGAGCTGTACGATGCGCGACCGCCGTCCGCCGACATGTGGATGCTGCGTGAGGATGAACATCGTTCGTTCCTGGAAAGCGAGATCGAATTCGGCCTTGTAGATCTCGAACACCGCATCCGGCGACGGGAGCGAGCCGTTCGCGGTTTCGCCGTAATACACGTAGTCGTTACCAACTTCGCTGATCGGAAGTTCGATTACACCGCTCGGCTGGCCGTTCGAGACGATCTCGTAGGGTTCGTCTGCAGCGAGCAGACTGCTGTCGTACACGAACCCGGCCTGGCGGATCAGATCGAACGTGTGCGGACCAAATCCGGAGCCTGGCGCGCGGACTCCTGCCGGACGCGTACCGGACGCTTTCGTCAGATACGCGATGGATTGGGCGAGCAACCGCTGCTCCTTCGCCACGTCCCCGATACCGGGCCAGAATTCGTGGACCCAGCCGTGGACGCCGATCTCATGACGGTGCCGCGCCACGATCGCCGGCACCATCTCCGGGTGGAGCATGATGCCCATCGCGGGGATGAAGAACGTCGCTGGCACCTGGTGCCGATCGAGAAGGTCGAGAATCCTCGGTACGGACGTCGTCGCCCCGTATTCCCCCACGGACAAAGGCACGGGCAGAGGGTTCGCCCGTTGCAGCAATTCGTTGTCGACATCGAACGAGAGACAGACGGCGACCCGCGCACCGTTGGGCCAGGTCTTGGGCGTGAGCCTTCTGCCGACCCGCGCCGTCCCGACCGCCTGCCGAATCTGCTCCTCTGTGGAATCGATGGTGATCGGATTCACGGCGCCGGCAGGCGGCTGGTGTGACGATTGCGCGGGCTGGGCGCTTGGCGAACTGCAACCAGGCCATCCAAACAGCACGAGCGGGACCGCGCACGCCAGAGCCGTACGGTGTAGCAGGACCAGACGATGCATGGACCCTCCGAAAAGTCGGAATCGAAGTACACCCGCAAGCGCGCTTCGCAGCGGCCGTGAGCGAGTCAGCGTTTCGTGATGCGGTAGAGCTTCGTCGCCGTCCGGATGAACAGACTGCCGTTGGCGACAGCCGGGCTCGCGAGCGTCATCTCGCCAAGCGCGTTCCGGCCGAGCAGTTTGAAACTGGGACCGGCCTGCATCACAAAGGTGTCCCCGTCTTCGCTGATCGCGAAGATCTTTCCGTTGTACGCCCACGGCGACGCCGTGAACGTTCCTGAATCGACCGCGATGCGCTGCCGGCCGTACACTTCCTTGCCGGTCCGCGGATCGTTCGATGTCAGGAAGCCGCGGTCCATCAGCGTGTAGTACTGATCGCCGAGCACGAGCGGCGAAGGATAGGCCGACGCCAGCGTGGGATTGGACCAGGCGATGAATTCATTGCTCGTCTCGCTCGCTTTGAGCGAGATGTCGCCGCTGGCTCCCGGCCGAATGGCATAGGTGGGCCTGGGGTTGTCGGGAAAGTAGCCGGAGCTCACGAACAACAGCCCATGGCCGGCAACCGGCGTCACGGCGTGAATCGACGTCATGCCGGCGAGCTCCCACAGAAGGTTGCCGTTCGTGTCGTACGAACGCACTTTCCTGGTACCGGTCGTGACGATCTCGGTGCGCTGCTCGTTCTGCCACACGAAGGGCGTCGCCCAGTTCGAGCGCTCGTCCTCGCGAGCGGTTCGCCACACTTGAGCGCCCGTGCGCGCGTCGAAGGCGGCGATGAACGAGCGGTCTTCGTTGTCGTTCACGATATAGAGCCGGCCGTCGTGGAGAACGGGGGACGCCGCCGTGCCCCATCCCGTACGCATCCTTGGCGCATTCATCGGCTTCGACCAGACCGGCGCTCCACTCATATCGAACGCGAACAACCCGACGTAGCCGAGGTAGACGTACACGCGTTCGCCATCCGTGATCGGTGTCTCGGAGGCGTACGAGTTCTTCTGATGGACGGTTTGTTCCGGAAGCGCCGCGTGAACCTGGCGCTCCCAGCGGATCCGGCCGGTCCGGACATCGATGTCATAGAGCATCCAGCGCTGCTCGTCAGTCGGCTTGCTGATGTCGGCGCCGCTCATCGTCCCGCCGAGCGACCGCGCAAGGTAGGTGATCACGGGATTCAGCGGCTGCTGGGGAGTCTTCGTGTTGACGACCGTCACGACGAAGACGTGATCGTCCCACACGATGGGCGAGCTCCAACTGCGGCCGGGAATGTCGATGCGCCAGGCGACGTTCTCCGTCGTCGTCCAGGTGTCGGGCAGTCGCGGATCGTCCGGCGCGACGCCGGCTTGCGGCCCGCGGAACTGCTGCCAGTGCTGCGCATGGACCGTGCGCGGCACGGCGGTCAGGACGAGGAGGGCGGATATCGGAAAGACGAGTGCGGCGTGCGTCATGGCTGCTCCGACGCCGGGCGTGGTCGCGCCAGATTCTAGCCGAAAAATCCCGGGCCAGCCTGCCGGCAGCCGCCGTCGCCTCGAAAAACGAGCGGATCTCAATGCATTGCGATAGGATGGCCTTCGCGTAAAGGGCGCATCCGGTCCGCGGAAAGGGTAGAAGCCCACCTGTCAGCACCGCGTTTTCGCCACCTTCTTTCAGCCCGATGTGCGGACAACGGGCGCTTCGACGAAAGGAGGTCGCTTTGTCGATCGATCACCCGGACACCCCACGTCAGCTTCCCGACCGCCCGAATCTCCGTCATCTGAAGGACCAGGCGAAGGACCTGCTCAAGACCGGCGCTGCAGCCACGATCAGCGATGCGCAGTTCAAGATCGCGCGTCTCTACGGCTTTGCGAGCTGGCCGAAGCTCAAGGCTCACATCGACTCCCTGGAGGAGATCGGGCAACTCAAGCAGGCAATCGACAGCAACGACATCGATCGCGTCAAGACCTTGATGATGCGCAACCCGGCACTGCACGCCGCTCCGCTCGGCTACGGAAAAGATGGGCCGCTGACGTGGGTGGCTGAATGCCGCGTCCCAAGGGAATCACCGAGTCCGGCGAGACTGGCCATCGCGGCGTGGATGCTCGAACACGGGTCGGACGTGCACCAGGGGGGTGACGGACCGCTGATGCGAGCCGCGCTCGGAGATCGGATTCCGATGATGGAGCTGCTCGTGTCCCACGGTGCGGATGTGAACGCCCTGTGGCACGGACATTTCCCCATCATCTTTGCCCCTTGCGAGTCACTGGATCCGGCAGCTCTGAAATGGCTTCTCGATCACGGCGCAAGTCCGAACTGCCGCGAGCATGGGTACGAGATCAGCGGCCATTCGTATCCAGGCACGGCGCTCGACTACGTCATCGCTTCGTACGGGCGTTCTCCACGACGACTGAGCAGCTGCATCGACATCCTCCTCGAGGCTGGTGGCGTGACCAGGTACAACGTTCCGGGAGTGTTGCCACTGCTGCGCGGCCGGCTCGACGTACTGGCCGGGCAGATCGACACTGATCCCGCACTCGTCACCAGGCGTTTCGCTGAACTCGATTGCGGCATGACTGGCGGGCGCAGCCTCACGCTTCAGGGAGGGACGCTTCTGCACGTGGCCGCGGAATTCGGCCATCCTGCGGCTGCCGCTTTGCTCATCGACGGCTGGGCCGACGTCAATGCCCGCGCCACCATCGACGAAGCCGGCGTCGGCGGGCAGACGGCCATCTTCCATGCGGTGACGCAGTTCGACGATGACGGCCTGCCGGTGACGGAACTCTTGATCGACCGCGGCGCAGACCTCGCGGTTCGCGTGAAGCTTCCCGGCGACTACGAGCGGCCGGGTGAGATCGTCGAGTGCACACCCTTGGGCTATGCCTTGCTGTTTGGCGGTCCGCGTCAGAGGGGAACGGTCACGCTGCTGCGAGAGCGGGGGGCTGCCGAGTAAGTCAACCCGGCGGAGTCTCCACCCGTCTGACGAGTGCCCGAACAGCCGCCACGAGCTCTCGCGGATCGATCGGCTTGGAGAGGTGCATCTGAAAGCCGCTCTCGAGCGACCGCGTGCGATCTTCAGAGCGTGCGTAGGCCGTCAGGGCTGCCGCGGGAATGTTTCTCCGCGATTCCACCGGCGACTGGCGCAGCTTGGCAAGCAGCTCAAACCCGTCCATGCCAGGCATGCCGAGGTCACTCACGATGGCGTGAGGTGTCAGCCCGTCTAGCACGCTCAGTGCCGCGCGAGCCGAGTCTGCGCCGATGACCGTGGCACCAGCCGCCTCGAGGACTTCACGCATCAGCGTGAGAGCATCAGGATCGTCGTCGACGGTCAGAATCTGAAGCCCCGTGAGATCGACGGTAGTCGTCGCCTGCTCGTATAGCTCTGAACGCCGACGCTCGTCGGCGATATCGAAACGTGCACCGGAAGAGGGCGATTGGAGCAGCCGGACTGAAAAGGTGGCGCCCCTTCCTGTGCCTTCGCTTTCGGCCCGAATCGTGCCTCCATGCAGCTCGATCAGCTCGCGCGAGATCGCCAGGCCGAGGCCCAACCCGCCATACTCCCGCGAGAGACGGCTGTCGGCCTGTCGAAAACGCTCGAAGACATGAGGCAGGAATTCAGGCGGAATGCCGGCGCCGCTATCGCTGACCACGATCTCGAGGTCCGAACCGACGTGATGCAGGCGCACCTGCACGAGGCCGTCACGAGGCGTGAAGCGGACGGCATTCGAGACCAGATTCCAGATCACCTGCTGCAGACGGTCGGCATCCCCAAGAACCGGTCCGGCCGCCTCCAGCAGCATCTGCAGCCGAACGCCTTTGGCTTCCGCGGCCGGCCGGACCGTCGCAATGGCCTCCTCGATGGCCATCCGCAGGTCGATCGGTTGTACGTTGAGCCGCACTTTGCCGGCGACGATGCGTGAGACGTCGAGCACATCAGCGACCATCCGCGACAGCGCGGTGGCGTTTCGCTCGACGATTTCCAAGGCTCGATCCTGGCGCTCCCGATCGATGACGCCACTGCGCAACATGCGCGAGTAGCCGAGGATCGCGTTCAAGGGTGTCCGCAGCTCGTGAGACAGGGTCGCGAGAAAGTCATCCTTGAGACGATTCGCGGCGACCGCATCGGCGCGGGCCTGCCGTTCGCGCTCCAGGAGCGCCGCTCGTTCTTCTTCGAGTCGTTTGCGTCCGGTGATGTCCAGCGTCACGCCTCGCATCCCCACAGGGCGCTGCTGGTCGTCCAGGATCACCGACGAATGTCCTTCCACCCACAGCACACGCCCGTCGCGATGCACCCAACGGAACTCCTGTCTCCCGCCGACGCCGCCGGTGAAGATCGCGAGCGCCTCCCGGCCGGCCCGCTCTTTGTCATCCGGATGAACGATCGTGAGCCAGAAGTTTGGACTGGACGTCCACTCTGCCGGTGCGTACCCGAGCATCGTCTCAATATGGTTGGAGACGAAATCGATCTGCTGCGTGGCCGCGTCGGGTCGGCCCCACGCCTCCCATACCACGCCTGGAACATCGGCAACAACTTCTGCGAGACGGCGACTCACCGCAGACAGCGCCGCACTGGTCTCCTCGAGACGCCTGGCGGCGCGCCGCG
>Ga0193696_1000507_pt1 | contig 13499 bp, 6 predicted proteins | sample L3m1metaG_FD_145074 | JGI IMG/M metagenome (GOLD analysis project Ga0193696, IMG submission 145074) | Soil microbial communities from a riparian zone of the East river system, Colorado, United States - L3m1 | ecosystem: Environmental > Terrestrial > Soil > Riparian zone | place: USA: East River... | reverse complement strand
CTCACGAGCAATGTCCGCGTCAAGCTCGATCCCAAAACAAAACACGCGATCGACGTGGTCGTGGATCGGCTTGTCATCGACGAGAAAATTCGCGTTCGACTGAGCGATTCGGTGGAAACGGCGCTGAAATGGGGTGAAGGGCGTTTGCTGGTGCTGCACCAGCCTCCGGGCTCCGAATCGGCCGAGTGGGCGGAAGCGCTCCACTCCAATCGGGCCTACAGTCCGGCGACGGGCAAGAGTTTCGAGACGCCCACGCCGAAGCATTTTTCCTTCAATGCCCCCGCGGGTGCATGCCCGGTCTGTCACGGGCTCGGCCAGAAAATGGTTTTGGACGAAGAGTTGATCGTTCCCGACCAGGAGAAATCCCTCGATCAGGGTGCGATCCTCCCATGGCGGCGGGGCGGCAAGCGAATGATCACTTATTACAAAGCGATGCTGCGCGCCGCGACGTCGCATTACGGACAAAGCCTCGAAGTGCCGTACAAAACGTTCAGCGACGATTTCAAGAAGGTCCTCATGTGGGGATCGGGCGAGACCGAAATCGAATTTCATTTCTGGCGCGCCGGCAAAATGAGCACAGTGAAGCGGCCGTTCGAGGGAGTGATTCCGAATCTGGAGCGACTCTACGCCGAAAGCGAGAGTGAGTTCACGCGCAACCGTCTCAAGGCATTCATGGCGCCGGAATTTTGCGACGTGTGCAATGGGCAGCGCCTCAAGCCAGAGATTCTCGCCGTGACGCTCGGCGATCAGGAAACGAGCGCTCGCTTTGGCAAGCCGACCAAGAAAGTCCCGGGCCTGTCGATCATGGACGTTTGCGGCCTTTCCATCGAAGCCGCGGATAGGTTTTTCGCGGAGTTAAAGCTGACCGAATTTCAGCAGAAGATCGCCGCGGAGGTGATCAAAGAGATTCGTGCGCGACTCGGTTTTCTCTCAAATGTGGGACTTGGTTATCTGACTTTAGATCGAGAGAGCGGCACCTTGAGCGGGGGCGAAGCGCAGCGCATTCGGCTTGCGACGCAGATTGGCGCGGGCCTCGTGGGCGTCCTTTACATCCTCGACGAGCCAAGCATCGGTTTGCACCAGCGGGATAATGAGCGTCTTTTGGCCACGCTGCGTCACCTGCGTGACATCGGGAACTCAGTTTTGGTTGTGGAGCACGATGAAGACACCATACGCCATGCCGATTACGTCCTCGATCTTGGTCCGGGCGCGGGCGTGCATGGAGGAGAAGTGGTGGCCGCGGGCACACTCGACCAGGTGCTGGCGAACACGCGCTCGCTCACGGCGCGGTATTTGACAGGCGACTTATCGATTCCAGTTCCAAAGCAACGTATCAAGCCATCGCCCGAACGCGGTTGGGTGGAAATCATCGGGGCTTCCGAAAACAATCTGAAGAACATCAACGTGCGGATACCGCTCGGCACGGTGACGTGCGTGACCGGGGTAAGCGGTTCAGGCAAAAGCACGTTGGTGGATGACATTCTGCGCCGGGCGCTATTCAGGCATTGGTTCGGTTCGAAGGAACGTCCCGGGGCCCACAAGGAAATTCGCGGCAAGGACGCTCTCGACAAAATCATCGTTATCGACCAAACCCCGATTGGCCGCACGCCGCGAAGCAACCCCGCCACTTACACCGGCATGTTCAACCACATCCGCGACCTGTTTTCGCGCCTGCCGACGGCGCGCATTCGCGGCTATGATGCAGGGCGCTTCAGCTTCAATGTCAAAGGCGGCCGTTGCGAGCGTTGCCAGGGGGATGGCGTGCTGAAAATCGAAATGCATTTTCTGCCGCCGGTTTACGTGACGTGCGAGGCGTGCAACGGACGGCGCTACAACCGCGAGACACTGGAAATCAATTACAAGGGGATGAATATCGCCGACGTGCTCGACATGACCGTCGATGAAGCGGTGAATTTTTTCCGCTCGGTGCCGCAGCTTTACGACGCATGCCTCACACTTGCCGAAGTCGGCCTGGGCTACATTCGCCTCGGCCAGTCTGCGACGACGCTGAGCGGCGGCGAAGCGCAACGGCTCAAACTCGGCGCCGAATTGGGCCGAAAATCGACCGGCCGCACGCTTTATATTCTCGACGAGCCGACAACAGGTTTGCACTTTCATGATGTGGCGAAATTGCTGGAAGTGCTTTTCAAGTTGCGCGCGCCGGGCAATACATTGCTCGTGATAGAGCACAATCTCGATGTGATCAAAACAGCGGATTGGGTAATCGACCTTGGGCCCGAAGGCGGGCGGGGCGGCGGCCAGATTGTCGCGCAGGGAACGCCGGAGACTGTCGCGCGTTGCGCAGAAAGCTATACGGGGCAGTTCCTGGGCCGTATTCTTAAGCGGCAATGAGTATGGGCCGTTCTTCCATACTGGTCTGTCTAGCGATTCTGCTGTCGGTCGGGGGCGCACAATTCGCTCGCGGACAAACTGCCGACGCACGGACGTACGCAGCCGGCGTTTCGGCTTTCGATGACGGGGCGTTCGAGCTGGCGGAGAAATATTTCGCCGAGTTCGTTCAAAACTTTACGAACTCCGCGCGCGTGCCCGAAGCGATTCTCTACCGCGCACGCGCCGCGCTTCGCCAGCAGCAAATAAAAGCCGCCACAGCCCTTCTCACCACGAACGCAGCGCGGGCGGGTCCTCTCGCCGACCAATATCAGTACTGGCTGGCAGAAGCGCACCGCCAGAGCAGCAACTATCAGGCGGCTGCCGAAGGCTTCGCGCGGCTGGTGCGCGATTTCCCGGCGTCATCGCTCTTGCTGGAAGCGAGCTTCGGCGAAGCGCTGGCGCGCTTTAAGTTGCAGGAGTGGCCGCGCGTGGTGGATCTCTTGCGCAATACCAACAGCGTGTTTCAGAGGCAGAGCGCGCAACGTCCCAATGACGAGTTGGTGATTCGCGGCCACCTTCTTCTGGCCGAAGCGTTATTGGAAAGCGACAAATACTCGGAGGCCGGGGCGACGCTCAGCGCGTTGAGCGGTCGTGAGTTGATCCCTGAATTTCGCTGGCGAACCCAATATCTGATCTGTCGCAGCGAGCTGGCGGCCCGCCGGGCCACAAATGCGCTGGCCGCGAGCACGAATTTGACAGCGCTGGCGGCGGCAACCGGGCAGCGGCAGTTCGTCGCGGAGTCGGTTGCGCTCCGTGGCGTTGTCCTGGAGCGGCTCGGCGAGCATGAAGCGGCCATTGCGGAGTACGAAAAGAATGTGACGGAAGCGACCCCTGCTGAGTATCGACGGCAGGCACTTCTGCGCATTATCGACCAGAATAGCATTATTGAAGCGGCACAGAAACTCGAGAGCTTCTTCAATCAATATCCGCTGGATACCGCGTCCGACGTGGCGCTTTTGACGTTGGGCGAGCTGAATCTGAAGCGACATTTTGCGAGCGCCACAAACGCCATTGCCGGGACCACTAATTTCCTGCAGGTGGCCCTGGGACAATTCGACCGGCTGATCACCAACTCGCCGGCGAGCCCGTTTCTGGGAAAGGCGTATTTGAATCGCGGTTGGTGCTTTTGGCTCCAGGATAAAGTCGCGGAAGCTCAGCTCGATTTCAAAGCCGCGCTCAACCGGCTCCGTCGTAGCGAGGATCAGGCGGTCGCGCAATTCAAAGTTGGGGACACGCAGTTTCGGCTCAATGATTTCACGAACGCGATCGCCAGTTACGGTGCGGTTGTAAGTAATTATAATGAGTTTCCGCGCGTCGAGGACGAGTTGAAGCCCCAGGCGCTCTTCCAGGTCCTTCATGCGAGCCTTCAGATTAATGACCTGACTGCTGCGACCGACGCAATGCAGCAAATCGTCCGCTCCGACAGTGACAATCCGTTCGCCGACCGGGCGCTCCTGCTTCTCGGGGAAAAGTTTACGCGCGCCGACCGACCGGACGAGGCGCGGGCACTGTTCGAACGGTTTCTTTCGCAATACCCGAACTCGCGGTTGCGGCCGGAAGTGGAACTCGCCATCGCGCGCGCTTACTCCCAGGAGGCAAACTGGGAAGCTGCGTTGCAAAAGTATGAAAACTGGTTGCAGCGTTTCTCTACAAACGAACTGCGCGCAACCGCCGAGTTCAATTATGCCCACGTCAATTCGCAAGCCGGCCGGCTGACCAACGCGCTGAATCTGTTCACGAATTTTCTTGCCAGGTTTCCGACGGACACGAACGCGCCGATGGCCAAGTATTGGGTTGGCGCTTTTTACTTTGATCAAAAGCAGTACGCGGACGCCGAGTACCAGTTCCAGGACTTTCTGCGGCTGTTCCAAAACACAAATTGGGCTGTCGGCCCCCTTATCTATGAGGCGCGGATGATGTCGGTACGGTGCGCTACGGCCCGGCAGGCTTATAACTCAGCCCATCAATACTGCCTGGACATCGGCAACGACAAGAAGTGCCCGCCCGAACTTATGTGCGAAGCGTTCTTTGCGCTCGGGGATGTGCTGGTGCAAGAGGTTGCCGACCCGGCGCAGCCTTTTGGAAACTTTGAACAGGCGATTACGGCCTTCAACAAAGTCGTCCAACTCTTCCCGACAAACAGCCGTGTGCCACTGGCCTGGGGGCGCATCGGAGATTGTTACCGGCAGCTCGCGACGCAGGATCCAAAGTTCTACGACAATGCAACCAACGCCTACTATCAGGTCCTGATCTTGGTTTTTCCGAAGGCTGACGTCAGCACGCGCAGCCAGGCGGAGGTGGGCCTGGGGCAAATCATGGAGCGGCTTGCAAAAGCAACCAATCCAGAACTATGGAAAGAGGCTTTTCGACATTATTACAATGTCTTATTGCCTTTGGCCGAGGGCGAAAAGATTGACCCGTACTGGTACAAGGAAGCCGGCCTCGCAGCGGCGCGATTGGCCGAGGAACATCAGCAGGGAGAGGTCGCCAGCCGCATTTATGAAAAACTGGCTGAGGCGTTGCCCCCGTTGCGCGCGGCTCTTCAGCGAAAAATCGAGAAGGTCAGCCAGTAGCGAAGGCAGTTCTCAACCCGATCATCCGACGGCGCGGATGTGGGGAGCGCTTGCGAAATCAGGACCGATGCCTTGCCGCCTCGCCATCGCGGCAAACGGTCCATTGTTGCGCACCAATTCCGCGAACCCTCCCTGCTCAATGATCCGGCCTTGCGAAAGGACGATGATCGTGTCGGACGCACTCAGCGTGGAGAGGCGATGCGCAACCGAGATCACAGTGCGATTTTCAGAGAGATGATCGATGGCCCGCTGCACTTCGGCTTCGGCTTCGGAGTCGAGCGACGCCGTCGCTTCGTCGAGCACAAGAATCGGCGCGTTACGAACGAACGCGCGCGCAATGGCGATGCGCTGCCGCTGCCCGCCCGAGAGCCGCACCCCGCGTTCCCCGGCACGCGTGTTGTAGCCCGCCGGCAATTGCATGACGAAGTCGTGCGCGTAGGCGTCGCGCGCAGCAGCCTCGATCTCCGCTTGCGTCGCTCCCTCCTTCCCCATCGCGATATTTTCCGCAATGGTCGCGTCGAACAGGACGACTTCCTGGCTTACTAAAGCCATTGCCTGCCGCAAATCATGGAAGGACATGTTGCGAATGTCGATTCCGTCAATGGAGACCGCGCCGTTTTGGGGGTCGTAAAATCGCAGCAACAAATTCACTAAGGTGCTTTTTCCTGACCCGCTTGGGCCCGCCACACCGATTTTAGCGCCACGCGGAATTGTGAAGGTAAAGTCTTCGATTACGGTCCGGTCGCCGTAGCTGAATGTGATATTCTCAAAGCGCACCTCGCTGCGGAATCCCTTGAAGGGAACGGGACGCTCTGGCTCACGGACGGCCGGTTGCTCGTGCAAAATCTCGTGAAGGCGAATCACGCTCGGATTGGCTTGCTCGAAAAAGATGTGGACTGCCGCCAGCTTTTTGATGGTGATAAAAAACAACATTACCGCCGTGAGGAAGTCGACGAAATCGCCGACGGTTGTGCCGGTTCGAAAAACGACGATGATCAATGCGCCCAGGCCAAACATCGCGATCAGCTCGATGAGCGGGTTCACCAATTCTTTGGCCCGAACACCCTTCATTCCCTGGCGGACCAATTCCTGGGACAGCTTCCGATAGCGATCCATTTGCGACCGCTCCAAATTGTATCCCTTGATGATGCGAATGCTCGTGATCAGCTCGACGAGTTGGCTGGTTTGAAGGATTTCAGCTGTGCGACTGGCTTTGGCTGCTCTGCGCGCCTTGCGTCCGAGAACAAGGAGCGGCCCTAGAATCAGCGGCATGAAAGCAAAGGTGAAGAGCGTCAGCTTCCAGTTCATCCACAGCAGCGCGACGAAGAGGCTGATTCCGCCAATGGATTCCTTGACGAGATCTCCGGCGCCTTGTCTCAGCGCGCGTTGGAGCCTGGCCGTGTCGCCGTTGATTCGGCCGAGCAAATCCCCCGTTTTTGAACGGTTGAAGAATCCAAGCGACAACGTGCTGAGCTTTTGAAGCACATCCAGGCGCATGTCGTTGATCACCCGTTCGCTCACCCAGCCCATGCAATAGCCATTGCCATAATCGGCTGTGCTGCGAAACAGCACCAACAGCGGCAAAAACAACAGCGCGCCCACGACCATCTTCCAATTCAATTTTGCGCCGATGCGCGGCAACCACGGATCAATCCAGCGATTAACGGAGTTTTTCAGCTCTTCCGTTCGTTGCTTTACCCATCCCGGGCTTGAACTCTCCTTCTTGATGATGATTCGCGTTTCGCTCGTGGGCTGAAAGCGTTCCATCAACGTTTTTGTCGCCCAGACAAAACTGGCGTTCGAAAGGCCGAAAGCGACGCCGAACAATATCCCCGCTACGAGGCGGCCCCAATAGCGGCGCAGGTACTTCCAGCCAAAGCCAAAGACCATCCTGATGTTGTTCACGCGCTGCCACTATACCCGTCTGTTTGCGCTCGCCAAGTTTTCCCGCTGCTCGCATTCTCTCTCGACGCACATGAACCGACGCCTGTTTGCCGCTGTTTTGACGTGGCCGATCATTGTTAATGCCGCCTCCCAAATTGCTTTGCCCCGTGTGGAAGACTCGCAACTGCGTCTCCAGCTCTTTGCCGCTGAACCGGAGATCGTGACGCCAATCGGGATTGCGGTCGATTCGCGCGAACGGATTTTTGTCATCGAGTCGCACACGCATTTTCCCAAAAAGGACTACCCCGGACCGAAAAGCGATCGCGTGAAGATTTTTGTCGATCGCGACAAAGACGGAAAATTCGACACCAACACGGTCTTTGCCGAGGGTTTTCGTTTTGCGATGAATCTGCGCTTCTCGCCGAAAGGCGAATTGTATCTCGTCCATCGCAATGGCGTTGTGATCCTGCGCGACCGCAATAACGATGGTGTCTGCGACGAGCAAAAATCGATCGTCGAGATGGACACGCGCGGCAACTATCCCCACAACGGGCTGGGTGGAATCGCGTTTTCGAGCGACGGCTGGCTCTACCTCGGAATGGGCGAAAACCTCGGCGAGGCATACACGATCCGAGGCAGTGATGGTTCATCGCACAGCGGCGGGGGAGAAGGGGGGAATGTGTTTCGCTGTAAGCCGGACGGCTCGCAACTTCAGCACGTAGCAACCGGCTTCTGGAATGCATTTGCGTTGGAATTCAATCGCGCCGGCTACCTCTTTTGTGTTGATAATGACCCGGATTCACGCCCGCCATGCCGGCTTATCGACGTCGTCCAGGGTGGCGATTACGGTTATCGGTTTCGATATGGCCGCAGCGGCCTTCATCCGTTCAGCGCGTGGAATGGCGAATTGCCTGGCACATTGCCGATGGTGGCCGGCAGCGGTGAAGCGCCTTCCGGCATCCTCGATTGCGACCGCGCCAGTTTGCCGGCGAAGTACTACGGCGGGCTGTTCGTCACATCATGGGGCGATCATCGGCTCGAGTTCTATCGTCCAGTTGACGCTGGCGCTTCGCTGCGCGCAGAACGCGAGACGGTTGTGTCGGGTGACGAATGGTTTCGTCCGGTGGGGATTGCGCCGGCTCCCGACGGCTCAATCTATTTCACGGACTGGGTAGATGCGGACTATTCAGTGCACGGCAAGGGCCGCATCTGGAAACTGTCGTCGCGCGCGCCCAAAACAAACCCACCGGAAATTCGCGCCTCGCCAGATCGCCAACGGTTGTTGGACTTGCTTAACACGGAGTCCCCCGTGCCTTTCGCGAAGCTCAGCCGCGCTGCTTCGGACGGCGATCCGTTTATTCGTTCTGCGGCAGTGACGTCGCTCTCCAAGCCTGTTTTTCACACAAACGTTGTTAAAAATCTGCATGACCCTGATCCGGCCGTGCGCCTTGGCATGTTGCTCGCCCTGCGCCGCGCTCACCAAACGAATGTCACCGAGATTTTGAAGCGAGCCTTGGAAGACATCAGCGAAGAGGTTCGGCTCGCCGCGATTATTTGGGCGGCTGAAGACAATTTGCACGAACTCGCGCCCGCGTTGCGGCAGGCACTGCTGGCGGGTAAAATTTCTCCAACCTTGTTTCGAGCTTATACAGCGGCAAACGAGCGCTTCTCCAGAAAGCAAAGCAACACCGTGTCCGCAGCTTCATTCTCGCATGTTATGATTTTTCCCGTGACGAACAGCACGCCGAAACTTTCTCCATTTTCCACATTCCCAAAACGCATGAAAGTGGCGAATTCGCCCCGGCCTGCCAGCGACGCGGAATGGCGCAAGGCCCTCGAGAAACCCGGTGATCCAATTGTGGGCCGACCATTATTTTTTGATCCGACGGTCGGTTGCGCGCAATGCCATCGCATCGAAGACTACGGTGGCGAACTCGGCCCCAATCTTTCAGTCATTGGACGCGTCGCCAATCGCGACCGTATCATCGACTCGATTCTCAATCCTTCCAAAGAGATCGCGCCGCAATTTGCTCAACACACGATTGAGGCGAAGAGCGGGGAGTCATATAGCGGCGTCCTCACGGGCGAACAAGCCGATGGTACTGTGGCGTTATTAATGAACGATGGCCACGGCGTCGTGATTCCCGCCTCGCAAATAGTATCGCGCCAGATCTCGAAAGTTTCGTCGATGCCCGACGATCTCGAGCAAGGCCTGACCGTCCAGGAATTCCGCGACTTGCTCGCCTTCCTTCTCTCGCTGAAATAGTCATGGCGCAGGACCTCACGCTCGCTCCGCACACTGATCCGATTGAGATCTACCGCTACCGCGATGGTCTATATGCAGTCGATATGCTGACCGCGGCGCTCACGGGTTTGGACCTGTTCACTTTTATCGGCGAGCGTCAGATAACGAAGGCTGAAATCTGCAAGGCGCTCGACATCCAGGATCGTCCGGCAGACGTGATGCTGACGCTGTTTACGGCGATGGGCTTCCTGGATAATCACAATGGCGCATTCAGTCTCACTGTCAAAGGCCGCGAGCATCTCGTCAGCACCTCGCCATGGAACCTGGGTCCATACTACGCCTCACTCAAAGACCGCCCTGTCTGCAAAGATATTCTCAACGTGCTGAGGACTGGCAAGCCGGCCAATTGGGCCAGTTTGAAAGACGAGCAGGCATGGGCGAAGGCGATGGAGCGCGAGGATTTCGCCAATCAATTTACCGCGGCGATGGACTGTCGTGGCGTTTACCTCGCTCAGGCACTGGCGAAGACTCTCGATCTCTCGCGATACTCGCATCTGCTCGATATCGCAGGAGGCTCGGGCATCTATGCCTGCACACTCGTCGCGCATCATCCAGATCTGCGCGCCACCGTCCTGGAGAAAAAGCCTGTTGATGCAATTGCCAAAAAATCCATCGCAAGTCGGGGCTATTCAGATCGCGTCAGCGTTGCAGTTGGCGATATGTTCAAAGAACCGTTGCCCACCGGCTGCGACCTTCATCTGTTTTCAAACGTCCTTCACGACTGGGACGAGCCACAGGTCAAAGAACTGATTGCAAAATCATTCCAGACTCTTAGTCCGGGCGGAATGCTCTTGATTCACGACATGCACATCAACGCGTATAAGACAGGTCCGCTGCCGGTGGCCGCGTATTCGGCGCTCCTGATGACGATCACCGAGGGCAAGTGCTACTCGGTGGCCGAAATCCAGTCATATCTCGCGAGCGCGGGATTTCAGGAACCACAATTCATCCCCACTGCGGCCGATCGCAGCGTGATCACCGCGCGACAACTGAAATAATGAATTGACGTGGCGCAGACGGTGTCAGAGCATTCAGCCATGAAGGCGTCCCGGGTGCAGATGGGGAAAACGGCACCGGCAACGGTCGCCCAATGTTTGCTGAATGGCGACACGCGTTTGATGATCAAACGCCGCAAATCCATCATCCAACGCCGCCCCGCGTCTGTCCTTATGGGGGCGCCTCCTGCGGGCCTGTTTCGCGCCATTTATAGTTAAAGAAGTTACGGCGCTTCCTTCCAATTTACTCCACGTCCAAAACCATGTAGAGTAGTTCCCGGCTGTGGCGGAGAACCAGCCGTAACCAAAACCGCAATGAAGATCAGTTTTGCCGAATTTGAAAACCGTCTGCGCGAATTCATTCGCGATGCCTCGTCTCTGGATTTTCAGACCCTCGCGCTTGATCTCTTTCGGCTGCAATTCGATCATGTACCGCCGTACCGAAAGTTTTGCGAAGCGGAAGGGCGTGCACCAGAGACAGTCAAGGTTTGGAGCGATATTCCGGCAATTTCCACAACGGCGTTCAAGGAATTTGAACTGACTGGTTTTCCCGCCACGGAACGAAGGGCAGTCTTTCACTCAAGCGGTACCAGTGAATCACGTCCGAGTCGTCACTTTCATAACGCTCGATCGCTTGCTCTTTACGAACTCTCTTCGTTGATGTGGGCGCGACAACATCTCCCATCGGACGGGACTATGCTGTTCCTCACGCCCTCGCCAAAACAGGCGCAACACTCATCTCTGGTCTGTATGTTTGACGCACTCGGACGGGAAACGGCATTAACCGGCGCAACGTTCGTAGGGCATGTCGCTGCATCCGGTGGATGGCAGGTTGACGTTCCACTGTTCATCTCGAAATTAAGTCAGTTGGTCGACCCTGCCATGCCGATCGGAGTTCTCGGGACTGCTTTCAATTTCGTGCATTTGCTTGATGAACTGGCTGCCCGAAAGCTGCATTTCAAACTGCCTCGCGGTTCATGGACCCTTGAAACCGGTGGCTACAAGGGTCGTTCGCGCTCGCTGCCCAAATCCGAGCTTCACCGCTTGATCCACGACTTTCTCGGTATCGAGCGCAATCGCATCGCTTCTGAGTACGGCATGAGCGAACTCAGCTCACAGGCGTATGATAGGTCGCTGAACGAACCCGGCGTCGAGGGACCTCCGCCCTCGGGAGGGGCGAGCTCCGTCGAGCCCGTCACTGGCCCGCGAACGTTCCGGTTTCCACCCTGGGCGCGAACGCAAATCGTCTCGCCCGAAAACGGGCGCGAAGTCGCCGAGGGCGAAGTCGGGTTGATTCGAGTATTCGATCTCGCCAATGTTTATTCCGTGATGGCCATCGAAACGCAGGACCTCGCAATCCGCCTGGGCGCAGGATTCGAGTTGCTTGGCCGGGCTGCGCAAGCCGAGGCGCGCGGCTGCTCCCTTATGGCAGTTTGACATGCACCCTCCGTCTTCTCATCGCGCTCGCACGCTTTTCCTCGCGGCTGTCTTGCACGCGTTCACGCACGTGTATCAGGTCGCCTTGCTGCCGCTCTATTTGCCGATTCAACAGGATTTCAAATTAAGTGGCGTTGGAAAAGCCACGCTGCTTGTGACCGTGCTGATGATTTCCTATTTCGTGCCGAGTTACCCGATGGGCGCGCTGGCCGATCGCGTCAGCCGCAAAAAGCTTCTCGGACTTGGACTGGCAATCAATGGCGCTGGTTTTGTTGGACTCGCGTTCGCGCCGAATTACGCGACCGCCTTGCTTTGTGTGATTGTTGCCGGCTTTGGCGGAAGTTTTTACCATCCGGCAGCCACCGCTATGGTCGCGCGACTGTACCCGGTCGGAACTGGGCGGGCTCTTGGGCTTGTGGGCATGGGCGCCAGCGTTGGATTTTTTCTCGGCCCGATTTACTCCGGTTGGCGTGCTGCTTCAGCCGGTTGGCGCGCGCCGGTGCTCGAACTCGGATTGCTTGGCATTGCCGGGGCAATCGCGTTTGCCTTTCTGGGGCACGAAGATACCGCACGTGAGGTTCGTCCTCGCGAAGATCGGCACATTTTGAATTTGTTCCCCAGGCCTGCCCTTTGGGCGTTTTTCATCGGCGCAGCTCTCGCTTTCAGCATGCGCGACTTCGCGGGCAGCAGTATGGGCAGTCTTGGATCACTCTTCCTTCAGAAGGCTCGTGGCATGGATATCAAGTCAACCGGCGTCGCGCTAAGTGTAATTTTCATTGGCTCACTCATCAGTAATCCGCTCTTCGGCGGCTTGAGTGATCGCGGGCGGCTCAGGTGGGGATTCGTCGTGTTGATCATCGCCGCATTTATGGTCGCGACGTTCCCGCACGTGCCGCGGCCGGCAATCATTCCCGCTTTCATGGTTTACGGCTTTTTTTTCATGGCGAGCTTTCCCATTGTCGAAGCAGCCCTCATGGAATCCGTTCCCGACGCGGTGCGTGGCCGCGTGTTTGGCTTCTTCATTACCATCGGCGGTTTATGCGGCAATTTATCGCACTGGTTGGTCGGCAAATGGGTGCAACAACTTGGCCCTTCCGCGACATCGGTCTCCGCATATTACGGCCTCTACACGTTCCTCGGTTGCCTGGTGCTGCTCTCGACCATGGGTCTGGTCGGATTGAACGCGATTCGCAGACGTGAAGGCCTCTCTCCCGCCGGCGCGACTACTACTGCCGCCGCGGCCGTCGCGAAGCCATCTGCTCCGCCCGCATGAATCTGCCCAACTATTTCCTGGCCGATGTGCCGCCGGGCGCCACGCTCAGCGCTCAAATGCTGTGGGAGGCATGCCAAAGCCTGAAACGCAATCGCGAGCAGTATCTGGCCGGGCGATTGACCCGCAGCCTCATCAAAACCTTGCACGAGGTCGGGGCGAATTGGCTCGATCCCGATTATCCACTTCGCAAACTCGCGCTCGAGAAAGGTCCCGAGGCGACGGGCTTTTCTGGTGCCACAATTGTGCGGGGACTCGAGACATTTTTTCGCCGACTGACCGGCGAAAACCTGGAGGCGCTTATTGCGCAAGACCTTGGCCATCCACAAAGGCTCGACGCGGTGGTTGCCACCAGTGCCGAACAAAAGACCGGGCGCGCGTCAATGGCCGTCGGGCCTGAGTTGATCTTCCACATCACCGCGGGCAACATCCCAAACCCCGCATTCATGAGCATCGTCCTCGGTTTGCTCACGCGTTCGGCGCAATTTGTTAAGTGTGCGAGCGGCGCTTCCTTCCTGCCGCGGATGTTTGCGCATTCGATTTACGATGCGGATCCAAAGCTTGGCGCTTGTTTGGAGATTGCCGAATGGCCCGGCGGAAATGTTGAACTGGAGAAGGCCCTGTTTAATGAAGCTGATTGCGTG
>Ga0193696_1000506_pt1 | contig 13511 bp, 7 predicted proteins | sample L3m1metaG_FD_145074 | JGI IMG/M metagenome (GOLD analysis project Ga0193696, IMG submission 145074) | Soil microbial communities from a riparian zone of the East river system, Colorado, United States - L3m1 | ecosystem: Environmental > Terrestrial > Soil > Riparian zone | place: USA: East River... | reverse complement strand
TGAAATAGCGCAGTCCTGGGGTCGGATACGGTATCCGACCCCAGGACTGCGCTATTTCACGAACAGCGAGTCGAAATCGTAGCTGACACTCACCTGGCCTCGCCATCCCGGCCGATCGACGAGCTCGGTGCGGTTCGAGCCATTCGAACGCTCCTCGGAAAGCGAATGCTCGCATGAGTAGCGCCGCGAGGTGGCCTGTTTTTCACCCCGAAATCTCGATCGCGCACTCTCGCAGCCCGCAAGGCGAGGTATACTTACGTCTCCGCTTTCCCGAGCCTGCAGCCACCGTCCGGGCTCCAGCCCTCCATAAAGCACGAAAGGGTTCAGTGATTAAACGTCCCGTCGGCTCCAACCCGTTTGAATTCGCCGTCGTCAGCGGTCTGCGCGCCGCACAGCTGATGCGCGGTTGCATTCCCCGTGTCGATCGCGGGACCGACAAGGTGATCACGACGGCGCAGGCGGAAGTGGCCGCGGGTCTCGTGGCCCGAGTGCCGCTCGAGCCGCCAGTGCTCCCCGGCCAGTAAACGGCAGCCGCGTCACCTCCGTCCAATGGTCTGGAGGTTCCGATGCTGCGCGCCCGCTCCCTGACCATTGCGGTGACGACCCTGCTGGTCGCGGCCAGCCTGCCTGTAAATGCCCAGACCCGGCGAAATACCGGGCGATCTGACGACTGCAGCAACTCCGGATGGGACGATTCCCGCCGGGCGTCCTTCTGCGAGGTTCGCGAAGAGACCATCGGCGGCGCCGCGCCGCTCGACGTCGATGCCGGCGCCAACGGCGGCATCAAGGTCATCGGCTGGGACCGCGGCGACGTGCTGGTCCGCAGCATCATTCGCGGGTCCGGCGACACCGACGCCGACGCCCGCCGCGTCGTGGCCGGCGTCCATATCGAAACCGCCGCACACATCCGGGCGACAGGACCCGAGCGGGATGGACGGGAGAACTGGTCGGTCCAGTTCGAGCTCCACGTGCCACGCCGCGCGCAGCTCGCGCTGCGGACGAACAACGGCGGCATCTCGATCGACGACTTTCAGGGCATCGCCGAATTCCGCGCGCGCAACGGCGGCGTGACGCTCCGGAACGTGGGCGGGGAGATCAAGGGCGAGACGACCAACGGCGGCCTGACGATCGACCTCACGGGTGACCACTGGGACGGCCAGGGACTCGACGTCTCGACGCACAACGGCGGCATCAAGATGACGGTGCCGGAGCGCTACTCGGCGCAGCTCGAAACCGGCACGGTCAACGGCCGCGTCAGCACCGACTTCCCGGTGATGGTTCAGGGACGATTCGACCGTCAGCTCAACACGACACTCGGCAGCGGCGGCGTGAAGCTGCGTGCGATGACCACGAACGGCGGCGTGACGATCCGCCGCCAGTGATCACGACGAAAACCGCAGGGCCCGCAGAACACGCAGAGCCGCTCTTCTCGGACTTGTTCCGAAGAAATGTGTTTCCGCGGGCTCTCGCGAGCTCTGCGGTTGATCGTCGGGATCACAGCGCGAATGCGCGTGACGCGGCGATCACCATGACGAGCGTCACTGCCGCAATCGCACACTCGCCGACCACGCCGACGATCAACGGACGCCAGCCCTGTTGCGCGAGCTCCCGGACGTTGGTGCGCAGCCCGACCCCGGCGAACGTGAGAAGAAAAGCCCACCGCGAGAGGTTCGCGATGCTGGTGACTTGGGCCGCCGTAAACGCGCCGGCAGTCGCCAGCGCCGAGATGACGAGGAACCCGATCACGAACTTCGGGAACTTGGTCCACAGAAACGCGCCCTTCCGGCCGATGCCGCCGCTCTGTTGCCGGCGCGCCCAGTACAGCGCGTAACCGAGCACGACGAATCCGATCGTCGCGTTGCGGGCCGTCTTCGCGAGCACGGCGAACTTTCCGGCCGCGTCCGAGTACAGCGCACCGGCGGCCGTCGCCTCGGCCGTGTTGTCGACGGCGAGGCCAACCCAGAGGCCGTACGCGTGATCGGTCATGCCGAACGCGCGGCCGATGACCGGAAACACGAACAGACTGACGGCCCCAAGCGCCAGAATCGCCGCGATCGCGTACGACGCGTCCTCATCGTCTGCGTCAATCGCCCCTTTGGCGGCGATGATCGCCGACACGCCGCAGATGGAGGATCCAATGGCCAGCAGGCTGATGAGTTTGGGTGGCAGGCCGAACGCGCGGCCGAGCGCGGTCATGATCACAATCGCGACGGCCAGTTCCAGCGCCACGCAGAGAAGACTGACGCCGCCGAGCTTGACGACGTCACCCAGCAGGAACCGTACGCCGAGAAGGACGATCCCGACCTTGAGCCAGAACTCGTAGGTCTCGACACCGCGCCTGAAGATCGCCGGCACGCCGACCGTGTTCGAGACGATCAGCCCGAAGATGATCGCCCACAGCACGTACTCGATATTGGGCAGCGTCAGCTGATGCGCGCGGCCGAACGACGCGATCGACTGCTCGGTCAGCTTGCCGGCGAATCCAATCGCCGCCAACAGCAGAGTCCCTGGAATGACCGCCCTCAGCGCGGTCACCACGGAATGCTCGGGACCACACCAGCTTTAATGAGACAGACGGCGACCGCTGCGGCAATAACGGCCCACCAGTCGAGCGACAGACGCACGGCCCCTCCCCAGCTGTTCCAAAACTGCACATCGGCGCATGAACGACAACCAATTGCAACTGGTTCAACCAATTCTGGTAAATTATCGTGTCTTTATCGGCCTCGTCGTGTCTAAAAGGAGCCGTCGATGAAAGTGTTTCCGAGCGCAGTTTTCTCCGCAGCGCTGGGCATTGCCATAAGCCTCGCGGGCGTGGCGCAGGCGGCCGAAGCGCCGAAACCGACGCCGACGTTCACGAAGGATATCGCGCCGATCTTCCAGGCGAAATGCGAATCGTGCCATCGGCCCGACAACATGGCGCCGATGTCGCTGGTCAGCTACGAGGACGCGCGCCCCTGGGCCAAGTCGATTGCGTCGCGCGTCGGCGGCCGCCAGATGCCGCCGTGGCACATCGACAAGACGATCGGCATTCAGAAATTCGCCAACGATCGCTCGCTGAACGACACACAGATCGAGACGATTCTCGCGTGGGTCGCCGCGGGCGCGCCGAAGGGCGACCCGAAGGACATGCCGCCGCCGAAGGTCTGGAAAGACGACACGGGCTGGAACCTGGCCGGCAAGTACGGCCAGCCGGACCTCGTCGTGAAGTCGCCCGAGTACACGATGCCGCCAATCGCGCAGGACGCGTGGTGGCGGCCGACGGTGCCCACGGGCCTCACCGAGCCGCGGTGGGTACGTGCGATTGAAATCCGTCCGGTCGGCAAGAACGCGCGCAAGATCACGCATCACGCGCTCGCCCGCCTGCAGCAGCCGGAAGACATGAAGGCCGAGCTCTTCACCAACGATCCGAACGTCGCCGGCGACGGACTGTTCATGGAATGGGCGGTCGGCAAGAACGGCGACGAGATGCGGCCGGACTCGGGCCGTCTCATGCTCCCGAATTCGAAGATCGTCTGGGAGATGCACTATCACGCGGTGGGCGAAGAAGTGGCGGCGCACACCGAGCTGGCGGTGTGGTTCTACCCGAAGGGCCAGGAGCCGAAGCATCGCGAGGTGCTCGCGCTCTTCAACACGTTCTCGGGCAACGTGCCCGGCGCGCGGTCGCTCGACATCGCCCCCAATCAGGTCACGACGACGGAAAGCTTCGTGACGCTGCGCCAGAACGCGCGGATTGAGAACTTCCAGGCGCACATGCACCTGCGCGGCAAGGGCATGTCGATGGAAGCGATCTATCCGGACGGCCGCCGCGAGATGCTCAGCCAGGTGACGGACTTCAACTTCAACTGGCACAACATGTACATCTACGACGACGACGTCGCGCCGCTGCTGCCGAAGGGCACCATCCTTCACTTCCTCGCTTGGTACGACAACACCAAGGCGAACAAGTCGAATCCGGATCCGGATCAGTGGGTGGGCTGGGGCGACCGCACGGTGGACGAGATGGGCCACGCGTGGATCAACATCACCTACTACAACGACGACGAGTTCAAGGGCGAGCAGAGCAAGCGCTCGTCGAAGGTCGCCAACACGACCGCCGGTCAGCAGTAACGGTCCGGGCGGAACCATACTTTTCTGAGGCGCCGTCCGATTCGGACGGCGCCTTTTTTTCAGGGGCGGTCGGCGGTGTCAGAGTGGGGTCAGACACCACTCTGACACCGCTCTGACACCGGGGAGCAACAGATGCGGGGACGCGTGTTGGCAGGAATTGCAACCATCGCCATCGGCTGGTCCGGCGGCGCGCTCGCCGGCGCGGGCCCGCAGGGCATCGGCCAGAGCCCGAGCCCACTGCCGTTGACGCCGACCATTCGCGAAAAGGGATCGAGCGTCACGCCTGCATTCGAAGGCTGGTACTACGCCAAGGACGGCAGCCAGAACCTCCTCGTCGGTTACTTCAACCGCAACACGAAGCAGGAGCTCGACATTCCGGTCGGACCCAACAACCGCATCGAGCCTGGCGGACCGGATATGGGCCAGCCGACGCACTTCGCGACCGGCCGCCAGTGGGGCGTCTTCACCATCAAGCTGCCGAAGGATTTCGGGGCGAAGAAGCTGACATGGACCATCGTCGCGAACGGCTTGACGAATGCGATCACGCTGCACACGCAGGCCGACTACGTCGTCGAACCGTTCGAGGACGCGGCGAACAAGAACACGCCGCCGAAGCTGAAGTTCCACGACGGCGGCTCGCTGTTCACCGGCGCGCCGGTTGGCATCGCCGAGAAATACACCGCTACGGCCGGAGCGCCGCTCACGCTGACGGTGTGGGCGACCGACGAGGGCGCAAAGATCAACGTGCCGGAAGGCCGCGGCCGTGGCCGTGGCGCGGCCGCGCGCGGTGCGACACCCGGAGCGGTGGACGCGGCCGCGGGCGCGAGGGGTGACGCCGCCGCCGCTCAGGGTCGCGGCGGCGCGGGCCGCGGCGGTCCCGAAGGCGCGTTCACACCTCCGCCGCCGATCGCCATCACCTGGACGATGTTCCGCGGTCCGGGCGAGGTGAAGTTCGAGAACCAGAAACCGAAAGTCGCAGTCGATGACGGCGGCAAGGCCACGACCACGGCGACGTTCAGCGCGCCTGGGGAATACATCCTGCGCGTGCAGGGCAACGATTCCACCGGCGAAGGCGGCGGCGGCTTCCAGTGCTGCTGGACCAACGTGCACGTCGCGGTCAGTGTGAAGTAGCCCCGCCTTCGCTCGGACCGACAGGCCTCCCCTACGACGTGTGCGGCACTGAGCGGATTCGGCACAGCGGCCCGCGGCGCCCCCTGACCGCGACCCCGCCTCGGCACTGAAAGTTCCATATTTCAACAGGTTACGCGTAACGTCGAGCTGGAACGGATGATGCTCTTCTTCCTTCCGTTCCATGTCGAAGCTCCGGACGCGCCTCGTACTGATGTCGCTGATCGGGATCCTGCCCGCGCTGGCGGCGATCCTGTACACGCAGTCGGCCGAGCGTGAGTCCGCGCGCGGCCGGACGCTCGAGAACAACCTGCGGATCACGCGCCTCGCCGCCCGGCAGCAGGCCGGACTGCTGAATGGCGCGCGGCGTCTGCTCCTGACGCTCGCCCACGTGCCGGTCCTGCGGACAGACGATTTGAAGGCGTGCCACGACTTGCTGTCCGACGTCCTGCGCGAGCATCGCGACCTCAGTCGCCTGATGCTCGCCGACGCTGACGGTTCGTTGCTCTGCTCGAGCCTCGAGGCGCCGCCTGTGGCGTCCGGCGCCGATCGCCCGTGGTTCAAGCTCGTGCTCGAAACCAGGGCGACGGCGATTGGCGAGTATCAGATCAGTCGTCTCAGCGGCGAGCCAAACATCAACGTCGCGCACCCGCTGCTGGATCGCGATGGCCACGTCAAGCGGGTACTGGTCGCCGCCCTCGAGTTGCGGACGATGGGTGCACTCCTCGATCGACTGGAGATACCCGCGGGCGCCACGGTCGCGCTCTTCGATCGCAACCGGACGATTCTCGCGCGACATCCGGATTCCGCGGTCTGGGTTGGGAAACAGGTCCCGAGTACCGCGCTGCTGCAGGCGGCCGACGTCAATCCCCCGGGGATGATCGAGGAGACGGGCGTCGACGGCGTCCGCCGCTTGTACGTCGGCGCGCCGGTGGTCGGCGATGTGCCGACCGGTCTGTACGTCAGGATGGGCGTCGACCGCTCGGCGGCGTTCGCGCAAGTCAACCAGGTGCTGAACCGTTCGCTGTGGCTGCTCGCGACAATCGCGATCGTGGCGATCATTACGGCGGTGGCGAGCGGCGAGTTCTTCGTGCTCCGGCCGGTCAAGGAGCTGATTGCGGCGACCGGCCGTCTCGCGAGCGGGGATCTCGCCAGCCGGGCGCAGCTCGCCGGCGGACCACGCGAGCTCGGCGAGCTCGGCGACGCGTTCAATTCGATGGCGGCGGCGCTCCAGACGCGGCAGCTGGAGCGCGACCACGCCGAGCAGCAGCTGCGCGACTCCGAGGAGCGCTACCGGATGCCGTTCGAGCACGCGCCGCATCCGTCCTGGGTCTACGATGTCGGCACGCTGCAATTCATGGAGGTCAACCGCGCCGCCTGCGATCACTACGGCTACTCCCGCGAAGAGTTCCTGTCGATGCGGATCACGGACATCCGTCCCGAAGACGATGTGGCCCGGCTGCTCTCGGAGCTCGAATGCAAGGTGCGCGAGAACCGGGCCGCGGCGTCGTCCGCGTGGACGCACCGCAAGAAGGACGGCACGCTCATCAACGTCGAAATCAGCTCGATGCTCGTGACGATTGCCGGCCGGCCGGCGTGCATCGTGCTCGCCCACGACGTCTCGGAGCGTTCGAACCTCGAACATCAGCTCCGGCAGGCGCAGAAGATGGAGGCCGTCGGCCAGCTCGCCGGCGGCGTCGCGCACGACTTCAACAACATGTTGACGGCGATCATGGGCTACAGCGAGATCGCGCTGGAGCTGATGGACGATCAGAAAGAAGTCGCGAGCGCTATCAAGGAAATCGAGAAGGCCGGCACACGCGCTGCGACCCTCACCCGCCAGCTGCTGGCGTTCAGCCGGAAGCAGCTGCTGTCACCCGCCGTCCTCGACCCCAACGCGGTGGTTGGCGACGTCGAACGGCTGCTGCGGCGTCTGATCGGCAAACAGATCGAGCTCCGCATCAGACTTCGGAAAACCGTCGGCGCGGTGAAGGCGGATCCCAATCAGCTGGAGCAGGTGCTCCTCAACCTGGCCGTCAACGCCCGCGACGCGATGCCCGACGGCGGCGTGCTCAGCATCGACACGCGAACGACCGAGATCGAAGAAGACGGGAGGCGCGCGTATCACGACCTCGCGGCCGGCCGGTACGTGGTCATCTCCGTCACCGACACCGGCGTCGGGATGAGCGAAGAGACGCTCGGCAGAATCTTCGAGCCCTTCTTCACGACCAAGTCGGCAGGCGCAGGCACGGGGCTCGGCCTCGCCGTCGTCTACGGCATCGTCCGCCAGAGTGGCGGTGACGTCATCGTGCACACCACGCCCGGCAAGGGATCCACGTTCGAAGTCTACCTGCCGCGCGTCGAGGAGGTGCCTGCCGCGGTCAGCGGGCGGGGCGCGCGCGCGAAGGCGGCCGGCGGGTCCGAGACGATTCTCGTGGCGGAAGACGAAGACCTGGTGCGCGGTCTCCTGAAATCAACGTTGACGTCGGCCGGATACACGGTGCTCGAGGCCTGTAACGGTGTCGAGGCGCTCGAGGTCTGTCAGCGGGAAGGCGCGTCGATCGACATGCTCGTCACCGACGTGGTGATGCCGAAGATGACCGGGCTCGAGCTGGCGCGGCGGCTCGCGGTCGATCACCAGGAGCTGAAGGTGCTGTGCCTCTCGGGCTACTCGGCGGAGGCGATCGCGACCCAACGGCCGCTCGAGTGGCCGTTCCTGGCTAAGCCGTTCCTGCCGGCGACGCTGCTGCAGCGTGTCCGCGAGGTGCTGGACTCAGAAAACGTGAAACGCACTGCCTAGATCAGGAAGCCACGAAAACACGAAAACACCCTTCGACAAGCTCAGGGCAGGCGCCTGTGGTGAGCCTCTCGAACCATGCCTTCGTGATTTCGTGGCTGAACATCGAGGCTACCGGCCCCCCGCTGAAGTCGTCCTGGCCGGCGTCGCACCGAGCAGCTGATTCATCTCGTAGACGCGGCCGTTGGCGATGACGCGCTTCACCTTGTGCGCGTTCGCGATGTCCTGCAGCGGATCGCCGTCGACCACGACCAGATCCGCAAGCTTGCCGGCCTCGATCGTGCCGGTGTCGACATTCAGCGCCTTCGCCGGATTGACGGTCGCCGCTTTGAGCGCCTCGAACGGCGTCATCCCGGCCAGCACGTAGGACATCAGCTCGCCGTGCAGGTTGATCGCGTTGGGCCCGTCGGTGCCGGCGACGATGAGGCCGCCGGCGCGCATGATGTCGAGGACCATCTTGCCGCTGCCGCCGGTCGGATCGGTCGCGGCGTTGAACGCGGCGAGCGCGGCCGCCGGCGGCTGCGTCACCTGCGCCTGAATCCAGGCCGGATACAGCTTGAAGCGCGGATCGCTCCGGAGGTCGGGCTCCGAGTCGAACAGGCGGCGAGCGCCGACACCCGAAATCATCGGGCAGAGAATCCGCTGGCTCTTGCCGAACAGCTGGACGACGTCCTCGTAGGCGCGCGACAGCGTCGCTATCTTCGGCGAATAGCCGCGCCGACTGGTCGCAGAGGTGTGCTCCGTGTTGTCGACGCCAACGAACGCCGCCGGGTAGATCTCGTGCGTCGCGACCGGAACGCCGATGCTGTGCGCGAACTCCACCATCCGTTTCTGCTGAAGATCCGGCAGCCGGACGTAGCTCTTGATGAGATCGTGCTGCAGCACCTTGGCCCGCTGCAGCTCCATCTCGAACTGCGAGACGCTGGAGATCGCGATGCCCATCTTGTAGTACACGCGCTGCCACTCCATCAGGTAGCCGGTGCCGAAGACGCGCGGGCCGGGACGCACGCCCGCCTCGTTCGCCTCGCGCTCTTCGACCGCCTCGTAGGGCGTATTGCCGGGACTTCGGACCGTCGTGACGCCGAACGCCAGAAACGCGCGGCCCTGCGACTCGCCGAAATCCGGCTGCAGGTGGGAGTGGAACTCCGTCAACCCCGGCATCACCGAGAGGTTCGACGCGTCGACGACCTGCCCGGTGTGATTCGCGTCCGCATGCGGCACGACGCTCGTAATCCGATTGCCGTCGATGATCACGTCGACGTTGGCACGTGCAGTGGGCGCCTTCATGTCGACGAGCTTCCCGGCGTGGACCACCACGTGGGTCGTGGGCACCGCCGGCGTGTACTTCAGATCGAGTGGCACCGTCCGCGTCTCGCCGGTTTCGATGTCCACGACGCGCAGCTTGTCGAGCGACTGGTAGAGGATGTGGTGCGAGTCGCCGGCCCAGCTGGGTGAATGCGCGCTTTCGGTGGTCACGTGTCGCGGCGGCCCGAGCGGCTCGCCCGTCACGGCAACCGGCCACACCGCCAGCGTGCCCTCGTAGATCGCGGCCATCTTGGTGCCGTCGGGCGACCACGCCGGCCCGCCGCCGCCGCGCGAGTCGATGCCGATCGTCGGCGTCGGCGCGTACCATTTGTCCGAAGACCCATCCGTACGTAGCGCGGGGCTTTCAGCCCCGCGATCGGCAGCGATGGTCAGAATCTGATTCGTCCCCTCGCGGAAGCGTTTGGTGAACGGCGCGACTTCGGCCAGCGCGACGCGCTTGCCGTCGGGCGACCACGTCGGCGCGCCGGGCTGCGGCAGCGAGTCGTGGATCTTCGTCACCGTTCCGCTCGCGATGTCCAACACCGACATCTCGGCGACACGCCACATCCCGTCGACGTTGAAAAACGCGATGCGTTTGCCGTCCGGCGACCACGCCGCCGCCTGCGGCTGCGTCGTCATGTGCGTCACCTGGCGGCTCTGGCCGGTCTTCATGTCGCGAATCCAGAGCTGCAGGTGCTCGCTGTCCTTGTCCGACGAGTACGCGAGCTGCGAGCCATCCGGCGACCAGGCCGGATCGGTATCGAGCGCGGCGTCCCTGGTCAGGTTGACCGGTTTTCCGCCGACCGGCATGGTGTAGATGTCGCCAACGGCTGCAAACGCGATCGTCTTTCCGTCAGGCGAGAGCGCCGGTTTGACGACGCCGAGCACCTGCCGCGGCGTGACGGATGTGAAGTCGCGCTTCCGCCGCGTGTACATCGTGGCGGCCCTCGTCACGGTCATCGTCGCCGTGAAGGGGACAGCCTCGACGCTTCCGCCGTCCGCGCTCCGCTTGTGGATCTTGCCATCTGAGACGTAGTAGAAGCCGCCGGGTCCGAACGAGGCGCGAAATGCGAACACGTTCTCGCTGCCGGTGATCGGTTTCCCGCCGATTTCGTAGCGCGATCCGTCTGCTGCGGCGGCACCACCACCACCACGACCGGCTCCAGCGCCACCACGGCCCCCGGCCGCGCCAGGCGTCACGTGGTACACGAGCTGCCCACCCGGCCCGAACGACGGCGCGTCGACGCGCCCGCCGGCCGTCGTCACTTTTCGCTCGGCGCCGGTGGCGACGGTGACCGCCCACACCGCCTGCTGGTTCTCCCGCGCCGACGCGAACGCGATCTCCTTGTCGTCGGCCGACCACGACGGCATGAAATCGTCGGCAGGATCTTTCGTCAGCTGTTTCAGCTCGCCGCTGCGGACGTCCAGCGTCCAGATGTTGTAGTCGCTGCCGAGCGGGTCGCCGCGATCGGACGAGAAGGCGATGCGGGTGCCGTCGTGCGACCAGATCGGTTCGCGATCGTCGTACGGTCCCCACGTCAGCTTGTGCTGATTCGATCCGTCCGGCGCGACCGCCCAGATGTCGTAGCCGCCGTCGCGGTAGCCGAAGAAGGTGATCCACTTGCCGTCCGGCGACCAGGTCGGCTGGCGCGCGTCGTTGAAGAGGTCGGTGATCCGCTTCGCCGCACCGCCGGATACTGGCAGCGTCCAGATGCTGCCCTGCATGTCGATGGCGAGCGTCCGTCCATCGGGCGAGACGCCGACCGACATCGACGTGCCTTCGCTGACGGTCACGTCGAGGCGAGTCGGCGCTGGCGCGGCGGCAAACGCGACCGCGAGAATCGCGGCGGCGAGTAGCGTTTTTCGGATCACGAAGCGCCTCCCTCTCGGGATCGGGATTAGGGATTAGGGATTAGGGATTAGGGATTCGTCAGTCCGGGGGCTGGGGACTGCGGCCTAGTCCCCAATCCCTATCCCCTTATCCCTGCACAGCTCAGAAGCTCAGTCTGAACGCGAACTGAGCTTGCCGAGGCACGTATGCGTTCCCCGTGTTCTGAGTCGGCTGGCCGAAGAGCGCCGTGGTCGCCGGGACGGTCGCGGCCAGCGTCAGATTGTAGCTGCCGTAGTTGTGATGGTTGAACAGGTTGTAGACCTCGCCGATCAGCGAGATCTTCGTCGTCCCCACCAGCTTGATGTCCTTGGTGAGCCGCAGGTCTACCTTGTGCAGCGGCAATCCGACCAGCGCATTGCGCGGGATCGTCTCTCCCGATGCGATCGTCGAGTTGCCCTCGAACCGGCTCGCGATGTCGATGACATCGCCGTTCGTCAGCGTCGCCGTCGCCGGAATGACGATGGCATTGGTGGGGCCGCCGGCGGCGGTGAGGTTCACACGGTTGGTGCCCGGCTTCCCGTACGGGGCACCTGAGATCGCCGCGGCGAAGCGCTGACCCGAGCCGTAGAAGTACGACAGGCTGGCGGAGACACCAAACGGGAAGCGGTACAGCGTCCAGAGCCGCAAGGTGTGATCCTGCAGATCGACGGAGTTCGAGTACTCGCCGTTCAGGTAGTCAAACTGGTTGTTCTGACCTGGCGCCGTATACCCGATGTTGCCGTCGTCGTGCATCGAGACCATGTACGTGTAGGTGACGCCGCCCTGGAAGTTGTTCTTGAAACGGCGATTGAGCGCCATCGAGACCTGTGTCTGGTCCCGGCGCCCCGTCGCGACGAAGTAGGCAATCTGCGTGTACGCGGTGTTGGGCCGATTGGCCACGCCGTTCACCGCTGCCGGGTTCTGGTTGTAGCCGGTCGCCGGGTTGTAGAAAAGATTCGGATCGACCGTGCGCGTGTCGCGGTACTCGTTGAAGTGCGTCACGTCGAGCTCGAACCCGGTCACCTGGTTGATCTGCTTCTGGAAGCCGATGCTGCTCTGCCAGGTGTATGGATTCTTGTAGTCGGGGCTGATGATGCGGGGCGACTGCGCGGGTGCGACCGCCTTCGCCTGCGCGAAGGTCGTCACGCCGCACGCCGGGTTCGTCATCCAGAGCGATCCATCGGGACACCTGCCGCTGGCCGGCGGCAGGAACGCCGCGGTGACCATCTGACTGTAGATCTGCGGGCTGAACGTCATGTTCGACACGGGGGTCGTGAAGTAGAGACCGGTGCCACCGCGGATGACGAGATCGTTCGTCCTGTTCACGTTGTAGGTGAACCCGGCGCGCGGAGCGATGTTCTTGTTGTCGCGGATGCCGTCCTTGAACCCGAAGTCGGTGCCGGTCATTCCGGGAAGGTCCTTCCCCGACGCTCCCGCATTGTTGTTGATCGCGATGGAGTTCGTAACGACGTCTGGCGGTGAAGCGACGCCCCAGTCGACATCCCAACGAACGCCGTAGTTGAGCGTCAGCTGGCTCGTCGCGCGCCAGTTGTCTCCGACCCACAACGCCCACGTCGGGCGCGGCACGTTGATGCCCCAGTCGCTGGGGTGGAAATTCTGATCGAATTCACGCACGACCGAACTCGGAATCGCCGCGATGTTCCAGGTCGACGGGTCGACGCCGGTGATGATCGAGTTCATGTTCGCGGGATTCGAATTGAAGATCATGCGGCCGACCTGTTGAATGAACCAGTCGCCCTTGTTCGTCACGTAAATGAACTCGCCGCCGAACTTGAGGTCGTGCGTGTTCTTGTGCACGCTCAGATCGTACCGTGTCTCGAAGTTGTTCTGATGGAACAGCTGCGGGTAGTTATAGGGTTTGCCGACGATGAGGCCCCCGGCGAAGTCATACTCAATGGTGTTCTGGCCTTCCTCCGGAGTCCTGGTCCAGTCGAAATTGTTGAACCCGAGCCGGACTTCCTGGACCTTGGTGTCACTCAGCACCTTCGACCAGATGCCGGCGAGGTTCGTCGCGCTCTGCGTCGAGACGTACGCGTTGGAGGGATGGCCGCCCTGCGCCACAAACGGGTTGTCCTGATCCCAGCGCGATCCGCGGATCGTCAGCCGATCTTTCGACGTCATCTGATCGTCGACGCGGGCCAGCAGACTCTTCTGACTGTTCTTGTAGGGGACGGTGAAGCTCTGTCCCGGAAGCACGGAGTTCGAGACGATCAGCGTTCCAGGCTCGCGCTCGTATTCGTAAGATGCGAAGAAGTGAATCTTGTCTTTCACGATCGGACC
>Ga0193696_1000504_pt1 | contig 13517 bp, 18 predicted proteins | sample L3m1metaG_FD_145074 | JGI IMG/M metagenome (GOLD analysis project Ga0193696, IMG submission 145074) | Soil microbial communities from a riparian zone of the East river system, Colorado, United States - L3m1 | ecosystem: Environmental > Terrestrial > Soil > Riparian zone | place: USA: East River... | reverse complement strand
TGCGTAGAACTATTTATATGATATATCATGAATAAAAAAAGAAGAGAAGAACTTTTCGCTTTGTTTGGAGCAAATTTTGACGAAAATTATGCATTTATCCAAATAACAATTCCAGAGATGTCAAAAGAAGAAAAAAGGATTTTGCATATAAAGAAAAGAAAGGAAGTATTAAAAGACATGGCTGTCTCAGCTTTAGGTTGTGTTGCTTTTTCCATATGGATATATTGCGTTGCTTATAATGTTGGTAAATTTTTTAAAATGGGGATGTCATGATAATCAGTGAAAAGCCACCCTTGGGGTTAATCGTTAGACATTTTTGGTTAAAGAATAGGATTAGGGATTGCATATTTGCGCAATCCGAAGAACTAAAGGTGATCGAATGAAATGGTATAGCATCAAGAAATTTTCCCCACAAATCTCTACGGATTATTTAATTTTCACTGAAAACAATCATAGATATGTTGCCCGATTAGAGAGCAAAGACACCCCTGATGTTTGGAGTCATGACTATCATTGCGGAGAGTGTCAAAATTCAGCGTATCAAAAAATATATGGAGTTACACATTTTGCAATTATTGAACCGGTGGAGATTGAATAATGATCGACTTAATTCATTTGCGTAATTGGATAAAAGACAAATGTGATCATTGCAGTGAAGACGATAAAGCATATTTCATTATGACATTAAAGTTAATTGATAACCAATTAACTATTATTGACTCTTCGGCTATGGAAGCAGCAGCAAACACAGTTAAAGACTGGTTGAAAACCTTAAATGGATTAGATGGTAATTAAATTATGAATGACTTAACAGAAGAACAGGAAAAGTATCTAGATACTAACAGAAGAATATTAGAACATGGATTTAAGCATCGAGAAAAAGGATTAGATTGTTGCCCAATATTTCTTGAAAAAGATGAGTATGAAAACTTCAACAAGCAAATGCGTGTTTCTGATCTATACCTAAAACATTGCGAAAAATCTGAGTTAATTAAACCTCATGAATCATACACTCTAGCAACAATATATCTAGGAGTTCCAATAATGATACCATGCGATGGGAAATAAAAGAATGGCTCGCATTAGGAAGTTGTTGACAAAAATCAGAAGATCTAAAGGATATAAAATGATAATAGGTTATTTATGGAAAAATATATTTAATATTCATAAGTGTATATGTAGGTCCCATAGGCGAAAAAATTATAATGAAGACTTTATAGAAAAAACAACTAAATGTGTTCGCATTTATCATGATGCGCAGCAATATTTCAAGATAGATCTTCCTGAAAACGAAGGAATAAAAGAAATATATTTAAAAGCTATTCCTTACCCTCAGCCATGGTGGTTCATGGGAAAAGAGTATTTTTTTGAAGAAAAAGATGCATTCAGAAAATGCCTGGAGTGCCATGAATATTTTAAATAATTTGTTGACAACAACATGAAATCATTTCACAATATAACACAAGATAATTTGAAGAATATTCGAATTTCATTGGGAATCAAAGCCAAAGATATGGCTGCAATGATTCACTGCACCTACAGAATGTACCATTACTACGAGACGGGTCAAAGGCATATGCCGGAGAAGCATTTGGAGTTGTTGAGATTTAAAATAGGGATCATGTGATGAGTGATTTTAATGTTGGAGATAAAGTTTATTTTTTCTATGCGGATTGTGTGCGCAAAATACTTTTGCCTAAGTATATGCATATTATTGATGGGGTCATAGTTGATATGGACGAAGGAGGGGACTATGTATATGTTTATGTAAAGGGTGAAATTGAACTTCTTAGATTTGGGTGGCACTTCAATGGGAATTATTTATTTAAATCTTGCGATGAGGCGATCAAGGCAATGATTAAAAGATTAATTTCTTTTAAATAGTATGATAAAAACTTATAGGTTAATTAATGCATAACGTAATTATCACAGAAGATAATGTTAAAAAATTAGCTGAAGCCTTGCATTTGGTAAAGAAAATAAATAAAGAAGGTATTTATTTTAACCACGCCTTGGAATTTTCTGCAACTCATGAAGGTTATTATTTATGGTGCCAGTCATTTACTTTGATAGATTCTTCAAGGGTTGTTGTTAAAAACGTGGAAGAGGAGATTGGGGGAAATATAGATGATTTATTGGAAAAATTATATGAACTAAACGAGTGTAACAAGAATCTGGATTCTAAAGAGTAATCCTTAGATCCAATTAGGATTTGTATTAATTTTCTAGCATAGCTTTTATTCCATGCTTGATAATAATATAACAAATATTAAAAGGAATTATCATGGACGAGATAATGTTTTTGTCGAAGATTTCAATGGAATACGGAGTTGCTGCGATTGTAACACAACTGTTTATAATATTTTTGTGGAAGCCTTAGATTGCGAAATATTTTCAATAACAGTATGATATATTAATATTGTTTAAATTTTAGTTATTAATGTCTGAAGATAAGTTAATAAGAGTATTAAAGTCATTACCTCTTTTTGCTAAGAACTTTCTTAGGATACGGACGAAATCAGGAAGTATATCACCATTCATATTCAATAGAGCTCAAGAATATGTTCATCAGCGTTTAGAAGATCAAAAACAATCAACTGGAAAAGTTCGGGCCCTTATATTAAAGGGGCGCCAACAAGGTTGCTCAACATATGTTCAGGCAAGAGATTTCTTCATTGTAAGCACCACAAAAGGAATGAAAGCCTTCATCATAACTCATGAGGCAGAAGCCACAAAAAATCTATTTGAAATGACAAAAAGATATAATGATGAGCTTCCAGCTGGTTTGATTCCAAAGCCGGATACGTCAAGCGCTAAAGAATTAAAATTCAATACATTAAACTCAAGTTATTCGGTCGGCACCGCCGGAAATAAAAGTGTTGGTAGGTCTCAAACCATTCAACTATTCCACGGCTCTGAAGTTGCTTACTGGCCTCATGCAGAAGAGCATGCAAAGGGAATTCTTCAAGCGGTGCCAAATGAAAAAGGTACAGAGATAATACTTGAATCAACCGCAAACGGGATAGGAAATTATTTTTATAATATGTGGATTGCAGCGGAGACTGGGAAGTCTGACTTTCAAGCTATATTCATTCCCTGGTATTGGCAACCAGAATATAGAGACTTCCCTGAGAATTATGAATTGTTATCTATAACAGATGAAGAAGAAGACCTATTAAATAATCATAAAGAGAACGGGCTAACGAAAGAGCATTTGCTGTGGAGGAGAAAGAAGTTACTTGAATTCAGTAATGATTTTGAGACGGGGAAAGAGCTATTTAATGTAGAATATCCCATGACGGCATTAGATGCATTCAGAAACCCTGTAACAGATAGATTCATAAAAGCAAACATGGTTAATAAAGCAAGGAAAAATAAAGTTGAATCTCAATCACCATTGGTGATAGGGGTTGACCCGGCTATTAGCGATCATGATAGAACTGCAATAATTAGAAGAAAAGGAAGATTGGCATATAATTGCGAGACTCATTTTAATCTAAATACAATGGAACTTGTCGGCGCCATAAGAAGAATAATAGATAAAGAGAATCCGGCTAAAGTTTGTATTGATTGTATAGGTATAGGCGCTGGAATAGTGGATAGACTTCTTGAAATCGGGTACGATATGGTTGAAGGAGTTAATGTTGCGAGATCTGCTAACGATAAAGATAAATATAGAAATTTACGAGCTGAACTTTGGCATGATATGAGAGAATGGCTGGCTCAAGACATGCCAGTTCAGATTCCAGATAGTGATGAACTTTTGGGTGATTTGACAAGCCTTGGATATAAATTTGATAGTTCAGGAAGGCTGCAGATAGAATCAAAAGATGATTTACGCAAAAGAGGGATGAAATCTCCAGATATTGCAGATAGTCTCGCTTTAACATTTTATGTTGGAGATTATTTAAAAGAAGGCGGATATCAAGTTAACGTGTTGCCAGATAGATTTGCCGGAATGCTTATTTAATAATAAAGGATTGATGACGTGCCTAAATTAAATGAAAAAATAGCAAAACAAGCTAGAATTGCTTGTGAAAAATGGCGTGGATACTTTAAACAAAATATAGATCAATACCATGAGATGCATACCTTTGTTCTTGGCCAGCAGTGGACTGATGATGAACAAGATGACATGGTTAAGACCTTCAGGAAGACGCCGCTTACTTCAAATAAATTAGCAACAATGTCTAATTCATTGCTTGGAGAACAGCAACAAAATACTCCTCAATTAGAAGTTGTTCCAATGACAAACTGTGATGATGAGGTTGCGTCTATTAGAGAGTTAATAACTAAAGACATCATGTTTTCTGGAGGGGCTTCTTTAGCTTACCAGGTTTCAGCATCTCAGGCTGCAATAGGTGGATTCGGTGCATTTTATATATCAACTGAATACATTCATTCCAAATCATTTGATCTTGATATTGTTTACCATTATTTCAAAGATGCCACTAGATGTTATTGGGATTCAGGGGCTGAATCAATAAATAAAACTGATGGTTCTCACTGTGGATTTGTTTCAAGAATGACGCGCGCTAAGTTCAGGGAAACATATGGTGAAGAAGTAGAGGAAGATATAGGCAAAACATCAATAACAGCCAGCGAAGAAGAAGTTGCTCTTGCTGTTCAGCCAAATGAAAGTGAAGATCCATTTAATTGGTCTGATTCAGAATCTATTACTATCATTGATCATTTTGTTAGGGAAGGAGGAAGGGATAAGTTATATAAACTTTCTAATGGAGTTTCATTAAATCAAGATGAATTAGATGAGTTAATAGATAAATCAATTGAAATAAACGCATTTCAGCAAAGTAGTTCACTTATGAATGAATCGTATGGTGAATCTCCTGAAGTTTCATCAGAATATGAAGAAATGGACATTCATGATGGAGTCGAGGGGGCTGAAGATGATTTGAGTACTATTCAGTTATGGATGGATGGTGAGGTTGTAAGAATAGAGGGCTCTAAAGAATATATAAAATATAAGGTCATGCATTACAAAATAGCTGGAAATTATGTTTTGGATAAAACAGAGTTCCCTAGCGAACAACTTCCTCTTGTTTTTGTTGATAACAATAGTTATTACGAAAAATCTGGCAAACAAATATGTAGGTCATTTTTTGGGGATGCGAAAGACACACAAAGATATATCAATTATTTGAGGACTCAATCAGCCCATATATTGAAAATAAGTAGATATGACCAATGGATAGGATCTAAGAAAAATGTATCAAGTAATGATACGGCTAGAAATTGGAGAGACCCAAATAACATTCAGGGCATGTTAACTTATGATGAAAGCCCTACTGGAGCGAAACCAGAACAATTAAGGCCGCCAGAACTTTCTGCTTCTTTATTTCAACAATATCAACTTGCAATTGAAGATCTCTATACATCAACCGGATTGTATCCAGCAAGAATGGGAAATAATGGAGATGAAGCGAGCGGAAGAGCTATCGATGCAAGAACCAGGCAGGGAAGCTATTCTACATATGTTTTTCGAAATTCCATTAATAGGGCTACCGCTACTGGTGGTGAAATAGTAAATGAAATGATTCCAAGAGTTTATGATACAGAAAGAGTATTGGCATTAATGACCCCAGATGAAGAAAAGGAACGTATCAAGTTAGGCTTAAACCAGGGCCAAGTTATGAGGGACAAAAAGAACAGGCTTTGCAGTCTTTAAGAGAGGTTATTCAGGCTGACCCATCATCATTTAATATGATAGCTGATTTGTATGCAGAGAATCTTCCTTTGATGAATACAATAGAAATTAAAAACAGACTAAAAACTAGAGTTCCTCCAGAGATTATAGAGGCAGGAAAAACAGGGAAAATGCCACAAAAACAGGGCCCATCTACCGAAGAGCAAGCAATGCAACTTCAAGCTCAAGAGATGCAAATGGAGGCCCAGTTTAAGCAAAAACAAATCGAGCTTAAAGAAAAAGAATATCAACTTAAAGTCGCAGAAATAAAAGCAGAACTAGAAATAGAGAGAGAAAAACTTGAAGCTGAAAAGCTTGAAGTTGCAGGAAAACTTAAAGAGCAAGAGCTAAGATATATGGCAGAGACACAGAGAACTGAAAGTGATTCAGCTATTGCTCATGCCGATAATCTAGTAAAGATTTTGACGCACAAGATTTAATAAAAAAGGGGGAAAGATATGGCGACACAGTATGGCAGCATCGATGAGTTATTGACCACTGGAAAGACGAGGTTGCATCCTGAAACTTCAGAAAATAAGTCAGAAGTTTCGCATGAACCTATGGAATCAGAAGTTCCGAATGAATCTATGGAAAATGAAATACAAAATTCATATGAAGAAAAAAAAGATAATGAAGTTGTGAATGAAAATTTTGACAATAATGATGATTCATCAGATGACGATCAAGAAACAGTTAAAAAAGAATATGATGATTATGGAAATGAAAAACCAAAAACTAAAATATATACTGAGGATGAAGTAAATGAAAGAATCAATAAAGCAGTTAGGGAAAGATTGTCTAGGATGGAGCGGAAAAATGATACTCAAAATAATTCGCAGCAGTTTCAGCAGCAAGCAGCAAAAGGATTTGAATACAACGAACAAGAAGAAGGGACCTGGGAACAACAATTAGAGGCTTTTGTAGATAATGCTATTTCAAAGAGATCTGAAAGAGATAAAGCAAAAGAAGAAATGTCTAGGCAGCGTGAGGCTCATCATAGAGAACAAATAGCTCACGCAGAATTTGAAGATAAATTTTCTCAAGGAATGGAACGATTTCCAGATTTTGTCGATATCGTTGGTAACCAATCACTTACAGATGCAATGGTATACTCATTGAGGGGTATAAAAGATCCAGCAGCTTTTTTATATGCAGCAAGTAAAAGGACTCCGCAAGACCTCCAAAGGATCTCAAATATAAAAGACCCAGTTTCTCAAATGGTTGAAATGGGAAGGCTTGAGGAAAGAATGAGGAAAGGATCTTCATCAACGAATGCACCAAGACCAATCCCGAGAACAAAAGAAGACTCTCATATCGAAACAAAGAAACAAAACAAAAAAGAAGAAAGCATAGAGGACCTAATAGCCAGGTCTGAAAAACAAAAAAGAGCGCAACTTGCCAGCAGGAGAGGTAGATAATATGGATAAAAAACGTAATAAGTATTACGAATTTGGAAATAAAAATATTAAAAAAGATTTAAAAAATGATTTTTTTCCATTTTCAACGGTTCAAGAATACTCATCAGAAGAATCTCTACATCATAAACCTGGAGGCTGTTTGCACGGGTTTGATAAAAAAATAAATTATGAAGAAATTTGACACATAGTAAATTTTTAATTTAATATATTAGGTGAAGAGTATCGGGAGTCATTCACCCAACATATAGACGTGTAATTATTGTCGACCGTCGGACAAATGAAAATAGGCGCTCATTTTGAGCATTTATAAACATTTGTTCACGGAGAACATAATGGCTAATTTATTTAGAACCACACAATATGTGTTGGATGACGTTTTTATTCGTTTTTGGAACTCACTCGCTTTAGTACGAACAGCAAACAGAAATCTTGAGGGTGACTTTAAAGATCTAAGATTTGCAACCGGTCAAACAGTTAATTATAGATTGGAAGAGCGTTATTTGGCAGGAGAAGGAGCTACAGCTACTGCCGAAGCGCGTGTTCAGGTTATTCGTCCTTTATCCATCACTAAACAATTCCGTACCATGATTGAGTACACAGGATTTAACCTGACATTCGATCGAGCTCGAGACGAGCCTTATTTGGAGATGGCAAATGCTCCTCGAGCAAAACGTCTTGCAAATATGGTTGAAAAGTTTGTTGGTACTGATAATCTTCAAAAGCAGACTTATCAGGCCGTGGGTACTCCTGGAGTTCCTGTTGATTTCAACACCATTCTTTCTGCTGATGCCTATATGACGGAATTGGGTATTCCAGAAGATGGTAAAAGATATTGTGGTGTTCCTCCGCGTGTTGCAGCCAATCTTTCAAATGACCTATATAACGTATTTAATAATTCAGTAAATACTGGAGCATTGATTGATGGATTTATTGGGCATCTTTCAGGGTTTGATTTTTTCAAGACAAATTTCTTTGATCGCCAAATTGCTGGTGCGGGACAGACCGGTGGAACGCCTCCAGCTGGATTTAAATTAGCTGGAACTGTTACTAATGGACCAATAACTGGCGGTAATTTAATATCAGTTACAGGTCTTGCTGTTGCTCCTGGAACCGTTGTATTCCAAATTGGTGACATCATTGAAATTGACGATGCTGCTGGTGTATTCATGGTTAATCCATTAATTTATTCACCACTTCAGCAACGAGCGCAGTTTGTAGTAACAGAACAGGTAATTTCTGCAAATGGAACCACAGCAAATATTCCAGTCAACCCAACAATTGTTATTGACGGGGCAAGACAAAACATTTCTGCCGCTATCCCTAATGGCGCTCAATTGTTGCTTCGTAATAGCCATAACGTAAGTATAGCCTATCATACTCAAGCGATTGTTTTTGCCGCTCCTCCAATCAAAGAGTTGCGAGGCGGTGTTGAAGCTGTAACTCGTTATTCTGATCTATACAAACTTGCATTGACATATACGTTGGGTGCTGACATCAGAAACTACGAGCAGTTAGATCGTATCGATATAATCTGCGGTGTTGCAATCAATCCTGAATTTGCAGTTCGTATTTGTTCTTGATGATATAAGGCGGCATTCGTGCCGCCAATTTATTATTCATGGGAGGATTAAATGAGTAAAGATGATGATGTTGTATATAACGGTCAGAGGATTTCAAGAAAATATTTCAGAACATTTATATATGGAATTAATGGAGAAAAGAAACTTGTTTGCAGTTGGAGTGAATATAAAAATCATATGTCTTTAGGAACTTGGTTTGATTCAATTGAAGATGCGTTATCAAATTTTCCAAAAAAAGAATTGCAAGATCATGACCATGCCAAGAATAACAAGCATAAGGGTAAGAAATAATGACTTACACGGTTCGAGACTTTTGTTTTCAAAGTTTCAGGTTGATTAGCGCCCAAAACCCTACGGTGCCACTTAACGGTAACGATCAGAATCTTTGTATAACTGTTTTGAATCAATTGTTAAGGTTTTATGCAAGCAATGGATTAATGCTAACTATCGCAAAAACTGTTAGTGTTCCTGTAAATCTTGGAATAAAAGAAGTGATGTTTGCGCCAATAAATTACCCTACAAGTACTACATTAACTGAAATTGTTACCCTTTCAAATGGGTCTCCATTATTTTCTGTTGTGAATGGTGGTTTGTATTATTCTGGCGACCCAGTAAGCGGGAATGGAATTCCTGCAAATACAATTATATTATCTGTATTTGGAAACACTATAACGTTAAATAATGATGCAAATATTTCAGGTCAATCAAACCTTACGTTCATACATGATAATAGTGATCCATCGATTGCATATATAAAAGAAGGTCGATTGGCAAATTTAGATAGTGCGTGGCTTCTTTTAAATGGCGTGACTTATCCATTAATAAATAAAAGTAGAGATGAATATCTGGCTGCATGGAAATATGAGCCCCTTCAAGGGCTTCCAAGATTTATTATTACATATCCTCAAACTCAATTTGTATTGGCGCAATTATATCCAGCTCCAAGCCAATTTTATGAGTTCTTTGCAAGAGGAAAGTTCCAGTTAACAGATTTGACCGCAAACGATGACATGAGTAGTTTGCCAGAATATTACATAAGATTTCTTTTATTTGCAGTTGCAAAGGATGTTTCTTTATATACGGGGAGATCTGAAGCGTGGACTCAAAAGCTTGAAGATATATATAGAGAATCAAAAGATGTTATGGAGTCAGCAAGCGAAGTTAATTTATCTATAGTTGGTGACGAACAATCTTTATTGAATGGCGCGTGGCGCGTTCGGGCGGGAATATAATGCCTATAGAGGAATTGCCAATATTTTGTTATTACGATAGACAAAGATTCACTCAGTTTGGATCTATGGATTGTGCGAATTGGTATGGAATACAGGTTGAATCAGGAAAAAAACAACAAGCATTATATCCATGCATGGGAAGACAGCATGTAAGATTTTTAAATGTAAACAGGTTGATTTTTAATTCCGAGCCTAGAGCACATTTTAAATCTATTGATTATATGTATGTTGTTGATGGAACATCCGTATATCAATTTGATAGATTCTACAATAGAAAAACATTATCTATTAATGTCGCATTAGATACTCCAATATGGTTTGCAACTTTAGCAGTCGGAACAACCATATATAACATGATGACTGATAGCGTTGATATATTTCTTATAACTGAGAATGGATCATCAGTTATTTCCGAGTTGGTTACCGATCCAAACAGGCCCACTAACCCCCTTTACGTGGCGTCTTTCGGTAACCGCTTTGTTGTAAGCACTGATAACACCCCTGATTTTACATTAAGCACAATTAATGTTGATGGGGGCGCATCTGGGTGTTTTAGTTTTGGATCTCCTGCCCAAGCTTTATTTGCAAGAGCATCAGGAGTTATTAGGCAATTTGCTGTTTTGCATAATCAACTTTATATAATGTGCGACTTCACAACTGATGTATGGGCAAATATAACTACTCAAATTACAGTTGCAGGCGTTACTAGAGAATTTCCTTGGAAATTGAATTCATCATATAACTTTGATTTTGGTATAGCTGATCCAAATAGTTTATCTGTTGATTTTGGAATGATGGTTTGGCTCGCAAAAAATTCTAATGGGTTGGTTTCATTTATGATGTCTAATGGTCAATCACCACAAGACATATCATCACAGGCTATTAATGTTTTGCTTGAGAATTCAACTGACGAGCAAACATTGAGTCCATTTTTGGTTGGCCCTGTAAATGGATTTTTATACCAATATGAAAATACTATATTTTATAGAGTTTCTGCTGGAAGGTATAAAAATTTTGGTGAGTTGGACATCAATAAGGATGCAACTTCTATAGAATTTAACGTTGAGACGGGAAAATGGGGAAGATGCATAGAGCTAAATGGAGAAAGAAATAGAATTGAAAATCATGTTTATTTTAATAATTCTCATTTGGTTACAGTGCAAGGAGATCCAGCTATATACCAAATGGCTGGAAATATTTATCATAATGAATTGAGAAATGAGACGCAGTCTGATACACAGGCTGATGATGCATTTTTAAAATATCCAATGAGATATGAGCTTGTAACTCAACAAATATATCTTCAAGACTATTCTGAGTTTAGAGAAGATTATGTTGAAATAGATTTTGTTTTTGGAAACAAAACATTTTATCAAAGTAACGCTCAATTTGTTAATACAAAATTTGTTATTTCAGAAGAAAGTACGCCAGAAAATCCAATTTATATTGTTAGCGAAGATGATAAATTTTTAATACAAGAGGGCACTAATACACCTTCATTTGATGACATTCATTATAACGCTTTGTTTAAGCCTCATATTGAACTTTATTATTCTGACGATGGAGGAGAAACATTTATTCAATCTGATGTTCTTCCATTCAGTCAGCTTGGCCAGTATAGATGGCGCGTTAGGTGGTATCAGCTTGGATCAAGTAGAAATAGATGTTATAGGTTAATTTGCGTAAGTTCTGCTCCAATTGTGATACTTGGTGGAGTTAGGAATACGATGAGAGTAAGTGGGGGGGCAAATTAATGTCTATTTTTCTGGACAGGATAGATTCAGCGCCTATAGCAAACAGTGATTTTGATATGCAGATTTTGCAATGGATTTGGGTTTTAGTGGATACATTAAATGAAAACATAGGCGACATTCAAAATGCATTTAATTTATTTATAGCTAATTCATACACGGATGTCGAAATAACAAATCTTGATTTATCTGGACAATTATTAAATGGCGTTATTTTATATGATTCTGTAAATAATGTTTATGTTGGAAAGCAGAATGGATCATTAATTAAATTTGACGTAAGTCCTTATCCATAAGGAGATTAAAATGAGTTGGGTATCAAGTTTTTTACATCCTGGAAGAGGTTATGATAAGGCACAAGAGCAACTTGATAAGTATTATGGACAGTCTCAAGGATATCTTGACCCTTACAATCAATATGGTCATGAGGCTTATGGTGATTTAAATTCAATATTAAAATCATTTATGGACCCAGAAGCTCTTCAAAAAAAATGGACAGAAGGATATTCAGAGAGCCCATCTGCTATTCAAGCTGAAGAGATGGCAAAACAGCACGGACTTAATGCAGCTAGCGCTCTCGGATTAAGTGGCTCATCCCCAGCTTTAAATGCTATTCAAGCCGGACAATCTCAAATAAGTATGGATGATAGGCAAAATTATATGGATAGTTTAATGCAGAAATATTTGGCAGGAGCTGGTATAGCGGGAAACATATTTGGACAAGGCTCCAATGCTGCCAGCCAAATGGGTCAGAACGCTATGAATATGGGACAAAATTCCGCTGAAATGGCGTATGGAAAACAGGGAGCCGGTGGAAATATGTTTTCAAAATTGCTTGGAGCTGGCATTGGATTTGCGTCAAATCCAATTGGCAATGCAATATCAAAGAGATGGAACACATCAGGAGGCGCTTAAATGGCTACAAGAATACCATTGCCATCTTCTGGAATAGACGGATTACTTTCTGGTATTGATACTGGATCTTCTATGTATTCTAGAATGATGCAACCAATTCTTGAAAGAGAGCGTCAAAAGCAGCAGATGGATCAATTTAATCAGAGCATGGATTTGCAAAAAAAATCAGCAGAACGAGCTGGTTCTATGGATCCTATTCGTCGAATGATACTTCAGCAACGATTGCAAGAATTGAAGAATAGAAACGATCCAATGTACGAAATTAACCAATTTGCGTCCTTGCAAAATATGCTAACAGGCGGTGTGGGCGGACAACAAAAACCGCAGCAACCTGTTCCAAACCAAGAAATGGGCGAAGGTATGGGCATGTTTAGCCCTCAAGGAATGCAAGAATCGCAACAGAACCCTGTTAAAGCACAGCAAATAGGTCAAAGTGGTGGGATTAATCTTGAGGCCATGAGGAACAATCCTTTGTTGCGTGGATTCTTTAAGCACAAATTTGGTATAGATCCATTGGCCCCTGCAGAAGAAACTCCTGAGCAAAAAAGAGCATTAGATCTTCAGTCTAAAATGGATCTAGAAAATTTAAAATCGCAAAATAAAACCAAGCAATCCGAACAAAAGGAAATAATGTCTGTTCAAAAAGATTTGCCAACCCTTGAAAAATCATTAAAGGGTGTTGATGAATTATTAAACATTGCAAAAAATAATCCAGACATGTTTGGCCATGGATTTATGCCGGACAGATTTGCAAGAACAACCAAAAACAAGAGCTTTGGGAGGTGGCAAAACTTAATATCAGATGCCATTGCAGGTCTTGAGCAAAAGCTTTCATCTCGTGGCAATATTGTAGCTTTGAAAATGGCAGCCCAATTGAAGCCAAGCCATGCTGAACAGCAGGATGTTGCCATTGGTAA